>JGI20205J14842_1000200_pt1 | contig 15298 bp, 11 predicted proteins | sample NGESurshal092012_2_FD_14842 | JGI IMG/M metagenome (IMG submission 14842) | reverse complement strand
AGCTCCTCGTGGACCGCGGACTGCTCGGCCAGATCCTCGCGGACGGCGGCGAGCCGGCCAGCCGCCTCGGTCTCGGCGGTGCGCGCCGCGATGATCGCCTCTCGGATGCCGCCCAGATCGCGGCCGACCTGCTCGTAGGCGGACTGCGCGGCGCGCAGCCCGCGGCCCTGCCGCCGCGACGCCACCCGGGCATAGTGCTGGTAGCGCTGGCCGAACCTGGCCACGTGCCCCCGCGTGTCCTGGAGTGCGCTGAGCTCGTCGCGCTGCTGTTCGAGGTCGTGGAAGGAAGTCGCGATGTCCGCGATCACCGACTGGTCGAGCGGGGCAAGCGCCTCCGACAGGGCACGCGACAGCTTGCCCTCGTCGGGGCGCCGGGACAGCTGCGGCTGGCGGAGCTGGATGAGCAGGTCGACCAGGGACGCGTATCGGTCGGGACCAAGGTGCAGCAGGTGCTCGTCTACCGCCCGCCGGTACGACTCCGCCCGTTGGGTGACCAGCCCGTACTCGCCGACCGCGGCCGTCAGCCGGTCCCGGGTCAGCACGGTGCTGGACGGGCCGATCAGGTACAGGTCCGCACCGATGCGCTGGGACGTGGTGAAGTACCAGCGGTCCGCGATGCCGCGGCCGGCGACCGCCTTGAGCCCGCACCCGATGGTGAAGTAGGCGTGCTCGCCATCCTCGGTGCGGCGGCCGAACTCCAGCCAGGTATACCCGAGCCGCTCTTCATACTTGCCGCCGAGCAGCAGGTTCCACTCCATCTTCTTGTCCCGGTCGCCGTCCGGCTCCAGCCGGGCCGAGGAGAGATCCGCGTCGAGCAGGAACGGCAGGACAAGCGCGAGCACCTTGGACTTGCCGGTGCCGTTGTTGCCGCGCAGCATGAGCCTGCCGTCGCAGAACCAGAACTCCTGATAGTCGTAGTAGAACAGATCGGTGAGCCCGGCCCGGAGCGGCTGCCAGCGTGAGCGGCGCGGCACCGGCAGTGGGTCAGGGATCGCTGTCCCCTGGCCAGCGCGGGCCTGGTCTGTCACTCCGGCCTCCCGGTGAACGTCGGCTCCGCATAGCCGTACCGGGCCAGGGCGGGCAGCGGGATAACCCCGTGGCCGTCCCGCCGGATCAGACCCAGGGCCACCAGCCTGCGCAGCGCGCCCGCGGTCAGGTCCCGCTCGGCACCGGGCTCGGTCGCCCCCTTGCGCCAGTGCGTCCTGTGCTGGCGGGCGAGCGCGGCGACGTGGCTGTGCAGCTCCGCGACGTCTACCATTATCCCTGGCCTTTCCCGCGCTGCCGCAGCGAGATACTCGGCCACTAGCAGAGTCGCATGGCCGTCGGTGCCCTCCTCGGGCATGCCCAGGTCGGTCGCCTCACCGCTCGGATCCAGCAGGGCGATGCCCTCGGCCCTGACCTCGGGAACGAAGCCCGTGCCATCGGCCAGCCGGCGCAGTAGCAGGCCACGCTGGCTGGACAAGTAGGCCCGTTCCTCCTCGGTGAGATCCGCATAGTAAAGCACCGGATCATCGAGCAGCCGCCGGACCAGGCGGTGCCGGATCTCCCGATTCCGCGCGTCCTCGGTCTCCGGCCGCGGCTCGGCGACCAGCGCGTGCATCCGTCCGGCCAGCGCGGCCTCGGTCACCGTCGAGGCGCCGCGCCGGGTGACCAGCAGGGAGGCGAGAACCCGCCGGTTGACGTCGTACAGGGCATCGCCGCTGCGGGCAACGAACGCCTGCTCATCGCCCGCCACCCGGCCCAGCACCCGCGCATCGAGCAGCAGCCGCGCGACCGCGACCAGGTCACGGCGCTCATCCTGGGAGTCGAGGGTGAAGGTGATCCCGGCTTCGGCGAGGGCCGGGTCGGCGGCCAGGCTGACCACCCGCTCGACCAGCCAGCCCAGGGTGACCTGCGCCTCGGCCCGCTCCAGCGCGGCCAGGGCCAGGCAGGTCAGCACATACCTGCGCCGGCCGAACGGGATCTTGGCGACAGCGCCGCGGCTGGCGTCGGACAGCTCGCCGGGGACCTTCCTGAGCCGGACCACCGCATGGTCCGCGTAGAGGGTCCAGCCCGCCTGGCTGGTGAACCAGTCGCCCAGCCACGCAGCGTGCCGCCTGGCGAGCGTAAACGCCTGCTGATCGGGCCCGTCCGGGGTCAGCAGCGGATGCCGCAGCAGGGCCCGCACGCACCGGCGGCGGTCCTCCTCACGCTGCTGGTCCAGGACGTCGGGCAGGCTGGCGGGGCTCACCGGAGTGCTCCCTGCGCGACGGAGCGGGCAGCAGGAAGTGGCTCGGTCGTGTCGGAGATGGTGATCTCATGGTCCGGGCCGCGCAGCACGCCCTCCCTTGTCACGATCTCGGCAATCGTCCCGTTGGTAAGCGGGCGCAGGACGATCTCCAGGGTGCCATCGGCGGTCCTGGTGGTGACGACCCCGTCAGGGCCAGCAGGGCCGGCCGACAGCGCGTCACCGAGAATGCGGAGGAACACGCTGAACTCATCATGGTCAAGCTCGCCGAGCGTGCTGAGCCGCGCCGAGTGCCCGGTAGCCAGCCGGCGCCGCGCCGCCTCGGCCTGCTCCCGCTCCGCTGTCACCTGCTCGGCGAGCCGACTGCGCTCGGCGGACCGGTCCTTGATCCTGGCCGGCGCTCCCCGGCGCTCATAACGGCCAGTGCTGCGCAGCCGCGCCGAGATCACCTGTGATGGAGCATCGAGCCAGCTTTCCCCGGTGCCGGCGCCCTCCGGCGGCTCGCCGGAGAAATGCCGGGACGGCGAGAGCCCGAAAGCGGCCCGCCACAACCGGTGCGCGTCATCCTCGCTAGGTGCCTGGGCGAACCAGCGGGCCAGCGTGCGGAAATCGGCACTCCGGTCGCTGCGCCCGGCCCGCCTCTCCTGCAGCACGCTGATCGTGGCCAGCAGGTCCGGGATGGCCTTGCGGGCCCGCTGCCGGAGTAGCGATGACTGGCTCGGGTGCGCCCGGTCGCCGCAGAACCACGACCAGATGCCTGACCACCGGCTCTGCCAGTCACGGAGCTTTGCCGCAATGGGATCGGTCCCGGCGGCCGCATCCCACTCGCAGCCGGCCTCCGCGGGCGGCATGTCACCGGCTTCCGCGGGTGCCACGTCACCGGCCTCCCGCTGCGCGGCCATGTAAAGCAGGGATACGGCTCGCTCCGGGGCGATCGACTGCAGCAAGGACGCGATGTCGGACGACTTGATCACCAGCTCGGAAACGAACCTCTCCAGGTACGACAGCAGCCGGTCCTTGTAGCTGAGGAAGGCGTCCTCGTCGATGTCCTGGAGATCAATCGTGCGCTGCAGTCCGCTCATGAACGCGGTGGCGTTCGCCGCCAGGCTGTCCAGCCGCCCGGACAGTTCCAGGAGGAGGCTGTGCACCACGGCGGGGTCCGGATCCGAGGGCAGCCCGGCCAGTGCCCGCAGCCTCAGGCGGATGTCCTCAAGTGCCACGGCCTGCAGCTCACCACGGCGCGCGATCTCCTGCTCGTACACCTCCAGAGCGCGCTCTGCTGCCTCACCCTCCCGGCTGAGCTGATACAGGTAGCGCGTCCGGTAGAAGTCCTCCACCGTGGTGACCCGGCTAGTGTCGGGAGTGGCCCGCAAGTTCCCCCACTCCGCCAGCCTGGCCAGCGCCTCCTGCACGTCGTCCTGGACGGCTGGCGCCACGCCGTTGCCGCGCAGCGCCTCGGTGACGTCCTCGGGCCGCAGGTGCACGACGAACCGCTGCTTGCTGACCCGGAAGACTCCCATCACCCGGCGGTACAGCTCGTGCAGCGGCGCGTTCAGGTGAGCAAACGGGCGCGGGGGCGATTCGTCCATGTCAATTCAGCAGTATGCCGCGCCCCGCCGACACTTCGCAGCGAGCACACGCGTCCGCGCGGAATAGATGGACGCCATCTCATTACTGCCGCCGTCCAGTGCCGCAGGCGCCCGTCAGTTAACGGACGCTGGCCAGCGCTCTCGCGCCGTCTGGGATCCAGGGCCCGTCAGGCAGTGTGACCCGCTGAGCCACCTCTCGGCCGCGGGTGCACAGGGTGGGCGTGTCGGCTGCGGCAAGCGCGTTCGGGTGCCGGCCAGGACCAGGCCAGACCCTGGCCGGCGCTCGCATACCAGGACGGCCAGGCATCCGCCCGTACATCCAGCCCTCAGGTGCCGATGTAGGCCGCGAGGTGCTCGCCGGTAAGGGTGGAGCGGGCGGCGGCGAGGTCGGCGGGCGTGCCCTCGAAGACGATCCGGCCGCCGTCGTGGCCGGCGCCGGGGCCGAGGTCGATGATCCAGTCGGCGTGCGCCATGACCGCCTGGTGGTGCTCGATGACGATGACCGACTTGCCGGAGTCAACGAGCCGGTCGAGCAGGCCGAGCAGCTGCTCGACGTCGGCGAGGTGGAGGCCGCTGGTCGGCTCGTCGAGGACGTAGACGCCGCCCTTCTCGGCCATGCGGGTGGCCAGCTTGAGCCGCTGCCGCTCGCCGCCGGACAGCGTAGTGAGCGGCTGGCCGAGGCTGAGGTAGCCGAGCCCGACGTCGGCGAGCCGGCCGAGGACGGCGTGCGCGGCCGGCGTGCGCGCCTCGCCGCCGCCGAAGAACTCCGCGGCCTCAGTCACCGACATCGCGAGCACCTCGCTGATGTCGCGGCCGCCGAGGTGGTAGTCCAGCACCGATGCCTGGAACCGCTTCCCCTCGCACTCCTCGCAGATGGTGGCGACGCCGGCCATCATCGCCAGGTCGGTGTAGATCACCCCGGCGCCGTTGCAAGTCGGGCAGGCGCCCTCGGAGTTGGCGCTGAACAGGGCGGGTTTCACGCCGTTGGCCTTCGCGAACGCCTTGCGGATCGGGTCGAGCAGTCCGGTGTACGTCGCCGGGTTGCTGCGCCGCGAGCCCTTGATCGCTGCCTGGTCGACCGACACCACCCCGTCCCGGCCCGACACCGAGCCGCGGATCAGTGAGCTCTTTCCCGACCCGGCCACGCCGGTCACCACCACCAGCACGCCGAGCGGTATGTCGGCATCGACGTCCTGCAGGTTGTGGGTGCTGGCGCCGCGAACCTCCAGCATTCCTGACGGCGTCCGCACCGACGGCTTCAACGAGGCGCGGTCGTCCAGGTGCTGCCCGGTGAGTGTGTCGCTGGCCCGCAGCCCCTCGACGGTGCCCTCGAACACCACCTCACCACCTTCGGTGCCGGCGCCCGGGCCAAGGTCGACGACGTGGTCGGCGATCGCGATCGCCTCCGGCTTGTGCTCCACGACCAGCACGGTGTTGCCTTTGTCACGCAGCTGCAGCAGCAGGTCGTTCATCCGCTGGATGTCGTGGGGGTGCAAGCCGATCGTCGGCTCGTCGAAGACGTAGGTGACGTCGGTGAGCGCCGACCCGAGGTGCCGGACCATCTTGACGCGCTGCGCCTCGCCACCCGAGAGCGTGCCCGACGGCCGGTCGAGCGAGAGGTAGCCGAGCCCGATCTCGATGAACGAGTCGAGGGTGTTCTGCAGCGTGGCGAGCAACGGCGCCACCGACGACTCGTCGAGGCCGCAAACCCACCCGGCCAGGTCGCTGATCTGCATCGCGCAGGCGTCGGCGATGCTGATCCGCTTGACCTTCGACGAGCGGGCCGCCTCGCTGAGCCGGGTGCCGCCGCACTCGGGGCAGGTGGTGAAGGTGACCGCCCGCTCCACGAAGGCCCGGGTGTGCGGCTGCAGCGAGTCGACGCCCTTGGACAGCATCGACTTCCGGATCCTCGGGATCAGGCCCTCGTACGTCAGGTTGATGCCGTCAACCTTGATCTTGGTCGGCTCTTTGTGGAGCAGGTCGTGGAGCTCCTTCTTGGTGAACCTGCGGATAGGCTTGTCCGGGTCGAAGAAGCCGCAGCCGCTGAAGATGCGGCCGAACCAGCCGTCCATGCTGTAGCCGGGGATCGTGAGTGCACCCTCGTTGAGCGACTTGCTGTCGTCGTAGAGCTGGGTCAGGTCAAGATCGGTGACCGAGCCCCGGCCCTCGCACCGCGGACACATGCCGCCAGTGATGTTGAAGCTGCGCCGCTCCTTCACCGTCTTCCCGCCGCGCTCAAGCGTGACCGCGCCCGCTCCACTGATCGAGGCGACATTGAAGGAGAACGCCTGGGGCGATCCGATGTGCGGCTCCCCAAGTCGGCTGAAGAGGATGCGCAGCATCGCGTTGGCGTCGGTGGCGGTGCCGACCGTGGAGCGGGCGTCGGCACCCATCCGCTGCTGGTCGACCATGATCGCGGTCGTCAGCCCTTCGAGGACGTCGACCTCGGGCCGCGCCAGCGTCGGCATGAAGCCCTGCACGAAGGCGCTGTAAGTCTCGTTGATCAGTCGCTGTGATTCCGCGGCGATCGTGCCGAACACCAGCGAGCTCTTGCCCGAGCCGGAGACGCCGGTGAACACCGTCAGCCGGCGCTTGGGGATCTCGACGCTGACGTCCTTGAGGTTGTTCACGCGCGCGCCGTGCACCCGGATCAGATCGTGGCTGTCACCAACGTGCAGCGCAGGCGACTGCGTGTCCGTCCTCGTGGCCATGCTCATCGTGTCTCCATCTGTCAGGCGGGGCCGCCTTCGGCGGGGCCGGCCGAGGCGTCAGACCAACCAGCGGCCGTCGCGCATCAGCTCGCGGTCGGGGCAGCTCGTTCACCTCGCGCCAAGCCCGGATGGGGCGCGGGGAGATGCGGAACCAGCGGTGCGGCGTAGCCAGCGCACGCGGGTCGACGACGCTGAGCGCGGGAGCGGGGTCGGCACTCACCGGTCCTGAAGCAGCCCGAGGAGGTTACCATCGGGGTCGGTGACGGTGGCCACCAGGCGGCCGCCACCAACGTCGTGCGCGGGCTCCTTCACGGTGGCACCCGCAGCGGTGACCTCGGCCAGCTTCGCCTCGATGTCCGGCACGTGCCAGTAGGCCACCGGTGAGGTCATACCCTGCGGTCCGCCACCCGGCACCAGCCCGATGTGCTGACCCGCGGCCTCGAAACCGACATAGTAGGACTCGTCGGTCTGCGGCGGGACGCCGAGCAGGGCGGTGTACACCGCCTTGGCCGTCGCCAGGTCGGACACGGGATGCAGCACGGTCTTGATTCCCTGGGTGGAAGAGCCGGTCATGGTCACTCCTGAAGTTCTGGTGGTGATGTCCATGGCGGTCAGGCTAGCTGCGGCTCGCTGACCGGCGCTTCTCGATTCCTGATCGGTCTGGTCACCTGTTTCGCCACGCACGACGGCATCCCTGCCGTCGCGCCCGCCGCATGGCGCCGGTAGGCGCTGGGCGGCACACCAACCAGCTCGGCAAAGCGAGTGCTGAAGGTGCCCAGCGACGAGCAGCCGACCGCGAAGCAGACCTCGGTGACGCTGAGGTCACCCCGACGCAGCAGCGCCATCGCGCGCTCGATCCGCCGCGTCATCAGGTACCCGTACGGCGACTCGCCGTAGGCCAGCCGGAACTCCCGGCTGAGGTGCCCGGCCGACATGTGCGCGCCACGGGCGAGCGCCTCGACGTCCAGCGGCTGCGCGTACTCCCGGTCGATCCGGTCGCGGACCCGGCGCAGCCGCGCGAGGTCGCGCAGGTGCTGCGCCGCGGCGGGTCTGCTGGTCACCTGTGCATCTTATCCATTCGGCACCGTGATCACGGAGGCCAGGCATTTGTGCAGGTCACAGCCTCTGAACCGCAGTTTCACACAGTGGGCCGAACGTGCCAGCATGCGAGCCACGAAGTCCTGATCGAAGGTGATCTGCTTCCGCTACCTCTGCGCTGGTCAGGTCAGGAAGATCCCGCCGCCACTAGAAGCACGGTGACGCACTACGCGGTTGTGCGATTACGCGGTTGCGGCGGGCTCCTGGTCGGGTTCGCGGCGGGCCTCGACGTAAATGGTTCCCCCCGCGCGCGCCGCCACCTCGAAGCCGGTTGCCACCAGGGCCGCCGGGAGGGTGATCACGGCCGCGGCGAGCGTGTAGAGCCGGAAGAGCGGGCTTTGCGCGGCCTGGCGGGCCTCGCTGCGCCGGATGGCGTCGTAGAGATCAGGGTGTCCCGGGAAGAACTTGCCGACCAGCCCATGTAGCCAGCCGAACACGACCTGGCCGCCCCGCAGGTAGCTCACTCGCATGACCCGAAACCCCGCGGCCTCGATCGCGGACACCAGCGCCGGCGGGCTGATGTGCACCAGGTGACGAGGCACGTCGAGATGCAGCCACCGGTCCCCGAAGGTGCGGGCCTGCAGGCTCGCCGCATTGGGCACGGCGACCACGAGCACCGCGCCGGGGGTGGCTAGCGTCGCCGCGTGCCGCAACGCGCGGACAGGCTCGCGCAGGTGCTCAAGCGAGTGCCAGAAGATGACCGCGGACCAGCTGCCGTCCATCTCTTCCAGCTCGACGTCGCGTACGTGCGAGTGGTTCGCCGAGGCGTAGGGATCGACGCCGACCGCTTCCCTGCCGTGCCGGACGAAGGCCCGGACGAGCGTCCCGTCACCGGCGCCGACGTCGAGGACGGGCCCGCGCGGCAGCACCCGGTGCAGCCGGCCGGCGAGAGCCGAGCGGCTGCGGCGCAGCAGCTTGTCTCCGAGGCCGGAGAAACGGCCGCTCGCGGGCCGGTACCAGTCCGCGTAGGCCTCGCCAAGCTGCGCGTCGCTCGGCCACGGCGAGGTCGTGGCGACGCCGCACCGCGCACACCTGGTCCGGCCCGCAAGACGGTCGTCCCCGTCGTCAAACTGGTGCTCACACCACGCGCAGCGGCTAGCCGGCGGGGCCGGGGTACGGGAGTGCGCCAAGGTTGCACTTGGCTCCGACAATTGATCATCCTTCCGGCCAGCGATGAGGCGCTCGTGACTGCTAGGGCTTAGACAACACCACGATGATGAGACCGGACACGACCAGGAGCGAGCCCGCCCAGGTCAGCAGGGTGGCACGTTCATGAAGCAGGATGATGCTCGCGGTCAGGATGACAAGGTACCCGAGGGCGTTGAACGGGTAGGCGACGCTCAATGGCACCCTGGCCAGGGTAGCCAGCCACGCCACCGCCGAGATCCCGAAGACCACCAGCCCGAGCAGTACCCACGACGTGGTGATCGCGTGAATTACCAGCGATCCGCCGGAGTCGTGCGCCCGCTCCGTCGCGATCTGCATGCCGTGCTTGAGCATGACCTGACCGGTAGCCGCCGCGAGGACGGAGAACAGCACAAGCCCGATGCTCGCTATGTTCAAGCGCTGTCTCCTTTCGGTCCGGGGTGGCCTATCCAGGTTCAATGACTTCGCCATTAGTTGTTTCCTCATGCCGGGTCGGGCTGAGCACCGCCGCTTCAGGCTACGCCGGAGCGCCCGCCGCGCGGCGCGGCCGGGCCGCTACTCGCTGACCCTGGCCTTGTCTTCGGCGGTGACCTGCTGCTGAGCCGTGACCGGCTCTGCAGCTGGGGCCTGGCCGTCGACCCGCGCCGGCCGGCCGAGCACATCCGCGGGGTCGAAGTCGAGATAGGGGCAGCGGCTCACGCCGTGCGCATGCATCCAGTAGTCCGCGCTCGTCCGCAGCACGCCGAAGCCGTAGCGGATGCTGCGCCGCAGGTTGATCGACGACGCGTCCGCCTGGTAACGGGTGGGGCAGGATACCTCGCCGATCCGGGCGCCCGCGGCGACCGCCTGGGCGATGATCTGGTTGTCGAAGATGAAGTCGTCGGAATTGCGTTCGACCGGCAGGCCGGCCAGCAGCTCGCTGCTGAAGGCCCGCAGGCCGGTGTGGTACTCGGACAGCTTCTGGCTGAGCGCGACGTTCTCGACGAAAGTGAGGAGCCGGTTCGCGACGTACTTGTAGCGCGGCATGCCGCGGGCGACCGTGTCCTGCGCCAGGATGCGCGAGCCGAGCACCATGTCGTACTCGCCGTACGCGATCATCGCCGCTATCGCCGGCACGAGCAGCGGGGAGTACTGGTAATCCGGGTGCACCATGACGATGATGTCCACGCCGAGCTCAAGCGCCTGCCGGTAACACGTCTTCTGGTTGCCCCCGTAGCCGCGGTTGACCTCGTGGCTGATCGGGTCCAGGCCGAGTTCGCGGCCGAGCGGGACCGTCCGGTCGGTGCTTGCATCATCGACGAGCACTAGTTCGTCAATGATCTCCCGATCGAGCTCCGCCACTGTGCGCGCTAGCGTCGCCTCAGCGTTGTATGCAGGAAGAATAACGGCTACGCGCCGAGAGTTCATCACCCCGGCAGTATACGGACTGCGAAGCCGGTAACATCGCAGAATGCGACAAAGCGCCCGACCCAATTGACAGAAGTCCTTAACGCCGGACCGGAACGGAGCAGCCGACTGCCAAGGGCACAGCCTGGCCGGCCGGATCAGCCGGCACCACCGGACAGCGTCCCGGTCACGGGGGACTCCTGCGGGGACGATCGTGGTGAGGACCGCTGGCCGGCGGGAAGGCGGCGGTTCCGGCGGCGCGGTGCCCACGAGGCTGAGCTGCGGAACTTGTTGCGCACCATCTCGGGTGATCTCGGTGAACGCGGCCGGGTCGCGGGCGCTGCCGGGCAGTACCCGCACCGGTCAGGCACGAGATTCTCACTCGGAGTCCCCCGTAACTTCCGGCTAATTCGCATGCGCCTGCCGCGAGATGATGCAATGACGGTCATGTCTTCCCCCGGGGGATCATCCTCTGACGTCCATGCAGAAAGCGCGGCGGCTGACAGCACGCTGGGCGCGGCTGACCCGGCGGCACGCCGCGACCGGCACTCGCTTCGCCGCTGGCCGCGAAGCCGCTGGCTCGCGGTCGCCGCATGGGGGCTGGGCCTGGTCGTCGCCTTCGCCGCCAACCTGCGGCTTTCCGAGACCAACGCCACGAACTCCGATGGCGCGTCCCAGGCACTGCAGGCCTGGGACATGCTGCATGGCAACCTGCTACTGCATGGCTGGATAGCCGGCGACGTCACCTACTACACCACCGAAGTACCCGAGTACATGCTGGTCGAGCTGGTGCACGGGCTCAACGCGGATGCGGTGCACATAGCCGCGGCCCTGACGTACACGCTCGCGATGCTGCTCGTGGCCCTGCTCGCCATAGGCAAGACCACCGGGCGCGAGGCAGTGGCACGGGCCGTCATAGCGGCGGGGATAATGATCGCCCCGCAACTTGACGCCGGAACGTACGCCCTGCTCAATTCGCCTGACCACTTGGGCACGTCGGTTCCCGTGCTGCTGGCCTGGCTGATCATCGACCGCGCCCGCCCGCGCTGGTACGTGCCGGTCGTCGTCGGGCTCATCCTCGCCTGGGCCCAGATCGCGGACGTGCTGGTGCTCTATGTGGCGGTGGTGCCGCTGGCCCTCGTGTGCGCGTTCCGCGCCCTGCGAGCCAAGGTCGGGCAGCGGCAGCGGCAGCCGCTGGCGTCGCAGCGCTACGAGATCGCGCTGGCCGTCGCTGCCGTCGTCGCCGGGGTGGCGGGCCTGGCGGCCCCGCACGTCCTCCAGGCCATCGGCGGGGAGACCCAGGCCCAGCTCGTCACGCAGCTGTCCCCGCTCAACGTCATCTTCTGGCATAACCTGCGCGTCACCGGCATCTGCCTGCTGGTCCTGGCCGGCGCGAACTTCATCGGCGTGCACCAGGCCGTCCGGAGCGGTTTCGAGATACTGCACCTCGCGGGGGCCACGCTGGGTGCGTGCGCGATCGCCGTCGCGGCATGGCGGTTCCCCCGGGACCGGGACCTGGTTTCGCAGCTGCTCCTGGCCGGCATCGTGATCAACCTGGTGGCCTTCGCGGTGGGCACGCACGCCGTGGAGGTCACGTACACCCGGGAGATCACCCCGGTTCTCCCCTTCGCCGCGGCCCTTGCCGGACGCGTGCTGGCCAGGCGCCTGCTGGCCATGCGGCTCGCGCCGGTGCTCATCGTGGTGCTGTGCGGCTACCTCGCCGGGCTGGTGTTCGCGATCCGCCAGCCGGTGGTTCCCGCGCAGAACGCGCGGCTTACCTCCTGGCTGGAGACGCACCATCTGCGTTACGGCCTGTCCGGCTACTGGGCCGCCAACGCTGTGACGCTTACCAGCGGGGAGCGGGTCAAGGTCAGGTCGCTCGACCATGTCGGCGCGACACTCCGTGCCACCAGGCAGCTGGTGAAGACGGAATGGTATGACCCGAGCCGCGAATCGGCGAACTTCGTCGTGGTCTATCGCGGATACTCCGGCACCCAGCCGTTCACCGGCTTCACCGGCGTGGTCGGCTTTCCCGACGCCAAAGAAGTCATCGCGACCTTCGGCACGCCGGCCCGGACCTACCGCTACGGCCAGTACACCATCTTCGTCTGGGACAAGAACCTGCTCACCGTCCTGCCGGGGCCCTGAGCCGCGCCCGCCAGGACACGACCAGGCCGCCGTCGAACGTGAATATGGCCTCCACGCACGTGAAGGCCCCAAAGTGGGCCGAACGTACCAGCATGCGAACCGCGAAGTCCTGATCGAAGGTGACCTGCTCCCGGTACGTCCGGGACTCGCGGGATGCCACCTGTGGTCCGCCCCCGCACGCCGCCTCGCGTCGGGGCGACCACGGGGGCGCATACGTCAGTAGGTCAGCGCGGCCGGGGCGAGACGGGCCGACACGTCACCAACCAGGCCGGGCTGGCGGGGATCCAGCGAGCGGACCGGGGTGCCGGGCCGCAAGTCAATCTCCGAGAGCTCGGCCCAGATGAGTGACGGGCTCGTATGGGACCAGAAGTAGTAGGTCAGGTTGGTGAGGTCGATGACCGAGGTCCACCAGGTCGGGTACACGCCGGAGTCTTCATAGGGCGCGCCGGGCGGGCACGAGACAGTGCCAGCGATGTTGACCACCCCGGCTATGGCCTCCGCGAGGTTTCCGGGCTCGGGGAGATAGTGCAGGAAATAGGCGGCGCGCACGAAGCGGTCGGTGGACTCGATCCCGCCGGGCAGCTGCCGGTCGCCGCCGAAGGGGCGGTAATGGCGCAGGTGCTCCAGCTGCTGGTCGAAGGCCGGATCGTTCGCCACCACCTGGTACTGGGAGCCGTGGTGCACGCGGAGTTTCCCGTCGACCGGCTCCACGATCGCGGAGTCGCCGCTGGCGTCTTCCAGGGCGAGATGGACGCCGAGATCCTGGCCCCGGGCCGGAGCCGACACTACGGGCAGGTCATGCAGCGCCGCGACCGCCTCGTCCACCGTCGCGCAGTGGTCCAGGACCCACTGCGCCCACAGCAGGTTCGAGACAGCGCCCGGGCTGCCCGGCGCCGCGAAGCCGGCGGCGCCCAGGTAGAGCAGGTGCGCGGCCAGGCCCGCGCTGTTCACGGCGTCGGTCGTGCCGGCGTCCCACATGCTCAGCCCCACGACGCCGAATCGTGACTCCCAGGCCGTATCACCCGCCGTCCTTCGGGTGCCCTCGGGCACGGCCCACAGCACCGGATCGTCGCTGACCTGCCAGTCCATGGTGCGTGATGTGACCTTGGCCGTGCTGTTGTCCGACCAGAACACCCGTGTGCACATATCTCGCCCTCCGTAGTGGGTCAATTACTTTAAGTATCACCGGGGGAGGCAGCAAGGCTGAGCGGGGTGCCGTGCTGCGGGCTGGGCGGAGGCTGGCTCCGCGGATGCGATCGGCTCCTATCAGCCCCAACGCGTCGGGTTCCGCCTGTTACGGCAGGGGCGGTACACCAATCGACGCGCGATGAGCCGCGCCGGCCGGGCAGCCGCGACCTGCTTCCGCGCCCTGGGTAGCCTCCGGCCTGCCTGGTGCACGGTCGTCAGGTAGCGATTTCTCATCGCGTGTCGTGGGTGATGCGCCCGTCCATCATGGTCAGCTTCACCGGTACCGAGTGGATCTCTTCGGGTGCTACGCCGAACAGGTTCTCGGCGAGCACGGTCAGGTCGGCGTGCTTGCCGGCCTCAAGCCATCTCGGCAGGAAGCGGAGTGCCGAGGGTGTCCCGCGTTTCGTAGATCGTAAGGTCTGCTGGAAGTTGACTATGGGATCTGGCGTCCAAGGAAACGGGAAGCGCTGCCGATAGCTGATGGTCACGTCGCCGTTGCCGGCATGAGGCTCATTGAAGAAGATCTCGGGGTCAACGAAGATGCCGTCGATTGACCTGGCGGACCGCGGGAAGGCCGAGCCGCCGCCGCCGGCGCCCCTGGCCGCACCGCCACCGCCGAAGTAGCCGCTGCCGTCGCCCCCGCCTGCGCCTATGACGCAGACGCCGCCGTTGCTGTTGCCGCCCTTGAGCTGCGTGCCGCTGGTCGCCGCGCTGGTACAGCCAAGGGCGCCGCCCCCGGCCCCGCCCGCGGACAGGGTCCCGCCATGACCGCGGTGGCCAGACTCCGGCCTGCCGGAACGGCCTTCGGGGATGGTGCCGCCGCCGCCGCCACCGCCGTCGGCCCTGCCGCCGAGGTTCTCGGCGCCACCACCGCCGCCGCCGCCGGCGACGACCAGCAGGTTCTTGACCGAATACGGCGAAATCGCGATGGTGGTGGCGCCGCCGCCGCCACCGGAATTACCGTCGGTGTCATCGGCGCCGCTCCCGCCGCCGCCGCCGACGTCCTTGCCGCCAGCACGGCCGCCGCCGGCGCCGCCCGGGAAGACGCTCAGAATGGTGCCGGGCGGGATGCGCCTCAGCGTCGCCACGTAATGGCCGCCTGTTCCCCCGGATCCGCCGCCGCGCGGGTCGGTGCTCCTGGCCCTGGCCCCGGAACCGCCATCCGCGACGACAAACAGGTCAGTGACCCCGGCCGGAATCGCTCAGTCGGTTGCCGCACCCGTATAGGAGAAAGTGCAGCTGGTTCTGTCGCCGTCGGATGAGCACGACGGGCTGGGAAGCGCGGCCGCGGTGCCCGCCCACAATCCAGCGCCCGGCAGCGCCACTCCAGACTCCAGGGCAGCGCTCAGCGCGATAGCCCGCGGCCGGCCTAAACCGCGATGGACTGGCCTTGGCATGGTAAGCCTTCTCTCTGCGCTGAGCTCGAGCTGCTTGCAGCCTCGGGACCGCCCGGCTCCGAATCGACGTCTCGGTGACTGAGAGTAGCATCTAGCTGCACTAAGTGACCAAGCCTTGATTACCGCGCCTGCATAGCGATCAGCGACGAGAGTTCACCGGCTGGGCCAGTTCAAGCGGCGGCGCGCCCACTGCGCGGATGCGCGGGCACTCGGGCTCCGGCACCGCGCGATCGCGCGCCGGGCGCAGCACGAACGGCTCGTCGGTCCGCTCCCGTACTCGGCACACGAGCACCGGGCGTGGCGGGGACGACAGCAAGTCCTAACGGGGCTCCGCCCCAGCCCGACGAGCCATGCCGGGTGGCTGGGCTTAGTTGACAGGGCTCCGGCCGGCGACAGACGGTGACAGCG
>JGI20205J14842_1000189_pt1 | contig 15768 bp, 13 predicted proteins | sample NGESurshal092012_2_FD_14842 | JGI IMG/M metagenome (IMG submission 14842) | reverse complement strand
CATCCCCGGCCGAACCGGAGCGGGCAAGCAGGCGGGTATCTGCAGCCTGGCATCTGTAGTTCAAACGCCATAAAAATGAACAGTAAACCAACAAATAATGCAGATTTGTATTTTGTTATTTTTTTTCGGTAACCAAAAATTTTTCATGTAATGTCAGCACCTGTTCAATCAGCATTTCCTTCTCATCATTTACGATTATAAAATCGCACAAATTCATTTTCTCTTCTTCGTCCATTTGCAATTTCATCCTCGCTTCTACCTGTGCGGCAGAAACATTATCGCGTTTCATAGCACGTTCTATCCTTAAAGAATGCGGTGATTTTACACCTATCACATAATCCAATAATTTGTTGGAACCGCTTTCAAATATCAATGCCGCTTCTTTTATAGTGTAAGGAGCATTTTGCTTTTTCATCCATTCTACAGCATCTTTCAAAGTAGCCGGATGCACTAATGAATTGAGCAAAGCAATTTTTTTGCTGTCATTAAAAACCTGCGCAGATAAGTATTTGCGGTTTAATTCACCATTGATATATGATTGGTCACCAAAAGACCGGATGATATTTTTTTTCAGTTCTTTATCTTCGACCATCAATTTTTTGGAAGCATCATCAGCGCTATACACAGGAATGCCCAGCACTTCAAAAATGCGGGCAACAGTGCTTTTGCCGCTGCCAATTCCTCCTGTAAGCCCTATTCGTAGCATTTATGATTTAAAGTAGAATGATTTAAAGATCGAAGATAACAACTTTTGCAAGGCTTTGTTCGCAGGTTGTACCTCTCTGTATATTCCAAAATTATTTACGTTAAGCTCCAGCGTGGCTATACACCGGTGGTGATGTATTTATTTTGTTTTAAGTATAAAATAGTCCCACGTTAATTTTGAAATATCAGAGATGATTTTTTCATTTGTTTCGTTATTTTCTTTTGAGTTTGAAACGTAAACGCTTATTGCAAAATATTTGCCGTTGGGTAACATAACAATTCCTATGTCATTTACTGCAGCAGTTACTCCTTGTTCGTTTGTATCAGAGGTACCTGTTTTATGGGCTACAATGGTTCCTTTAGGCAGTTGTCCCTTTATTCTTTCTTTTCCTGTTGAAGTTTCAGACATTATCTTCCACAGGTAATCATAACTTTTTTTAGACAGAATTTGTCTTTCATAAAATAATTTCAATAAAGATGTTGAGGCTTTTGGTGTAATCCAATTCAAAAATTGAACATCCCATGCTTTATGCATTTCCTCTTCATTGGCTACTATCGCTACATCTTTAATACCAATTTTATGAATGTAATCATTTACTTTCCCGGCACCACCAATAAGTCTTAAAAGAATATCACATCCATTGTTATCGCTTTGCGAAACAGTATATCTAAGAATTTCAGCCAAAGAAATTTTCACATTTCCATTGGGATATTTTTCCCGAAGAGGGCTCCATGTGTTTGGTAATAAATCGCTTTGGGTTACCAGTATTTTTTGGTTTAAAGATAGCCCACCTTTGTCTAATTCGTGAAGCACGGCTAAAGCAATAGGAAATTTAAATACACTTTGCAGAGGGAAATGTTCTTCACCGTGAATGGATAGCGTATCTTTCCCGCTATTCCCACTAATTGAAACACCAACAACAGCGTTTTTTATTGAAACGAGTTGCAGAATTTTTTCCCGTAATGAATTTGTACTTTGAGCAGATGCCTGGTAGGTAATAAACAGAAATAATAAGACTATCGGGTAAAATAGTTTAGCAATATTTTTCATCCGTCTTTACATGTTTATGGTATCNGCAAAAATTGCACAATCCCGGAATGTGTTCCTGGAACAAACTACGTGCTTATTCAATCATTTGATAGGCGCCGCAGTTTGTACCTTNTTAAGATTGGCAGTCATTTCCATACTCACCGCGCTTTTTTCCATTTTTATATAAGAGCCNGGATTTATTTCGAGCAAGAAAGTGCCGTCATCATTCATTTTATTAACTGTGCCATGAATGCCGGCAATAGTTACAATCTTATCGCCTTTTTGNAAATTGGCCATAAAAGTTTTCTGCTGTTTTGCTTTTTTAGACTGTGGGCGAATCATAAAAAAATAAAATACAAAGATCATTAGTCCTAAAAATACAAATTGAAATCCGCCACCACCCTGGCCCTGGCCTAACATTAAAAACACCATTGCTAAATTCATAATATTTGTTTGTTTGCTGTGTTTACAGCGGTTAAGAAAATATATTACTAAAATTACTTCTTGCTTTCTACCATACCTGTTAATACTAACTTAGGAAAAGAAGGAATTGCATTTGAAACTACATAAATCTCTTTATGCGCAGGTCCTACCCTTCCTTCGCTGTTAAAAACCACTTTTAAAAACCCTGTTTCACCAGGTTTTATTGGCTCTTCGGGCTTTTCCGGAACAGTGCAGCCACAACTTGCTGTTGCTGAAGAAATCACCAAAGGCTTATTACCGGTATTTCTAAAACGATAATTATAAACCACCTTTTCACCATCTGTTACTTTTCCAAAATCATACGTAGAATCTAACATGATTATTGATGTGGTATCAGTAAAATGAGGAGTGCTATTTACATTTAATCCGAGATGGTATTTTGTATTCCTGATATTGCAGGAAAACAAAAAACCCGTAACACATAAAATAAGCATCCATTTTTTCATTTCCGTTTTTTTTGCAAATGTATTTATAATGCGCTGTTTTTGTAATGGGTTTTATTGATTTTATTTTGCGACTGTAATTCTTTGTGAATATTATCTAAAATGCCATTTACAAAATGGCCACTTTGTTCGGTACTATATTCTTTTGCGAGGTCTATATATTCGTTGATGGTCACTTTGGTCGGAATGGTTTCAAAATACAGTAATTCGCATAACCCCATTTTTATCAGTATCATATCAAGCAAAGCAATCCTTTCTGAATCCCAGTTCTTTAATTTGGGTTTTATCATTTCAAGGCAAAAATTATCTTTATCAATGGCAGATTGCAGCAGATCAATGGCAAATTTCATTTTCTCCTCTCCCACCATTTCTTCGAAATCAAATGACGAGGGTTTGTGCAAAAAACCATCCATAATCAGGATCATCATTTCCGCGTCGTCGTCCCAATGAATAAATTTTTCTTCTACATCACTCAAAAAATATTCATCAGGAAGCATCAGGTCAGAAAAAATAAATTCAAGTATTTTTTTCTCTGATTTTTTATCCCGGGAGGGCACCGATACATATTCTTTATATTCGTCAGATTGAATCAAAGCAGTGTAACACTTCCTGATCAACTCGCCGTTTATTAAATATTTTATTTTAAATTTTTCAACAGATTTTTGAAACGAAGTATTTTCTGAAATTGTCCATAACAATTCATTGCCCGCAATCTTGGTATTTACTTTTAGGTCGCCCTCAGTAGGCAAATATTTTTGTGATTTTTTTAATGCGTCCTTTTCTGAATAGCGGGCTACCTCCAAAATATAATAAATGAGATATGCAAATAACTGTTGAGAATTTTCAAGGTTTTTTCTCAGTATCTGCAACGGCTCTCCGGGCCGTGTTTCTTTATTCATAGATTCAATACTGTAAAGCGTTTGCATCACTTTCACCCGGATATTTCTTCTGCTGAGCATTATTTAAGAACTTGTTTTAGGGCTGCGAAGATAATGGTTAATTGTTTGAATTGTTAAATGGCTTTATTGTTAAATCGTTGAATCGTTAAATTGTTATTGTAAGGTCATAATTAAAGGAATTATTTCGAAAAAGGAATTCAGATTATTTGTTGGTTTACTGTAAGGAAAATTTATCAATCTTGAACCTTCAACCTAAATCAATCCTCACTTCTCCGCCTCCACAGTGCCACTGCCTGTAATATGAATTTCGGGTGAGGCAGGATTACCAGAATAGTGTACATCGCCACTCCCCGTTACATTTACCTTTAGGCTTACGCTTGCAAATACATGTACATCTGAACTTCCGGCAACATGGATCACTGCATTTTCGCTTTTCAGATTACTGCATTTGATATCACCACTGCCGCTAATACTGCAGTCAAAATTTTTTGTCATTCCGGATAATTCAATATCGCCGGAACCGGAGCCGGTTACCTTTATAGAAGGCGCATTCACATTAGCTTTTACGTCACCAGAGCCCGAAGTATTCATTTCAATCTGATTGTTATTAGTGATTACTCCATTAGTAGTTATATCTCCCGAACCGGAAGTAATTATTTTGTCGAGAGTAGGAGCGGTTACTATCACTTTTGCATGATCGTTCATTACGGAGAATCCATCTTTATAATGAATATTTAATTCTCCCCCATTCACTTCTGTAACTACATAAGGAATTAAGTTTTCGTCATCTTCCACTGTAAGAGAATAGGTATCGCCGTTTGCAATCTCTACATCTATTGAGCCGGAAGTCCTTACCGTATTGATATTAGAAAGAGGTCTTTTTTCATCTTTCACATTTCCATTGCCAGAAATTGACTCACAGGAGATAAAAATCATAGAAGAAAATAGAAGAAGCAATAAATTTTTCATAATCTTAATTTTTAATTTGTTTTTATTTTCTGAAAACTGAAGAAGTTTTATTCATCTTTCATTTAATGTATTTGTTTTTACATAAAAAAGAAATGCAATTTACAAAATCATTAAACTATTTACCTTCGCAGCAAATGACTGAAAAAATTCTAATCCTTGATTTCGGATCCCAATACACACAATTGATTGCCAGGGCTGTGAGAGAGGCAAATGTATATTGCGAAATAATTCCCTATAATAAAGAAATTGTTTATTCGCCCGGGTTAAAGGGAATTATTCTTTCCGGCTCACCGTTTTCAGTAAATGACGAAAATTCTTTGTCAGTTGATGTAAAAAGTATCCAGGAAAAAGTCCCGGTTCTTGGCATTTGTTATGGCGCACAATTGATTGCAAAACTTTATGGAGGCGTTGTTGAAAAAAGTGATAAGCGCGAATACGGAAGAGCAAAGTTGCAAATAAAAATTGCTGATGAAATATTGGTAGATGTAAAAACAGATTCAGATGTGTGGATGAGTCATAGTGATACCATTAAAAAACTCCCGGAAAATTTTACAGTTTCCGCGTTTACTCATAATATTCCAATCGCGGCTTTTGCCAGTAAACAAGCAAATAATCCCATTTTCGGTTTACAATTTCATCCTGAAGTTTATCATTCTGCCGAAGGCAAAAAAATACTAAAAAATTACCTGGTAAATATTTGCAAATGCAGCCAGGATTGGACTCCTGCACATTTTATCAATGATACTGTTGCTTCTATTAAAAAAACAATCGGTGATAAAAAAGTAATTATGGCATTAAGCGGAGGCGTAGATTCTACAGTTGCCGCTACATTAATTCATCGTTCGATCGGGAAAAATCTTTACGGAATTTTTGTAGATAACGGAGTGCTTCGTAAAAATGAATTTGAACAGGTAATCGAGTCCTGCAAAAGCATCGGATTGAATATAAAAGGAGTAGATGCAAAAGAATATTTTTATAAAAAACTCACAGGAAAATCCGATCCCGAAGAAAAAAGAAAGGCCATTGGAAAAAGTTTTATAGAAATTTTTGATGAGGAAGCTCACAAATTAGAAGGAATCGAATTTCTCGGGCAGGGAACTATTTATCCCGATGTAATAGAATCCGTTTCGGTACACGGACCTTCAGTTACTATCAAGTCGCATCACAATGTAGGCGGCCTTCCCGACTATATGAAACTTAAACTAATTGAGCCTTTGCGTTCATTGTTTAAAGATGAGGTAAGAAAAGTAGGTGCTGAACTCGGATTACCTCCATCGGTACTTAACCGACATCCTTTTCCCGGTCCGGGATTAGCTATAAGAATTTTAGGAGAAGTAACTAAAGAAAAGGTACAATTATTGCAGAATGCTGATGCAGTATATATTGATGCTTTGAAAAAGTTTGATTTATATGCAACTGTGTGGCAGGCCGGAGCAATCTTATTACCTGTAAAAAGTGTAGGGGTAATGGGTGATGAAAGAACGTATGAATTTACTGTAGCATTACGTGCAGTAACTTCTGTAGATGGAATGACAGCTGATTGGGCACATCTACCTTACGATTTCCTGGCTTATGTTTCTAATGAGATCATTAACAATATAAAAGGGATCAATCGCGTAGTGTATGATATAAGTAGCAAGCCGCCGGCAACTATTGAGTGGGAGTAAGCAGGTGATTTGGAATGAAGAATAAGAAATAAAAAATAAAATCATTTAATAAATTGAATCAGTAAACAAAGAAATAATACAGATTTATGTTTCAAAACTCTTAGTCCTTTGAACAATCCTCAACAAAAAATAAAAAACAATCAGGGGAAGAAATAAAAAATTATGAAGAAATATATTTTATCTTTTATTGTCGTTTTTATTTTAGCAGCCGGAAGCTCATTGCAGGCCCAGGAAAAAGATACTTCGTTTCAGAAAACATCTTCCATCAATTTAACAGAGAAAACTTACCGGGTTGCCATTTTTGCTCCATTGTACCTTGATTCTGCATTTACAGGAAGCTCGCTAAAGTCTCAAACATCTATACCGGCATATTCCATTGCAGGGCTTGATTTTGTTCAGGGAGCACAAATTGCTTTAGATACTCTTACACTTAATGGAAGGCACGTAGAGGCATTTATTTATGATTCGAAGTCAGCTAAACAGCCGATTTTAGGACTTATTAGAAGTGGGAAATTAGATAATATTGACCTGATCATAGGTTCTGTAAAAGAACCGGAATACAGTTTACTGGCTCAGTTTTCCTTACAAAAAAAGATTCCTTTTGTATCTGCCACCTATCCTAATGACGGAGGCATAAGGCAAAACCCATTTCTTATTATAGTGAATTCCACATTGAAGGCTCATTGTGAAGGAATTTTTAGTTACATCCTGCAAAAACACGGAACTGATAATATATATCTTGTAAAAAAGAAAAATGACAACAGGATTGAAAATTATTTCAAAGAAATCAATTTTGTGGATGGCAGGCAACTTTTGAAAATCAAACCCATCATGCTTGATAGTTCCATATCATCTACCGTTTTGAGATATCTCATTGATACTACGAAACCAATGGTAATTATCGGGGCCAGCCTTAATGAAACCTTTTCACAAAAATTAGCAGACGCGTGTTACCCTATACAAAAAACAAATCGTTTGGTTTTTATTGGCATGCCCAACTGGGATGGCTTCGGAAGCTTCTATAAAAAAGATGCTTATAAAGATTTCCCGATCCGGTTTACCACACCGCATTTTGATTCAAAAAATAATGAATTGGGCAATTACCTTGATTCGACGTATTTTAAATTATACCGCGTCGACCCAAGTGATATAGCGGCCAAAGGCTTTGAAACGACTTATTATTTTATATCTATTTTAATAAACCATCCGGGAGAATTCATGCAAAACATAAATGATACCGTATTGGCACCCCTGCATAATTTTAATTTCAGGCCTGTATTCCATGATAAGTATAATACCGTTCCTGATTATTATGAAAATAAACATCTCTTTATTATGCAAATATTGAATGGAGAAATTAAGAGAGAATGGTAAGAGGGGACAGGGAGAATAAGAAATAAAAATGCAGACAAAACAGACAACCACCTTACCAAACAAATAGGGCAGCAATAATCAAAAATTGCATTTATCCTTAAACCAATATTATTGAATTATACCTTCATTGTTAAATTGTTGATTAAAAAAATTAACCATTTAGCAATTTATACTTCTGTGTCAACAAAGAAATTTCATCATTGGTCATGATGTTAGATATTTTGATGGCATCAAGCGACCTTGTAATAGATGAGGAAAAACACTGCATGGCCTGAGATGGATTCCAGGCAAATTGCATTCCTTTTAAAATATCAAAAACGGATAAAAAAGCAGATTTGATTACATAAGGAAGTTTTAAATTACTATCCCTGATTTGTAAAACGGGGGTTACAAATAAAGTATATAGCTCATTAATGCGATCTTTATTTAGATTCTCATTTTTATTATTAAGGCCAACGGCAATTTCCTGCAATGCAATACCAGGTAAAGATTTCACTTCCTTTAATTTATCTTTAAACTCCTCAGGGATATTATAACTGTCCCACAATACAATAGCATTCTTTGAAAGAATATAGGCCAATTCGAGAAGCTCTTTTTTGCCAAGCGATGACCACCAGCAAGGTTCCGTTTTCAATTCCATAAATAAATCCTTTAAATATTTTGAGTGCTTTTCCTGATACTGAAAATCGTAGAATTTTCATTTTAATATTTCTTTTCCATTGTTCAAAAATGTTGTTATTAGCAATGTAAAATTCACTAACTAAATAAAAATAAAAACATAGAATTATCTATTGGATAAAAAAGGTACAATTGCGGTAAGGGTTACGTAATAAGCGGAAAAAAGAACAACTAAATTTTAGGGATTAATTTTAAAAAGTCTTCTTTACGCCTTCTTGCAAGCGGAAGCTCTGTTTTATCTGTAAGGAGTACGAAATTATTTCCTTTATGAAACCGATCAATATATATAAGATTGATGATGTGTGTTTCATGTATTCTAAAAAACTCATTTGAAGAAAGTGTTTCCTCAAAATCGCCCATTGTGCGGCTGGACATAATGACTTCTTTATTTGCAAGATGAAATTTGGTATATCTTCCGCTTGCTTCGAGCCGTACTATATCTTTCATTTTTATAAATCTTATTCCGTCAACAGACGCCAACGTGAGTGTTCTTTCCAGTGCATGGTGCTGATTTAGATTCCTGAGTAAAACTTCTATTCTACCATTATTTGTTTTATCCATAATATTTTGCCGGCATTTTTTTACTGCCAAAGCCAATTCGTCAGCATCTAAGGGTTTTAGCAGATAATCGAGTGCACTAACCTTTATTGCATTAATGGCATATTTATTATAAGCTGTAGTAAATACAACCGCAAATTGAATTGTCCCTAGTTTTTTCAACATTTCAAATCCATTCATCCTGGGCATTTCAATATCAAGGAAAACCAGATCCGGAGATTTGCTTTGGATACTTTCAATAGCTTTTAACGGAGTGCTGCATGAATCAATAATTTCAATAACATCACCGTGTTTTTTTAGCATCAGTTCCAGCACTTCCCGGTTTTGCTGCTCATCTTCTACAATTATTGTTTTAATCATATTGATCTAATTTGGGAACAAAAATTTTTATTAAAGTACCAGCACTGCTTTCATCCTGGTTTTTGAGGTCAATTATTTCAATACCCGCCGGGATTTCAGGAACCCTTTTTAAAGCTACAAGCCTTTTGTTAGTTACCTCTATTCCTAGTGAAGTATATCCGTCCTTATTGGCAGCTCTTAATTCTGTCGCTAATTCTCTTCCGACTCCATCATCTTTAATATTTATTTCAGAATAATGGTCATGATCTTTAAAAGAAATCAATATTTCACCATGCGACTCTTTATGCATAATCCCATGCAAGATGGCGTTTTCTACAAATGGTTGAACTATCATGGTTGGCAGTAATACATTTGCCTCTACCAAAGATGCATCTGCCTGAATTTGATAACTTAATTTTTCACCAAAACGAAGCTTTTCGAGGCTGAGATAAAGCGTAAGCATTTCAATCTCCTTTTGTACACTTATAGTGCCGGAACGACTATTATTCAAAATAGACCTTATCAGTTTTGAGAATTTGACCAAATACTTATCCGCATTTTCAGCATCATTACTTAATACAAATTTTTTAATAGAATTGAGCGCATTAAAAATAAAATGGGGATTCATCTGGCTACGAAGAGCCGCTAATTGTACTTCAGTCAATTGTTTGGAAACGCTGTCAAGTTGCGCTTTCTGATTTCTTAATTGAATCTCAGCTTCAATGGATTTTATTTTGGCAGCCATTAAATTGGCAATCGTAGAAATTGATTGAAGGTGTTTCTCGTTAAAAAAACCTATTTGTGAATGTTCGGAATCTATCACTCCCATCACTTCTTCTTCATATTTTATGGGAACAGTAATTTCACTTTGGCCGCTATATCCTTCTGCTAAATATCTTGGATCTTTTGATGTATCATGAACTATAATGGCTTTCCCGATCTGTGCAACAGTACCTACTATTCCCTGGCCGGGAGCAAGATCGCAGGGAAATTTTGCGAGTAATTCCCTTGTATCCTTTGCACCAAAACCCGCTCTTTGTACCATTTTTGTCTTATTGTCATTCCACATATAAATCAGGCAATCTTCAAAATCCAGTTTTGCAATCAGGTTTTTGGTAACATCCCAAAGGATATCATCCACATCATTTTTTAACAATAAGGAGGTGGAAAAAAAATTATTGATTTGCTCCATCTCCAGGCTGCTTTTATAATTCTCTGATCTTAATTTTTCGAGCTCTACTTTGGTGGCTTCAGTTTCCCTGATATTTTTTTCGCGAAGCTTTATTATCCTATAAAAAACATACATTACAATCAGCACAATGGCAATAAGAAACCCATCTGTTTTCCAAAAAGGCAAACTGCCGCTTATTTTTAAAAAAAATATTGGAAGATGCATTATATGAATTGTATTATTTGGAAATAAAATGATGAATTTATCTAATAAAATTAGATAAATTTCTGCAACAGNCAATTAATGAATAATGAAGATTGTATAACTAACGGATTTGTTTTCTCATAAATCCGATGATATTCCAAAACCATTGCAAAATAAAAATCTATTTACCAGGATACTACGTAGTATTGGATAATTCATTTTTTAATTGGAAACATTCAGAAAAAAGCCAGTACTTCCTGCGTCTCCATTTGCCGAAATACCTTGCAGTTCTACCCAATATTTTCCGGGAATATCACCAGTAAAGAAAGAAATATTGCCGATTCCTTTTTCATCGGTACTTACATTAGGAGACCAATATAAAACTTCCCTGAAATCAGGAAGACGGCTTTGGAATTCTTTTTCTGAAGAATAATCAGGTGAATAAAATACCCGTTGGCGCTGCAGGCCGTCATAGTCTATAATCAAATCATTGGGATCCAGTTTAAAACCCTCGAGATTACCTTTGTATGTGGTAAAACTTGCAATACCATACGCTGTAATAGGGCCCCAGAAATATTTAGAAGCGACCACTTCGAGTTTTTGAACTTTCAGTGGGTCATAAGCTATTATTTTATTAATATTAAAAACCGGAACACCATCCAGTAAAACAAGGGGGTTCACTTCGAAAACCTGGTTAATAGGTTGTTTGTCATGTAATTCAAAAGCAGGTGCATTCAACATCATTAACCGGTAATTATCGCCCTTTCTTCTTGGACTTACTTCCGTTACATATTCCCTCAGCACCTCCTCCATAGTGGTAAAGCGCGTATAGGCATCAAGGAAATAAGTTTTATAAGGTTTTTGATAAAAAGGTAGCGTATCAATCAATAAAGGTTCTAATTTTTGTATATCGTTTTCATGATAGGCGTTTTCTACCTGCATGTGTAAATTTTCTTTTTGTAAATTATCACTTTCATATTCTGAAACATAAAATGACGGTAATGTATTATTACTATATTCATCAGAAAACGGGGTGAAAATCTCAAGGTGGTACATACTATCATTGCCGTTATTGGTTTGCATCACTATTTGATTGGCGCCAAAAAAATCTTTCATGTCGAAATGAACCAAACCGACGCTATCGCTTTTGCATCCATTTAACTGAACCCTTCTGCCTGGTACCGACAAATAAACCAATAAACCAGAAACCGGTTTTTTTGTTGCTTCATTCGTAACTCTTCCTGTAATAATATGTCCCGAATATTCAGGAACATATTTGAAGGCCGGTATCTTATTTTGCAACACTTCCTGCCAGTTGAATTTTCTCCACCCTTGAATCAGCATCAGGTCATCAAGCGCTTCATTGGTTTCGGCATTTTCATTTTTAAAATAATAATCCGGATCTTCAATATTTCCCTTTAGGTTGGATGACAACCATAAATAACTGAATATATTTTGCTGCCCTGGTTGATGCAGACTATCCATTCTGAATACTGAAGCTGATAAATTTCCGGGTAATACTTTTTGCGATTGATCCGTAGTTGATAGGTTGATTACAACTTTGCTTCGAAATGAATAATTTTTTTTATCTGCATCCGCGGTTATCAACATTTCGTTTTTGGGTCTTTTAAAATAAAGCCGCTCACATTGTGGTTGTTTATTAAAATCAAAAACGGTTATCTGTGTTACGCCATCTTTCAAACTATCTTTATTTATTGTAAGAACCGCATTCCCATTGTCAATTGTCTGTGCTATTGCAAGATTAATTTTACGGTTGATTTGGATAATAATATAAATTCCTCCTGACTGGTCTTGCCTTAATCCTGCAGAACTTACAGAAATTTTCAAATCGTTGGCGCCTGTATCGGCTACATGCATTACATATCCGTAATTGTATGCTTTCGGCAAAGCTTTCCTGATTACTGATCCGTCTTTACAATAAATAATTGCTGTATAATCTTTCCCGGTTTCCGGCATCAAATAAAAATGTCCCATTCCGAAATGATTGGTTTGGAAACGGGCAATCGTGTCATTGGACTGATCTATTATCCCGCCTTCGCAATCAATCCCTTTATTTTTATTATCATTTACTTTGAAACCTATTTCACTTTTCAACCCATTCACCAAATTACCACCTTCAGGAAAAAAATCTGCATAATAATTCACCGTTTCATGTACTACTGTAGAATCAAGGTTCCTGGTAGTGTTGATGATACTTATATTTTTTTGGAAATAATTATCAGGTGAATAATTTTTCATCCAGTTGGTAAAAGCCCTTAATTTGTAATTTCCCGAAATGATAGAAAAAGGAAGTAAAAAAGATCCATTTCCTGATCCGTCTTTCATTGCAATTTTTCCCTGTAACACAGGTTGGTGCAAATTGTTGAGTAGCTCAACATAAATCACTTTACTAAGCCCCAGCGGCTCATTATTGGTAGCATTCGTCAGGTAGGCTTTGAACCAAAGCACCTCTCCGCAAACATAAAAAGAGCGATCGGTATGCACATATATTTTCTCATGCAAATGATTCTGATTATAAATTGCGACACTATTTTGAATTTCGCTTACCTGGCCAAAAGCTGGTGAGGCAATGAAAGAAAAAGTCACCATCACAATTATGGTTATAATTAAGAATTTATGTAAATTGATCATTTTCATTTCAAATAATTATTTATGGCCAGAAAGATGGTTTTATATTGGTGCCAAACAAAGTACAGTCAACACAATCGGCTCCGGAGGCTGAATAGGAGCCAGGTGGTACTAAATCAATCGGGTCTAAACCTCCATTCGCAAAATACATTATCAGGCTATCCGGGACATTAGGTACATTTTTCAAGGGACAATAAGGAAAAGGATTCCAATCTGAAGGCATAGAACTGTTGCTTATAAATACTCTTTTTTCAACTGTGTTACCTGCATTGACATAACCCACCACAAGTTCAGAAGGATTAGTCACGCAATGGATATTTCCAGCAGTTTCATTTGGCTGTGGATCAAAGATGGAGCCTATCTCCTCAGTATTACTTTGCATGGCTAACCAATAGTTGTATCCATTTTGATCCAATGTATATTGTTTTACCCAAATACTATATAGTACACTAAGCCTTGTGTCATGTTGAGTAATATACACAAGTGGCATCTCATAGATGACATCATTGGTCAGTTTAGCAGAAGTACCTATTAGAATACTGGTAGAACTATCTGATTGCCAGCAATCATATACCTGGTCAGTTCTTGGTATAACTGTATTATTAGAGGCGATATATTCAAAATTGGAATAATAAAATGAATGAATTTCCCAGGTTTCATTATATTCCCAACGGTAATATTTTGTGGAATCATTAGGATCATGAGTATTCACATAAACCTGTACGCCATTATCTTTAAAATTCCAGCCAATAGAATCAATCGGTGGTGAGGGTTTGAAGGGCACCAGATCAGAAACATATTCTTCACCATTAGAAGTATAAATATGCAAACGGTATTGATAGCCTGGGTTAAGGTTCAAAGTATTGATACTACTATAAATTCCATTTCCTGTTTGAGTTAATGGATAAGCATCCTGGTGGTCATCTTCTACAAGAACTTTTGCACCCTGTTCATACTTTCGGGTAGCGGTATCTCCTATAGTTAACATTCTTGAACGGCTGAGTTTAATAATTGTAGGCAAAGCTCCATCTATATATCCTTCCACAACAAGAGCGTTGGTATCCGAAGATTTTAATGTAGGATCATACGGCACTTTACAGTTTGCAAGTAAAAATATGCAAAGACAGTAAAGCAACATTTTTTGCAAAAAAGATTTTTTTATCATTTAAAAACGGATATTATAAGTGATAAAAAATGTGTAATTCATTTCGCTTTGGCCAATCACCACTCCATTATGATTTCTATCCTTTCCGGTATTCCAATTTGTATAGCTATTACTTACTCTCATTTTTGAATAATTATTTATGGCCAGAATGATGGTTTTATATTGGTGCCAAACAAAGTGCAGTCAACACAATCAACTCCGGAAGCAGAATAAGTCGTAGGCTCCACTAAATCAATTGGATCCAAACCTCCATCCGCAAAATACTTCTTTAAAGTATCAGGATTATCAACTACATTTTTTAAAGGACAGTAAGGAAACTGATTCCAATCCGAAGGCATAGAACTGTTGTTTATAAATACTCTTTTTTCAACTGTCTTTCCTGCATTAATATAACCTACTACAAGTTCAGAAGGGTTGGTCACGCAATGGATATTCCCAACGCTTTCATTTGGCTGTGGATCAAAGATGGAACCTATATCCTCGTTATTACTTTGCATGGCTAACCAATAGTTGTATCCATTTTGGTCCAAAGTATATTGTTTTACCAAAATACTATAGAGCACGCTAAGCCTTTTGTCGTGTTGAGTAATATACACAAGTGGCATCTCATAAATGACATCATTAGTCAGTTTAGCAGAAGAGGCTAATAAAATACTGGTGGAACTATCTGATTGCCAGCAAGTGTATACCTGGTCAGTTCTTGGATACACCTTGTTACTATCTTCGTTGTATATAAAATTGGAATAATACCATGAATGAAATTCCCAGGTTTCATTATATTCCCAACGGTAATATTTTGTAGAATCATTAGGATCATGAGTATTCACAAAAACCTGTACGCCATTATCCTTAAGATCCCAACCAATAGTATCAATCGGTGGTGAAGGTTTGAATGGCACCAGATCAGAAACATATTCTTCACTATTAGAAGTATAAATATGCAAGCGGTATTGATAGCCTGGATTAAGGCTCAAAGTATTGATACTACTATAAATTCCATTTCCTGTTTGAGTGAATGGATAAGCATCCTGATGGTCATCTTCTACAAGAACTTTTGCACCCTGTTCATACTTGCGGGTAGCGGTGTCTCCTATAGTCAGCATTCTTGAGCGGCTGAGTTTGATAATTGTAGGCAAAGCTCCGTCTATATATCCTTCCACAACAAGAGCATTGGTATCCGAAGATTTTAATGTAGGATCATACGGCACTTTACAGTTTGCAAGTAAAAATATGCAAAGACAGTAAAGCAACATTTTTGGCAAAAAAGATTTTTTTATCATTTAAAAACGGATATTATAAGTGATAAAAGGAATAGCGCTGCCGAATATGGATAATTTATAACCCTGCACGGTACCATTCTGTGAAATAAAATAAACTGAATACGCATTTTTGCGTCCAAGCAAATTATATACGCCAAATGTCCATGAATTATGA
>JGI20205J14842_1000187_pt1 | contig 15793 bp, 10 predicted proteins | sample NGESurshal092012_2_FD_14842 | JGI IMG/M metagenome (IMG submission 14842) | reverse complement strand
AAGGCCGCCCTCAACGCCTTCGACATCACCTTCGACGGCCGCCTTACCGCGGGCCGGAACTAACAACCAAGATCAAGTTACACCGTTAACTTGACAGACCCACATCCTGGCCGTTCTCAGAGACGCCGACCCGGCAGACAAGGCGGAGATCTACGGCCAGCTCGGCCTGCGGCTCACCTACCAGCCTGGCCGCCGGATCGTCCGTGCCGAGGCACACCTCGACCAGACTGCCCATTGGGTTTTCGACTGTGTCCGAGGGGCGAGTCGCACCTTACGCACATGCTCTCGAGCGTTCTGACCACGGAGTTTGCACTTGAAGGTGGTTCCCGTGAGGGCGGCGGTCGAGGCGGACGATGACCGGCGACCGCCGGCAGGCGTCATCGCCTGACACCCTTCCGGTAGCATGGAAAGATGTAGATCAGATCTATGTAGATAGGAGCTACATGACGACTGGCTTCGTGGGCAGGAAGTCGGAACTCACTCTGCTGCACAAGCGCCTCGCCAGGGTCACAGCGAGCGGCGCTGGTACCGCGCTCGTCGTCAGAGGGCGACGGCAGGTCGGAAAGTCGCGCCTCGCGCAGGAATTCTGCGACCGCGCCGGAGTACCGTACCTGTTTTACACCGCGACCAAAGGCGCGTCGCCGGTCGAGGCGATTACGGCGTTCCTGGCTGAGCTGGGCAATTCGAGCGTGCCGAGCGATCGGGGCCTGGTGCCCGCGGAGCCGACAGCGAGCTGGCCTGACACGTTCCGTGTGCTCGCCGCCGTGCTTCCGGACTCTCCCGTTGTCATCGTGCTCGACGAGCTGCCATGGCTGGCCGAGCAGGACGAGATCTTCGACGGTGCCCTGCAGACTGCATGGGACCGGCTGATGTCACGACGCCCCGTGCTGCTCCTGCTGCTCGGCAGCGACCTGCACATGATGGAACGACTGACGGCCTATGACCGGCCCTTCTTCGGCCGGGCCGACAACCTGCTGCTCGGTCCACTGAATCCCGCTGAGGTGGGTGACGCGCTGAGTCTCGAGGCAGCGGACGCCATTGATGCCTACCTCCTGTCCGGCGGGCTGCCCGGCATTCTGCGCGCATGGCCGGATGGCGTCCTGGCTCTCGAGTTCGCCGAACGCGAGTGCGCGGACCCGGCATCTCCGCTGTTCGGTGTCCCCGAGGCCGCGCTACTCGCGGAATTCCCGGCACCTGACGTCACCCGAAGGGTGATCGAGGCGGTGGGTGGCGGCAACCGGACGCATGCCAATATCGCGTCCGAAGCCGGCAGCCGGACTGGGGCGATCCCGTCCGGGACGCTGACCCCGGTACTGCACAGGCTGGTCGAGGACAAGCACGTACTCGCCATTGACGAGCCGCTGTCGCTCCGGGCAACCAAGCCGGCGCTCTACCGCGTCGCCGACAGCAGCCTGCGCTTCTACCTGGCGATCGGAAGAGCGGCCCACGACCTGAGCAAGCGCGGCAGGGCCGAAGCGGCGGCGAGCCTGGTCATTCGCAGATGGCCGTCGTGGCGCGGTCGAGCGGTGGAACCCACCATCAGGGATGCACTGTCACTCGCGGCCACTGATCTTCCCTGGCCAGAGGCGACCGCCGTCGGCGGCTGGTGGAACCGTGCATTCGACCCGGAGATCGACCTGGTAGGAGCCGACCGTGGACCTGTGGCCAGGAAGCTCTGGTACGCCGGCTCCGTCAAGTGGCTCGATCATCCTTTCGGCAGCCGGGACCTGGCCGCCCTACAGCGCGGCGCGCCACAGGTGCCTGGGTTCGACCCCCGTGAGACCGCTCTGATCGGCGTGTCCTGCGCTGGCTTCACAGACTCAGCGGCCACAGACCTCGCGCTTTGCTGGCTCCCCGAGGACGTGGTCGGTGCGTTCGCATGAACGGAACGCCGGGACGGCCCGCAGCTCAGCCAACCGCCGCCGGGCTGGCCACGCTGCTGACCGACTCACTCGCAGGGAAGCGTGGCGGGGTGCTGCCCTGGGCGCTGCTGGCAGTCGGCAGCGTGGCAAGCCTGGCTGTCAACGTCGCGGTCGCTGAGCCGACGGCGGCGGGACGGGGTGATCGCGGCCTGGCCGTCGCTCGCGCTCATCAGTGCCTACGAGCTGCTTATGCGCCAGGTCCGCCGTGGTGCAGTTAGCAGCGGCGACCGCGGCACGCTTAGCCGGCCCTCATCCAGCGACAGCCAGGCCACCGGCCGCTGGAGGCGCCTGACGCCGGTCGGCTCGGTGGAGCGCTCAACCGCGAAGCTGGCCTAATGGGGACCGATGAACAGTGCATTGGCGATCACCCCGGCCGCCGCCGCCGCGTAGGCCAAGTTGCGGGCCTGGGTTCGGGTCACGCTGGCGACGCTAGGCCGCGGCGGCGTGTGGCTGAATCCAGTGTGCCGCAGCGCCGGTTGCGGTAAACCGCCACGTGAGGTTGCGGCTAGCCGCGGCGTTTCCCGTCGGCCGCTCCCACAATGGGACTCATGCGGCCGCAATTGCCGCGCCTGGCGGTATTTGGGCTACGGTGCGCTCGCTGCTGCTCTGGGCGTGTCACTTGCCAATGGCTACGGCGGTGGGCGGAGTTGCGGAGGGGCGAACTCGCCCGCCGCTCAGCTGGTCAACAAGCCGGGTACGCGCAAAGTGCCTGCGACCTCATCAGCCGCCTGGCGACTGGCGCGGTTGCAGGCCCGCGTCGCGCAGGAACGTGAGCACGGCCGCGACACGCCGGTGCACCTGCTGCTCGCTGGCCAGGTCCAGCTTGGTGAAGATCGCGTTGACGTGCTTCTCGACTGAGGACTCCGACAGGTGCAGCGCCTGGGCGATGCCCGAGTTGCCGCGGCCCTGCGCCATCTCGCGTAGCACGTCGAGCTCCCGAGGGCTGAGCCTGGCCACTGGCGAGGACTGCAGCCGGGCACGCCGGCTGACCAGGGCATCGACCACCTGAGGGTCGATGACCGAGCCGCCGGCCGCGACCGCGCGCAGCGCGCTGAGCAGCTGGTCCAGGTCGCCGACGCGGTCCTTGAGCAGGTACGCCAGGCCAGCGGTGCCGTTGCGGAACAGCTCGAACGCGTAGGACTCGTCCGCGTACTGCGACAAGATCACGACGCCGACACGCGGCTCCGACATTTTGATCGCGTGCGCGGCGTCGATGCCCTCCATGGCCGGCGCCTGGTCGCCGTTGGCCGCGGCCGGCACCGGCATCCGGATGTCGGTCAGCACCGCGTCCGGACGGCGGCGCCGCACCGCGTCGAGCAGCTCGGGTGCCGAGCCGACCGCAGCCTGCACGGTCACCTCGCCCGAGGCCTCGAGTAGCTGGCGTGTCCCCTCCCTGACCAGGTAGTTGTCGTCGGCGATCACGATCTGCAGGTGCTCAGTCATGCGGCGCACCGTCCCCCGCGTGATCGGAGCGGTGAAGCGGAACCTGGGCGCGCAGCGTGGTCCCGCACCCGGTGCCGCTGTCGACGGTCAGCTCGCCGTTCACGATCGACATCCGGTCGGCGAGGCCGGCCAGGCCGAGCCCGCGCGCGGCTGCCGGGTCGAACCCGCATCCGTCGTCGTTGACCTCCACGGTGAGGCTGCCGTTCGGCTGCGCGAGCGCGACGGTCACCCGCCGCGCGTTCGCGTGCTTGACGACGTTGGTCAGCGCCTCGGCCACGACGTACCAGGCCACGGACTCGACGTGCTGCGCGTACCGCCGGCCGCGCAGCGCAGGGTCCGCGTCGATGATGACCTCAACCGGCAGCCTGCTGGCCTGGGCCTCGATCGCCTCGAGCAGGCCCTGGTCGGCGAGCACAGGCGGGTGGATGGCGTGCGCGAACTCGCGCAGGTGCGCAAGCAGGCCGCCGAGGTCGGCCTGCAGCTCGCCGAGCGCCTGGCTGGCCCGCTGGTCGCCGCGCCGCAGCCACTGCCTGGCCAGGGCCAGCTTGGCGGTCAGCACGACCACCTCCTGCTGGAACCCGTCGTGCAGGTCGCGCTGGATCCGCCGCCGCTCGGCGTCCTGGGCGAGCACCACCCGCGCCCGCGACGCTGCCAGCTCCGCGGCCTGCCCCTTGATCACCTCGAGCCGCCCGGCGAGCTGCGCGCTCAGGCGCAGGTTCCTGATGGCCGCGGCGGCCTGGCCCGCCAGGTGTGCGAGCAGGCGCCGGTCCTCGTCGAGCAGCGACCCGCCCGGCCGCGGCCCGCACTCGATCGCGCCGAGCACCTCGCCGCCATGCACTAGTGGCACGACCAGGTCGGGCCCGTCCTGCTCGCCACGCACGGCGCGCTCACCGTGACCGGCCTGGTCGCCCGGCCCCGCGACGGCGTAGCCAGTCAGCGGGCTGGCGCCGTCCGCGTCGACGTCGAGCCGGACCGTGACCCAGCTCAGGCGCAGCGCCTGGCAGATCTCCTGGGCAAGCTGCGCGAGCAGGCTGTCGGGAGCGGGCGCTGCCTGGAGCAGCGCGCCGAACCGGCTCAGCACGTCGTAGCCGTCCAGCCTGGCGCCGAACGCCCACCGGTCGGCGATCCGTTCCAGCCTGCGCTGAGCGGGCTGGAATGCCAGCGCCGCCCCCGCGGCCACCACGATCGCCGCCCCGTCAGGCAGGAACCTGCTGGCCAGGATGCCCAGCGTCGCCGCGATCGCGACATAGCCGGTCGCGGCCAGCACCCGCAGGCCCCGGTGCACCGCCGTCCTGCGCGCCGACCGGTCGATGCCGAGCAGTTCCTCGGGTGAGAGCGCGACGATGAGCGAGCCGAGCACGAGCGACAGCCCGATGATCCAGAGCACGAGGAGCACGGCGGCCCAGCCGGGTCCCTGGCCGCCGGACCAGACCAGCGCGAGCTGCGCCGCGAACACCGCCATGGCACTGGCCATGCCGATCAGCGCCAGCCGGATCTGCCGCCGCTGCGCCTGCGGTGCGCGCCGGTACCGCAGGTACAACATGACCACCCCGACGAGCGCCACCGCGGCGAACGCCTGGTAGGCCACGTTCGCGGCCGCCGACGCGGGCCGGGCCCACGCCAGGAAGATCGGGCTGGCAGGCGGAGTTGCGCCCGGGTCGGCGTAGGGGTCCCGAGGCGACGTCGGGCTGGACGCTATCGCGAGGACGGGCACCAGCAGCGCGAGGCCGCCCGCCGCGATCAGCACCGCGCGCTGCCAGGCACGGTCCGGCCTTCCCGCCGGGAACAGGCCGATCAGCCCGATCGCAGCGACTTCGGATGCGGTGTCCGCGCACGAGGCTGCGAACGCGACCCAGCCCGCGGCCGCCCCGGCGTGCGGGAGCAGCACGTCGCCCAGGCAGCCGTTTAGCATGAACAAGCTGCCGGCCGCCAGCAGCCAGACGGCGACCGGGTGCCCGCGACCGCGGAACGCCCCGGCCAGGCCGACCGCGTAGATCGGCGCCGGGCCGATGAGGACAAAGCCGCCCCCGGCCAGGTCGCCCCCGGCCAGGTTGCCCACCACCGCGACGATCAGCGCGCAGCCGCCCACGGCGGCGAACACCCAGCTGACAGCGCGCATAGACCCAGTGTGAGCCCGATCGCCTGCCGAGCGGTAGGAGGCAGGCCGCAGGTGCGCCTGCGGTCAGCCTCACCCCGGGTCCGGTGGCTGGCACCGTGGGCCGCGCGGCGCTGGAGGCCTAGCGTCCGGTGATATCGGCGCCGCTGGCCTCCTGGCCCGCGGCCGGGACCGCAGGGGGCCTGAGATGAACGAGAGCACGACGACAGCGGCCGGCACGAGCAGCCCGCCAGGGACGGCCACGCCGGGAGGCCGCGCGCTGGCTGTCTACCGCTGGGCGCTGGCGGTGTTCCTGGCCGCCGGGGTCGTCCAGATCTTCCTGGCCGGGCTCGGGACGTTCAAGCTCCTCCACGGCGCGGGCGACCCGGCGATGGACCCGCACCGGATGCTCGGGTTCGCGATGGCCGGAGGCGCGATCATCATTCTGATCCTCACGCTGATCGCCCGGCCGGGCACACGCGCCGTCGTCGGCGCCGTGCTGCTCGTGCTGATGACGTCATTCCTGCAGAGCCTGCTGGCCGGCCTGGCCGACGACCACGTGATCTTCGGTGCGCTGCACGCCACCGATGGCCTGCTCATCCTGGCCATTCCGGCCTATCTGTACGTCTGGTCGGGGCGCCGCGCCTCATGACCGACGTCAGCCGTCGGCAGCGCGTGGCCGCCGGGCTCGCGTGGGTGCTGGTCGTCGCGGTCGCCCTGGCCGGGATCGCGGGGAATGTGCTCGCATGGCGGTACCTGGCGACCAGTGACGCGATCTCCAGCGCGGGTGCGGTGCCGGCGGCGATCCTGTACGCGACCCTCGGAGCGCTGATTGTCCGCCGCGCGGGCAACGTCGTCGGCTGGTTCCTGCTCAGCGGGGGCATGGCCACCGCCGTCGTCTCGCTCGCCTCCGCCTACGCGGCGATCGGCACCAAGAACCCTGGCGCCCTTCCGGGCGCCGCCCTGGCCGGCCTGCTGGCCGAGTGTTCGTTCGTCCTGCTCGTCAGCGGGATCGCGTTCATGTTCCTGCTCTTCCCGACCGGGCACCTGCCGTCACGGCGATGGCGGCCCGCCGGCGCCCTTTGCCTGCTGTTGATCGCGCTGGCCCTGATCGAGACCGCGATTCACCCGGGACCCATCGGCCTTCCCGTCCCCGGCGGCGTCTCGGTGGTCGTCCAGAACCCGCTCGGCGTGCGGCCGCTGCCCGGGCCGCTGCTGGTGATCGGCACGATCAGCGCCCTGTGGGCGGTGTTCCTCGCCGTGGAGGCGACGTCGACGGCGGCCATGATCACCCGGTACCGGTCCGGCGACCGCGAGCAGCGCCAGCAGATCAAGTGGATCGCGTTCACGGCGGCCGCCATGATCGCCTGTGCGCTGGTCGTGATCGCGACGTCGCATATCGCAGGGACCTGGCCGGCGGTGCTGACCGCGGTGGCGGATACGACCGCCACCGTGATCGGGCTGGCCGGCTTCCCGATCGCGATCGCGGTCGCGGTGCTCAAGTACGGGCTGTACCAGATCGACGTCATCATCACCCGCGCGGTCAGCTACGGCCTGCTGTCCGCGGCCCTGACCGCTGTCTACGCCGGCATCGTGGTCGGCATCGGTACGCTCGCGGGCTACGCAGGCGGGCCGGTGCTCACCGTCGCGGCCGCGGTCGTGGTGGCGGTGCTGTTCCACCCGGTGCGCCAGCGGGCGGCCGTGCTCGCGAACCGCCTCGTGTACGGCAAGCGCAGCTCCCCGTATCAGGTCCTCGCCGGCTTCGCCCGGGACATGGCCGGCCAGCTCGACGCCGACGCCGCGCCCAGCCGGCTGGCCGCGCTGCTCGCCGGCGCGACCGGCGCGGTGCGCGTCGAGGTCTTCGTCGTGGTCGGGGACGGGCTGGTGTCCCGGGCCGTCTGGCCGGAGGGCGCCGAACCTGCCGCGCCGCCCGCCGTGCCGCCCGCCGTGCTCGCCGGCCCCGTGGTTGCCGATACGGCCCGGCTGCTGCGGGTCAGCCAGGTCGCCCGGGCTGCCGGCGTCTACCACCAGGGCGACATGCTCGGCGCGATCACGCTGGAGAAGGCGCGCAGCGACCCGGTCTCGGCGGCGGAGGACAAGCTGCTGACCGATCTTGCCTCGCAGGCCGGACTCGCACTCCGCAACGTCCGCCTCACCGCCGAGCTGCGTGCCAGCATCGACGCCCTGCGCGCCTCGCGGCGGCGGCTGGTGCGCGCCCAGGACGACGAGCGGCAGCGGATCGAACGCAACCTGCACGACGGGGCCCAGCAGCAGCTGGTCGCGCTCAGCGTGGGACTGGCCGTCCTGGATGCCGCGGCCGACGACCCCGAGCAGGTCAGGGAGCTCGCCGGGCAGCTGCGCGACGGCCTGCGCGCCGCCATCGACGACCTGCGCGCGCTGGCGCGGGGGATCTACCCGCCGCTGCTTGCCGACCGCGGCCTCGCGGCGGCGCTGCGCGCGCAGGCCGACCGCGCGCCCACGCCCGTGCACGTCGACGCCGACGGCGTCGGGCGACTGCCCCGCGAGGCCGAGGCGACGGTGTACTTCTGCGTGCTTGAGGCTCTGCAGAACGTCGCGAAGTACGCGGCGGCGTCGCTGACGACCGTGGAGCTGCGGCAGGCAGGCGGGCGGCTCACGTTCCTCGTGACCGACGACGGCGCGGGCTTCGACCTGGCCGGCCCGATGACCGGCTCGGGCGTGCAGGGCATGCGCGACCGGCTCGCAGCCCTAGGCGGCAGCCTGACCGTCAGCTCCGCGCCGGGCCGCGGCACCACGGTCGCCGGCGCCCTGCCGTGCGAGCCTGCCATCCCCAGCCTCGCCGCGACCGGCTGACCGGGCGCCGGATGCCTCGGCGCGTGCGGCGGCCTGGGACCGGGACCATCGCAGGCGGAGCCGGACCGCTGGCGAGCGCTGCCGCCCGGGCGGCGCCTGCTATCAGCGGCTCCCGGGGCACCGGGAGATCACGTCACATCGCCACGGCGGGTCGCGCCCTCGCCGGCCGCGGTGAGTGCCAGCGCGTGCCCGGTCATGATGACGGCACCGGCCCACTGCGGCGGCGAGTGCGAGAATGCTCTGAAGCCGGCTGGCTCCTGGTCGGGCCGCTGCCTTTTGCGTGGTCGGGTTGATCGGATTCCTGCGCCGGCCGGAGAACCGTGTGGTCTGGTGGCGGGTCGGCGTTTTGTCCGCGTTCGGCGCTGGGAGGGCACTCGGAGAGGACGTGATCATCGCCGGCTCGGTCTCCGGCGAGGAAGCCAAAGGCCTGTTCGGTCAGTGGAAGCCGGGCCCGCGTTCCGGAAGTCGGCAGGCCGGACTCAAACCGAGTTGAACCCCATGTCTCTGACCTGCGGATTTACCGGAATGTTCGGCCGAGCCCATACCAAATTGGCTGATCAGACCATGATCATCTGTGTCCGAGGAGGGACCTGAACCAATTGCCTACGCAGACAGTCTTTGCGCCGATTTCCCGGTTGGCGGCAGGTGGTGAGGACNCATACCTAGCCTGTGGTGGCGAAAAGCTCACATTCGTTCGTGCGGTCTTGTCCCGGACGTGTTCGCTGACCCGTTGGCANACGGCGTTGCTGTCGGCGGCAGTGACGGCGGTCCGTTGNCGCGACCGCGGTCCGGGGGGCTGGCTCGGGCCCGGCCCTCGCTAGACGACCCTCGCGCCGGCTATCCATACGGCCCGGACGTTGCGGATCGCTCCTATGTCGACGGTGGGCTCGCCGTCGACCAGCAGCAGGTCGGCGCGCCGTCCGGCGGCGATGACGCCGCGATCGTTCAGGCCGAAGGTCCTGGCCGGCAGCGTTGTGGCCGACCCGACCGCCTCGGCCGGGGTCAGGCCGGCGTCGACCAGCAGTCCCAGTTCGTCCGCCAGCGAGGTGCCGTGCGGGGGACTGAACGGGGCGCCGGTCTCGTTGTTGGCGTCGGTACCGGCGACGATGGTCAGCCCGGCCGCGCGGGCGACGATGACGGAGCCGCGGGCGTGTGCGTAGTCCACCGGCGGGGCTACCTTCAGCTGGCGCAACAGGCGGAACGTTAGCTTGCCGCCGACGGCGGCGCTGACTCCCTGCATCATCGTGAGGGTGGGGATCAGCACGCTGCTCCGGGCGGCTAGGGCCGCCGCCTCGCCGGCGCTGAGGTCGCGATTGAGGGGCGTGTGGGTGATCACGTCCACGCCAGCGTCGTCAGCGAGCCTCAGTGCGGTGGAGGTGACTGCGTGCGCGATGACTATCAGCCCCTGCGTGTGGGCGGCCGTGACGATCGCGGCGATGGTCGGGGCCGGCAGCGCCGCCGTGCCGGGCATCCGCGGATCCTCCACGATGACCTTGATGTAGTCGACACCTTCGCTCGCGCGGTCTGCGACGAATCGCGCTGCGTCCGTCGCGCTGGTCACCGCGCTCGAACTGGCGAAGCCCATCTTCTTGGTGTGGGTTCCGCCGGGGGCGCTGGCCGGCATACCGGCCCGCAGCACTGTGGGGAGGCCAGCCAGGTCGCGTAGTGAGTCCAGTGCCGCCAGGTCTCGTGTAGCCAGGTCGAGCACGGTGGTCACGCCTGCCCGAGCGCACTGTTCGAGGTCGGACCGGGTGTCAATGTGCACGTGGCTGTCGATGAGACCCGGCAGCAGTACGCGGGCGGTCCCGTCGACTGTCTCGGCATTCGCCGGCCGCGCCACGTCGTCGGTGATTAGTCCATCGTGGACGATAACCGTGCGTGGCCCGGTCACCCCCATACCGTCGAAGACGCGGACGTTGGTGAACACAGTGGTGGCAGTCATGGACCCGCCTTGTTTCTCGGTGAGTTCGTTCAGGTGGAGGCGTGGGAGCTGGTCATCAGTGCGGCGAGGTCCTCGGGGTGCAGGAACGACGGCGGCGGTGGGGGACCCCAGGCGAAGAGGCCGCGTGCACCTTCCAGTCCTCCGGTGTCCACAGCTGGTCATCGACGATGCAGTCCATGTCCGAGTAGTACTCGGAGAAGTTGCCCGCCGGATCTTTGAGATACCAGAAGAAGTTCGACCCCGCGAAATGGCGGCCGAGCCCCCAGGCGTGTCGCTCCCCGGCCAGGCTGCGCATGTTGGTCTCGGCGCTCGCCACCGTCTGCTCGACGACGCCCCGCCGTTCGGGTTCATAGCTGTCCAGCAGCTCAGGTGACGCCCAGCCCTGCTCGACCGCGGCGATCTTCCACGCGATGTTGACCGCGTCGCCCACGCAGGTATTGAATCCGTGGCCGCCCCACGGCGGGTTCAGGTGCGCACTCTCGCCGACGAGGAACACCCGGCGGTCGCGGAACCGGTCCGCGATCAGCATGCGGGCCGTCCACGGGTCGGATGCCACCATCTCGTGCTGCACCGGGGCGCCGAGCAAGGCGGCGATCAGATCGGACGCGTGCGCCGCGCCGTACGCCGCCTCGACGCCCGGAAAGATCGCCCACCAGGTGCCGGCCAGGTCGAGCCGGCCCACCAGTCCGGGGATGGCACCGAGAACCCAGTACTGGACGGCAGGTCCCAGGTGGGTGTCCAGTGAGGGCGCCCGGAAGACGAGGTTGAAGTTGGGCCGAGGATCCGACCGGCCAACGTATCGGGCGCCGATCTGGTCCCGGATCCGACCGGCCGCGCCGTCACAGCCCAGCACATAGCGGGCCCGGATGTCGTACCAGGCACCGCCTCGTCCGCGGATCCCCACGGTGACGCCATCGTCGTCCTGGATCAGCGTGCCGGCGGCGTGACCCAGCCGCAACTCCACCCCGGGCAAGCGCCCGATGTGGGCCCGCAGGACATCCTCCACCACCGGCTGCGGCACCTGCTGGCCGGCCTCCGCGAAGCGATCATCCCGCGCGGTCGTCAGGCCAAACGCGTTGTCGAAGTCCGTGATCCGGCGGCCGGACAGGGACTCGCAGAAGGTGACCCGTTGCGACCAGGCCACTGGCAGCGGCGCGGCGGCCCGCAAGGCGTCCGCGACTCCCCACCGTCGCAGATGTTCCATCGTTCGCACGCTCGTCGTCTTGGCCCGTGGGCGTAGGTGTGACACCTTGGCCCGGGGCTCGAGAACGACACAGTCGACGCCGCGCAGGCCCAGTTCGGCGGCGGCGGCGAGGCCCGCTGGCCCGCCGCCGACCACCAGTACGGCCGTGGTCTCCACGCGGTCCGGGCCGTCAGCGCTCACCCAACGATCGTCGGCCAGCCGCCCGGCACCGCGCACCGGCTATGCCAATGATTGGCACAGCGGTCGTCGGCCCTAGTCCTGCTGCATGGCGCGGGAGATGGAGCGGCCGACGGCGGTCACTGCCGGTATCAGCGCGACCGGGTCGACGTCGGCCGACGGCGTGACCACGGACAGCGCCGCGATCACTTCGTTGCCACGACCGAGGATAGGCGCCGCGACGGAGGTCATGGCGGAGGGGACCGGCCGCGAGGCCACCGCGACGCCGGCGCGGCGTACCTCCGCCAGGCTCGCCCGTAGCTCCGATGCGGACAGTCGTCGCTTCTCCGGAACGAGGGTGAGGTCCCCGGCCAGCACCTGGTCCTGGACGTCCGGCGGGGCGTTGGCCAGGAGGCACAGGCCCACGCCGGTGGCGTGCAGCGGCATCCGGCCGCCGACCCGGTAGAGCACCTTGCCGGCACCCCGCGCGGAGAGGCGCTCTACCAGCACCGCCTCGGCGCCGTCGCGGACCGCTAGCAGCACGTGCTGCCGGGTGGCCACGTGCAGGTCCTCCATGAAGGGCAGCGCCGTCTGGCGCAGCCCGTGCCCACGGGGCGCCAGCGAAGCAATCTCCAGCAGGCGTAGCCCGATGACGAACTCGGCGTCGCCGAGCCGTTCCAGGGCCCCGCATTCCACCAATTGCCGCGCGATCCGCAGCGCACTGCTCTTCGGTATGTCCGCGCTTACGCTCATCGCGGTCAACGACATCGACCGGTCCGCCGGCCCGAACGCGGCGAGGAGCCGGAAGGCGCGATCCAACAGCGGCTCGCCAGCGGGCGGCTTACGGCCCCGAACGGCTGAGCCCATCGGCCCCGTCCTCCCTCGCGCCTCGCGGGTCAGGCCCAGAAGGCCCCCCGGCCCTTGTCAGGTGATTGTGCCAGTGAATGGAACTTCCCTGTAACTCGCCCCGGTGCGCGGGACATCCTGAGTTCCTGGCCCAAAGCTGACCGAGGAGATGCGTCGATGACCGAGCAGCTCACACTGACCGCAGGCAATGGTTCGGTGACCGGACTCCTCGCCAGGGGCGAGACCGGCCGACCACTCCTGGTCTGCATTCCCGGCGGCAGCTATAACGCCCGGTACTTCGACGTGCCGGGGCATTCATTTGTCCGGGCCGCGATCGAGCGAGGGTTCTCGGTCGCTGCTCTGAACCGTCCGGGGTATGAGGACAGCACCCCGCTTTCGCGTCCCACCTTTGCCGGCAACGCGGACGCCCTCGTCGCCGCCATCGATGATCTGTGGTCGAAGACCAAGGACGGCTGTCCCGGAGTGGTACTCGTTGGTCACTCCATTGGCGGNGCGATCGCGATGCACATAGCCAGCCAGCCGCGGCCGTGGCCGCTGCTCGGCATCGCGATCTCCGCCATCCACTACGACGCTCCTGAAGCCGTGACCCAGGCCTGGAACTCCATGCCGGCCGACATCACCATCGAGTTCTCCCCCGAGCAGCGCGTCCAGTTCATGTACGGGCCGACGGAGACCTACGACGTGTCGGTGGTCGCCGCCGCATCGGCCGCGTCATCGCCGATTCCGGTCGCCGAACTGCTTGAAGTCGTCGACGGCTGGATCCGGGACTTCCCCGGCATAGCCGCTGCGGTCGACGTTCCGGTCCACTATGGGCTTTCGGAGCACGAACAGCTCTGGATCTCCAGCCCGGCCGGGGTCGACGCCTTCGCGGCCGCGTTCACCGGTGCGCCGAGCGTCTCCGCGCATCAGGTGCTCGGGGCAGGCCACAACATCGACCACCACCACGCCGGTAGCCAGTACCGGCACGACGCGCTGGACTGGGCCGGAAGCCTGCCAGCCCGCGAGGAGACCGCCTGAGCCCCACCGCGCCCTGCGTCGCAAGCCTCGGAGGTATGGCAGTCGGCCGTACCTGTCGCCGGGCCGCTAACTCGCATCTGCCCGGACGCCGCCGGGCCGCTGTGTGGTGCATAGTCGCAGCAGAGCGCGGCTGGCTCGACGGAGGTTCGCGATGACGACACATGCGCTGGACCCCGGCTGCCCGGTCGATGAGTCGTTCGACCCGCTGTCGCCGGAGTTCCTGGCGGATCCGTTCGCTGTCCTTGGCAAACTGCCACCAGGGCACGAGCGGCCGGTGTTCTTCGCCCCCTCGATCGGCTATTACGTCGTGACCCGGCATGCCGAGATCGAGCAGGTGTTCCGGGACCATGACACGTATTCCGCCGCGATCGCGCAGGCCCCGCTGGTCCCGCTGGTCCCCGAGGCGCAGCAGATCCTGCTGGCGCGCGGCTACAAGCCGGCGCCCACGATGGTCAGCCTGGATGAGCCGGCGCACGCCCGGTTGCGGCGGCCCACAGCGCGCGCATTCAGCATGAAGCGCGTGCACGGGCTGATCCCGGCGATCGAGGCCACCACGGGCGCGCTACTCGACGCGGTGGCCGGGCAGACTGAATTCGATCTGGTCGCCGCCCTGGCCTTCCCGCTGCCGGCCAACATCGTGTTCTCCTTGATAGGCGTACCGGAACGTGACTACGCCCAGCTCAAGCAGTGGTGCGGGTACCGGGCGGCACTGTCCTGGGGGCGGCCGGACCCAGCCGATCAGGTCGACATCGCCCGGAGCATCGCCGCCTACCGCGGCTATATCCGCATCCTGGTCGATGCGAAGGTCAGCGAGCGGGCCGACGACCTGACCAGCGACCTGCTGGCCATCCACGACGAGGACCCGGAGCGGCTCACCCTGGACGAGATCAGCTCGATCCTGTTCTCGCTGTCATTCGCCGGCCATGAGACCACCACCGGGCTGATCGGCAACACGGTCCGGCGGCTGCTCGAGGATCAGTCCGGGTGGCAGGCAGTGGTCGGGCAGCCCGAGCTTCTTGCTGCGGCCATCGAGGAGACGCTGAGATTCGACACGTCGGTGCCGGTCTGGCGGCGCATGACATCGCGGCCGGTTACCCTCGGCGGCGTGCAGTTGCCGGCGGCCGCCCGGCTCTTCCTGTGGCTGGCCGCAGCGGGCCGGGATCCGGCTGTGTTCGACGTGCCCGGCCAGTTCGACCTGAGCCGGCCGAATGCTGATCAGCACGTCGCGTTCGGCAAGGGCCTGCATTACTGTCTCGGCGCGAACCTCGGCAAGCTCGAAGCGCAGCTCGCCATCGGCGAGCTGGCCCGCCGGTACCCGGAGCTCGCGCTGGTGACGGGACAGCGCCTCACCTTCCACCCGAACATCTCCTTCCGGGGGCCGCAGTCGCTGCTCGTCCGGTGCGGCCAGGATCGCCGCGTTCCACCCGGCAGGTTGCCAGGCCGGCCCGGCTTCACTGGCGGATCTTGATGTCCTGATCAGATGAATCCGTGAGCTGGAACAAGCCGGCCACCCCGACCGGCGCGGGCTCTGGCCGCAATTGCCGCGGCGACAGCGGGCAGCGTGACGGTCGCGGGGCGATCACGTCACGCGCCGGGTCCGCGCTCCACTCGCCGGCGGCAAGCCCACCGTACCGACGGCTGACGATTCCCAGACTGCCTCTGCCGGGGAACACCGGGTCGATCCGGATTAACCCCGGCTCAACCGTCGTCAGGGTGCCGGAAGGAATCACGGCCAACCCCGACAGCGGCTGAGGATGCCGACGGGCGGCAGTGCGGCAGGATGACGGCGTTGCTGCCGAGCACCGTCTGTCGGAGCTGACGCGAGCCCTTACAAGATCTGGCGGCAGGCAGCCGCCGAGCCGAGCAACTGCGGATGCTGCGATGACGCGGCAGCGCTTGTGGGCCTGGGCTGGCTTGCGGTGCCCGGTCAGCGGACTCCGCCCGTTGAAACGTAGCTTGCTCATTCGGCGGGGTCGGAGCGTGTTGTCATCGTTCCGCGATCTGAACCCGACTTGAACCCCCATGGCTCTGACCTGCAGAAAGCTCCTGGAGCTGTGCGCTTCCTAGGCCGCGCCTATGGCGTATCCGCAGGTCAGCTCATGATCACGATGTGTCCGAGGGGGGATCGACCCCATACCCCCACATTGCTCTATATGCTATAAGGGTTATTCAGCTGGCCGCGTAGAAGTGCAGGGCGATTACGGTTGAGATGGTCGTAGTGAACGTCGCGAGCGGCCTTCGGTAGTCGGTGTGCATGATTCTCCAGGTCTTGAAGTTGGCGATCACCTGCTCGATGACGTAGCGAATCTTGTTGA
>JGI20205J14842_1000166_pt1 | contig 16406 bp, 10 predicted proteins | sample NGESurshal092012_2_FD_14842 | JGI IMG/M metagenome (IMG submission 14842) | reverse complement strand
ATTTTTTACATTGGGAATACCAAGGGCCTCAAAGTATAAGTCCTGGCTATACAGGTTATGGAGTTACACTGAGCATTATAGATCATAATTAATCAGTTAAAAAAGTTTTGATGTTGCAGAGATTGATTTTGGTTATTTATTAAATCCGGTTAAAAGAATTTTGTCAAGTGATTTTATGAGAAAAAATTATTTTCTGATTTTATTATTTCTTTTTTTTTCTCTACATAGTTCTGCACAATTTACCAGGTACGTTGTAAGATTCAAGGATAAAGAAGGAACCCCTTTTTCTATTAATAATCCATCTCAGTTTTTGTCGGCAAGAGCAATAGCAAGAAGAACTAAACAGCACATTGCTATTGATGAGACAGATTTGCCGGTTACACCCCGATATATAGACAGTGTAAAGCTTTCGGGCAATGTACAAATACTGGACGAATCAAAATGGCTAAACCAGGTTTGTATTGCCACCACTGATTCTGCGGCAATTTTGAAGATCAATAGTTTTCCGTTTGTAATAACGACCCAGCCATTAAAAAGATTGGCCAATTCACAAACAATTAAAAAGGATGCTTCGGGAGAAAGGCTGACAACAAATAAGTTTACTGAGCAAATAGATAATATTACAAACATTGCATCTCCGGTTGGTATTTCAGGAGATTATTATTCCTATGGAGATTCTTATGCTCAGATCCATATTCATAATGGGGAATACCTTCATAATAAAGGGTTTCATGGAGAAGGGATGTTGATAGCAATACTTGATGCGGGGTTCTATCATTATCTTAGTTTACCTGCTTTTGATAGCGTAAATATCAATCACCAGGTATTAGATACTTATAATTTTGTTGATGATGATTCAAGCGTTAATGAAGATTATTTCCATGGCATGATGGTTTTTTCCATCATTGCCGGAAATATTCCCGGACAATTGGTTGGTACTTGTCCGAATGCTCGTTTTTTATTGTATGTTTCAGAAGATGTTTCATCTGAATCGCCCGTTGAAGAACAATATTGGGCGGCTGCTGCAGAAAGGGCCGACAGTGCCGGTGCTGATGTAATTACTACTTCTCTCGGATACGACTTATTTGATAACCCCATTTTTGATTATACATATGCTGATATGAACGGGCAGACTACTTTAATAGCCAAAGAAGCATCAATGGCGGCAAGAAAAGGAATAATTGTACTGGCTGCAGCCGGAAATGAAGGAGATAATTCGTGGCATTTTATTACAACACCTGCCGATGCAGATAGCATTATAAGTGTGGGCGCAGTAAATGATTCAGGCATAGTAGCTCCTTTCAGTAGCTATGGCCCTTCAAGCGATGGAAGAGTGGAGCCTGTAGCGGCTTCCGTAGGAGAAGGTACTTTTGTATCCTCAACCACTGGACCAATAGTAACAGGGAATGGAACTTCTTTTTCAACGCCCAATCTGGCCGGTTTAGTTACTTGTCTTTGGCAGGCATTTCCTGAATTAACCAATATGCAAATCATAAATGAGGTAGAAAAAAGCAGTAGTATTTACAATGATCCCAATAACAGGATTGGTTATGGTATTCCTGATTTTGAGAAGGCGTATGATGATTTGAACCAGCAGCGGATTTTACAAAATGCCGATAGTATTTTAGGAAATACCAATATCAAAATTTATCCCAATCCTTTTAATGATAATTTTACTGTTTTGATAAAACCTGAACATACTTCTACAGGTGTTTTCAGGATGTATGATGCTTTAGGAAAATTATATTTTTCTAAACAAATTTCTTTACAGGAAAGTATAACGCAGGTTATTAATTTTAATGGAATGCAGCCATTGCAAAAAGGGATGTATATTCTTCGGTTTAGCGATGGAATCAGCAAGCAAAGTTTTAAATTGATGGTTCAATAGGAAAGAGTTTTTATTGTATCAACAAATAAGGTGAACCAATAAACCAATACCCGCCTGAACGATTCATTCGGGCAGGAATAATGAGGATTTGTATTTTTTAAGATCTTGTATGGGATGTTTAAGTGTTTTTAAACAAAGCCACAAATAAAGTATCGGCCTGCATTTCATACCCTTTTAAATATTTACTTTCAATCAATTCAAGACCCAGGTCTTTCAGTATAAAATCCACAACCTCTTCATTCTCTTTTTTAAATACAGAACAAGTAATATAGAGAAGGTATCCGGTTTCATTTAAAAATTTTACAACATTTGTAAGTATTTTCTTTTGCAAACCGGAATACATTTTTATATTTTTTTCTGAAAAAGAACAGAGTTGTTCCGGAGTTCTTGACCAGGTACCCGAACCGGAACAGGGAACATCCGCTATGATAATGTCATATCCTTCTTTAATTCCTTCCGGGGGAGAAGAAACAGAAAGATCAGCTACAAATGAATGATAATTTTTAATACCCGATTTTGCAAAACGCTCTTTCAGATTATCAAGAATTGTTTTTCGATTATCGCTTACCGTTATTTTTAAATTTTTTAATAAATCATTGGTAAGAATGGATTTGCCACCGCTGCCGGCGCAGCAGTCCCAAAAAGAAATGGAAGATGTTTGATGTACGATGTAGGATGTTACAGGACCCAGGGTATTTTGAGAATTGCAATCCTGTATCACAGCTTCTTTATCAATATCAAGAATATCACTCACTTTTTCATTATTGGCAAATGAAAGACAATGTTCATTTATTTTTTCAAAAGAAATATTAGCGGATTTTAGTTTATCAAAAACTGCATTTTTATACCCNGACCTTATCCTGATAAATAATTTTGGTTGTATTAAAAATGATAAGTAAAATTTTTGAAAAACAATTTCTTTACTCAAATCTTTCGGAAAAGGAAATATTTTATTCAGATCAAAAATGTTTTGAACCATTTCAATCTTATCTGCCATGTCCAGGTGGATATTTTTATTCCATTCCGGATTTAATTTTTCAAGAAATGGAGTAGGATTTTTTTCAATGAGAAAGATTCCTAATAGTAGTTTTTCATTTATTGAAAGATCGTAACTTATGCCAAGGCATATACGAAAATAATCATAGCAAAGTGAGGTAATTTGTTTCCTGTCTCCTGAGCCGTGTTTTTTATTGGTAGAAAAATATTTTTTTAAATAAAGATGAAANGGCTGTGTACCGTTATATGAGGCAATAATTCCTGATGCATATTCCAGATACCGGTGATAATGATTTCCTTTATTAGGGGAAGATGGGTCACCTGTATACATAAATGAAAATGATTTCTACTTTATAAATTAAAGCTGAAGAAGCGTTTTTACAGGGTCTTTCCCAAATAAAAGCTGCTCGGGATTTTCGAGCATTTCTTTTACCCTCACCAGGAAACTTACTGATTCGCGACCATCAATTACTCGATGATCATAACTTAAAGCCACATACATCATCGGCCTGATTACTACCTGCCCTTTTATAGCCACAGGGCGTTCTATAATATTATGCATTCCCAGGATACCACTTTGTGGCAGGTTAAGAATTGGTGTACTCAACAGAGATCCAAAAACGCCGCCATTAGTAATAGTAAAAGTGCCGCCGGTCATTTCTTCAATGGTCAATTTGCTTTCTCTTGCTTTCACGGCAAGTTGAACCACCTCTTTTTCAATTTCGGCCATGCTCAGGCTTTCTGCATTTCTTATTACAGGAACTACCAATCCCTTGGGTGATGAAACTGCGATAGACACATCACAGAATTCGTGTTGAATAATATTATCTCCATCTATACTTGCATTCACTGAAGGCCACCCCTGCAGGGCAAAGCAGCAGGCTTTTACAAAGAAGCTCATAAATCCAAGATTGACCTCATGCGTTTTTTTGAAGACTTCTTTATACTTTGCTCTTGTATCCATGATAGCACTCATATCTACTTCATTAAAAGTAGTGAGCATGGCTGTACTGTTTTTCGCTTCTACTAATCTGCGACTGATGGTACGGCGAAGATTGCTCATTTTTTGAGGTTTCTCTTCGCGGCTAAAAAGTTCTTTTCCTATTGCTCTACCGGGGTTGGCAAGCGCATTCAAAACATCATTTTTCATGATCTTTCCCTGTGAGCCGGTAGGCTTCACCTTTGATGCATCTACTTTTTTATCGGCCAGGATTGCAGCGGCAACAGGTGAAGCTTTTACATCCTTAACAACTTCTCTTTTTTCTGATCTGTTTTCTTCAGGAGAAATTATTTTTACATCAGGTGCTTCAACTTTTGCTTCAGCTTTAAAAGTTTCTGATTTTTTTTCTTCTTTTGGAGATTCTTTCGCTGCAGGTTTTTGAGCTGTGTCATCAATGGTGCAAACTACATCTCCAATCTGCAGAGTATCTTCTTCTTTCGCTATTGTGTTTAGGATCCCGGATTTTTCCGCATTGATTTCAAAGGTGGCTTTTTCACTTTCCAACTCGGCAATTACTTCATCACGTTCTACCCATTCACCATCTTTTTTTATCCATTTGGTGAGGGTTACTTCATTAATGCTTTCGCCAACTGTAGGCACTTTTATTTCTACTGACATGAATAATTTTTAAGATTTACAAACCTAAGCTAAAATGAGAAATACACAAAAAGCAAAGTAGAAGCGAATGCTTTGAACTGAATGTTAATTGGTAAAGATTTCTTCTAATGTTTTATAAATAATTTTTTATTCCTTCATCGAATAATTACAAAGTGCATCAACGGTATTTTGAAGATAAAATGGATCTGGTGAAGATGAAATTTTAAGAAAATCCGGATACCCGAATACGCTGAAAATATTTATACTCTATGCATGTATTGCGGACAGCAGACAAACAAATTCCTTAAATTCTTATTTTTATTAAATCGAAAATGCAGTATTCAAAATTTCTTCCTGCTCCTCTAAATGAATTTTTGAATACCCTGTTGCAGTAGAAGCACTTGGCTGCCTGCTGATCACTCCAAAATTAATGGTAGTGAGGTTCATTCGTAAATAGAAGGCGGCTCCCATATTCAAAGGTTCTTCCTGCACCCAATACCAAATTGCTTTCTGATATTTTTTATAAAGAGATTCTATTTGGTTTTGAGGTAACGGATATAATTGTTCCACCCTGATGATTGCAAAATCTTTCCTTTTTTCCTTTTCTCTTTTTTCATTCAAATCAAAATATATTTTACCGGAACATAAAAGAACTTTTGTAATAGAACTGCCGTCAGCAACACTTTCGTCATCAATGATCTCCCTAAATCCGCCGGTAGTAAATTCTTCTATTTTGCTGTAGCTACCGCTATGGCGGAGGTTAGCTTTGGGCGAAAAATTGATCAGAGGCTTTCTGAATGGCCACGCCAGTTGTCTTCTGAGGCAATGGAAAAAATTGGCCGCTGTAGAGACATTCGTAATTACCATATTTAATTCAGCACACATCTGTAAAAATCGTTCTATTCTCCCGCTGCTATGGTCTGGTCCCTGGCCTTCATAACCATGTGGAAGAAGAACTGCCAATCCATTCATTCGGTTCCACTTCTGTTCCGCGCTGGAAATGAATTCGTCTATCAAAGTCTGTGTGCCATTTGCAAAATCTCCAAATTGGGCCTCCCATATCACTAATGCATTTGGATTGGCCATCGCATAGCCGTATTCAAATCCAAGTACAGCATATTCGCTTAAAAGAGAATCCCATATTCTCATTTTTCCCTGTTTATCAGAAATATTGCTCAAACGGTTATAATATTTGTCCGTCTTTTCGTCTCTTAAAACGGCATGCCGGTGGCTAAAAGTGCCACGTCTCACATCCTGTCCACTCATTCGCACATCTTTGCCTTCATTCAGAATGCTCGCATAAGCCAGCAATTCGCCGGTTGCCCAATCAAATTTTTGTTCACTTTCATACAAAGAAATTTTATCCTGAAGGATTTTTTTAATTTTTCTTAATGGCGTAAAATCATCGGGCCATTTCATGATAGCGTGGAATAGTTTTTCTACTTCTGATTTAGGAATGGCCGTTACAGGGGAGCTATTAAAATCAGCGGGGGTGGCCTTTCTAAGGCTTTGCCACCAAAGTTCCGGTTTTTGATAACTGTAAGGCAAAGGGTTTTGTTTGATTTCATCGAGCCTTTCCTGCAGGTCGCTCCAGTATTTTTGCTCCATTTCTTTGGCTATTTGGGCTGCACCATCTTCTCCATGCAACTTTAGCCATTCTACGTACACCTCACGAGGATTGGGTTGTTTGTCAATAAGTGCATATAAACCCGGTTGGGTAAATTTAGGATCATCTCCTTCATTATGCCCGTGACGACGATAACAAACCATGTCTATAAAAATATCGGAATTGAATTCCTGTCTGAACATTGTTGCTATTTGGGAAACCTTTACAACCGCTTCCACATCATCGCCATTTACATGAAATACGGGCGCATTGACGGTGGAGGCGAGAGAAGTGCAATAATCCGAAGTGCGGGCATCATCAAAATCGGTAGTAAAACCAATCTGGTTATTTATTACAAAATGTAAAGTTCCGCCTGTAAGATAGCCCTGCAAACCACTCATCTGTAACACTTCATATACAATGCCCTGACCAGCGAGAGCAGAATCTCCATGTATAAGAACAGGCAATATTTTGTCATAATCACTATTGTAGATAACATCCGCCTTGCTTCTGGCAAAACCAATTACAACAGGATCTACAGCTTCAAGATGAGAGGGATTTGGTGAGAGTTTTAAATGAACTGTTTTTCCACTAAAAGATTTCACATCGCTACTGAATCCTTTGTGGTATTTCACATCTCCGCTTCCCATTGTGGAATCCACTTTGGCATTTCCTTCAAACTCGGTAAATATCTGCTCGTAAGTTTTGCCCAGGATATTGGCAAGTACGTTTAATCTGCCTCTGTGAGCCATGCCTATTACCACTTCCTGAACCTCATGGTCAGCAGCTGAATTGATGATGGCATCCAGTGCAGCAATGGTACTTTCACCTCCTTCTAGTGAGAATCTTTTTTGACCAACATATTTGGTATGAAGAAACTTTTCGAACATAACTCCCTCATTGAGTTTTTGAAGAATCCTTCTTTTTTGATCTAAAGAAACCGGTTCCTGGAGTGTGTGTTCTACCGCATTGATAATCCAATCTATTTTTTTCTGATCGTTTAGTGAATCAAATTCAATACCAACCGATGCGGTATAACATTTTTTTAAATGATTAACGATTGTTTGCAAAGTTGCTTTACCTGTTCCGGCAAATTTTCCTGCTTCAAATTGAGTGTTCAGATCTTCTTCGGTAAGTCCAAAGTAGGAGAGTCCCAGGTTGGCCCTGCGATCTTTTCTTTCCCTGATTGGATTGGTTTTTGAAATGAGGTGTCCTTTTTTTCGGTAAGCAAGAATGAGTTGGTAAACGCCAAACTCTTTATTAAGATTACTTACGGACAATTCACTAACAGCCGCCGTTGTACCTGATTCTGTTTTTGAATGACCATTCTGGTTAGTAACTGCAAAATCAAACCCTTCAAAGAATTTTCTTAAATCAGTATCAACACTTTCAGGGTCTTTTTTAAAATCAGAATACAAATTTTCAATATAGGCAGGATGGGAACTTGTTATATAGGAAAAATCTTTCATAGCAAAAGAAAATTTTATAATTTTTACCTGGAATAAAAAACTTCAGGAGAGTAAAATTTTAATGCAAATATCGTGAGTTTAATTATTAGTTAGTAGTTTTTAGTTTGTAGTGGGTCTAAAGTTTTGTCTTATCCATATTCCTTATTTTATATGATAAAAATCACCTTTATTTGTGCTTTTACTGTATCCATTTTTATTTCCTTTAAAATTATTTCACAACTTCCTTACTTTTTATTCCTTATTAACTACCAATCTTTTTCGGGGCTATCGGGCGCAGGAGCTCCTTTTATCTTGTGTAATTTATCCTGTAATTGTTTCTCATTCTCGAGAAGCGATTTTAATTTTTCTATTGCATCCTGTTTTGACATGGTTGAAGGGGATGGCTGTGGTTCATTATTTTTTTGCTGATTATTCTGTGGCTGGTTCTTGGGTTGTTGTTTTTTATTTTGCTTTTGCTTTTGGTTTTGTTTCTGGTTTTGTTTCTGGTTTTGTTGCTGCTTTTCCTGTTCTTTCAGAGCGCGCTGCAAATTTTGCCTGGCATCTTCATCATTAGGATTCAGCATCAGGGCGTTTTCGTAAGCATTGATACATTCAGGAAGCTTTTTTGCTTTTTGTAATGCAACGCCTTTATTATAATACGCATTTTGTTTTATAGAATTATCGGTGCTGTGGGAAATTGCATTATCAAAAGACTTTACGGCTTCATCTGTATTTTCATTTTTATAAAGTGCATTTCCCAGGTTATAATCTGCGATCACATTGTTTTCTGAATTCTTCAAAGCGTCGCGGTAATCATTTTCCGCAGCATTATAATCATTTACTTTATAGGCTTTATTTCCTTTTAAAATTGCTGATTTGGCACTTTGTGAAAAAGAAGAAATGCTCAATCCCATGAATACAAATACCGTTGCTACTCCTTTTAAAATAACTTTCTTTTTTTCAGAAAAGAAAAATTCTATTAATAATAAAATAAAAGCGGCACCAAGAAAATATTGAAAATATTGCTTGAATGCAATATAGGAAGTATCGCTTGCGTTAGTTTCCGTGCCTATGTTTGCCAATTGCTTTTTAATATTTGCCTCTACAGCGTCTGTATTGGAATATAACTGGTAAATCCCATTGCCCGCTTTGGCAATATCACTTAATTCAGTTTCATTTAATTTCGTAATTACTGTCTGGCCTTTATCGTCTTTCATGTACTGCCCTGTTGAAGGGTCCATTATTGGTGCGCCTTCCGGTGAGCCAATTCCTACTGTATTTACCATGATCCCCTCTTTGGCTAATTCTTTGGTTACTTTTATGGCATCATTGTCATGGTCTTCGCCGTCACTTATCAGGAGTACCGATTTGAAGGTTTTATCATTGGGATCGAATGTTGCATAGCACATTTTTAACGCATCGCTGATTACTGTTCCCTGCGTGGAAACATCATCGGGAGAGGCTGCTGACAAATACATTTTGGCTGCTTCATGGTCAATGGTAAGAGGCATTTGTAAATAAGCACGACCTGCAAAGATTACAAGCCCGATTCGGTCGTCGGGGAAATTATCAATGATCTTAGATATTAGTTGTTTTGCACGTATCAGCCTGCTGGGTTGTATATCATTGGCGAGCATGCTTTTACTCACGTCCAGGGCTATTACCAGGTCTGTGCCTTTCCGGTTTATTTTTTGTGTGCCGTCGGGTGTAACAAGACCAGCCACCGCAAAAGCACAAAGCGCAAATCCGGAAATAAATAAAATGAACTTGGTTAAAAAATTTTTAGAAGAATATTGAGATGTTAATTCTTTTACGAGCCAAGGATCCCCAATCTTTTTTGCTGTTTTTTTCTTCCACTTTAAAAGTTGAAAATAGAAAAAAATCATCAGGGGAACTGCCGCTAAGGCAATAAAATATTCTATGTATTGAAAATGGAGCATTTCTGTTTTGCTAAATTAAAAACGAATCTTTAATTGCTTCATTGTTCAGTGTTAAATTGTTGTTTACTTTCATTCTGTAGATTGCATCCTTATTTACTCATATTCTATTATGTTGAGGTTGGCTAAAGTAAATCCTGATTATTCCTGTCCGACTGCGTCATTTCCGTCCTATCAATGTCGTCTTCACGCGACTCCGAACAACCAGGCGGGGATTGGTTAATGATCCAATACTTTTTTTTTACATGCAGTCAGGACATTAATTCCGGGACTGCATTAATTTCTCCACTTTNTCGTCTCTTATTACCCCTTTAGGGAATAGGGGTCTTATTTTTCTCCTTTAAAAAATNCCATTCCTTTCAAAATGGATTTGGAAATATGGATAGCAATTGAATTCATGTCAAGGTCCTTTTTGGGAGATCTTATATAAGTTACAAAGAAATAAACGTGGCGGTTTTCTACTATCCATCCTGAAACCCAACTAAAGGAATTATCTTTTTCATCAATACCTGTGCCGGTAGCATAACTTAATTGATAAAGCGTATTGTCTTCCTGCAACATTTGGTCTTCCACCATTTGCTGGGCGTATTTTTGTAAAGGCAACTGCTCAAAATATAATTTACTTACAAGGCCTAATTGCTCATCGGGAGAAATTTTCAAATAAGGATTTAACCATAAAGAATCTACGGATCCACTGACAATTTTATTTCCATAATGCAAAGAATCAATCCAGAATTTCATCGTATCTTTTCCAATTTGAGTAGCCAAAGCCTGGAAAAAAAGAGGGGAAGAATTTTGAAAAGCTTCTTTGAAAGTGAGGTTTTTATTTTGAGTACTATCTGTATTCAGTACTGTATTTTCATTACTTATCCTGCCGGTTTGAATCCCAATCAATGAGTTTAGTATTTTGAAAGAATTTCCGGGTGACAACCGCTCTGTATCCAGTTGCATGTTATAAACAATGATGGTGCCCATTTGATTATCATAGAATGAAAAACACCCTTCTACATTTGATGAATCAAAATATTTTTTCAGGTTATTATTAATTTTGGAGTTGTTTACGGTGCAGGATCCAAGTGTAAAAAGAAATAAAGAAAGAAATGCACAAGAGATTTTATTCATAACAGGAAAGAAGTAAATAGGTATAAAAATAATTTATTGTTGGGTTTGTATATGATGCGCAGTCGCTTCGATCGCTTCGTAAAATTCCTTTCCAAATTTTCGGATGAGAGGTTCTTTTAAAAACTGATAGACCGGTATTTTTAATTTTTTTCCAAGAATACAGGCGGCTTTGCAGAGATCTTCGCGTGGCTCATAATTTACCAGTTCTGCATTTTTTGTTTTTTTTATCCTGATAGGAAAAAGGTGGCAACTGATCGGTTTTTTCCAGGTTATTTTTCCGTCATTGTAAGCCTGCTCAATCCCGCATTTTACAATTCCGTTTTTATCCGGCTTTCCATAAGCGCACATTCCGTTACTGAGGGTGGGAGTTACCCAACCGAATTCTTTATCATAAACATATTTCCCTTCTGTCTCTAAAATAATTTTTGATTCGTGCGAAAGATAGGGTAGTACAGCATCATAAGCCGCATTTAATTCTTTTAATTCGTAATTTTCCAAGGGAGCACCTGCGTCTCCGTCCACGCAGCAGCCTCCTTTACATTTTTGCAGGTCGCACACAAATTGTTCTTCCACGATCTCATCACTTATCAATATATCATCAATTGCAATCATTTTGCAAAAATAAGTTAGAAAAAATAATGAATTGTAAATATTGAGACCAGTTGCGCCTTATGATTTATAATAAAAATCATTTTCAGCAAACCCCTCCTATACCATTCGGGCAGGAAATAAATATGAAAGATTTTAATTCTGTTTTATTCTAATTATTACTTTAAAGTTACTCTCAAACATATTGTAACTGGTTGAATTAATGAAATGAAAAGAAGGTATGATTTTTTATCACTGAGTTAATTATTTAAATGCTTTGTAGATATCAATAAGTTAAATTGTTATCTTCATTTTTTTAAATGATATAATAATGAATATTGCTCCTTATATAGAACATACTTTTTTAAAACAGGCTACAACCATTTCTGATATTGAGAACTTGTGTAATGAAGCCCGCGAATACGGGTTCGCAGCAGTTTGTGTTCCCCCTCTATATGTAAAAAAAGCAAAAGAATTTTTGGGAAATGGAGAAATCAAAACAGCCACTGTAATTGGTTTCCCATTTGGTTATAGTGCCATCGAAGTAAAAGTTGCTGAAATAGTTTTAGCTGTTGTGGATGGCGCCGATGAATTGGATATGGTGGCAAATATTTCTGCAATAAAAAACAGCGACTGGGCTTTTATTGCTAATGAGATCAATACGATAATGCCTATTGTAAAAAATAAAAATAAAGTCATAAAAGTAATTATTGAAAGTGGCGTTTTAACAGATGATGAGATCATTAAATGTTGTGATATTTATGGAGCTGCCGGAGTAGATTATGTAAAAACCTCAACGGGTTTTGCAGAAAAGGGGGCATCTATTCATTCGGTGCGATTGATAAGAGGGCATCTTGCTGACTCTGTAAAAATTAAGGCAAGTGGCGGTATCCGATCTTACTCTTTTGCAAAAGAATTGATCAATGCAGGAGCCAACAGGCTTGGATGTAGTGCGAGTGTGGAGATTATGAAAGAAAGCAATGGAAAAAGTTGAAAGCTGATTTGTGTAAGAAATCCTGTTAATATATTTGTTTACCGGAGCCAACCTCGAACTTTGATCTGCTGATTGGTATTATTTTTGCCAAATTGGTATTTAAATTATGAAACAATTATTAATTCTAAGCTTTCTTTATATTCCTAATTATTCTTTAGGACAAAATACTGATTCACTAAAAGAGAATAGGGTAGTAGTTTATAAAGACTACAGATTAGATATTTTGGGGCAAAAGGAAGCGGAACTTAATACCGCCTTATTGAAACAACAGGCACGGTCCGCGCAGGGTTACAGGCTGATGGTTTTAAATACCAGCGATAAGAATTATGCTTTTAAAGTACGGGCCGAATTGTTACAGAAGTTCCCGGAACAGAAATTATATATGTGGTTTACCAATCCTTATATCCGTATCAAAGTTGGCAACTTTACATCCAAAGACGAAGCAGAATCTTATCAAAAACAAATAAGTAAAATGCTTGGTGGTGCCACCATTTATCTCATTCCGGAAACCATAGAAGTAGATCCGGGAAAAGATTTTGATCCGGACAATATGAAGTAGCGGGGAGAATGAGAAATAAAAATTAGGATATAAGAAAGTAGAATTGCCAGCCTCCAATCTGAATCTTTTGGACAGTAAACAAAGAATTAAACCGGATTTCCAATTATTTACCCGTTTTGCTCAAATCTGCAGTTGTCTTTCCTTCGTCAGGTTCCTTCATTCAAATTAAAAGAAATAATTTTTTAAAAAATGTTGACTTAATTATTTTATCAGTAAAACAATAAATAAACGTAATTCCTAATCAACTAAAACTACGAACTACAAATAAAGACCTTCGAAACAGGAACTTTCAACAATACCGAAACTCTCTTTACTTTTGCTTCAATCTTAACCCATATCATGCTGAAAGAAAATATAAAAAAACTGGCAAAGAATTATTCAGATGAATTTATTCAGATCCGTCACCATTTGCATGCCCATCCTGAATTGAGCTATCATGAATTTGAGACTTCGAAATTTGTGCAAAAAAAATTAAAGGAATACGGTATTCCATTTGAAGTGATGGCCACCACAGGTGTAATAGGAATTATAAAAGGCAACAATCCCGGGAAAAAAGTAATTGCCCTTCGGGCTGATATGGATGCATTGCCCATAACAGAAAAAAATGAGATACCTTATCGCTCAAAAAATGAAGGTGTGATGCATGCCTGTGGTCACGATGTGCATACTACCTGCCTGCTTGGTGCAGCAAAAATTTTAAATGAATTAAAAGATGAATGGGAAGGGACAGTCAAATTAATTTTTCAACCGGGCGAAGAAAAAAATCCGGGCGGTGCAAGCCTTCTTATAAAGGAAGGGGTATTGGAAAATCCAAAGCCTGATATTATTTGTGCGTTACATGTGCATCCTAACCTGGAGGTAGGTAAATTGAGTTTTCGTGGCGGAATGGTAATGGCAAGCGCAGATGAAATTTATATTACTGTAAAAGGAAAAGGAGGCCATGCAGCTGCGCCGCATCTTACTGCAGATACAATTCTTGCCACTTCACAATTGGTAGTGAATCTGCAACAGGTAGTAAGCCGCATGAATAATCCTTTTAATCCTTCTGTGCTTTCCATCACTTCTTTCCAGGGGGGCAATGCTACCAATGTAATTCCTTCAGAAGTAAAACTGATGGGTACCTTCAGGGCAATGAATGAAGAATGGAGATTTAAAGCTCATACACTTATAAAAAATATTTGTCAAAAGACGGCTGAAATTTCAGGCGCTGAAATAGATGTGGAAATTGATATAGGGTATCCATTTGTTATCAATAATATAGAACTTACGGAGAAGGCTAGACGAAAAGCGGCTCAGTATGCAGGTGAAGAAAATGTGGAAGAAACCGAAATGCGTATGGGTGCAGAGGATTTCGCTTTTTATTCCCATATTATTCCAGCCTGTTTTTTTAGATTGGGTGTGGGAAATATAAAAAAGAATATTACTTCGGGAGTACATACCCCTACTTTTAACATTGATGAAAAAGCGATTGAAAACGGAATGGGTATTATGGCCTGGCTCGCTGTTTCTCTCTAATGAATTGACTTCTTTACCTATCTTTACTTCTCAATAAAATGAATTACAGTTTATTGTAAGGTTGTTAAAAAAGTATCTATGCAAAAAAGTATTCGCAATCAGGAAGCGCTCGATTATCATTCAAAGGACAGGCCCGGCAAAATAGAAGTAATTCCCACAAAGGCGACTAAGACGCAAAGAGATTTGTCATTAGCTTATTCACCGGGAGTGGCAGTACCGTGCCTCGAGATAAAAGAAAACCCCGAAAAAGCTTATGAATACACAACAAAAGGAAATTTAGTAGGAGTTATCAGTAACGGAACTGCAGTTTTGGGTCTTGGCAATATTGGCGCCCTGGCCGGGAAACCTGTGATGGAGGGCAAAGGAGTTCTGTTTAAAATTTTTGCTGATATAGATGTTTTTGATATTGAAATTAATGAAACAGATCCTGAAAAATTTGTAGAGATCGTAGCGGCACTCGAACCTACTTTTGGCGGTATCAACCTGGAAGATATTAAAGCTCCGGAGTGTTTTTATATAGAGCAAAAATTAAAAGAGCGTTTGCATATACCTGTTATGCACGACGATCAACATGGTACGGCTATCATTAGCGCCGCCGCTTTATTGAATGCTCTTGAAATTCAAAAAAAGAAAATTGGCAAGGTTAAGTTTGTGGTAAATGGCGCAGGTGCTGCGGCTATGGCTTGTATCCAACTGTATGTAGCGCTTGGAGCCAACCCNGCCAATTTTGTAATGTTTGACCTCGTGGGTGTTATATATTCAGGAAGAGAAGATTTGGATGAAAAGAAAAAAGTGTTTGCCATTACCAAAAATAAAGACCTCACTTTGTCCGGCGCTATGAAAGATGCCGATGTGTTTATCGGGTTGAGCGTAGGTGATGTGGTAACACCCGAGATGGTAAAGAGTATGGCAAAAAATCCCATCGTCTTTGCTATGGCCAATCCTGATCCTGAAATTACTTATGATAAAGCAATCGCTGTCCGCAAAGATGTGATCATGGCAACTGGAAGAAGTGATTTCCCCAACCAGGTAAATAATGTACTCGGCTTTCCTTACATCTTCAGAGGAGCGCTGGATGTGAGGGCCACACAAATAAATGAAGCTATGAAGCTCGCGGCTGTAAAGGCTTTGGCTGAAATTGCCAAATTGCCTGTGCCGGATATAGTAATGATGGCATACAATGAAAAGAACATTCTTTTTGGACCCGAATATATTATTCCCAAACCTCTCGACAACCGGTTACTTACTTCTGTGGCACCTGCTGTAGCCAGAGCAGCTATGGAAAGTGGTGTAGCCAGACAGCCAATTACAGATTGGGAGACTTATAATGTAGAGCTTAATGAAAGATTAGGAATTGACAATCATTTATTAAGGATGTTGGGTGCCAAAGCGCGTAAAGATCCAAAGCGGGTTGTTTTTGCAGAAGCAGAAAATCAAAAAGTCATAAAGACTGCCCAATTGGTGCAGGACGAAGGGGTTGCTTTTCCTATTTTACTTGGCGATCGCGAAAAGATAGAACAAATTTCTATTGAAAGTGGTATTGATATTTCAGGTATGCCTATTATAGATCCTAAGCATAATGATACTCATCAAAAAAGAATGGAGTTCGGAAATTTATTTTTCGCCAAGCGGCAACGAAAGGGATATAATGTATATGAAGCTAAAAAAGCGATGAGGGATAGAAATTATTTTGGATGTATGATGGTAGAAACAGGCGAGGCAGACGCAATGATATCAGGGCTTACGAAGAATTATCCCAATACGATACGACCGGCTTTGCAAGTGATAGGTACCGAAGGGAATTCTAAAAAATTGGCAGGGATGTATATTATGATGACAAAAAAAGGTCCTTTATTTTTAGCTGACACTACTGTTAATTTTAACCCTACTGCTGATGAACTTGCAGACATAGCTATCATGGTGGCGGAAGAAGTAAAAAATTTTGGAATCACTCCATGTATCGCCATGTTAAGTTATTCCAATTTNGGAAGCAGTGATTCTCCGGAAGCTAAATTNGTAGCACGCGCCNGGGAGATCGTAAAACAAAAAGATCCCTCNTTGACAATTGATGGAGAAATGCAGGCCAACGTTGCNTTTAACAAAGAAATATTAAAAGATAATTATCCTTTTTGCGAATTGGTAAATAAAGATGTGAA
>JGI20205J14842_1000161_pt1 | contig 16788 bp, 17 predicted proteins | sample NGESurshal092012_2_FD_14842 | JGI IMG/M metagenome (IMG submission 14842) | reverse complement strand
GCCGAGCCGCTGCGGCGCCGGGTGTGCACGGGCCTGGCGGGCGAGATCATCGAGATCGGGTTCGGCTCGGGGCACAACGTGCCCTTCTACCCGGCGACTGTGACCAGGGTGACGGCCGTCGAGCCGGCCGACCAGGCGTGGCGACTGGCGGCCGGCCGCGTGCGGGCCTCGGGAGTTCCGGTCCAGCGCTCCGGGCTGGACGGCCAGTCGCTGCCGTTCGCGGCCGGGTCCTTTGACGCCGCCCTGTCCACCTGGACGCTGTGCACGATTCCCGATGCCGCCGCCGCGCTGCGCGAGGTCCGCCGGGTCCTGCGGCCGGGCGGGCTGCTGCACTTCGTCGAGCACGGACTGGCCCCCGACGAGCCGGTGCGCCGGTGGCAGCGGCGCATCGAGCCACTGCACAAGCGGCTGTTCGGCGGCTGTCATCTCACCCGGCAGGTGACCGACTTGCTCACCGCCGCCGGCTTCACCGTCTCCGACGTGGACGTGTTCTACGGGGAGCGCACGCCGAGGTTCTCGGGCGCCTACTCGCTCGGCACCGCCGTCTCGCCCTGACCCGCCCCGCCGTCCTCCCGGCCCGCGCCGTCACCGGAGCCCGCGTCGTCGTCAGCCGGACCGGTCCTTAACTCCCCGTCGGCCTGCTCGTGCAGCCGCGGGAGCGTGATCGTGAACCGGGTCTGGCCCGGCCGGCTCGTCACCGCCACGTGCCCGTGGTGCGCCGTCGTCACGGCGTCCACGATCGCCAGGCCGAGGCCGGTACTGCCCGCCGCCCGGGACCGGGAGGAGTCGCCGCGGACGAACCGCTCGAACAAGCTGGGCAGCAGGTCCGCCGGAATCCCCGGGCCGTCATCGGTGACCGTGACCTCCACCATGCCCGGCAGGTTCGGCCCGGCGGGGTCGGCCGGGGTCAGTGCCACCGTGACCGTCGTCCCGGCCGGGGTATGCCGGGCGGCGTTGCTCAGCAGGTTGGCCAGGACCTGGTGCAGGCGGTGCTCGTCGCCGCGGACCAGGACCGGCTCGTCGGGCAGCTCCAGCTGCCAGCGCCGGGCCGGCGCGGCGGCCCGGGCGTCGCTGGTGACGTCGATGGCCAGGCGGGTCAGGTCGACCGGCTCGCTGGCCAGCGGGCGGCCCGCGTCCAGCTGGGCCAGCAGCAGCAGTTCGTCGACGAGCACGCTCATCCGGGCCGACTCCGACTCCACCCGGCTCAGCGCGTGCGCGACGTCGTCGGGAACCGGGCCCGGATGACGGCGGGCCAGCTCCGCGTACCCCCGGATTGCCGCCAGCGGCGTGCGGAGCTCGTGGCTGGCATCGGCCGCGAAGCGCCGCAGCCGCTTCTCGCTGGCCGCCCGCCGGGCCAGCGCGGACTCGACGTGGCCGAGCATGTGGTTGAACGCCGCGCCGACCTGGCCGACTTCCGTGCCGGGGTTGGCGTCCGGGACTCGCTCGAGCGCGGTGACCTCGCCGGTGCCCAGCGGCAGCTGGCTGACCCGGGTCGCCGTCGCGGTCACCCGGCGCAGCGGGCGCAGCGACAGCCGTACCCAGCCGGTCCCGATGACCCCGGTCAGCAGAAGGGCCACCGAGAACACCACGATCTCGGCGATGGCCACCTGCTGCAGCGTGGCGTTGACCGATGCCAGGGGGAGGCCGCTGACGAAGGACTGGTGGCCGGCCTTCGTGGCCAGCACGCGGTAATCGCCGTAGGACGCCAGGTCGATCGTGGCCGGGCCGCCGGAGGCTGGCAGCCCGGCGAGCGCGCGCCGGTCGGCGGCGGTCAGGTGGCATACGCCGGCGGCCGCGCCAGCCAGGTGCGAGTACCGCACGCCGCCGGTCGTCACGGCCGCGGTGATGGTGTGCACGGCCTGCTGCTGCGCGCAGTCGGCCGGCGTCCCGCCCGGCGGCGGGGTCAGGCCGCCGTCTCCGTCGCCTGGCTGAACGGCGGGTTGATGGCCACGGGGGTCGTCGCCATTGGCATGCAGCGCGGGATCGACGCAGTAGGCGTAGCGCTGGCTGGAGAGCGTCAGCTGCTGATCAAGCTGGTTCATCAGCACCGCGTGCAGGTGCACGTAGGTGACCGCGCCGACCGTGGCGCAGGCGATGGCCAGCAGGACCAGCAGGCCGGCCACGAGCCGGCCGCGCAGCGTCCGGCCAGCCAGCCACCGGCCCGGCCGGCGCAGCCAGCCGGCCGGCCCCGACGAGGCTTCCTGACCGCGGGCGGGCATCGCTCTAGGCCGACGGCTTGAGCACGTACCCGACGCCGCGAACGGTGTGAATGAGCGGCTCCCGGCCCGTGTCGATCTTCTTGCGCAGGTAGCTGATGTACAGCTCGACGACATGCGCCTGGCCGCCGAAGTCGTAATTCCACACCCGGTCGAGTATCTGCGCCTTGGACAGCACCCGCCGCGGATTGCGCATCAGGAAGCGCAGCAGCTCGAACTCCGTGGCGGTCAGGTCGATCAGCTCGCCGCCGCGCCGTACCTCCCGCGCGTCCTCGTCCATGGTCAGGTCGCCCACCGCGAGCTCGGTGCCGCTGCGGGCCTGGGAGATGCCGGCCCGGCGCAGCAGCCCCCGCAGCCTGGCCAGGACCTCTTCCAGCGAGAACGGCTTGGTGACGTAGTCGTCGCCGCCCGCGGTGATCCCGTTGATCCGGTCCTCTACCGAGTCCCGGGCGGTGAGGAACAGCACGCAGANGTTGGGCTGGCTGGCCCGCAGCCGGCGCAGCACCTCCAGGCCGTCGAAGTCGGGCAGCATCACGTCGAGGACGACGGCGTCCGGCTCGAACTCCCGCGCCGCCCGGACCGCGCTGGCCCCGTCGGCGGCCGTCCGGATTTCCCAGCCCTCGTAGCGCAGCACGCTGCCGAGCAGCTCGGCCAGGCTGGGCTCGTCGTCGACCACCAGGACCCGGACCGGACTGCCGTCGGCTCGCTGGAAGCCCCGGCCGGACTCGGACTGCTCCACGGGGAACCTCTCCATGACGCTCATCATGCTGCCAGTCTGGCCCGCTCGCCTGTGCCGGCCTTCTGAGCAACTTCTAGGTTTCTTCTGAGATAACGGTCCGCCTCCGCTGTCAGCTGCCTGCTCGCCGGCTGCCCCGGCCGCCCGACAGCAGGAGCGCCAGTGCGGGGCAGTCCCGGACCGCGCGCCGGGCCTGGCCCTCCAGGGCCGGGGGCACCGGGGCGTCGTCCACGAGCGGGTAGCCCCACTCGTCGAGGGTGATGAGCTCGGGCAGCAGCTCGGCGCAGACACCGTGGGCCGAGCAGGCGACCGGGTTGACCATCATGCGCGTAGATGGGACCCGCGATGAGCGTGGCATCTCAGCTCCAGTCCGATTCTTGGGAGGCCGCGGCGGGCACCGGCAGGAAGGGGCGGCGATCGGTGGCGGAGCACTGGCCCCGGGCATGGCGGGCGATCTCGGCGCCGAACACCGTCAGTGCGCTGCGGACGAACCGGACGAAGCCGTCGGGATGGTGGCAGGCTCCGCGGCCCTCGATCAGCCCGGCCCAGCGCCGGACGGCGGTGATGACCTGCGCGTCCGGCCGCGGCCCGGCCAGGTCGGCCAGCGCCCCGGCGATGCGCGGGAGGCCGTTGAAGCACGGGCCGCACTGCCCGGCGGACTCCAGCGCGAGATAGCGGGCCACCCGGGCGGTCTCGGCCAGGCCGCACCGGCTAGCCGGCAGCTCCGCCAGCACCCCCGCTCCGGCGAACGCGCCTGCCGGCCGGAGCGAGGCGTTGGCCAGCGCCAGCCGGGCCGCCTGCTCCGGCTCCAGCCAGGCGCCGTGGTAGCCACCGCACAGCACGGCCTGGACCCCGTCGAGCCGGACCAGCGCGCGGATCGGCGAGCCAAGCTCGGCCTCCACCACATGGCGGCCGCCGTCGGCGCGGTGCACCGTGCACAGCATCGAGCCCGGCTCGGCGGCAGTGCCGGCCGACCGGAACCAGCCCGCGCCGAAGCGGGCGATCAGCGCCAGGTGCGCGAGCGTCTCGACGTTCTGCACCAGGGTGGGCCGGCCGCCGACGCCGCGCTCGTAGACCGGCGGCCGCTTGAACTGGGGCCGGGCCGGCTCGCCGTTGATGACATTCACGAGCGCGGATTCCTCGCCGGCCAGGAACCGGTCGGGTGCCTCGATCAGCTCTACGTCGGCGTAATCGGTCCCGGCCGCGTACCGGTGGGTCAGGGCCTGCGCCAGGTAGGCGGTCAGCGCCGCGTCCCGGTGCACGTACAGCACGGTCCGCATGGCGCCGGCGGCGGCCGCGACTAGCTGCAGTCCGTCCAGCACCAGATGCGGTGCCAGCCAGAGCAGCGAGCCATCCTTGCCGCTGACCGGCTCGCTCTCGGCGCCGTTAGCCACGACCACGGGCCGGTCGCCGGATCCGATGACCGCCGCCAGCTTGCGGTGCACCGGGAACGCGGCGCCGCCCCGGCCGGTCAGGTGGGCCGCCTCGGCCACTTTGATCAGCGCGTCGGCGCCGGGCGCGTAGGGGAGCGGGCCCAGCCGGTCCAGGTGCGGGCCGATGCGGGCGTCCGGGCTGGCGCCGGACGGGATCAGCCGTGGCAGCCCGGCGGGGGCTGGCCGCCGGGTCGGCCGGGCGGGGTGCGGTCCGGAAGGGCGCTGGGCGGCCATCTGATCGGCAGTCATCGGGTACCGGCTTTCGGGCGAAGATCGCTATCGCGGGACTGGTCACGACGGGACTGGTCGCGGCGGGACTGGTCGGCTCGGAGCTGGTCGCCCCGGAGCTGGCGGGCGCCGCGGTCACCTGGGATGGCCTTTCCGTCACGGCGGTACCGGGCGTCGCCGCCCGGCCACGTAGCCAGGACCTGCGCCGCGCGGTGCGCCAGCGGGGTCTCGCGGCCCGTCCCGATGACCCGCCAGGCCACCGCCCCGGCCACCGCGGCGGCGCAGGCGATGGCCAGGTCGAGAAGTCCGCCGCGCCACAGGTCGGGGCCNGAGCCGATGCTGTGCGCGAAGGCCACCGGCCAGCTCACGTAGGCCAGCCAGTGCACGGCCCGCCAGGTCCGGCGGCTGATCCTGGCCCGCAGCAGGCTGGTCACGGTCAGCGCGAGCATCAGGTCGATCGACACCGCGCCCAGGCCCAGCCAGAACGGCTGATAGTGCGACACGAACGGGATCACCGACGCCGCGATGCCGATGGACACGTACGGGTCGGCGATCGCGCTGATAATGTGCACCGCCACGAACGCCACCGCCAGCAGGGACACGGCGCGGTGCAGGCTGGTCACGGCGAACCGGGGCAGCCCTGGCAGCCGGCCGTGCCGGTTCACCGCGATGCCCAGGACGAGCACCACGGTGAGCAGCACAAGCGCGACTACTCCGGTGGCCCGGCTGGCGAACCATAGCGCCGTGCCGGAGAAGATCCCGTTCACGTCTTCCGCCTCACAGGGTCTGCGCCCGCCAGGCGGCGGGACGGGTCACCGTCTGAGGCCGACCTGCGTTCCTCACCCGGTGATAAAGAGAATGCCTGGCCGGGTGCAGCGACTCTTCTAGGTTAGCTCTGCGTTGCCTCTGAAAGACCGGGCGCGAATCCTGGTGCGAACGACATGGCCGTGCGGTTACTGATCCTGTTTTCAGCACCGGATGCATGTCCATGACGTTCAGAGCAGGGAGAGCTCCCCGGTGACGGGGTCGATGCGCTCAGCGTCGGCCGGGCCGATCGCGCAGCAGGTCAGCGTGCCCGCGCTGATCTGGGTACGGCCGGCGTCGCAGATGACCTCGACGGGCAGGCCCGCTTGCCGGGCCCGGTCGGCCACGTCCTGCAACTGCTCGGCGCCGGACACCCGGAGGACGACCTTGGGCTGGCCCTCGCGCAGCCACGCGGCCAGGTCGGCGCGGTGCCGGTCGAGCCCGGCCAGCGTCGCGGTCACGGCGGCATGCGCGACCTGCGCGGCTATCTTCCCGCGCCCCATGCCCAGATCAGTCCGAACCACCAGTATCAGCTTCATCGCCACCAGGAAACCGTACGGCGGCCGGCGGCCTAAGCCCGAACTGCCATGTGCGCGAGCCCTCGCGCCTCTACGATTATCGGGTGATTATCTGGCTGAACGGGACCTTTGGCGTTGGCAAAACCTCGACTGCGCAGCGGCTCGCCGCCCTGGTTCCCGGCAGCCGTGTCCTGGCCCCCGAGGCCGTAGGCCAGTTCCTGCGGGTCAACCTGGGCGATCTGCCCGCCGGGGACTTTCAGGACTGGGCGGCCTGGCGACCGCTGGTCGCCGCGACCCTGATCGAGGTGGCCCGGATGACCGGGCAGCACATGATTGCCCCGCAGACCGTCCTGAAGCGGGAGTACCTGGACCAGATCTTCGCCCCGCTGCGGGCTGCTGAGCTCGAGGTGTTCCACGTCGTCCTGGACGCGGCCGATGCCGTGCTGCGCAGCCGCATCGAGGGCTCGGACGAGGCCAGGGAGTGGCGGCTGGCTCATCTGGATGCCTACCGCGCCGCGCGTCCGTGGCTGGTCGAGTCCGCCGACTTCGTGGTCGACACGGCCGCGTCGACGCCGCCCCAGATCGCCCGCCGGATCGTAGCCGCGCTACCCGGCCTGCCGGATCTGCCCGAGGTCGCCGTCCGGGCCAGCGCGACCGGGAAGCCTAGGGCGACGGAGAAGGCCGCCCTGGAAGGCCAGCCGAAGGCGGGGCTGGCCGAGAAGGCCCAGCCCGCCGAGCAGCCGGGCCTAGCCGACCACCGCTAGCCGTTCTCTGCTGACGGTTCTCTGCTAGCCGNTCTCTGCTAGCCGGCCGCTGCGAGCCGGCCAGGGTACTGAGGGTTGCGGGGGATGTGCNGCCTGCCGTGGACGGCGACCGCGGGCCTAGGTCCGGTGGTCGCCGCCCACGAGCGGCTATCTGATTAACCTGGTCGGCCCCTGAGGGGACAGCCAGGCTTGATGCCGGTCAGCAGCCGTCGTACGGGGCCCACTGTGAGCTGCCGCTCTGGGCGTACGCCGTGTTGAACGCCTGGTTCTGCTGGGCCACGGACGCATTCCCGAACGAGGCCGGGTTGCCCCCGGCCGCGACCCAGGACGAGTAGCTGAACTGGTAGAGGCCGTAGTGACCGCTCGAGTTCATGACCTGGGCGTTCCCGCCGCTCTCCCGGGAGATGACGCACTGCTGGAAGGAGCCCGCCGGTGCGCCGGCCTGGGCCGAGCTGGCCTGCGCCGCCACGGGCGCGGCCGCCGTGGCCTGCGCCGTCGTGGCCGCGGGCTGCCACGTCGCCGCTACCGGCGAGGCCGGCGCCACGACGACCGCTGGCGGCCGGTAGGACTTAGCCAGCTGGGCTGCTGACGCCGCCGACGGTATGCGCAGGCGCTGCCCGGGGTTGATCAGGCCGGGGTTTCCCCCGATGACTTTCCGGTTGGCCTCATACAGCCCGGGCCATTCGATGCGGTACCGGGCGGCGATTCCGCTAAGGGAATCACCCCGGCGGACGACGATCTCCGCCGGGGGCCTGGCGGCTGCTTCGCGGTGCATTTCTACCGCCGCGAGCACTGCTGCCGCGTGGATCATGGACTTTCCTCTCGTGGCTGAGAGCAGGATCCGCATCCATCGCGGTGCAGCCAGGGTTAGGGGTCTGCCATCCTGCGCTCATCTCCATTCGGTCGTTCCGGGGGAACCTACCTAGCGCCCGTGCCAGCGCCAAATTCGCGGCCGTTGCCGGGCACCTCGCTCAGGCGAAAACCAGCCATTCCGCGGGGCGATTGTCCTGGCTCAGGCAGTGATCCACACGGCGCGCACGCGGCCTGTTACCTGGGCGGATGCCGCATCTTCCCGGCCGCCCCGCCCATTTCGGGGCCGCCGGGCGCCCGGCTTAAAGGTGACTTTCGTCATAGTGCCGGTCTTCGTGTCCGTTTCAGGGTGAGCCGTCAATAGTGCAGTGCCCGGTCGCGAGTACCCGCCGGAGCCCCGATCGCGCGAAGAAAATATCGCCGCCGCCACGTCGCTTAGTCCGGGTGCGGTCGCCGGTATATACCGGGTGAGCACCGGGAACTCATCGGTCCCGGCTACCGGCCGCGGCGACAGAGGCGGGCAGATGACCTCGATCGTGCAGGACTTCGAGCAGCAGACCAGCCCGTACCGGCGGGAACTGCTGGCGCACTGCTATCAGATGCTGGGCTCCGTGCACGATGCCGAGGACCTGGTTCAGGAGACCCTGCTGCGGGCCTGGCGGGCCCGCGGCCAGTTCGATGACCGTCGCGCGTCCCTGCGCACCTGGCTGTATCGCATCGCCACCAATGCCTGCCTGACCGCGCTGCAGGCCCGCAGCCGGCGGCCGCTGCCGGCCGGGCTGGGCAGCCCGGGGGATGATCCGATGCAGCCTTTCAATCCCGGCCACGACGTGCCGTGGCTGGAGCCGCTGCCCGATGCCCTGGTCGGCCGGGCCGGCCGCGACGATCCGGCTTCCATCCTGCTCGCCAGGGGCACGCTGCGGCTGGCGCTGGTGGCCGCCATGCAGCTCCTGCCGCCACGCCAGCGTGCCGTGCTGATCCTGCGTGACGTGCTGGACCTGCCGGCCGCCGACGTCGCGGACATGCTCGGCAGCACGACGGCGGCGGTGAACAGCGCCCTGCAGCGGGCCCGGGCCCGGCTCAGCGAGGCCGGCGTCGACCAGGACCAGGTCGACGAGCCCGCCGACCCGGCCCGTCAGCTGCTCGTCGACCGGTATGTCGCGGCGTTCCAGCACGCCGACGTCGCCGCGCTCAAGCGGCTGCTGACCGACGACGCCGTCCTGGAGATGCCGCCGATGCTGAACTGGTTCGCAGGCCGGGAGGCCTACGCCGGCTTCATCGACCGGGTCTTCGCGATGCGCGGCCCGGACTGGCGGATGCTCCCGGTGGCCGCCAATGGCCAGCCGGCCGTCATCGCGTACGTGCGCGGTGATGACGGCGACTACCACATTCACAGCCTGCAAGTCTTCACGGCCGGGGCCGGCGGGATCAGCCATAACGTGGTGTTCGCCGACCCGGCCGCATTCGCCCGCTTCACCCTGGCGTCCCGGCTGCCCGCCTGATCACCCCGCAGTACACCTAGTGCAGGCTGCCCAGCAACGTGGTGAGCCAGTTGCCGAGCAGCGCGCCGCCGGCGGCATCGAGGATGTTGGTGAGTCGCTGGCCGACCCATCCTCCGGCGGTGCGCAGCGCCGAGACCTGCGCCGGGGCGTCGGCCGGCTGAGCGGGAAGACCGGCCGCGGTCGCGCACCAGGACAGCGCGGCCGCCAGCCGCTCGCGCAGGTCCTGGTCGAGGTCGGACTCGGCCACCTGGCCGGCCAGCCCGGCCAGGTCCGCCGTCGTGGCGATCCGGATCGACGTGCGTGACTGGGTAAGCTGCGCCGATCCGCCGCCCATGACGATCTGCAGCGTTCCGGCCTGCACCGACCCGTTGATGGCGACCGGCACCTCGGCTGACCTGAGCAGCTGCGACGACAGCGGCACGCAGACGCTCGCCGCGTGCGCTTCCGCGCAGATCCCGCACTCCCACTCGCTGGTGATCTCCAGCGACGGGCCGCCGGATTCCGGCGAGTCGGTGAACCGGTAGCTCCGCGGGCCCGAGGTGCGCAGCTGATGATCGCGGGCGCACCGCACGTTGTCCCGGATGAGCAGGGTAGGCACCTCGAGCAGGCGCCGGAGCGGCGCGTCACTGCCGCAGTCGACGCAGGCCAGGCTCAGGACGGCCTCGACCCGGACCCGCCCCGGCTCGCTCTCGGTGAACGACAGGCTCCTGACGTCCACCAGGATCGGCTCGTCGTCCTCGTCGCCGGGCACCTCGGCCAGGTAGTAGTCGATGTCCGACTCGCGCGACGGCACCTGCCGGGCGCTGCAGCTGCCGCAGGTGAGCTCGTGGAGCTGCAGTTCAACGGTCAAAGCAGCCATCGCCGCCCCTTCTGGTAGAGCTGGCAGCAGTACTGGTCGCCGCGCTGCTGCACGAGGCCGTCGGCGAGCAGGTCGCGCAGCAGGGCGGGCACCGGGTCCTGCTGGGGGAGATCTTCCTCGCCGGGCGGGAACCAGCTGCCGCCGGGCAGCAGGGCAGCCATGGGCGATTCGAGCTGGCCGTGCGGGCCGACCACCGCCGGGAAGAACGTCCGCCCGATATCGGCCATGGTCGCGGGGACTTGCAGGTACCGGCACAGGTCCAGGCGGATCAGCGCGCGCCAGGACCGCAGTCCATGATCGGGATGGTCGCCCAGGTCCTGGACGACGTGCCCGAACTCGTGCCCGTAGTGCCCCATCAGCAGGAAGTCGGGTAGCGCCGTCGCCCGCTGGACGAGGCGCCCCCGCGAGTAGAACACCGGGGAGGCAGGGTTCTCGTACGGGGAGACCGCTCGCTCGCTGGTGAACCGGATCAGCCGGATCCGTCCCGTCGCGGTGGCGGCTGCACCTCGCCGAAGAAGAACAGCAGCCGCTTCCCGAGCGCCGGCGCTGGCGCGCCGGCCAGCCGCGCCGCCTGCGCCGCGCGCAGCTCATAGGCCGGCTCGGCCACGTAGTAGCAGGACGATCCGAGCGTGGTCAGCTGCGCGTTGACCAGTCCCTCGCTGGCCAGGCTGACGTGGCCGCCGAGCAGGCGCAGGCGGAGGCCGGCGGCCTCCGCCGGGTCGATGCGCCGCAGGCCGCGCGTCACGATCTGCCGCTTCAGGTCCCGGCGGAAGGCGCGGAACTGATCATCATCTTCCGGGGGCGGGGTGAAGGAGCACTGGCCGTCCCGGCCCAGCTGGTACTGGTGCCACCACACCGTCCGGCCGGGCCGGTCGCCGGCCTGCAGCAGCCGGTTGGCCAGCAGCCCGAGCGCGACGTAGCGCAGCTGCCAGGTGATCGCGGCCTCCAGCGCGGCCCTGGCCGCGGGAATGTCCGTCGGGTCGGCTTCCTGCTCGGCCAGCCTGTCCTCCAGCCAGTCCGGCAGCGGGATCTCCGGCCTCACTGATCCCGCCCGGCCAGCACGGGGTCCGCCGCCAGGACCGGGTTCGCGGCCAGTTCGGCCAGCAGTCCGGCGACCCGGGCCGCTGGCTCCCGCAGGCCGGCCATCCTCGCCAGCCGCAGCGCCATCACCCATTGCCGCACCGCGGTGTGGTAGTCCCCAGCCGCGAGCGCGATGTGGCCATGCCGCTCGAGCGCGTCCGACCACGCCGCCAGGTCGCCGGTCGCGGCGGCGCATTCCACCGCCCAGGACACCGCGGCGAGGGCCTCGCCAAGCCGGCTAGCGGCGGCGAGAGCGCCGGCTAGCAGCAGCATCGGCCGGAGCGGGTCTTCCTCCCGTTGCAAGCGCAGCCGGATGGCAATCGCGCACTCCTGCTGCGCCTCGTCGATGCGCCCGCACCTCAGGTCCAGCACGGCGATCTCGTAGGCGAGGGTGCCGGCCGACGTCGCCAGGTCAGCTCGCATCGCGATGCCGTAGCCGGCCACGAGCAGGTCCCAGGCCGCGAGGTCGTCGCCCAGGTCCCCGGCCGCCCAGCCGGCCGCGTGCAGCAGCATCGCCCACGCGCCGGCCAGCTGCCCGGCCGCGCCAGACAGGTCGGGCAGGTCGGCGGCCCGGCTTATCCCGGTCTCGTCCCTGATGAGCTGGAGGGCAGCCGCCGGGCGGCCGGCTCGCACCAGGCCGAACGCCGTCGCGGCGACGGTCGGGATCGGCGATGTCACGGCAGGCCACACCCCGCTGAGACCATTGCCATCCCCGCCCGTGCCCGATCAGAAAGAACGTAGCGCCAGGGAAAGCATAGGCATCGTCGTTACCGGCTGTCTCGCCCGCGGCGTCAGTTCCGGAGCTTGCGCAGAATGCGAGCGAGATCGGCGCGGTCACCCGGGCTGAGCCGGCCGAAGGCCCGTTCAGCCTCGGTCCCGCGAGCCGCGCGGATGGCGGACAGGACGCTGGTGCCGTGCTCGGTCAGCTCGACCAGGGTGGCCCGCCGGTCGCCGGGATCGGGCCGCCGCTCGACCAGGTCCCGGGCTTCCAGGGCGTCGACGACCTCGGTGGCCGACCGCGCGGCGATGTGCAGGTGATCCGAGAGCTCCGACAGCCGCATCGCCCCGTGCCGCATCAGCACCCGCAGCGCCCGCAGGTGCGAGGGGGTGATGTCCCACGGCGCCAGCAGCTCCTGGGACGTCTCGCGCAGCTGGCGTGCGACGGACCAGAAGGCCTCCGACAGCGTCTCGTCAGCGCCGGCGTCGCGCTGGCCTGCCGGGTTGCGGTCTTCGGTCACGGGAATAGCGTACCAGCGACTACTGTTGTACCCTCATAGTGAGGTAACCTCAGCAATTCTCCCGGCGAGACGGCTGAGCAGCACCGCACCCGCTGCTACTCCCCGACAGAATCGAGAAAGACTTGGCGTCACCGCAGGCAAACCGAGAACTCAGAAGCGCGGGCCGCGGCCACGGCTCTCCGGCCGTCACGGCCGCGGAGAAGGCGCAGGCTCGCGAGGTATCGCTGCGCCGCATCGGGCGGCTGTTCGCCCCCCACCGCTGGCAGCTGGCCATCGTCACCGCGATCATCGTCGCCTCCTCAATTGTCGGGCTGGCCTCGCCGTTCCTGCTCCGGGCGGTCATCGACACCGCCCTGCCCGAGCGGAACGCGGCGCTGCTGGCCTGGCTGGTGATCGGCATGGTCGCCGTCGCCGCCGTCACCTCGGCCTTCGGCGTGATCCAGACCTGGATCAGTACCAAGGTCGGCCAGCACGTCATGCACGGGCTGCGCACCGGCGTCTTCGCGCACCTGCAGCGACAGTCGGTCGCCTTNTTCACCCGCACCCGCACCGGCGAGGTCCAGTCCCGTATCACCAACGACATCGGCGGCATGGAATCGGTCGTGACCTCGACCGCGACGTCCATCGCCGCCAACCTGACCACCGCGGTGGCGACCGCCGTGGCCATGGTCGCCATGTCCTGGCGGCTGTCGCTGATCTCGCTGGTTGTCATGCCGCCGGCGATCTACCTGACCCGCAAGGTGGCCCGCATGCGCCGGACCATCACCGCCCAGCAGCAGCGCGAGCTGGCCGACCTCAACGTCACCATCGAGGAGGGCCTGTCGATCAACGCCATCCAGCTGGCCAAGACGATGGGCACCGGCCCGGCCCTGGTGCGCCGGTTCACCGACTCCTCGGCCCGCCTGATCGACCTGGAGCTACGCTCCCAGCTGGCCGGACGGTGGCGGATGGCCTCGCTGAGCGTCATCTTCGCCGCCATCCCGGCGATCATCTACCTGGCCGCCGGCCTTCCGTTCACCGCCGGCGCGATGACCATCGGCACCCTGATCGCCTTCACCACGCTGCAGAACACCCTCTTCCGGCCCGTGACCGGCCTGCTGAACACCAGCGTCTCGGTGATCAGCTCGCTGGCCCTGTTCGCGCGGATCTTCGACTACCTCGACCTGCCGGTTGATGTCGATGATCCTGCCCGCCCGGTCGAGATCGACCCGGCCGCGATCACCGGGCACGTCCGCCTGACCGGGGTCAGCTTCACCTACCCCGGCGCCGACCGGCCCGCCGTGACCGGCGTCGACCTGGACGTCCCGGCCGGCAGCACGCTCGCCCTGGTCGGCGAGACCGGATCGGGCAAGACCACGCTGGCCGCGCTGATCGCCCGGCTGTACGACCCCGCCAGCGGCAGCGTCCGTATCGACGGGATCGACATCCGCGACCTGCGGCTCGCCGACCTGGCCGGCATCGTGGGCGTGGTCAGCCAGGAGACCTACCTGCTGCACACCACGGTGCGGGAGAACCTGCGGTACGCCCGGCCGCAGGCCACCGACGCCGAGATCGAGGCCGCCGCGCGGGCCGCTCAGATCCACGAGCTGATCGCCGGGCTGCCCGAGGGCTACGACACCATGGTCGGCTCCCGCGGGCACCGCTTCTCCGGTGGCGAGAAGCAGCGCATCGCCATCGCCCGGACCCTGCTGCGCGACCCGCGCGTGCTGGTGCTGGACGAGGCCACCAGCGCCCTGGACACCGAGACCGAGCGGGCGGTCCAGAAGGCGTTCGATGCCCTCGCCCGGGGCCGGACCACGATCACCATCGCCCACCGGCTGTCCACCGTGCGGAACGCCGACCAGATCGCCGTCCTGGATCACGGTCACATCGTCGAGGCCGGCACCCATGCCAGCCTTATCGCGGTTAACGGCCGCTACGCCGGTCTCGCGGCCTAGCCTTGCGGTCTGGAATGGTGGTACCTGCCGGGCCGGGACGGTAGCCGGCGGCGCGCACCGCACGGCGGGCACCTGAAAGGCGGGCACCATGATCTGGACCGGCGATCGTCACCGGCGGCAAGGACGCCTGGTGGCTGAGCTGTACCAGGCCGCGGCCGCGGTGCCGTGCGAGCAGGCCGCCGTCATCGTGGCCGGCCTGCCCGGGGCCGACAAGGCTGCGGCCCTCGGCCAGGCCGACGTCGACGGATCGCGTTACCTCCTGGTGAGCATCGACGCCGTCCTGCTGGAGATGGCGGCCCGGCGGCTGATCCCCGAAGCGGCCGGGCAGTCCCCGCTGGAGCGGGCTGGCCTGGTCCACGGCGAGGCTCAGTTCCTGGCCAAGCGCATCGGGCTGCTTGCCCTGGCCGACGGGCGGAACCTGCTGCTGGACATCAGCCTGGCCTCCCGGCGCGCGGCTGAGTCCTGGACCTACGCCCTGCGGTTCGCCGGCTACGCCGTGACGGCGGTGTTCGCCGACATCGACGTCGATGAGGCGGTCCGGCGGACTGAGGCGGCCCGCCGCCGCGGGGAGGAAGAGTACCGCCGCGGGCGGGGGTACGGGGGCCGGCGCATCCCGGCGGAAGCTATCCGGGCCCTCGCCGACCCGGCCGCCGCCGAGCCCCGTAACCGCATCCGGTGGGCCTCGGGCGCGCGGGCCGCCGGGGCCATGGCCGGCCGGACCGGCCCCGGCACGTTTCCGGGCAGCGCCGTCACCGCCATGCTCGCCGCCTACACCGGCGGCACCCTCAGCATGGAAGACCTGGAACTGGAATTCCGCGCCCGCCGGTGGCCTCAGGTCCCGGCCGTCTGCCCGCCCGACATGGAGCGGGCCAGGGCCGCGATCGACGACCCCGAGCCCTACGTCCCGGGCTCCTTCGACGACGTCGTGCTCGCCTACGACCGGGGCTGGCTGTCAGACGCCGACTACGAGATCCTCGCCCGCGCGGCCGCCGAGCCACCAGGCCCCGACCACGAGTAGGTCGCCGGCCCCGCCGGGCGGCCCCACTAGGATGGCGCCTTCGGTGCTGGGGAGTACGAGGGGGATGAGCCGTGAGGCGCCTTGGACGGGCCGGGGGCCGGCCGCTGCTGCGGCCGGGCCTGCGCGGGCCAGCCGTGGCCCTGGTCTGCGCCTGCCTGGTCATCATCGCCATCCTCGGCGCGTGGCTGGCGCACCGGGCGCAGCCCGGCAGCGTGGACGGCCGGACAGACGACTGGCTGATCGCGCACGTCCATAGCGGCCGCGGCATGCTCAAGGCGGTCGGCTCACTGGGTAACACGAACTGGGCGGTCCTCGTCTTCGGCCTGCTGGTGCTGACCTGCGCGGTGACGCGGCGCTATCGGGGCGCTCTGCTGGTGGTGATCGCGGCCCCGGTGGCGGGCGCCGTGAGCGAGTACGTCCTCAAGCCGCTGTTCGACCGGACCATTTCCGGTTACCTGGCCTTTCCGAGCGGGCACCTGACGGCGGTATCCACCATGGCGGTGGCCCTGGTCGTGCTGCTCACCGGCCCGGCCCGGTGGCCGCTGCCCGCGCCACTGCGCTGGCTGCTGGCGGCGACCGCGCTGGCGGCCGTGCCTGCCGCGGCGATCTCGGTGGTCATCGACCAGTACCACTACTTCACCGACACCGTCGGGGGCACGGCGGTCGGCACGGCCACGGTGCTGGCCACGGCGCTGGTCGTGGACGGGGCGTTCGCCCGGCGGGGCCGTCGCGCGGCCGCTGACGACGATCCGGCGGCCCGCGACGGAATCAGCGCCGCCGCGCCGGGGTTGCCACGGGTATGACTTCAGGACACCAGATCACGCTCACGCCGGCCAACGTGCACATCGAGGTCACCCTGGACGGCACCAAGCTGGCCGACTCCGACCGGGCTGTCGTGCTGGCCGAGACGGGCCTGCCTGCCCGCTACTACCTGCCGCGCGAGGACGTCCGCACCGACCTGCTGCGCCCGACCAGCAGCCAGACCACCTGCCCGTTCAAGGGTCAGGCGTCCTACTGGTCGGCCGAGGTGGGCGGCGAGGTCCACGAGGACGTCGTGTGGAGCTACGAGTCGCCCATTCCCGCGGTGGCCGGGATCGCCGGACTGATGTGCTTTTACAACGAGCGGGTGGAACTGACCGTCGACGGCGCGCCGCAGCCGGGCGCCGCCGCCTCTTCGTCGCGCTAGCAGCGCCGGCTGCGGCGGAAACGTGCAGGTAGGCGGCCCTAGGGACGGACCAGGTTCAGCCCGGCGATCCCGAGCTGGAATTCGACCCTGGCCTGGGGGCTGTCCTCGATGCGCCAGTCCTGGCGGTAGATGCCGCCCTTCCGACTCTGGTTCTTGTCGAACCAGACCAGGCCGAGGGTCTGGTAAGCGGCCATGCCCTGGAACAGGTTACCGATCTTGATGATCGGGCTGCCCGCGGCTGGCCCGACAGCGGTCTCCGAGAGCAGCACCGGGGCCTGGGTGAAGGCCCGTACCTGTGCCAGGGTGGGGACGAAGACGCGGTCGAAGGTGTCGGCGGGGCCGTAATAGTAGCCGTCGATGCCGACCCAGCTGACGTAGCTCGCGCCGGGCCACCAGTCCTGGATCGGCCCGGTGTTGGAGCGGTCGGTGTTGATGGTCCACAGCCAGGTGACGTTCTCG
>JGI20205J14842_1000149_pt1 | contig 17723 bp, 12 predicted proteins | sample NGESurshal092012_2_FD_14842 | JGI IMG/M metagenome (IMG submission 14842) | reverse complement strand
CCTCGGATGCGATTCCCTCGGATGCGATTCCCTCGGATGCGATTCCCTCGGATGCGATTCCCTCGGATGCGATTCCCTCGGATGCGATTCCCTCGGATGCGGCGGCCCGGCCGGCCTCACGCTACACCACCGATATAGCGTATATCGGACGGTCCTGGCGTGACGCGCTCCTGGCGGGACATAGCTACGGCGAGCCCGGCGCCGCGAGCCGCCTAATGCGCGCCTCGATCTCGGCCTCGTTGAAGGTCAGGTGCGCGGTCAGCGCCGCCTCGAGGGCCGGGCCGTTCCCGGCCACCGCTATCCGCAGCAGCCCGGCGTGCCGGTCGTAGCGGCGCTGGCGCTCCGCCTGATCAATCGTCGTCGGATCGAAGACCAGCAGCGTGTAACGCTCTGCCGCCCGCCACAGCGTGTGCATGATGCGGAGATCCCACTCGGTAGCCACGGGAGCGATCAGGCGCTCGTGAAACTCGCAATGCGCGCGCCAGGCGAGGTCCGGCCCGGCACTGCGGCTCCGCTTCAGCGCCGCCTCCGCCTGGCGGAGCAGATCGGGCGTCTGCAGCGGCACTGAGCGGGCAGCCAGATCGGGCTCGATCCGCAGCCGCAGCCGGTAGATCGCCGTGATGTCCTCGATGGACAGCGACGCCACCGAGGCACTGCGCGTGTGGCTCAGGACGATGAGGCCCTGGGATTCCAGCAGGCGCAGCGCCTCCCGGACCGGGATGTGGCTCACGCCGAGCTGCCGCGCGAGCTCCCGGATCGAGAACTGCTCGCCCGCCGGCAGCGCGCCGGTCAGAATCGACCGCCGGATCTCGGCGGTCACCAGGTCCACGGCCGACACGTTCTGCGCGGCGACGGACCTGACAGTCGACGACGTTGACATTCGCGGTTCCTCGTCTCCGGGGACGGGACGGCAGTACCCGTCCGCCGAGGATCGTTTCATGCCCCGCGCCCGTTCTCGCCGGGCGTGCCGTGATATAGCGTATATCGCGATCGAGGAGGATCGACCATGACCCTAGTGAGCGTCCCCGGGACACCGACGGAGCCCGCGGTCTCGGCCGAGCTCGAGCGCATCGAATCCCGCGTTCTCTGGCTGTCCACCGCCATCATCGACGCGGCCAACTCCGCGGGCCGGAAGGATCCCGACGGGCTGAAGGTCGGCGGCCACCAGGCGTCGAGCGCGTCGATGGTCTCCATCATGACCGCCCTGTGGTTCTCGGCGCTTACCCGTGATGATCGCGTCTCGGTCAAGCCGCACGCCTCGCCGGTGCTGCACGCGATCAACTTCCTGCTCGGCGAGCTGCGCGAAGATCAGCTCGGGACGCTGCGCGCCTACCACGGCCTGCAGAGCTATCCCAGCCGGTCCAAGGACCCTGACACCGTCGACTACTCGACCGGCTCGGTCGGTATCGGCGCCACTGCCCCGGTGTGGGGGGCGATCGCCCGGCGCTACGCGGCCGACCTGACCGGGGCTCCCCGATCACCGGGCCGGCAGTACTCGCTGGTCGGCGACGCCGAGCTGGACGAGGGCGCCGTCTGGGAGGCCATCATGGACCCAGCCGTGGCCGAGCTGGGCGAGCTAGCCTGGATCGTCGACTTCAACCGGCAGTCACTGGACCGGGTCGTGCCGAACATCTCGGCCACGCGGCTGCAGGCCATGTTCCGCTCGGCTGGCTGGCAGGTCATCACGCTGAAGTACGGCCGCCTCCTGGAGCGGCTGTTCGGCCGCGACGGCGGTCAGGAGCTGCGCGCGCGGATCGACGAGATGGCCAACCCGGAGTATCAGCGGCTGCTGCGCTGCAAGCCGGCCGAGCTGCGCGCGCGACTGCCCGGCGACGGTCCGGGCGCGCCGGCCGTGGCCCGCCTGCTGGAGGCGGTACCCGATGATCAGCTAGCCGACGTGATCGCCAACCTGGGCGGTCACGACCTCGGTGCCCTCCAGCACGCGTTCGGCGAGATCGACGACACCCGGCCGACGGTGATCTTCGCCTACACGATCAAGGGTCACGGCCTGCCCAGTGCCGGGCACCCGCAGAATCACTCGAACCTGCTGACCCCGGAGCAGATGTCGTCGCTGGCGGCCTCGCTCGGCACCGACGCGGCCGACCCCTGGCAGCGGTTCCCGCCCGGCTCGCCGGAGAGCCTGCTCTGCACGGCCGTCGCGGCCCGGCTCCAGCGGCCCGCTCCGCCGCAGCGGCCGCTGCCCGCCATCCCGGCGGACTTCGGGCGGCCGGTCACCGGGCACAGCTCCACGCAGCAGGGGCTGGGCCGGTTCCTGCTCGACCTGCGCCGGCAGGCTCCGGACGCGGCCCGGCGGGTCGTCACCGTGGCGCCCGACGTCGCCTCCAGCACCAACCTCGGCGGATGGCTGAACAAGGTGGGCGCCTGGTCCTCGACCGAACGCAGGAACTGGTTCTCCGATGACGCTGAGACCATCCTGAACTGGCAGGAGCGACCCTCAGGGCAGCACATCGAGCTCGGCATCGCCGAGGTCAACCTCGTCGGACTGCTGGGCGAGCTCGGGGCGACGTGGAGCCGCTGGGGCGAGCCGCTATTCCCGATCGGGACCCTCTACGACCCGTTCGTCAACCGCGCCCTCGAGCCGTGGTCGTTCGGCATCTATGCCGGCGGGCAGTCCATCCTGGTCGGCACGCCGTCCGGCGTCACGCTGGCGCCCGAGGGCGGTGCGCATCAGTCCATCACGACCCCCTCGGTCGGCCTCGAACAGCCCGGCTGCGTCGCCTACGAGCCAGCGTTCGCGCAGGATCTCGAGTGGTGCCTGCTGGAGGCGCTCGGGAGGCTCGGGCGGCCGGGCGGCTCCTCCAGCTACTTCCGGCTATCGACGCGCCCCATCGACCAGTCGCTGGCCTCCGTGCCGGCCGACCCGGTCTCCCGGGAGCGACGGCGGCGGCAGGTCATCGCCGGGGCTTACCTGATCCGCCGGGCTGACCGGCCCGTGGTTACCCTGGCCGCGATGGGAGCACTGCTGCCGGAGGCGCTGCGGGCGGCCAGCTACCTCGAGGACCTCGGCGCCGAGGCGGACGTGGTCTGCGTGACCAGCGCTGACCGGCTCTACCGCGCCTGCCGGGCCCGGCAGGGCCGCGGCGACGGCGATCGGTGGATCCTCGATCTGGTCTTCCCGGCCGGGCGCGCGACGCCGATGGTGACCTTCCTCGATGGCCACCCGCACACGCTCGCGTTCCTGGCCTCCGTCAACCGGGTGCCCAGCACCAATCTCGGGGTCACCGAGTTCGGCCAGACCGGGACCATCCAGGACCTTTACGCAGAGCACGGCATCGACGCCGACGCGATCGCGGCGGCCGCGCTCGATCTCCTCGAGCGCAGCACCTAGCTGCTCCGGGCTACCAGGAAGCGATGAGGACTCTCCATGACGACCAGCGACTCTCGGACGACCAGCGGCACCATGACGACCAGCGGCACCATCGAGTTCACCCACGCGGTCACTAGTGACGGCCCCGCGCACGGGATGACGTTCTCCGGCCGGAGACCGGCCGAGAGCGGTCCGGTGGCGGCCGACACGCCGCTGGTCATCGCCCTGCACGGAGGCACCTACACCTCGGTCTACTTCGACGTCCCCGGCTACTCGCTCCTGGAGCGGGCCAGCTCCCTGGGCATCCCCATCCTGGCCATCGACCGGCCGTCCTACGGCAGCAGCAGCCGGGTGGACGACAGCGACTCGATTATCCTCGAGAACGCCGCGGTGCTGGATCACCTGATCGGCGAGCTCTGGGACGCGTTCGGCGCCGGGGCGGCCGGCATCGTCCTGATCGGCCACTCGATCGGCGGCGCCGTCACTACGGCGCTGGCGGCCCGGCACCCGTCGTGGCCGCTGCTCGGCATCGCCGTATCGGGCTGCCTCCTGCAGGTCCCCCCGGAATCCGGGGGCGCCTGGGCCGCGCTGCCCGAGCTGTACCTGGTCGAGCTGCCCGGTGAGGTCAAGGACTTCGTCATGTTCGGCCCGGACTGGACCTACGGCGAGGCCATGCCGGCGGCCAGCCATGTCGCCGACTCCCCGGTCCCGAAGGCCGAGCTGCTCGACATCACCTCGACCTGGATTGACCGGGTGCGCGCAACGGCCGCGCAGGTCACCGTCCCGGTGCACAGCCGTCAGGGAGAGTTCGACCGGCTCTGGATCACCGACGCTCAGCAGGTGGCAGACTTCGGTGCCATCTTCTCCGCGGCGCCGCTAGTCGACGCGAGCCTGGTGCGCCATGCGGGCCATTGCATCGACTTCCATCGCAGCTCGCGAGCCTTCCAGCTAGAGCAGCTCGCCTTCGCCCTGGCCTGCTGCATCCGGCCGGACGGAGCGACGGCATAGCTAGCCGGGCTCGCTAGCTGGCCTGCTCCTGGTCCTGCTGACCGTGCCAGTGCAGGCCCCAGCGGACGTCCGGCTGCAGCGCCGCCATCAGCTCGCTGCCGCTGGGGGTCAGCTAGGTCACCTGGACCGGCGCGCCACGCGCGAGCGCCAGCAGGATGGTCGAGCTCCAGCGACGGCCGATGAGCTCGACCGAAGCCTGGAAGAGTCGGCAGGGTCGTCGTCAATGTGTTCCCACGGAACGTCTTCCGGGACAACTTCAGTATCGCGCCCTCGCGGGACGCGATCACGGGGCGGGGTAGCTAAGCGCCGCACCTGCGCCGCTCACGGCCGCCGGGCCGTCCACGCGGTTCTGGTGCCACGGACCACCAGGTCGCCCCGGTTCAGCACGCTGCCGGGCCCGGCGCTGTCGAGGAGCGTGTCGAGAGCGGCCAGGTCGCCGGCGGTCAGCCGGCCCTCGAGCGGGGAGCGGATGCGGCGCAGGTAGGCCCAGGCGTAGCGGCCGGTAGCGGCCGGCAGCGGGGCCGTCAGGCTGATCGTGAAGGTCCGCCTGGCCATGATCGCGAACCCGCTGTGCTCAAGCTGCGGGCCCCAGTCCGCCCCGAGGCGCGGCTTGGGGCCGGCCTGCTCGTGCCCCAGGGCATCGTGGCAGCGTTCTTCGAGGCCCGAGACGCCCAGGCCGATGTCGTGGGGCAGGAACCGGGGCGGTGCGTCCATCTCGGCCACGACCAGCAGGCCGCCGGGGCGGATGGCAGCGAAAGCGTCCTTGAGGACCCGGCCCGGGTCGGCCAGCTCGTGCAGGGAATTGGACGCCCACACCAGGTCGACCGGCTCCAGGGCAGGCCACGTACTGTCCAGGTCAGCCTGGACGGTGCGCACCCGATCGGCGAAGCCGCGGGCTCGGGCCCTGGCCCGGATGCGAGTCAGCATCTCCCTTGACTGGTCTACGGCGGTCACTTCGGCCTCGCCGAAGCGCTCCGCCAGGGCCACGGTCCCGGTGCCGGTCCCGGCGCCCAGGTCCAGGATGCGGCGGCAGGACAGGTCAGCGGCCTGCTGCCGAACCCAGGTGGTCAGCTCCAGCAGGTAGGCGTGCAGGACGTCGGCGTCCAGATCCAGCAGCTCAGCCAGCGCCGGGTCCGTGCCCTCGTGCGGACCTTGCTGATGGTGGTGATGGGTCATGGGGCTCAACCCTACGAGGCGGATGCGCGGATGGCATAGGGTCTTGCCTATGACGCAAGAAGGCGACCTGGACACCCTGATCCGCCAGCGGATCAGGGGACTGCGCCTGGCCCGGGGATGGTCGCTGGATACCCTCGCCGCCCGCTGTTACCTGAGCCCCTCCACCCTGAGCCGGATCGAGACCGGTCACCGGAGGATCGCCCTCGATCAGCTGGTCCCGATCGCCCGGGCCCTGGGCACCACGCTGGACCAGTTGGTGGAGTCCGCCGGTGACGACGACGTGGTGATCCGGCCGGAGCGCGACCAGGCGCACGGGCGGACAACCTGGATGCTCAGCCGGGAACGCGCGCCGCACGGCATGACGGTGGCCAAGGTGCGCATCACGGTGCCCGCGCGGCCGGTCGGCACTGATCAGCTGGGCGTGCATCCCGGCCGGGACTGGTTCACCGTGCTGTCGGGAACCGCCCGCCTGCAGCTGGGGGAACGGATCATCCTGGTCGAGGCCGGGCACGCGGCCGAGTTCTCCACCATGGTGCCGCACGCCATCGGCGCCCACGATGGCCCGGTCGAGATCCTCATCATCCTGGACCACGACGGAGAACGCGTGCACCTGCACCCGTCCGGCGAGGCGTAGGGCGTGCGGTCAGGTCACGGGCACGGCTTCAGATATCCGTCACCCGACCGATGTCTCCGTGTGCAACTTGCAGCAGTGTTTGTACTGCAATTAACCGGCTCCGCAAGGAAACCAGATGAACACCATGGCGCCGACCCGCCCGGCTGCGCTTCGCTCGCGCCAGATCTCGCTCACCGCGGACCCTGGCGCCGCGGCCGAAGCCCGCAGCCAGGTCCGGGCGGCCCTCCGCGGCTGGGGCGATCTCTTCGACCCGACCGTCGCGGTGCTGCTCACCAGCGAGCTGGTGACCAACGCCATCCGGCACGAGACTGGCGATACGGTCCAGCTGGTCATCACCTGCGACTGCGGCGAGTTACGCGTGGAAGTCCACGACTCGTCCTGGTCGGCGCCGGTGCCGACGGATGCGCCAGCCGATGCGGAGACCGGACGCGGCCTCATGCTGGTCGCCAGCATGTCGGCGGACTGGGGCTTTTACCGGACCCCGGCAGGCAAGGCCGTCTATTTCACGCTCACGTCGCAGGCCGCGCCAGACGAGAGCGCCCCAAGCAGCCCGCAGGACGATCCCAGCGGCCTGGTGAGCCGAGAGCCCCCGGCGGTTTCACCGGACACGTCCTGCGGGCCTCACCCTTCGCCGGCCCGCGATCACCGTGACGCCACGGTGCGCAAGGCCGCCTCGCGGGCGATGTCGGTGCGCGAGTGGACGTCGAGTTTCTTCAGAATGTGAGAAACGTGGGTCGCTACGGTCCGCCTGGACAGGAACAGGCTGGCGGCGATTTCCGGGTTCGACTGTCCTCGTTCCACGAGCGCGGCGATCTTGGTCTCGGCCGGCGTCAGGCTGTCCCAGCCGCTGCGCGCCTGCCGGTGCTTCGCCCGCGGACCGCGCCGGATGCCGTGCGCGCGGAACCTGGCCTGCAGCCGGGCGGTGTCCGCGACGGCACCGAGCGAGGTGTAGAGCTCCACGGCCCGGGTGAAGGCGGCCCGGGCCTGATTGCGGTCGCCGGAGCGGACGAAGTCCTCGGCGGCCGCCTCGAGTGCCTTCGCACGGTGCAACGGCCGGCCGGAACTGCCATACCGCTCCGCGGCCGCCAGCAGCCGGGCGGCATCGTGGTCCAGCAGGCCATCGCAATAGAGCGCGTTCGCCTGCCGGTGCGGGATCTGCGATCCGGCGGCCAGGGCGCCGGCGTGTCCCGATAGGGCCTTGGCGGTGCTTAGGTCGCCGACCCTCACAGCGAGGCGGACGGCGTCGGCAAACAGGTCCTCGATCTCGTCGAGTCCCTCGGTGTTATCGGCGAACCCGGCAGTCAGCACGGCCAGTGCCGCCGGGAGGTCGTCGGCATGCTCACAGTCCAGGCTGCGGGCCAGCGCCAGCGGGCCGACCACCCGATTCCCGGTCCGCTCGGCGTGCGGGACGGCGGCCGCCAGGTGGCGGCGCGCCGCGGTGATCTCGCCGCGGTGAAAGCAGATCACGGCGGCGACGCCGAGATCGCAGGAGGCCGCGCCAGGCTCCTTCGGGTCTTCTGCCAGCACCTCCACCTCCGTGATGGCCTCGTCCCAGCGACCGGTCTCGAACAGCAGCTGGCCCAGGGCGCTGTGGGCCTGGGTCATCCGGACCACGGTCCCGACCCGGTCCGCAAGGTCGCGGGCCTGCCGGGCCGCGGCGAAGGCCTCCTCGTACCGGTCGAGGGCGCCGAGCGCGATGGCCTTGTTGATCTGCAGCAGCAGCCGCAGGTCGGTCAGGGTCGGATCGGCCTGGGTCACGCTCAGCGCCCGGTCGAACATGGGCAGCGCGTCCGCCATCTGCCCCTGCACGGCGGTCACGATGGTCAGCACGAGTAGGGCCCAGCCGATCGCCCAGTTGTCCCCCGTGTCCGTCGCCGCCGCCAGCGCGGTAGCCGCCACCTGGCCAGCCGTCTCGACCTCGCCCAGGTTGCTGTGCGTCCGGGCGGCGATCACGAGCAGCCGGGCGCGGTGCCGGGCCGAGATCCCGGGAGCGGCCAGGGCCTGGTTCAGCGTGGCCAGGGATTCCGCGAACCGGCCGGCCTGCATCCGGCACTGGGCCAGCGTCCAGTGCAGATCGACGAGCACATCGGGCTGGACGGCGTAGGCGAGCGCATCGTTCGCGACCCGCTCGGCCTCGGCCGCGTCCCCGACCCGGTACAGCACGTCAGCGAACCGGCCTACCAGGCCGTCATGGTGAGCCGACCCAGCCGGGGAACTCGCGACCGCCTTCCGGAGGAGTTCCGCCGCCGCCTGGGGGGCCTGGCCGACCAGTTGCTCTGCGGTACCAGCCAGCCAGCCCAGCGTCCACTCATCCATCGGCTCTGCCGGGCCATCGGGTCCGCCCACGGCCCCCAGGAGCTGCCGGGCCACCCGGTCGGCTGGCGCCCCGGCCTCAGCGAGGGCGCGTCCGGCGTCGCGGTGCCAGGCGGCGCGAACCGCCACCGGCATCTCGTCGTACAGGGCCGCGCGGATCATCGGATGCCGGAACCCGAGGCCGTTGCCGGACTCGGCTAGCACGCCGGCGGCAGCGGCCTCCGCCACCGCCGGGACCAGGTCGGCCACCCCGCGCCCGAGGACGGTGGCCAGGTCCGGCACGGCGAAATCGACGCCGAGCAGCGCCGCGGCCCGCAGTACCTCCCGCACCGATCCGGAGACAAAGCCAAGCCGGTCGGCTATGGCCGCCGACAAAGAAGTCGGTGCCGGACCGCTGGCCAGTTCGGCGGCTCCCGTGTCCGTCAGGGTCAGCCGGGAGCTGCGCGCCAGCGCGGCGACCAGCTCAGTAACATAAAGCGGATTGCCCGCCGCGCCGTCGGCGAGCCGGAGCAGCCTGCCGTCCGGCTGGCCGCCGACCAGCTGGGCCACCAGCTCGGCCACCGCCGCGCTGGTCAGTCCGGCGAGCTGGAGCCGTGCGCTGTCGTCCACGGCTCGTCGCAGCGCCAGCAGGTCGTCCCGCTGCGGGACCGGGCGCATCATGCCGATTAACAGCAGCGGCTCCAGTCGGGCCGACCTGGCCAGGCGGGCCCACAGGGCAACGCTGGCCTGGTCTGCCCATTGCAGATCATCGACGACCAGGATCGTCGGCGCCGCGGCGCACTGCTCGGCCACGAGCGCCAGTAGCTGCTCGGCCAGCGCGGCCGACACGTCCCCGCCGCGGTCAGCGGTGAGCTCACCTCGCAAGAGCTGGACGATCGTCTTTCGCCGGGAGTCGGTTGAGGGCTCGCGCACCCGCAGGCCCTCAAGTAGCGGCAGCAGCGGCAGGGCCTGGCCTAGCTCGTCACCGGCGCCCCAGAACACCTCGCAGCCGACCGCGTCGGCCAGGGCGGCCCGCACCAGCGCGGACTTGCCGATTCCCGGCTCGCCCTCGATCAGGACGGAGCGACCCCGCCCCCCGCCGACCTCCGTCACGAAGCCGGCCAGCAGGGCAGTCTCGCTGGCACGGCCGACTAACGCGTCGGCCAGGGTCGCGGCGGCCACGCAGCGAACTTTACTACTAGAACATTATGGAAACAAGGGCCATTTTGGGTACAAGTCACCCGGAGTAATCTGCACCAGGCACTGAAATTTTCTCAATTTCTTGCCATGCATGGATGGCAGCCCCTTAGCGCGCATAATTGCCTTGCAAGAAAGGCAGAATAATTGTCGCGCAGTTTTCGAATTTAGGTAAACATTCGATTACTGATTGCTCCGCAACGCATAAAATACCAGGCAATGGGAGATAGATCCGAGTACGGCAATAAGCCGTCCAGGCTGGACAGGGCCGTACAACAGGCCTCTGCCACGCGAATCGCATGGAGGAATCATGCGCATCGGGCGAGCAATCATCATTCCCGCTGTCTTTGCGCTCGGCGTGGCCGGCTCACTGCTGTCCGGGGCGGCCTTGCCAGCCGCGGCCGGGCACTCGGCCAGCGTTCACGTTCAGGCCGCTGCCGCTAAGTCCCACCCCAGGATGTTTTATCACGGCTGAGCCAGCGCGACCTGGCGGCGGGTCAGGACCGGCCCGCGCCTTCCGCGGCGGCCGGGCGCCACCGGACACCGAGCTCATCGGATGTCGGCGGCGGTCCGGGCAGGCGCCCGGTCACGGCGGCGGGGCGCAGCGCGTCCAGCAGCAGGGCAACGTAACGGCGGCGTAGCGCCGCAGTCCGCTCGGGGTCGTCGACCCGGACGGCCGTGATCTGCTCGAACAGCATGGCGATGTCGTTGACCTTCAGGTCACCGCGCAGGGCGCCAGCGTGGCGCGCGCGGCGGAATACCCGTTCGGCGAGGGCGCTGGCCTGACCGGCCAGGGCGCGGAGGTCGCCAGTGGGGGCGAACGTGCCGGCCAGCCGGACAGTCAGCGAGTGGACGTCAGCGTCGATGATGGCGCCCAGGAAGACGGCAAAGGACTCGGCCGCCGCGACCTCGTCGCTCAGCGCGTGCTCGGCGATGGCGATGAAGCGGCGCAGCCCGTCGGCGCACAGGGTCCGCAGCAGCTCCTCCTTGCCGGCATAGCGGCGATAGAGCGCGCCCACGCCGACGCCCGCCTCGTCCGCGACCGCCGAGATCGGCGCGGNCGGGTCCCGGATGAACACCACACGGGCGGCGTCGAGGATGGCCCGGTCGTTCCGGGCGGCCTCGGCCTTGCGGCCGCTGAGTCCCGGGCCCTGGCGCGGAGCGGCTGGCCTGTCCATGGCCCTATCTTAACCTTTGAACGGAACAATCTGTTCTGCGCGCTGCTCAGCAGCGCCGCAACGGGACCGGGCCAGCCGCCTCGTCCCTTCCGTTGCCGGGTCGGGAACGGCATGCTGGAGACTGCGGCGCCCCATCAACGGCGGCGGCGCAGGCGCGGCGAGGGACTATCTTGAAGCAGACGGTGCGAGCGGCCGACGGCAGGCGACTTTCCACCCAGACCTATGGCGATCCCGACGGAAAACCTGTCTTTCTCATTCATGGAACGCCCGGAAGCCGGCTAGGGCCGCACCCGCGATCAGCCGTCTTGCACCGGCTGGGGGTGCGGCTGATCTCCTTCGACCGGCCAGGTTACGGGGAATCTGACCGCGTTGCCGGGCGGCGGGTCGCAGACGCTGCCGCAGATGTGCTGACGATCGCCGATGCCTATGGCGTGGAGAAGTTCGCAGTCGTCGGCCGATCGGGCGGCGGCCCGCACGCTCTGGCCTGCGCCGCGCTGCTGCCCGAGCGCACCACGAAGGCAGCTGTCCTGGTCGGGCTGGCTCCGCACGGTGCTGACGGGCTTGACTGGTTCGACGGAATGGCACAGTCGAATGTCATCGAGTTCACGGCCGCGGCGAATGGCTACGAGGACATCGTCGCCCATACCAAGGCGGTGGCGGACGCCGTGCGAGCCAACCCCGCCAGCCTGATCGCCAGGCTCCAGGCCGAACTGCCCGACCCGGATCGGCGCGTGGTGTCCGACCGGGGCATCCGGTCGATGCTGATCGAGACCTACGCCGAGGCGCTGCGAACGTCGGACTACGGCTGGATCGACGACGCGCTGGCGTTCTGCTCGCCATGGGGGTTCGATCCGGCCACCGTCTCTGTGCCGGTCCTGCTCTGGCACGGCGCGAGCGATGTATTCTCCCCCGCCAGCCACGCCCGGTGGCTCGCCGACAGGATCCCGAGCGCAGCCGTGGTGGTTCAGGCGGGTGCCGCCCACTTCGGCGCGCTGGACGTACTTCCCGATATCCTCCGGTGGCTGTCCGCCAGCCGACCCAGTGAGCGCGGACTGGTGAGAGGCACTTACTCGGCCGGCATCTAGTCCTAGATTTGCTGCGGCTCCAGATCGCGGTTGATCCGCTGCCATTTGTGTAGCTGCGCGGCGTCCGGATGGCCTGGCCCCAGGACACGGCTGAAATCACCGATGACCCGTGCCCTGAGTTCCTCGGCATCAACTTCTCGCCCCGCCTGTCGCAGCGTGATAGCGAGATTCGCCTGGCAGACTAGGGTGTCCGGGTGATCCGCGCCAAGTGTCTCCAGCAGCAGCGTGCTCGTCTGAAGCTGAAGCGCCTCGGCAGCCTCCAGATCCCCTGAATCGCCATGGCAATTGGCGAGGTTGACCGCACAGGAGAGGGTCAGCGGATGCCGCTCGCCGAGCTTTCGCCGCATCCGGGAGAGTGTGTCGTCGGTCAGCTCCAGCGCCTCGGGCAGCTGGCGTATGCATCTCAGGTAGCTGGCCAGGTTGTTGGCGGCGACCAGCGTGTTCGGGTGGTCGCTCCCCAGGCTCGCCTGATGAGCGGCCCTGACCTCGGCCACTAGCTGCAGCGCCCTGGGCATATCATCGACGGCCGCGTAATCGCAGGCGAGATTTAGGGCACAGGACAGCGCGTCAGGCGCGTCCTTTCCGTAGCGGCGCTTATAGCGCTGGTAAGTGTCCTGGGCCAGGTTCATCGCCTCGGCCTGCTCTCCGGCCTTCCGCAGCGAGACGGCCAGGCTGGTGGCCGTGCGCAGGGTGTCAATCATGTCGTCACCAAGTACCGCCCGGTATCTCTCCCACGTGACGCGCAGCAGCTCCAGCGAGTCCCGGAACGCGCCCGCTGCGCGCATGTCGTGAGCCAGGCTTGCCGCCGACATCTGGGTATAGGGGTGGTCGACGCCCAGTACCTGACGCTGACGGTCGAATGTCTCCTCGTCGAGTGCGCGCGCCGCGAAGCAGTCACCCACCAGCCGCAGCGAACTGGCTAGGTTGTGGGCCGCCATCAGGGTGCGCGGGTAATCCTCGCCGAATTGCTCTTTGAAACTCTCGTAGGTCTCGCGGTCAGAGGCCAGCGCCTGCTGGAACTCGCCGAGCGCGCGATGGTCGGCGCCCAGGCTGCCCGCGGTCATCAGAGCATGCGGATGGTCGGCGCCGAGCGCCACCCGCTGCCGTTCCAGGACATAGGTGTCCAGTTCGCGCGCCTCGCTGAAGCGGCCTTCCGATCGCAGCACGTTAGCGATCTGGAATTGCAGGAACAGCGTCTGCTGGTGATCGGGCCCCAGCTGGTGAGTCCACAGATTCTCGAGTCGGCGGGCCAGGCTGAGGCAAGATTCGTACTCGCCGTGCTTCCACTGGTAACGCACCCAGTCGATGAGGAGCTGGCGGGTCCGGGAATCGTCGCACTCCTCGGCCTGGGAGGGTCCCAGGTGCGGCCAGATGATGTCGTAGGTGGACCAGTTCGCCGGGTCGTCTGTTTCCCCCTGGCGCGGCCGCGCCCCCGCCAGGATCCTGTGCACCTCATGCCGGGCGCCGGACTGCTCCTCGTCGGTGAGCTGCGAGCGGATCACGGCCTGGACCAGCCGGTGAATCTGCATTGAGTTGCTGCCCTGGTCCACTTTGACCAGTGCGAACCGGCTGATATCCCTGATCACCCGGCCGAGCATCAGCTTCTCGCTCAGAGTCTCGTCGAAAGGCAGCAGGGACTCGTTCATCTCGTCGCTGTAGAGCAGATCCATGGAGATGGGCCCCGGTGAGAAGAAGGCCAGAACCTGCAGCAGCCGTACGGCGGCCGGGGATCGCTTCCGGAGCCGGTCGAAGGACAGGTTCCAGGTGGCGACCACGGGCATCGGGTAGTCCGGTGGCTGGTTCAGGGCCAGGATCCGGGTGGACTGTGTCGCCAGCTGCTCGACGTAGGCGCGCGCTGGCATCCCGGTCTGCTCCAGCCACGCGCTGGCCTGCTCCACAGCCAGCGGCAGGTGCCCGAGGGCATCAGCTACGGTCATGGCGTCGGCCATATCCAGCTCGGGCATATGCCGCAGCAGATGCGCCACGCTCTCGTCCATGGTGAAGACGTCCACTTCGAGCGGCTCGGCAGAATGCGACCAGGCCTGATTCCGCGAGGTGATCAGGACGTGGCCCGATCCAGTGGGCAGGTATGACTCGAGCTGCTTGGGGTCGTCGGCATTATCGAAAATGATCAGCCAGTGCGGGGTGGCGTCTCGGCGCAACTCCTCCAGGGCCGCCTCCGCCGCCTCGGCTACGTTGTCCCCAACCCTGAGGCCCATCTTGCGGGCCAGTTCGGCCAGGGCCAGGCTGATCTCCTCGGCCCGCTCTGAGGGCACCCACCAGACCAGGTCGTAGTCGGCCATGAACCGGTGCGCGTATTCCAGTGCGAGCTGGGTCTTACCGACGCCGCCCAGCCCGTACAGCGCCTGGGCGACCACGACGGCCATGCCGCCGCCGGCCAGCTTGTCGCGCAGTAGTTCCAGCGTCGCTCCGCGCCCGGTGAAGTCGGCATTCCTGGCCGGAACGTTCCAGATGGGCGGGATCGTGCCGGGGAATCGTGGCTCGTCGGCCGGGGCCGCCGCGCTCCCATGTGGCTGGAGCGGCCGGTCCAGGGCCCACAGCAACTTGGCGGTCGCCTGGCCGGCGTCCATCCGGGCCAGGTCAACCACGGGATGGTCAAGGAACGGCTCGGTGACCCGGACGTCGCTGATCCGCACCGGCACGAGCTGCCGGTGCGTACCGGTCGCATCGGCGGCAGACAGTGCCTTCCAGACCGATCTGGCCTCGGGCGAGTGCAGGTAGGCCGACGAAAGCACCGCAATGGCCCAGGGAGCACCTTGAAGCTCGCGTTCAGCCTGCAGATCGCTGCGCTCCGATACGACCGCGGTCACGGTGCTGTGCGGGATGACGCGGAAGCCCGCGCGGGTCAGAACCGACTCGATCCAGTCGGCCCACATCCGGTCCTCTGGCGCATAGCTGAGGTATACCTGGGTAAAGGCGGCCGGCTGGCGGCGTGCGAAAGTTTCCTTGTACTGCAGCCGGACATCCTCCGGTATGTGCCGCATGGCTGTGACATGACCGTCCGTAACGGAGTTAGTAATCCGCTCGAATGAGGCAAGCAGCGAGGCCGGCGATCCGGGATCATCTCCGAACGTGGCCAGGGTCTCCTCGAAGGCGTAGAAAGGTTTATAAGGCACTTCGACCGAGGCCCAGTAGAGCGCCGAGCTCTCCGCTGTCAGACCCGCTGGGAAGCCCTCGAACTTCATCCGGGCGAGGGCGCGCCCAATGTCGAGCTTCTCTTTCTCGCCGTCTTCAATTCTCATCGGGACGGGCAGTACCCGAATATTGCGATCCCGGTACCGTCCGCTGATCTGGTGCGCGACATTAGCCGCGCCCTCGATGCTCTGATCGCTGAGTGTAAAGCAGATCACCAGGACATCCGGGAGCTCAATCGTGCAGATGTCCGCCACGTCGCTAAGACCGGTGCGGCTGTCTATCAGCACGTAGTCGTATCTCTGCCGCATGTCATCCCGCATTGCGCGGAAAAACCGTCCGCCTCCGAGTCGGTCATAGAAGTTGTCCCAGTCCAGGGAGCAGACTGCGGCGGAATAGTCGCGATTCTGGCGGCCAGCCGAGAGGAAGTCCAGCTTCCCGCCATCGGGAAAGGCCCATTCCAGCGAGACCGCATGCCGCTCGACGTGCGCGTACTCTAAATGCCAGTCAACACTTCGCGGCTCCGCGCCCAGCGCTGCCGACGCATAGTCATTAATGATCTCGATCACACCAGGCGTCGCGCTGACCGTTGATTCGTCCAGGAATGGATGGAAGAATTTATGCAGCCCCGGTGATTCCAGGTCCCAGTCCACGGCCAGGACTCGCTTGCCGTTGCTCGCCAGGATCCAGGCTACGTTCGCGAGCGCCATTGTCCGGCCGGTGCCGCCCTTGTAGGAATAGAAAGTAATGATCTGGCCCTGGCCGGGCTCGCTCATCGCGCATCTCCTGAATCCTTGGGGTCGGCTCTCCTCAGCCGCGGGCGCTCGATGACCGGGCCTGCAGGCGGATGAGCAGCAGCTTCCTTGCGAAATCTTTTCATCATGATCATGCTCATCTCGGGCAGGATCTGACCAAAATCCTGGAGAGTGGGGATTCCGCTGGCCGCCATCTGGCAGCGCCTCGGGACACTAGCGAGTTTGTGACCTAGGCGCTGGCGCAATTTATCGCGGAGATCATCCTGTGCGTCTAGCATCCCGGGGTCCTGATCATTCCAGGGCACGAGCACGCTGACCCAAGGTTCCTCGACGTGGTCAAGACGGCTGAGCTGGTCCTGATGCGCGGCTGATACGCTCACCCAGGCGTCCACGAGACACAGGCTCGGCGGCACCGGATGCCCGTTGGCGGCCAAGCTGGTCTCAGTATCCTCTAGAGTTCCCACCAGCGGTGTGCAGTCAAGGCATTTACTGGCTAGTTCCAGCGCATAATCGGCGACTGGCTGCATGTAATCCGGTCGGTAGGGACTCCACGTATGGGGCGTGGCACCGTAGTAGTCACTGGCCCGACCGGGGGGCAGCGTCGAGGTGTCATGGGCCAGTACTGCAATCTGCAACTGCCCGTCGGCGGTGCGTCTCGCGCTGGCGGGCCCGAAGGCGCTCGGCAGAGATTCAAAATCCGCTTTTTTTACCCGGTGCTCGGCACTCTCGTCGGTAAAAGCAACGGTCTCGTCACCAACCGCGATGATCCGTTCGGCAAGCCTGTGAACGGCCCGCTGATAGTCAGCGCGGTAATTTTGCAGCTTCATGATCCCGTAGAATCCCTCTGCGCAGTATCGCTCACCCAGGAATTTGTGATCGAACTGTACAGACTGCGCGATATGCGGGAGCATGTCGCGGTCCATCCTGGTCCACAGTGCTGGCACGATCGCATCCACGACCTGACGGCCCCGAGCTTTATGAGTAACTTCGCGCCGTGCGAAGGCGAACCATTCCCTGCCGCAATTATCGCTTTCGAAGTAGCGCCTTGAGTAAAGCGGAACAAAGACGCGGCATCTGGCGAGCGCGGTGATCAGCTCTGGTGACCATTCGGTGCCTAGCTGGTTTTCGCGATCCATGAAGCCAGCCTCTTCGGGCCGGGCATCAGTCATTTGTAAGATGGCACCGCACAGGTCCTTATAGAGCTTGTATACCCAGCGGTCTGGGTCGTCGCGGTCGGACGGGTCTCGTTTGGGCGTCCGCGCGTAGCTGAGAAAGAAGTACGGTCGATCGTCACGCCCCGTAGCCATCGGCGCCTTCCCCCTATCACGCCGCACGCCAGCCCCAGCAACCCTACCGGTGAGGCCAAAAGCCATTTATCACTCCAAGCGCCCAGGCGAAGATAATATAGGAGATCTTTGCGGGTGACCAGGGCCGCCCTCCCACCTGCGGCATCACCCGCCGGCACCAGCAAGCCAGCGCTCGGCGGGGTCCCGCCCGCATCGCGGGTATGTGCGCACCACCGCACGAAGCGACGCCCGGCCGCGACCACCAGCCTGGTCCGCCGTTCGCCAGGCCTGGACGTAGGAGCATCCTGACGGCGCTAACTCAGGCACTCAACGTGGATCGGCGATCGGACGGTATGGCAAAATTGACTTGACTTGCCCGCGAGGTGACCGGCCATCATGCCGACGAAGAAGTGAAAGGCGACGGGAGGGCGCCGTCGTACATATCTGCGACTACGGGGTGTCAATTTTCTGTTGATCGAATGTGAGTCCGACCACCAGGTGGTAAGGAATTTGAACTTCAAAGCCGTCTGCTGGAGGCTTATTCAGCTGGCCGCGTAGAAATGCAAGGCTATTACGGTTGAGATGGTTGCGGCGAACGTTGCGAGCGGACGGCGGTAATCGGTGTGCATGA
>JGI20205J14842_1000148_pt1 | contig 17750 bp, 15 predicted proteins | sample NGESurshal092012_2_FD_14842 | JGI IMG/M metagenome (IMG submission 14842) | reverse complement strand
CCGGCAGCTCGCCTCCATCGTGGGCCTGGCTGGTCGTCACATCTGTCACTGGTGTCTCCCTGTTTGTCAGGAGTTACACCGTTAAAATTACAGTCCCCCGGAAACCACGAGCCTTCCCAGGTCTAGTTGCGTGAGGAAGGGGCTGCGATCCTCTCGGAGGCTGCCGCCGCAGGATGACGGTGACGGCACTGGGCATGGTGCTCACGCTGGGACCGGACATTATGCATCTGGTCTCGCGCAGTATCAGCCATGGTCGCGTAACGGGCCTGATCTCGCTGATGGGAACGGCCGCCGGGTTCGCGATCTCTATGACGGTGGCGAACACGGGGCTGGCGAGGGTCTTCGTGGTACGTGCCCTGGCTCTACAACAGCTTCAAGGCCGCGGGCGCAGCCTACCTGGGCTACTTGCCTTGGCAGGCGCTGGCGCCACCGGGAGGGCGCGGCCGGTCCGAGCCGCGCGAAATCGGACATCGGCCGAGAAAATTCGCTGAGACAGTGGAGAAGTCTTTTGAGAACCTACAATTTTGTAGGTTCTCACCGCAGATGTCGCCAAGCACGGCACTGACCTGGGCTGCGGCTAGTTTGTCTCACTGATCTGTCGCCGGTTTCTTCTCATCTTCTGTCGTTTCCCTCTCGTGTGCCCGCTCGGCGGCGTCCTTCCTCGGGTCACGGTCACGCACGGTGGAGACTCCTTCGCCGCCGAGTTCATCGCAGTAGAGCGTGCGGCCGGTCATGGCCATGATCAGGGCCAGGGTGGTGCCGGACACGAGTGGCCCGGAGCCACTGGTGAAGGGGCCGTCGGTGGCCGCGAGCCGGAGGCCGCGGACGCGTCCCTTGGCGAGGACGACGAGATCGGAACCCTGGTAGTAGTCAGCTACTGTGGTCAGGGTGGTGATCGGGTAGTCACGGTGAATGCCTAGCGGCCGACGGATGTCCTCGCCGTGCGCGATAGCTTCACCGAGCATCGCTACGGCCGGTAGGGGCGGTTTGGTTGTGCTGGTGATCACGTGGCGGAACCGCGCGAGCGTGTCGGCTGGGGTGGTGCCCATCTGTTCAGCCAGCCGCATGGCGACCTGCTGGTCGAAGTCGAACCGGCAGCGGATCACACCCGCCAGCCACCGCACCGGGTTGAGGCTGGCCCCCGCGGTGAGGTGTGCCAGCACCTCGCGGACGGTGAACCGGTCGCACAACGACCGCGTGCCCCATTGCTGGTCAGTCAACTCCGCGAGGTCGGCGGCCAGGGCGGCCCGTTCGGCGTGGATCAGCGACCAAGTGCCGGTCGAGGGTTGACGGTCGTTGGCCGGTTCTGGCGAGGTCATTCTAGCGACGCTCCTGTGTGGTGGTCGGGTGGTCCGGTTAGCGGCTAACCAGTCCGACGCGGTTGCCGTCGGGGTCGGTGAACACGGCGATGCGGCTGACAGGTGTGTCGACAGGGGCCAGGACACGGGTGCCCCCGAGTTGCTCGGCGCGTGCGAGGGCGCTGTCCACGTCATCGACCGGGAAGTAGACAACAAACCCGACATACGGACTGTCCGGGCCGGCCTGGCCGATCCCGCCCGTCGGCTGGCCGCCGTCGTCGCCGGCCAGCGCGTAGGTCTCGTCGAGGACATTGATCGGGCAGCCGAGCAGGTCCTGGTAGAAGCGTCGTGCTCGCGGGGCGTCGGGAGTGGAGATGTCGAACCAGGCGGGCCGGTGCGGGTGGTCGGTCGGGCTCATGAGCAGCCTCCTGGGCGGATTGACGCGCGGTTGGTCGTGGTCGTTCACGGGTGAGACTGCAGCCGTGGGGCAGAATTGTCGCTCATGGGGGAAGTTTCTACCGGACCGTTCGCGGCCACCGCCGCCGAGGCAGGCGCGCAGCGGGGCACGGACAGCGCCGAGGAGGCTGACCTGGCCCGCGCTCGGGGCGGGGACAATGCCGCGTTCACCCGCCTGGTGACGCCGCTGCGCCGGGAGTTGCACGCCCACTGCTACCGGATACTCGGCTCGGTCCACGACGCCGACGACGCCGTGCAGGAGGCGCTGCTGCGGGCCTGGCGGGGGCTGGCCCGGTTCGAGGGCCGCAGCTCACTGCGCACATGGCTGTACACGGTGGCCACCCGTACCTGCCTGGACCTGGCCGACGCCCGCGGCAAGCGAGCGCTGCCGGTGGACCTGGGCCCGTCCAGCGAACGTGCCGTGCTCGACCAGCTCCCGCGCACCGACGTGGCCTGGCTGGGTCCCTACCCCGATGCCGCCCTCCCGGACGCCCCGGCGGGGCCGGAGACGCGCTACGAGCAGCGCGAGGCGGTCGAGCTGGCGTTTGTTGCCGCGTGTCAGCACCTGCCGGGCAACCAGCGGGCGGCGCTGCTGCTGTTCGACGTCCTCGGGTTCTCGGCCGCCGAAATCGCTACCATGATGGACACCTCGACCACCTCGGTGAACTCCGCGCTGGCGCGCGCCCGCCGGATCGTCGCGCAGAAGGTCCCCGCCCGCACCCAGCAGCAGACACTGCGCACGATCGACGACACGAGACTGCGGTCGCTGGTGACCGGGTTCGCGACCGCGCTGGACCGCGGCGACGCCGAGGCCCTGGTCGCGCTGCTCACCGAGGACGTCACCTGGTCGATGCCCCCGCTGCCGCGCTGGTACCACGGCATCGCGGCCGTCACCGATTTCGCCGTGCAGGTGCCCATGACCCGCTGCCCGAGCTGGCGGCACCAGCTGACCAGCGCGAACGGCCAGCCGGCCATCGCGTTCTACCTCGGGGCCGGCGCCTCAAGCCCGCATGACGCGTGGTCGATCACGGTGTTGACCCTGCGCGCCACCCGGATCGCCGAGATCACCTCATTCCTCGGCCCCGACTATTTCAGGCCGTTCGGGCTGCCCGCCTCGCTGAGCTGACCCGGCGGCGCTGGACCCGACGGAGCCGGACGTGCTGGCCGGTCTGTGCGAGGAGATTCTCGGCAGCTTCCAGCAGGGGGACGAGTTCGAGGCGGCCAGGGCGGTAGTAGGCGACGCACGCGAGCACGGCACCACGCCAGCGGATTCTTACCGAAATGGCACGAGCGCCAGATAGGCGTCATTTCTTATGAGAAAGCGCTATTTATGATGAGAACCTACAAATTTTCTGTAGGTTCTCGTTCTTCTTGCCCGAACTGACGCGCTGACCAGGGCGTCCGCGTGAGTTCTCACAACTTGTCCGGCACGATGGGCCTCTTTATGGTGGACAGGAAGTCCGAGATGGTCGCCGAGTCGTAGGACAGGCTCTGCAGCGGGTTCGGCGGAGCGTAGACGGTGTAGCCGTCGGCCTGCAGGCGGGTGATCACGGCATCCCAGCTAGACGCGTCGGCCCACGCGCCGTGTGGACGCGTGGTCTGGTTAGGTGCAGCTTCTTCATCGGGTTCACGGGAATCCTTCGGGCCTAGCTGCCGGCGATGGCGGTACGGATGAGGTCGGCGACCTCTTTGGGGTGCGACAGCATGACCAGGTGCGATGACTCGATCTCGATCGTGGTCATCGCGGCGCGCTTGTACCCGAACCGCTCAACGTCGGGGTTAATGGTGTGGTCATTGATTGCGACCGAGCCGCGCGCAGCCGCCGAGCCATCCGAGCTTGCGATATCGCGGCCTTTCTCCCTGTAGACGCCTCACCCCGCGCTTCAGTTGTCCTGAAAGGCACGAGCCGGAAGTCCGCAGGCGCTGGTCAAGGATGGGGCGCTGTCCGGTGGAGCGGAGCGCAGCCTGCTCTTCACGTCCGTGAGGCACGAGAGGATGATCTTGCTCCGAGATGCCCACGGCCGTCAGGGAGCCGGGTGCCTGGCGCTTCAAGTCGTAGGCGCCCGAGGTGAGGCCGCTGGCCGGGGCATAGCCGCGCCATCGCGGCATCAGGTCTGTCACGACCTCCGCGTGCATCGTCGGGATCCATTCACCGGCAGTCCCGCGCTGACCGGCTAGCCGCGGCCAGCGGGGATCCGGTCCGGGCCGCCGCGATGAATGCTGACCTTCAGCATTACGGGCACGACCTGCTGTCGGCCGCCGCGGCGCCCGCGGTCTGGCCGTAGGCTCTGCGCTTTGCGACGCGGCCCTCGGCGGCCTGGCCGGCCACATAGACCAGGCGGCCGAGTGGTTCCTGGCCGCCGCCCTGTCAGCCGACGAGTCGGCTGCATCTGGGCGGCATGACCGTCGAGAAACGCCAACGCACCGGCCTATGCGGGGTGCAAAACGCCCGAGTCCACACGCTGGCTGCCATCGGTCTGGGAGCGCGCTGTGCTCGCCATAGCTTGGTAGTGCGGCCGTGCTGGCCGGTGCTGCACTGACCAGTACGGACGGCTGGGGGACCGGTCGCGGAGGAGCAGCTGGGGGCGAATAACCGAACTCGCCAGCCTTCCTTGGCGCGGACCGGACCGCGGGCCCTACGTCGATGAGCGGGATCAGCATGAGAGTCTGCTTCGCAATATCTGCCTCGGGCTCGAGCGAGCAGTCCATGATGCGGTTCGCCTACCATCAGGGCGTGGCGGGCTGGCTGAGCGGGGAGGAGCTGCGGATCGGCTTGGGCTGCATGCGTGTCGAGCCTGCGCTGCTTCGGCCGACTGTCGCGGCCGCCCTAGCTGCCGGCATCACCGTCTTCGACACCGCGCATGCGTACGGGGAGCGACCCGGCGACAACGAGCGGCTCGTCGCGCAGGCGCTGAGGGGCACGCGGGCGCGGGTCGTCACCAAGGGCGGCATGATCCGGGTGGGTACGGCGTGGGTTCCTGACGGACGCGCTTTCGCGATCCGTCAGCACTGCGAGGCAAGCCTCACCGCGCTAGACGGCATAGGCATTGACCTCTATCTGCTGCACGCGCCCGACCCGAGGGTGCCGTGGCTGATGTCGGTGCGGGCGCTCGCCCGGCTGCTGGAGGAGGGGCTGGTCCCGCGAGTAGGTGTATCGAACGTCAACCGCGACCAGCTCGACGCCGCCTTGTCGGTCGTCCCGGTCTCCGCGGTCGAGGTCGCCCTCAGCCCGTTCGACGACGCGGCCGTCCGCGGCGGGGTCGTCCGGCGCTGCGAGGAGCAGGGGATTACCGTGCTCGCGCACTCGCCGTTGGGAGGACCACGGCGGGTACGCCGTGCCGAGGCGCAGGAGTCCCTGGCCTGGGTGCTCTCCCGGTCGCCGGTCGTGGTCGCGATTCCCGGTGCGCGCAGCCCAGAGGCCGTGCGGTCAGCGGTGGCCGCCCTGGAGCTGGAGCCACCCGCTGGCCCCGCTGGCCCCTCCGCGCTGCACCCGAGGCCTTCCGGTGCCGAGGTGCTCCTGGTCATGGGCATCCCCGGCTCAGGCAAGAGCCGGCTTGCCGCGGACCTCGAGGGGTACGAGCGGCTCAACCGCGACGACCGCGGCGGCTCGCTGGCAGCCCTCGCACGCGAGTTGGACCGCCGGCTGGGTGAAGGCGCCGAGCGGCTGGTGCTCGACAACACCTACCTGACCCGCGCCTCCCGCAACCTCGTGGTGGAGACATCAGCCCGGCACGGTGCCGGTGTGCGGTGCGTGTGGCTCGACACCCCGCTGGCCCAGGCGCAGGCTAACCTCGCGCTCCGGCAGCTGGACCTGTTCGGTCGGCTGCCGGAGCCTCAGGAGCTGCGGGGCCTGGCGAAGAGCTATCCGGGGCTGATGGCGCCCACCTCGCAGCTGCGGGCGGTCCGGCGGTTCGAGCCCCCGACGGACGACGAGGGATTCGTCGCGGTGGAACGGGTGCCGTTCCGTCGGGACCCTGCTTCGGGCGTACCGGGGGTGTTCGTGGCCGCGGACGCGGTGCCGGGCTTCCAGGTCGAGGACCCGTCGGTGCCGCACCTCGTGTTTGGCTGGCAAGTGCCGGACGACGTTGCGCTGCCGGGCGCGGTCGTTGCCAGTTGCCCGCACCCAGGCGGGCCGCCGGCCTGCTGGTGCCGGCCGCCGCTGCCCGGGCTAGTGCTCGCCTTCTGCCACCACCACGGCGTGGACCCCGCGCGTTCGGTGCTCGTGGGAACGAGCTCAGGGCATCGCGCCTTGGCGACCGCGGTAGGCGCCCGGTTCACTAGCCTCGGCTGAGCTGCCGGCCTGCTGGCCGGTGGCCGGCTGCCAGCGCACGCCGCCGCCCGGCAGCGGGATAGAGGTAAAGATGGCGCCCTTCGCCTGGTGGTGCCCGCACTGGCGCAGGCCGTTTTAGATGTCGGTGGGGCCGGGCGGCCAAGGGATGCGGTGGCCGCTGCCGGCATCGGAGTTGCGCTCGCGGTTCTCAGGATAACAAGCCGCCCGTGACGACTCCGAGCGCTGGCGCTGGCGGGAATAGCGCGAATGGAAGCTACATTCCGCAGGCCGACCGACTGCCCTCTGATGGCCGCAATGTACTCGTTGCCGCACCGTGGGACCGAGCTTGGGCCCGGCCAGCGATCTGCTGGGCCGCAGCCGCGCGGAGGGCGCCCGATATCGCGCAGCACGGTTCCACTAGACCGAGCCCGATTACCATCTGTCCTGCAGTGACCCTCAGTAGCCTGAAAAAGCGTCGGCAGCGGTCGTGCGCTAGCCTGTCCCAGGCACGACGGGCCGGAACTTTAGCACGATTGGTGACTAACAGGAAGGCGAGCCGTGGCCACCTCTAGTCCTGGCCTGCGGCCAGCGCAGGAGCCCCGGGCCAAGGGTCTCAAGACCGGCGCTCTTGGCCTGGTGTCCAGCGTGGTCATAGGCGTGGCCTCGACGGCCCCGGCCTATAGCCTGGCCGCGACGCTGTTCTTGGTGGTGGCCGCCGTCGGGCTGAAGTCCCCCCTGGTCGCCGTGCTGGCGTTCGTGCCGATGCTGCTGTGCTCGATCGGCTTCAGCGAACTGAACAAGGCCGATCCCGACTGCGGGACCACGTTCATCTGGGCGGCCCGGGCGATCGGGCCGAAAACCGGCTGGGCCGGCGGCTGGGCCGTCTTGGCGGCCGACGTCCTGGTCATGGCCAGCCTGGCGCAGGTGGCCGGGCAGTACGTGTTCTTCCTCATCCAGGGACCGAATAGCGCGATCGGCGGCAACGCCTCCAGCGCCTGGGTGCTGCTGGTCGGCATCTTGTGGATCGTCGCGATGACCTACATCTGCTACCGCGGCATTGAGGTCTCGGCCAACTCCCAGAAGGCGCTGCTGTCCATCGAGATCATCATGTTGCTGGTCATGTCGGTCACGGCGCTGGTCCGGGTGTTCGGCAGTCATCCGCCACCCGGGTCGCTGCATCCGAGCTTCAGTTGGCTAACGCCGTCGCACCTGCCTGTCTCGGCCTTTGTGTCCGGGATCGCCTTGATGCTGTTCATCTACTGGGGCTGGGACACCGCCTTGTCGGTGAATGAGGAGACCGCGGACAAGTCCCGGACGCCGGGCCGAGCGGCGATCATCTCGACGGTCCTGCTCCTCGTTACCTACGTGATCGTGATCATCGCCGTGCAGGCGTTCGCCGGCATCGGCAACAAGGGCGTCGGGCTGACAAATCCGGCGCACCAGTCCGACGTGCTGTCGGTCACCGGCGGCGCGATCTTCGGCTCTTCCGGGCTCGGCACGGTCTTGTCCCGGCTTCTGATCCTCATGGTGCTCAGCTCGGCTGCTGCCTCCACCCAAACCACGATCTTGCCGACCGCACGCACGACGCTGTCGATGGCGGCCTACGGGGCGCTGCCCGAGTCGTTCGCCAAGATCAACCCCAGGTTCCTGACCCCGACGGTGTCCACTGTCGTGATGGGCGCGATCTCAATCATCCTGTACATCCCGCTGAACTACATCTCCGGTGGCAACCCGATCGCTGACGCGGTCACCGCGATTGGCCTGTACATCGCGTTCTACTACGGGCTGACCGCGTTCTCCTGCGCCTGGTACTACCGGGCCACGCTGACCAGCAGCGCCCGGAATCTGTGGATGCGCGGCATCCTGCCCGGGCTAGGCGGGCTGATCATGTACTCGGCCGGATTCTACAGCCTGCAGAGCGACTGGGTCGCGTCCAACAGCTCCACCATGTGGACGATGCCGGTCCTGCACTGGCAGATCGGCGGTATCTTCATCATCGCCGCGCTGGCCGCGCTGGCCGGAGTGATCGGCTTTACCTACATGCGCGTCACCGCCCCTGCCTTCTTCCGCAAGGAAACACTCACCAGGACCACTCCCGTGCTGGTCTCTAACCAGGAACTGTGAGCCAGGCTGGCGCTGGCTCAGCCGCCGCCGGACACCGAGCCATGGCGTCGGGCATGCTGTTCGCGCGATCCCGGATCGGGCTGCGTCTTGCCGGAGCGGGCGACATCCGGATGCCGTCGACCGGCAAAGGTCCTGGTCACTGGCGGTTTTGCCGGTCCGCGCCGATAATTGGCAGCCTAGGGCGACGGTGCAGTCTGGCCGCTGGCTGGTTTCGCCGACGATGGCGGACTCGGCCACAGACAGCGGGGGGAAAGGATATGGCCTCTTCAGCTCGGCCATCCGACGTCGGCGCAGCCAGTGAAGCAGATCTGGCCTGGCGCGCCGGCCGGCCTGGGGCACGCCCTGCCACGGAGGCCCGGACGGTCCATCCTGGCGTAGCCTGCTCAGCCAGCCGGGCCAGCGGGGCCCGCCGCGCTGCCCGCGTACGACGGGCCGGGAGCAGGGCGCCATGAGCAGCTCAATGCCGCCTTCAGGCACGGCCCCCGGCCGGCCGTCCTGGCCCATCCGGTCCGGCACGGTTCCGGCGCTGGCCGACGGATTCGTTGCCAGGCTGGAGACCGCCCCCGGCCTGGCGGCTGCGCTGCCGACCGGGGCCGCGGTCGCGCTCGTCCCCGATCGAGCGACAGCCCCGGCTGCCTTCCACGGCCCGCTGGCGGCTCCCGATGCGCAGGACTGGCTGAGATCATCCGGCAAGACCCAGCTCGCCGTAGCTTTCGCCGAGTCGCTGTGGCAGTCAGGCGGCGTAGATCTCCTGGTCTGGATCGAGGCCACGAGCCGGGCCTCGGTGCTGTCCGGCTATGCCGCGGCGACGGCCGCCGCGACCGGCCGGGGCCAGGCGAGCAGCTGTGAGTCAGTCGCCGCCCAGTTCCTCAGCTGGCTGGGCGAGACCGGCCGTTCGTGGCTGGTGGTACTCGATGCCCTGGCCGGCCTGGCGAACCTGAATGGACTGTGGCCGGCGGGGCCGGCCGGCAGGGTGCTGGTGACCGCCGCCGACGCTGCGGTCGTCCCCAGCGGCGTGCGGGTCGTGCCGGTCGGGCCGTTCAGCGTGCGCGAGGCAATCGGCTATCTGAACGGACGCCTGTCGGCCGACCCGGACAAGCGGTTCGGTGCGATCGAGCTGGCTCGGGACCTGGACTTCGAGCCTGTCGCGCTGGCCCAGGCCAGCGCGGTGATCGCCAGCTCCCCGCTGTCCTGCCGCGAGTACCGGGCCTATTTCGTCCGCAGGCGGGAGCAGCTGGCCGAGTCGTCCAGCGAACGGCCGTCGGCAGCCGAGGTGACATGGACGTTCTCGTTCGGACGGGCGGACGAGCTGTCGCCGGACGGATCGGCCCAGTTGCTGCTGGCCCTGGCGGCGCTACTGGACGGGCACGGCATTCCCCAAACCGTCCTCGCCGCTCCTGCCGCGGGCGAGTACCTCGCGGGCGGCGGCAACGTTCCGGCCAGCAGCGAGCGCGCCCTCGCGGCGCTGGAACAGGCCGGCCTGCTGACCGTCGACCCGGCGACGGCACCGCCGACGGTCCGGATGAGCCCAGTGCTGCAGGTGGCACTGCAAGCCGCGATGCCCGAAGGCATGCCGGATCGGGCGGCGAGTTCGGTCGCGGACGCGCTGCTCGAGGCCTGGCCGGAACGGGAGCTGCCCGGCTGGCCTGCTTCCGGCCTGCGATCCTGCGTGGCGACCCTCCGGCGGATCACCGGAGACCGGCTGTGGGACGGCGGCTGCCATCCCCTGCTGGTGCGGGCGGGGGACAGCCTGGATCGCGCCGGCCTGACCGGACCCGCTGTGGATCATTGGCGCGACCTGGCCACCACCAGCGGCCGCCTGCTCGGCGGCGGGCACCCGGACATGATGCTGGCCGGCCAGCGGCTGGCCGACGCCTACCTTGCGGCCGGGCGCGCGGACGACGCCGTTCCGTGGTTCCAGTGGGTACTCGACAGCCTGACCCGCCAGCTCAGGCGGGATCACCGTGACGTGATCGAGGCGCGGCGCCGCCTGGGCCACGCCCTCGTGGCGGCGCTCCAGCTCCCGGCTGCGATCACTGTCCTTGAACGTGCGGTTTCCCAATTCGAGCAGGTCTGCGGACCCGGGCATGCCGGCACGCTCGGCGCGGGGGACGAACTCGCCGCCGCCTACCTGGCTGCGGGCCAGTACTCCGACGCCATCACCCTCTACCGGCGCACGCTGGCCGAGCGGGAGCGCGCCCAGGGATCCCGGCATCCGCAGACGATGGCTACGCGTCACGGCCTGGCTGACTCCTACCTGGCCAGCGGCCGGGCGAAAGAGGCAGTCGCGGCCTACAAGCGGGTGGTGGCCGACCGGGAGCGCGTGCTTGGGCCCGATCACCTGGACACGCTCGCGGCGCGGAACGACCTCGGCGTTGCCTACCAGAGGACCGGCCACCCGGCGGCGGCGGAGCTGGCCTGCGAGCAGGCCTGGGCCGGGTTCGAGCGGGTACTCGGCCCCCGTCACCCTGAGACGCTGCGGAGCCGTGCGAGGCTGGCCCAGATGTACCTCCGACTGGGGCGCTATGGCGACGCCCGCGCGCTGCTGCGCGACACGGTCGACCGCCTGGAGCGCACCTTGCCCGATGGCGATCCGCTGATCACCGAACTGCGCCAGAGCCTGGCCGACATCGGCGAAGAGTAACTCCCGCGGAGGAAGCCCGGGCCGGCGCCCGGCCGCGGGCGGCCGGCATGTTTCGCGGCGGACGCCGGCCGGGAGCATGGTCCCGCGGACAAGACCGTCTTTACTCCGGCGCTGGTGTCCCTGCAGGGCTCGGCAGCGCCGCAGGTCACCGGCACCATCACCGTCTAACCGGCACCCCAGGCGAGATCAGCTTCATCGCCCTTGCTACCGGCAGGCCGGCGAGTCGGCGACTCCGACTGGCGGCGGTTCCGGCAACCCGGTGGTGTTCTCGGCCGACCCCTCCTCCGGCACCGGGGCCCGCACCGTGTCCGGCACCAACGGGTCCACGGTGAACTACACCGGCGCAGGCAGCTGCGTGATCGACGCGAACCAGGTCGGCAACGCCAACCGGCGCCCATAGCCTGATATACAGCGCCCAGGTTGCCCACCCGCCGCCCGCACCTCGGCGTCGTGCCGATTCGGCAGCGAATGCAGGCCGCTTGCTCGGCGAGCGCCTACTTTCCGTAACAGCCACCGCGTGGGCCTGGCGGCTGCCACCCACGTGCTCAAGCCTGCGGTATGTTCACGAGGCTGTCGCCGCCGAAGAAGGTGCGGTATCGACTGACAGAGATCCTCTTACGGCCGCTGCCGGTCGCGCAGGGCCGGGTAGGCGGCCCAGGGGCGGCCGGCGAGCTGGCCCCAGGCGATGGCGGTCTTGGTGCGGAGGCCGAGCGGGTCGGCGACGACGGTCGGCGGGAGCTCGCCGGCGAGCTGCAGGAGTGCGCTGGCGCGGCCGGTGACAGTGTCGATGCCGATGCGGGCCAGCCGGTGGCTGATGGTGGCTGGCAGGACGGGCTGTCCGGGATGCATGCCGGGGAACAGCCACGGGCCGGGTTCCCCGGCGGGGACCTGGCTGAGGTGGCGGCGGTGGCGGGCGAAGTCGTGGAGGTGGCTGGCCAGGGGCAGTGTTGCATTGGCCGATCGGTGCGGATGACGGAGCACGCTGACGGGATGATCCGGCTGTCAGATGGCCATCGTGAGCTGGTCGAATGCCTCACGGAGCCGGTGGCGGGCGGGGACGTCGGTGGCGAGTTCGTAGTGACCGCGTCGGAGGTTCTGGACGAAGACGTGCCCGGTGGGCAGGGTCCGCGCGGACCGGTGGCGTTTGAGTCCGCGCATCGGCCGCAGCCGGGCCTTCAGCCGGCCGTGGTCGGTCTCGACCGGGTTGTTGGCGTACCGCTCGACAGTGTGCAGAGCCGACGGGATCAGCTCATCCAGGACCCGCGGGTAGGCCGGGGCCCGGTCGGTGGTGACCTCGGCCGGGACCGTGCCGGCGCGGAGCACCCGGGTGAAGGACCTCCGGGCTGCGGCCAGGTCCCGCCGCGCGGACAGCAGGACGTCGATGACCTGGCCGTGCTGGTCGATGGCCCGGTAGAGGTAGGTCCGCCGGCCGGCGACCTTGATGTAAGTCTCGTCGGCGAACCACCGGTCACCCGGAGCATGCCGGCACAACCGCGCCGCCTCGATGAACTCCGGGGGTAAAGCGCTGCACCCACCGGTAGACGGCGACGTGATCAACGGTGACGCCGCGCTCGGCCAGCAGTTCCTCCACGTCCCGGTAGGACAGGCCGTACCGCAGGTACCAGCGGACCGCGACCGGGATGACCTCCCGCGGGAACCGGAAGCCAGCGAACACAGATGATGAGCTCGACGCGGTCACCACATCAGTCTCCCGGCCGCCGCGATCAGCCAACGCAACACTGCCGATCACCACGCTCGAGGTTGATGTCAGACCCTTTTCTCCTTGTCTTGTGGACCCTTGACGCCTATGCGCCGTCATAGGAGTTGCATTATGCAAAAGTCAGACTTCGCTGGGTGATGAGCCTTATGCTCTGCGTTGAGGCCCGGGGGGGACCCAGGTCTCGGGCAGATCGCCTGCGGCAGCAGCAACCCGCGGGGTAACAGCCCAAAGGCATCCGAGGGGGATGGCCAGATGTCGCATGCCAGCTCAACCGGCGCGCAGGTCAGCTGCCGCAGACAACTCCGGCGCGGCCGCCGGATCGGCACCGCGGGCACGGCGCTCGTGGCGGCGTTAGCGGCCATATCCGTGGCCGAGGCCCCGGCGGCGTCCGCGAGCGTCACCGAGAACGTCATCGTCACCTCGACCGGGCTGTTAAGCGCAGCCACGGCGGTGCTGGGGGTGAACGGCACCATCCTGGCGCAGTTCCACCTGATCAACGGGGTCGAGGCCTCGATTCTCACGGCCGCCGAGCCGCTGCTGGCGGCACTGCCGGGCATCTCCGTCACGCCGGATGCCGAGGTGAGCGTACAGTCCACCACCGAGTCAACCGGGCCGCATGCGCCCTCGGACGCGTTCCTCCAGGAGACTCGGGCCGACAAGCTTGCCGCGGACGGTGACACCGGCCAGGGCGTCACGGTGGCTGTCATGGATACCGGCATCGACAATCTGCCGGACTTCTCGGGGCGGCTGATAGGCGGTGTTGACCTGACCGGCGAGGGCAACCCGTACCGGGACAGCTACGGGCACGGCACCTTCGTCGCCGGCCTGATCGCCGGCAGCGGAGCCTCCTCGGGCAACCAGTACGCGGGCGAGGCGCCCGGCGCCCGGCTGGTCTCGATCAAGGTGGCCGGCGCGGACGGCACCACCAACCTGGGAACCCTGATAACCGGCCTGCAGTGGGCCGTCGACCACCGGAGCCAGTACGGCATCAAGATCCTCAACCTCTCCCTGGGCTTCAAGTCCACCCAGTCCACCGTGACGAACGCGCTGGACCGGGCGGCCGAGGCGGTCTGGAACGCGGGCATCGCGGTCGTGGTCTCGGCGGGCAATACCGGGCCGTTCAACGGCAGCATCCTGTCTCCCGGCGACGACCCGATGGTGATCACGGTGGGTTCCCTGGATGACATGGCGACCGCCTACCCCGGCGACGACGAGATGAACGACTTCAGCGCGGTCGGGCCTACCGCAGCAGACGGCTGGGCAAAGCCGGACCTGGTGACCTCGGGCCGGTCGGTGGTGAGCCTGGCCGCGCCAGGCTCGACGATCGACAACAGCTACCCCTCGGGCCGGCTCGGCGCGGCCAACTTCGTCGGCTCGGGTACCTCATTCAGCGCTGCCATTGCCAGCGGGGCGGCGGCCCTGGTCCTGGCCGGCAATCCGGGGCTGACCCCGAACCAGGTCAAGGGCCGGCTGCTCGGCACGGCCGGTCCCGGTCCCGTCGGCAACCCGTTCGTGGACGGCCACGGCGCCCTCGATGCATACGCCGCGGATCACGCGGGGGCCATCAGCTTCAACCAATCAGCGGTCGGCCCGGTTCCGACGCTGGCCAGCCTGCTCATCTCGCTGGCGCCCGCCAGCCGGCTCAGCAGCTGGAACCCGTGGCTGTGGTCCGGGGTCTCCTGGAATCCGCCGTCTGGCAGCGAGCCGCGCAACGGGCTGGCGTGGGACGGCGGCGACTGGGACGGCGGCGCCTGGACCGGGCGGGCCTGGAACAACGACTGGTGGGCGGGCGCTCTGTGGAACGCCGGCGAGTGGACCGGGCGGGCCTGGAACAACGGAGCCTGGGCGGGGTCAGCCTGGGCCGGCGTGGCCTGGTCCGGGGGCGCCTGGTCCAGCTCGGCCTGGAACTGAGTCGGCCACAGCGGCAGGCGGGCCATGACGATGCCCCGTGCGACCCGGGCTACCGTCGCCTTCTCCATCGCGGGCGGCGCGCTCACCCTGTTCCTCGTCGGCTGGCGACAGCACACCCTCCCGCTCGTCAGCCACAGCCAGTGGGTCGTCGTCGGCGTGATGGGCGTGCTGGCCCTGGGCAGCTGGCTGTGGCCGGTCGTGGTCTACCGGGGCGGCGAGTCCGAGGCCTTCAACCTGGACGAGGGCTTCTTCGTGATCCTTGCCCTCCTCGTCCCCCCGCTGGTCACGCTGGGGACACTGGCCCTGGCCACCATCCTGGCCCAGGCCGCCCGGCGGCGCCCGCTGATCAAGTCGGCCTTCAACGCCGGGCAGGTGCTGATCGCGGCAGGCCTGGGGCTGGCCGCGAGCCGCGGGATCGCCGCGCCGGCCCATCCCCTGACTGCGGGGCCGGTCGCCGCCATCGCCGCCGGGGTGGGCGTGTACTTCGCCGTGAACACGATCCTGGTGGCGGGCGTGGTCTTCTCGATGGGCACGACCTGGAAGGAGTTCACCACCGACCTGCCGCTCCAGGTGACGTTCGCCGGGACCGGCGCGCTGGTGGGCGTGATCCTGGCCCTGGCCATCCAGGCCAACCTGTGGGCGCTGGCGCTAGCCGTCCCGGGGCTGGTCCTGGAGCGCCGGCTCATCAGCGCCCGGTTCACCGCCCTCTACGACCGGGCCCGGATGGAAGGGCTGTACGAGGTCACCCTGGAGGCCAACCGGGGGCTGCGGCAGCAGGCAGTGCTCGACACCATCCTGGGCGCGGCGCGGCGGCTGCTGCGCAGCCCGGCGGCGGCCCTGACCCCCGACGAGCCAGGCCCGGGTCAGCTGGCCGCGTCCATGCTGGTCGCCAGCCGGCCACACTGGCTGGTGGCGACCGGCCGCCGCCGGGGCGAGCCCTTTGACNAGGCCGATCAGAGCCTGCTGCGGGCGCTGGCCGCCGTGGGCAGCGGCGCGCTCAGTAATGCCGAGCTCTACCAGCAGGTGCACGTCGAGCGCGAGCGGCTCTCTGCCATCACCCTCAACATCGGGGAGGGCGTCTGCGCCATCGACGCGGCCGGGAAGCTGACCTTCGTCAACCGCGCCGCGGCCGACATGATGGAGCTCGCGTCGGTCAGCATCACCATTGACGACCCGGTCAGCGAGGCCACCCTCACCGCGCCCGACTTCCTGCTCGCCCCGGCCCGCGAGGCCATGCGCACGGGCTGCACCATCCGGGAGGATGACGCCTGTTTCCGCGGCCGGCACGGCGGCGCGGTCCCCGTGGCGTACACGGCCTCTGCCGTCGTGAGCGATGGCCGGCCATCCGGCGCGGTGATTACCTTCCGCGACATTACCGAGCGCAAGGCCTTGGAGGACCAGCTGCACCGGCACGCGTTTTACGACAGCCTGACCGGCCTGGCTAACCGGCGGCTGCTGGTGGAGCGGCTGGAGCAGGCGCTACGGCGATCGGCCTGGGACAGCCAGGCGCACGCGCTGATCTTCGTCGACGTGGACCGCTTCAAGAGCATCAACGACAGCCTGGGCCACGTGACGGGCGACGAGCTGCTGGTGGCGATCGCGGCCCGGATGAAGAACGCCGTGCGCAGCCACGACCTGCTGGCCCGCTTCGGCGGCGATGAGTTCGTGGTGCTGCTGCTGGACGTGCCCGGCATCGAGGTGGCGGTTGCGGCAGCCGAGCGGATCTGTGCCGCGGCCGAGGAGCCCATGATCCTTCCCGACGGCTACGAGCTGGTGGCCAGCGTGTCGGCCGGCATCGCCCTGACCGAGCCGGGCAAGACCGCCGACGACGTGCTACGTAACGCCGACGTGGCCATGTACGACGCCAAGATCAGGGGCGGCGGCGGCGGCTACCGGGTATTTGACCAGGCGGCCATGGGCAGCCGCTCGTCCGAGCGGCTCCAGATAGAGGCTGAGCTGCGCAAAGCGCTGGAGCGTGCCGAGCTGGAGGTGCACTACCAGCCGCTCTACTCGCTGAGCGAGCAGCGCATCGTGGGCGCGGAGGCTCTGGTCCGGTGGCGCCACCCCGTCCACGGGCTGATCAGCCCGTGTCAGTTCATCCCCATGGCCGAGGAGACCGGCCTGATCCTTCCGCTCGGGCGGTTCGTCCTGGACCAGGCGTGCCGCCAGGCGCGGTCGATCCGCGAGCGGCTGCACGCGGACCTGCCCATCAGCGTCAACCTCTCGCCGCGCCAGTTCCAGGAGAGCGGCCTGCCGGCCCAGGTCAAGGCTGCGCTCGACGCCAACGGGCTGCCCCCGGAGCTGCTGATGTTCGAGATCACGGAGACCATGGTCATGGAGGACCTGTCTGGGGCCCGCGAGGTCATGAAGAAGCTCAACCGACTGGGCGCGCGGCTGGCCATCGACGACTTCGGCACCGGTCATTCCTCGCTGGCATACCTGAAGCAGTTCCCGGTGCACGAGGTGAAGGTCGACCGCGCCTTCATCCAGAGCGTCGCGGACAACGCGGTGGACTCCGCCATTGTGCGCGCAATCATCGATCTGGCCAACGCCATGGGGATCGCGGTCGTGGCCGAGGGCGTGGAGACCGACGACCAGGTCACTGAGCTCAGCATGCTCGGCTGCCACATGGGGCAGGGCTTCTACTTCTCGCAGCCCCTGAGCGCCGCGGATCTCGACGCCCTGCTCGTCGCAGACCTGCTCGCCCGCGGGGAAGGCTCGGCGCCGGCGGGGGTGCCGTCACGCCCGGTGCCACGGTAACCAAGACCGCACAGGCCTTGGCGTAAGGGAATGTTCGACGTCCCCTGGCTTGATGAGATCCCAGATGACTGCGGGCCTGTATCGAGGAAGTCACCGAGCAGGACTCTGGCGGGGCGGCGATCGAGTTGCTAGAGGCGGCCAGCTGGGCGCCGACGCCGAGACTCTGGTCGTGCGCGGGCTGCGGCAGCTCGGCGAGGAATTGACCGGCCTCGCCCCGGCACGCCCCACCGGGACATGAAAGACGTCAGAACCCGAACACCACTCACATCCCTCGCGGCTGAGCGGAGAGCGCCCTCGGCGGTCAGTCGGCCAATCGCGGTGACGGTGTTCGTGCGTTCGATCGGCAGCCCGGCTGGCATAGTTGCCCCGGCTGGCTAGGGTGTCGTGCAGCATGCCGGGGTCAGCGAAAGGAGGACAGATGATTGCGCGGATCTGGCGCGGATGGGCGCCGCCGGGCACCGCCGATGACTACCAGCATCATTACGAAGCTGAGGTCAGCGACCATCTGCAGGCCGTCAGCGGCTTCTGCGGTGCCCGCCTCTTGCGCCGGGAGGACGGCCAGGAAGT
>JGI20205J14842_1000145_pt1 | contig 17866 bp, 20 predicted proteins | sample NGESurshal092012_2_FD_14842 | JGI IMG/M metagenome (IMG submission 14842) | reverse complement strand
CCGCCGTGTGGCCCGATGAGGAAGGCCGCCATAGCGGCGACCTCCTCAGGCTCGACAAGCCGCTTGACTGCCTGCGGGGCTAGGATGACCTCCTCGAGCACGCGATCCTCCGGCAGCCCGTGAGCTGCGGCTTGCGCAAAGATCTGCTTTTCTACCATAGGCGTCCGCACGTAGGCCGGGCACAGGGCCGTGGCGGTGACGCCCACCCCCGCGCCCTCCAGCGCGAGCGTCTTCACCAAGCCGAGCACCCCGTGTTTCGCCGACACGTAGGCCGCCTTGAACGGCGAGGCGACCAATGCGTGGGCGGACGCCACGGCGAGGAAGCGGCCTGAGCCGGCGTCGACGAGCGCGGGCCAGGCGTACTTGGCGAGCAGAAACGGGCTGGTCAGCAGGATCGCGATCAGGGCGTCCCAGCGGTCCTCAGGGAAGTCGGCGATGGGCGAGACGTACTGGAAGCCGGCGTTGGCGACGACGACGTCGATCCGGCCGAAGCTGTCCAGCGCCGCATCGACCGCGGCCCGGTTGCCCTCGCGAGTGGTCAGGTCCGCCCTGAACGCGGTTCCCGGGCCGCGCTGCGCAGGCTGCCGGTCGACTGCGAGGACGTCAAGCCCGTCGGCCTCCAGCCGCGTCGCGATCGCCGCCCCGATGCCGCTGGCAGCCCCGGTCACGAGAGCCGCGCGCTTGCGCCCTGCCATATCGCGTCCCTCTGCCCTGAGGCCGTAAAATGCTACGTCTAACGACCCCGCGGAGCCGGTCCGGATCTATCGCACCGGCGGCTCCGCGCAGTGACGGACGACGGGCCGGTGGCTGTACACCGTCCGCCGTCCGCGTCGGATTAGCTGAGCAGGTCGCGCGCGGCCTTCGTGTAAGCGGCGCTGACGTCCTGGACAAACGTCGTGTACGTAGCCGCGATGGCGGAGACCCAGTCCAGCTGGCTGGCGCCAGCGACCTTCTGCTCGAAGTTGAGGAGGCTCTTGAGGGCCTTCTCGTAGGCGTCGAGGGAAGTGAGCCCAGCGGCCTTCGAGTTCGTGATGATGCGTTCGTTGAGGTCGCGAATCCGCTGAGCAGATTCCTCGTAGGTGCCGGGATCGACGCCGAGGGGGGCGTTAGTCTCGGGAGTAGTCTTGGTGGGCATGGTGGCCTCCATATGTCGTGGCGCTTCGGCTGAGTGCGGGTCCGGGTTCTTCGACGGGCACGTTATACAAGTTAGCACATTAACTGCTAATTTTGCTAATCGGTAGGGCGTGGGCTGCATCACATGTCGAGGCCGCCGTTCACCCCCCACACCTGGCCGGTGATGTACCCGGCGGCGTCAGCGGCGAGGAAGTGGACGATGCGCGCGACCTCCTCCGGCTGCCCGAGACGGCCCATGGGGATCTGGGCCTTGATCTTCTCGAGCGCCTTCTCCGGCATCGCCGCGAGCATCTCCGTGGCAATGAAGCCCGGCGTGACCGTGTTGACCGTGACGCCGATGCTGCTGTCGCTGAGCTTTCCCGCGCGGGCGAGCTGGAACAGCGCCTCGCGCGCAAGGGTCTTCGTCAGGCCAAAGAGACCCGACTTCGACGCCGCGTAGTTCGCCTGGCCGATGTTGCCTGTCTCCCCGATGACGGACGACACGTTGATAATGCGGCCCGTGCCCCGCTCGAGCATGTGCGCCAGGGCAGCCTGCGAGAGGTAGAAGGCGCCTGAGAGGTTGACGGACAGGACCTTGTTCCAGTCGTCGTCGGACATCCTGGCGACCGTCTTGTCGATCGTGATGCCTGCGTTGTTGACGAGAATGTCGAGCCGCCCGTGCTGCTCGATCACCTCGGCGACCGCGCGCCGGCAGTCATCGCCGGAGCCGACGTTGCCCCGGTGCAGGGTCACCTTGACACCGTCGTCGACGTGCTTGGAGCGGAAGTCTTCGACGAAGTCCTCTGCCCGGGCCACGTTGCCGGCGTACCCGGCGGCGATGGCCGCGCCCTGAAGGGCCAGGCTCCGGGAGATCGCGGCCCCAATGCCGCGCGTGCCTCCCGTGACGAAGGCGACCCGGCCGGCCAGCTTGCCTTCGGCGTGGAGGATGGATTCGGGCATCAATCGGGGGGCGGCGGTGACGGTCATCGGGGGCTCCTATCCTGGGTCGGGTGAGAAAGAGGGTGCTGCGAGAGCGGTGTCTGCTCTGCGCAGTTCGGCGGCATCAGGGCGCGGAGCGCTCGGCCAGCCAGGCCGCGATGTCCGGCCAGATCTGCGTGCGGGCCTTTGACCCTGCCATGAGGCCGATATGGCCGCCGGGGCGGTCGAGATGCGTGAGGTCATCGGTCGTGACCATGCCGAGGAAAGGCAGCGTTCCCTCGCGCGGGGCAATGTGATCGGCCGCCGCCGTGACGACGAGCACGCTCTGCCGGCGGATCGCCCCGTAGTCGACGGCCTTCTCGCGCAGCCGCAGGGTGCCGTTCGCGAGCCGGTTCTCCTTGTACACCCAGGTGATCCAGTCGCTGAACGCCGCGGCGGGGAAGCGCGGGTTGTCACTGACCCACTTGGCCATCGCCTGGTAGGCGACGCGGTTCGCCGTCCCGGCGCGCACCGACTCGAAGAGCTTGCGTCGCGTCGTCACGTAATTTGTCACGGGCTTCATGAGCTTGTTGGCCCGGTCGATGAGCTTCCCGGGGACGCCTTCGTAACCGCTCGCCACCTTCTCGGCGTCGAAAGCCTCTCGTCCCACCCAGGAGCTGTAGAGGCTCCCGCGGGTGTCGAGCGGCATGGTCAGGACGGCGAGGTTGCGCACGGGGCCATCCGGGTGCAGCGCCGTGTAGATCGCGCAGAGCGCCGCCCCGATGCACCAGCCGACGAGGGTCAGGTTTGCTTGCCCGCTGGCCCGCAGGGTCTCGCGCGCCGCCCAGTGCAGCTCGTCGCAGACGTAGTCCGCGATCCCGAGATCGGCGTCCTCCTCGCCGGGGACGCCCCAGTCGACGAGGAAGACGTCGAACCCCTCGCCGAGCAGGAACTCCACGAACGAGTTCCCGGGGCGCAGGTCGAAGATCTCCGGCCGGTTGATGAGCGCGAAAACGAGCAGGACGGGGACGGCGTGCCGCCGGCTCTGGCTGCGGTAGCGGTAGAGCGTCGTCTTTCGGTGCGTCCAGACCACCTCGCGCGGGCTCGCCCCGATGACGGCGCGGTCGGTCGTCAGGAGGATGTTCGCCGTCTCCGCCAGCTGGACCGGCAGCCGGACCGTCCCGGCGGCCATGCCCGCGAGATCGCGGCCGATGGTCAGCGGGCTGATCATGACGTCCGCCGCCTCGAGGCGGCGGTGCTGGCGCCTCCGGCGGCCCGGCTGGCCGCGCTGCTCCGGCTGGCCATGCCGTTAGCAGCGCTCTTCACCGGGCGCGCCGACCTGGCTTCTGCGACGCCTGCCGACGGTGCGGCCCCCGCGTCCAGGCGGCCCTCGAGCTCCTCGACGAGCTGCAGCATCCGCTCCAGCTTGTCCTCGGCCCGCGCGAGCTGGCGGCCCAGGTCCGCGATGTCGGCCCGCCCCGCCACCCGCAGCGCCCGGACTCCGCGATCGATGCCGCCGTTCGCGAGGCGGGCGAGCGCCATCGCGTTCGAGGCGGACATCGCGAGCAACTCGCCGAATGCGTTGCTCCCGACGGCAGACTCCACCGCCGAGGCGGCACGCGCCTCGCCTCCGACATAGGTCCGGTGAATTTTCGCCAGGGGACTCTGCTGGTCAGCCATTGCCGGTCGCTCGTTCGTAGATGGCGGCGATGCCCTGGCCGCCACCGATGCACATGGTGACGAGCCCGTACCTGCCATTCATGCGGGCGAGCTCGTAGAGCACCTTGACCGTGAGGATGGCTCCCGTCGCGCCGATCGGGTGGCCCAGTCCCACGCCGCTGCCGTTCGGGTTCGTCTTCTCCGCGGGCAGGCCGAGGTCGCGGGCGACGGCGAGCGCCTGGGCGGCGAAGGCCTCGTTGACCTCGAACACGTCGATGTCGGACAGCGCGAGCCCGGCCTTGGCGAGGACTGAGCGCACCGCAGGCACGGGTCCGATGCCCATGTACCGGGGCTCGACGCCGACGTGGCTGTAGGCGACCAGGCGCCCCAGCGGCTCCAGGCCCGTTGCCCTGGCCGTGGCGCCGTCGGCGAGGACCACCGCGGCGGCGGCGTCGTTGACGCCAGAGGCGTTGCCCGCGGTCACGCTGCCGTCGTCGGCGAACGCGGGGCGCAGCCTGGCCAGGTCCTCAAGCGTGATGCCGGCGCGCACATGCTCGTCCTGCGCGATGATCGTCGTGCCCTTGCGGCCCTTGACCTCCACTGGCAGGATCTGGTCGGTGAAGCGGCCGTCCGCGATCGCGGCGGCGGCGCGGTGATGGCTTTCCATTGCGAGGGCGTCCTGATCCTCGCGGGTAATGGACCACTTCTCGGCGATGTTCTCCGCTGTGACGCCCATGTGGCAGCCGTCGAATGGGTCGGTCACCGCGGCGATCATGGCGTCGATGGTGCCGCCGTCGCCCATCCGCTGGCCCCAGCGCAACCCGGGCAGCCAGTACTGTGCCCGGCTCATGGACTCCGCGCCGCCGGCGACGGCGATGTCCGCTTCGCCCAGTGCGATTGTCTGGGCGGCGGAGATGATCGCCTGAAGCCCGCTGCCGCACAGCCGGTTCACCGTGAGCGCGGGGGTTTCCACCGGCAGGCCCGCGTTGACCGCCGCCGCCCGCGCCAGGTACATGTCGCGCTGCTCGGTGTGGATGACATGGCCGAACACGACATGCCCGACGTCCCCCGCGTCGACGCCGGACCTGGCGACCGCCTCGCGAGTCACCTGCGCCGCGAGGTCGACGGGCGGAACGTCCTTGAGGCCACCGCCGTACTTGCCGATTGCTGTCCGGACGCCGGCGAGGACAAAAACCTCGCGAGGTGGGGCGGGCGCGGTGCGGGACTGAATTGCCATGGGATTGCCTCCTGGGCTAGCTTCCACTTTCCGGCGCGGCGCGCGTTTTCCCTAGAGCACAAGGTCCCGACAACCCAGGTAAGGAGGCGCTCTGAGCCCGGGCGCTCAGAACTGGAAGACGATACGGGCCGGGACAGCGCCGGCGAGGACGTCGTCGATGGACTGGTTGACGTCGTCGATCTTGCGGTCGATGGCGATCACCTTGGTGCGGCCGGCGGCGTGCAGCGCGAAGACGTCGGCGAGGTCGTTGCGGGTGCCGACGATCGAGCCGATGACGGTCTTGCCGTTGATGACGGTGTCGAAGATCGGCAGGCTCAGCGTCGCGTTGTCAGCGGGCAGCGCGACGCACACCAGGCGGCCGCCGCGGCGCAGCGACCGGTAGGCCTGGTCGAACGCCGCGGGCGACGCAGCGAGTGCGACGGCCACATCGGCGCCGCCGAGTGCCTGGATCGCCTCGACCGGATCGGTGGTCAGCGCGTTGACGACGTGGTCGGCGCCGAGTTCGGTGGCCATCGTGAGCTTGTGGTCTTCGATGTCCACCGCGATGACGAAGCCGCCGGCGATGCGGGCGTACTGCAGTGCGAGGTGTCCCAGCCCGCCGACGCCGAAGATCGCGACCGTCTCGGCGGGAGCGACCCGGGCGACCTTGATCGCCTTGTAGGTCGTTACGCCCGCGCAGGTCAGCGGCGCGGCGTCCCGGGAGGAGACACTGTCTGGTACCGGGGATGCGAACGCTGCGGGGACAACGGCGTACTCGGCGAAGGTGCCGTTGACGGAGTAGCCCGAGTTCTGCTGCTTCTCGCACAGCGTCTCCCATCCGCTGTTGCAGTACCGGCACTCACCGCACGCGTAGCCGAGCCACGCGATCGCGACCCGGTCGCCGATCGCGCGGGTGCTCACCCCGGTGCCGAGTCTCTCGACATAGCCGACGCCCTCGTGGCCGGGAATGAACGGCGGTGTCGGCTTGACCGGCCAGTCGCCGTGCGCGGCGTGAATGTCGGTGTGGCACAGCCCGCTCGTCTCGATCCGGACTAGTACCTCGCCCGCGCCGGGCTCGGGGATCGGGAGATCCTGTACTTGCAAGGGGGAGTGAAAATCGGTGACAACTGCTGCTCTCATGACGTGTTCCATTCAGAGGTGGAGGAAAGGACGTTGCTGTCGGGTGCGCTCGGGGAGACGCAGGCGGGGGAGCGGGTAACGAAGTGAAGGTTGTCCCCGGCGGCTAGTGAGAAGTCCTCGGGTTCGCCGGGGGCGACATCGAGCAGGAACTGCTCCTGGTGCCAGGCCTGGTCCAGGCGCTTGTCGATGTAGAACGGGCATCCGTCGATCTCGCCGAGCAGGACGTCGATGTCGCCGATGACGAATTCTCCGGCGGGAAAGCACATCGGTGTGCTGCCGGCGCAGCAGCCGCCGGACTGGACCAACATCACCGGGCCGCCCCGGGCGGCGCGTAGGAGGCCTATCGCCTCGCGCGCGGCCCGGGTCGCGGTAATACGGGCCCGGACGATCGGCTCGGACATCACGGCTCCTCAGAACAGCCCGAGCGGTTTGGTGCTGTAGCTAACGAGCAGGTTCTTCGTCTGGCTGTAGTGATCCAGCATCATGAGGTGGTTCTCGCGGCCGATGCCCGAGATCTTGTAGCCACCGAACGCGGCACCTGCCGGGTACTGGTGGTAGCAGTTCGTCCAGACGCGACCGGCCTTGATGCCGCGGCCCATCTTGTAGGCCCGGGTGCCGTCCCGGGTCCAGACACCGGCGCCCAGCCCGTAGAGGGTGTCGTTCGCGATCGCCAGCGCGTCCGCGTCGTCGGTGAACGTGGTGACCGCCAGCACGGGGCCGAAGATCTCCTCCTGGAACACCCGCATCTTGTTGTCGCCCCTCAGGACGGTCGGCTGGAAGTAGTAGCCATCGGCGAACTCCGCCCCTTCCACGCTGGCGCGCTGGCCGCCGATCAGCACCTCGGCGCCCTCACCGCGGCCGATGTCGACGTAGGAGGCGATTTTCTCGATCTGCTGCGCTGAGACCTGCGGGCCGAGCTGAGTGTCGGTGTCCAGCGGATTGCCTTGCCTGATGCTGGCGATGCGTTCCAGGCAGCGGGCCATGAACTCGTCGTAGATGTCGGCCTGGATCAGGGCCCGCGACGGGCAGGTGCACACTTCGCCCTTGTTAAAGGCGTACAGCACCAGACCCTCGATTGCCTTGTCCAGGAACTCGTCGTCATGAGCCATCACGTCGTTGAAGAAGATGTTCGGCGACTTGCCGCCCAGCTCGACGGTAGACGGGATCAGGTTCTGCGCCGCGTACTGCATGATCAGCCGGCCGGTCACCGTCTCACCGGTAAAGGACACCTTGGCGATACGCGGGTTCGCCGCCAGCGCCTTGCCGATCTCCGCACCGGGACCGGTCACGACGTTGATCACGCCCGGCGGCAGGACATCCTCGATCGTCTCCATCAGTTTCAGGATCGACCACGGCGTCGGGGAGGCGGGCTTGATCACTGAGCAGTTACCCGCCGCCAGCGCCGGCGCGAGCTTCCAGGCGGCCATCAGCATCGGGAAGTTGAACGGGATGATCTGACCGACTACGCCCAGCGGCTCCCGGTAGTGGTAGGCGACCAGATCCTTCTCGATCTCGGTCGAGCGCCCCTCCTCGGCGCGGACCGCGGCGGCGAAGTAGCGGAAGTGATCGACCACCAGGGGGATGTCGGCAGCCAGCGTCTCGCGGACCGGCTTGCCGTTCTCCCAGCTCTCAGCGACCGCCAGCATGTCCTTGTTCTTCTCGATCGCATCAGCGATCGCGTTCAGGACCCCCGCTCGCTCGGTTGCTGACGCCTCGCCCCAGGCGTCCTTGGCCGCGTGGGCGGCATCCAGCGCGAGCTCGACGTCCTCCGGCGTGGAGTCGGCTACCTCGGTGATCGGACCGGCGGTCGCGGGCGCCAGGTCCAGGCGATACTTGCCGTGCGTCGGCGCCAGCCACTTGCCACCGATGAAATTCTCATACCTCGGCTCGACGGAGACGATGCTGCCGGGCAGGCCGGGCGGGACGTATTTCATATCGTCGCTCCTTCAGGGAACAAGAGACGACCGGTAAGGCAGGCCGCCGGTACGGGACCGGACTTGTTGGCGCAGGTACCTGCAACTGACTGAACCCCGCGCGTCGGTGCGTCAACAGAGGCGAAAGTCCCGCCCGGCGACCTGCTCGGCGAAGGCCACCTTCCGGCAAGTCGACCTTGGCCCGCGCGCTTCCGGAAAGCTCGGCCTCCGGCAGCGGGGGCAGCGGTAGGCCGAAGGGCGCGCCGGCCGCCCGTCAGCGTCGGCCACAGTCACCGCCGGCTAGGGCCATTGGTCATGCTCTCGCGTTCACGTTGGACTTCGCTGCTGGGGCCTTCGGCACTAGCAGCGCATCCGTCGCGGCGGCAATGTTCACTGTGATGGTTCGCCATCCTCAGAAGATAGGTAAGGAGGTTCCGCGATGAAATGGGTAATGTGGGCGGCGCTGGCCGCTATCGGCATTACGTTGTTCGCCGGCAAAGACGACATACGTCGCTTCCGGCAGATGAGGCAGATGTGACTAACTGCCACACCGGAATGACTTTACGGCCCGCTGCATTCCTCGGTGACGGCAGCGGGCTTGAGGGCACTTACAGTTACTAAGGAGTTCGAAAGTAGCTCGACTTTGATCTTGTGAGCTGCGACAATGGAACGTGCGCGAAAACGATGGCCGCAGGCTTGATCACAAGACGCTTGAGGCGCTGCGGGTCCGGGCGGTGGATCAGGTCGGGGAAGGCGCTCATCCGGAGGATGTGGCCGCGGCGCTGGGCCTGCACCGCAAGACCGTCTACGGGTGGCTGGCGAAATACCGCGAGGGCGGGAAAGACGCGCTGGCGGCGAGGCCGGTGCCGGGCCGCCCGCCGAAGCTGGCCGGCCAGCAGATGGCCCGGCTTTACGGGCTGATCGCGGGCCAGGATCCGCGGCAGATGCAGTTCGAGTTCGCGCTGTGGACCCGGGAGATGGTCCGCGAGGTGATCCGCCGCGAATTCGGCGTCCGGCTGAGCGTGGTTTCCGTGGGCCGGCTGCTGCGGAAGCTCGGCCTCTCGCCGCAGCGGCCTTTGCACCGCGCCTATCAGCAGAGCCCCGAGGCGGTGGAGCGGTGGAAAGGCGAGGAGTACCCGGCCATCCGGGCGCAGGCCGTGGCTGAGGGCGCGACGGTCTGGTTCGCTGATGAGGCCGGGATCCGGTCGGACTACCACGCGGGCACCACCTGGTCGCCCGTCGGGCAGACCCCGGAGGTCAGGAACACCGGCGCCCGGTACTCGGTGAACATGATCTCCGTGGTGTCCGCGAAAGGCGCGCTAAGGTTCGCGGTCTGCGAGGGCAGCACGAACGCCGCGGTGTTCATTGATTTCTGCAAGCGGCTGCTGCATGATTCGCCCGGCCCGGTGTACCTCGTCGTCGATGGCCATCCCGCGCACCGCGCCACCGCCACAAGGGAATTCGCCGCCTCCACGGAAGGCCGGCTCCGGCTGTTCTTCCTGCCCGGCTACTCACCCGAGCTCAACCCCGACGAATGGGTCTGGAAGAACGTGAAACACGACCGCATCGGCAAGACCGGCGTCACCAGCAGGCAAGACCTCAAATCCAAAGCCATCGGCGCCCTGCGCCGGCTCCAGAAACGCCCCGGCCTGGTCCGGGCATTCTTCGCCGACCCGCACCTGCGCTACATCACCGCATAACCATCTGGTCGACTTACTTACGCACGTCTTAGTAGGTTGACGAGGCCTGAGCCCTGTTCGGCCTGGTCGGCGCAAAGATCGCTCAGGAACTCGTCGTCCTTGAGCCCCACGCCTGGTTCCGACTGGCCAACTCAGACACCTGCGCGCCGGTCGCATCGGCGATCAGCCACGTGCTCCGCTCCACCGGCACGTGCTGGAAGGCCACCAGGTAGACGGCCAGGGCGCGCAGGTTCGGGCCGATCGAGACGGCCGAGCCCGGCACCCCGTCCGGGCGCGCCGCGGCATGAACCGTGCCGCAGCCACAGCGGGCTTGGCGCAGGTCGTGCTGGACGCGCCGTGCCGTTATCGAGGAGCTGCGGCTGTTACGGCCCGGGCGGCGCCGCAAATCCGTGACCTCGGCCCGCAGCTCCTCTACTGCCCGCCCCAGCTCAGCGATCACCTGATCCCGGCAGCGCACGCCGCACACCTGGGAGCAGGAGATGGCAGATCGGGCACAAGCCACCATGATCAGGACATCTCGGCCGTGATCAAGCCGCCACGCTGAGCCGGCTCAAGAAAGACCTCCCCACCAGGCCATCCCCCGCTCCGCTGCTAGGCAGCCGTACTTCGCGATCATGGACTTGCCTGCCACCGGAGGCGGCCTCGCTGGGCGGAACCAGCGAGCTCGAGATTGGCCAAATGCTCGCTCGCCCGCCCGTGGCGGGCAGGTTGCGGCGTTACCGCAGGTCGTATGTCCCCAGCGGGGACCTGTCGCCGACCAGCCACAGGTGGCCGAACGGGTCGATGAAGCCGCCTTGCCGGTGAACTCCCCACGGTGCTTCGTGATCACGGATCTTGTCGACGCTGCCGTCGGCTCCAGCCGCCACGGCGCGTTCGATGAAGCCATCCGGGTCATCTACGAACACCTCGACCCGGACCGTTCGCGAGCCAAGGACAGCCGGGGTGTCCCAACCGTTCTTTCTCGGGCTCGCCGAGAAAGAACGGACCACCAGCAACGATCAGCCCCACCACGCCGCCAAGGTTCTACAGTTCAGCGGCGCCGAGTGCCCGTGCGTACCACCGCGCGGCGGCCGCGGCATCGGGCACGGCGAGCATTACCGAGATCACCGGAGGATGAGCTTCGGCCGTCACCGGCTATCTCCTTAGGCAAGCCCTGCCGGGGCGTGACAACTTGTCACGCCAAGAAGCCTGCCAGATGCGGGAGCCAGTTGCCGCCAGCCAGCCCGGCCATCTCATGTCGCCTGCCCGGAGCACGCCCTGCCCCATGGCGGCCGCGGTCCGCTCACGCACCCCGCTGCTGCCGCACCCGCCGCCGTCTTCGCGGACGCGTGACAGGGCTCACGGCAGACCACCAGCCCACGACACCTGATCTGCCGAACAACAGCCTCACCATGATCAAGTAACGAAGTACGGCCGCCCTACTACGCATAGCACGCGGCGTGATGCCATGCTTACGCAGCAGAAGCTCGCGTACCGCAGCCCGTCTGGTGCCGTGCAGCGCCCGAACTGCCTTAGCCTGGTTCCCCCGTGCTCGGCGGATTAAGCCTGCGGTTATCAAAGATGACATTCCTGAGGTCACCGATTGCCCGGTCCAGCTGCGTGACAGCGAACTCGACCCGCTTGGCCGCTGGGTGCTCGTCCATCAGCCCCAGCGCGGCTTCCAGAGCCAGTCCAGCCGAGAACAGCCGGTGCACCACCAGGGCGCTCAGGCCTTCGGCGATCCGATCACGATCTTCGATCAGGTACAGCGTTATCTCGGGGGAGGCTGCCGCTCTTTCCGACGGGGAACCGCGACCCGACCATTTCCCCGGCTTTGAGGGTCCCAACATCGGCGCGTCGGCGGCGGCCGTACCGGAAGAATTTCGCATCGCAGGAACACACTGATTCCGATCCGGCCGTAACTAGCCATGCCGCCAGGGGTCCGGAGCGACGCGGTTACCTGCACCTCACTGTGGCCTGATACAGGACGTTGGGGACACTTCTGCTCACCACACTACGCTCCTGCTCTGCGCCTCGATAGCCGCGCGCACTGCGCATGGGCTAGGGAAGACCGGTATGTCCGGGATCAGGGCTCTCAGAGGGCAGAAGTGCTGCCCCGCACCCCCGGCTGGTGCTGCCGACGGTGGGCTTCGGCGGGCGGCCAGGGTGCCAAGTCCAGCCCGTCCCCAGGTACATCCTGCGACTCGTGGCCGACCCCTCGCACAGTGAGGGCGCCGTTCGCGGTGGTCTTCAGCCCGTGACCGTGCCGTCCGAGGTCAGGTTTGTGCCTGGACATCGATCTCGGCCTGGCGCAGGCCGCGCCGCTGCCCGCGACCGAGGCCAGGTGGCCGCCGGGCGTTACCGGGCCGCGCGCTTCCCTGGCCGCCGCATCCGCAGGCCCGCCAGGATGAGCGCACCCAGGAAAACGACAATGCCGATGATGAGCAGGAACAGCAGCCCCTTCACGACAACGCCAACGATGCCGAGCACGATTGCTGCGATTACCAGCAGCAGGAAAAAGGCAATCATCTGGTCCTCCGCTTGTTCGTCGGGTCAGCGGCGGGCCAGCCGGCGCTCGCCGTTGGCGCCCGCCTGGTAGGTCAGGCCGTAGTAAGCGAAGATCGCCTCCTCGTCGCCGGCCGGCAGCTCGCCGTCGGTGCCGATCGAGGGGGCGTCCCGCACTAGCTTCTTGTCGTAGCCGACCTTGAGGTAGCCGGGGCCCACGGTCGCCTGGTCCAGGGGAACGAAGACCAGCCGGTGCCGGGTCGGCAGCCCGACCTCCACCGTGCCGAACGACGGCAGGTCCGTGACCGTGTCCACATACACGGCCTCCAGCTCGCCGATCTTGTGACCTTCGGCGTCCACCACGTCATGGCCGCGCCATTCCCGGATATTCGCAGCCTCGAACACGCTGGTCTTCCTTTCCTTAGCGCTGCATTTATCTACAGTCCTACCCCGGCGCCAGAGCAGCAGACAACCCCGCCGCCTGGGCCGCCTCCCGGCTGGTCCCTGCCGCGGCAGGGACCATGACGGTGCCCGTGCCCGTGCCGGCGCTGGCGATGGTGGATTCCAGCGCCGCGTTGGGGCAGTCGAACTTGGCGTTGCGGCTCGCAGGGCCTCGTCGGGGGACTCGATGGTGATTGCTGCTGGTGCCGCCGTTCGCGCTGGCCAACCCTGGCAGCCAGGCGGGACGCAGGATCGGGCGCGCTCCCGTTGTCGTGTCGGCGCAGAGCTGGCCTGTCCGGGTCAGGCCAGCTCGGGCTGCAGCTTGATCGCGCCGCACGGGCACTCGGCCACGCGGGAACGGCCGGAACGAGGTGATCCCGAGCGCGCCGATGGCCACGCCCTGGTCGCGCAGCTCGTCGATGGTGTCCTGGATGGTGCCCAGCACTGACCCGAGCGCCATCACGATGGTCTGCGCGTCCTGTGTCCGGTACGGGCGGACCAGGCCGCCGGAGTCCCGGCCGAACTGCTCGGCGAACTGCGTGGCGACCTCCGGGATCAGTGCGAGCGCCTGCTCCTGCCGGGCGTGCGCCAGGTACCGCACCTCGGTGAATGCCTCCGGGCCTACCATTGCGCCGATGGAGATCGGCGCGGCGGGATCGAGCAGCTGGCGCGGCTCGTAGGGCGGCAGGAAGCCGTCGACCTGCTCCTGGGCCGGGATTTCCAGCCGCTCGCTGGCGTGGGTGAGGATGAAGCCGTCCATGCAGACCATGACCGGCAGCGACACTTCCTGCGCGATGCGGAAGGCCTGGATGTGCAGGTCCAGCGCCTCCTGGTTGGTCTGCGCGTACAGCTGGATCCAGCCGCAGTCGCGCTGCGACATGGCGTCGCTGTGGTCGTTCCAGATGTTGATCGGGGCTCCGATGGCCCGGTTGGCCACTGTCATCACGATGGGCAGGCCGAGCCCGGAGGCGTTGTACAGCGCCTCGGCCATGTACAGCAGGCCCTGGCTGGCGGTGGCCGTGTAGGCCCGCGGCCCGGCGGCTGACGCTCCGATCGCGACCGACATCGCCGCGAACTCGGACTCGACGTTGACGAACTCGCAGGGCGCCAGCGCGCCGGATTTCACCTGCCGGCTGAGTGCCTTCACGATATGAGTCTGCGGAGAGATCGGGTAGGCGCAGATGACCTCGGGCCGGGACAGGGCTACGGCCTCGGCCACGGCGCGGGAGCCCTCGATCTGCCGGACAGCAGCCCCGGCCGTTGGGGGCCGGACGGGCGCGGTGATCAGCTCACCGTCCGGACGGGCCGGACGAGCATGGTCTCGCCGGGGAGCACTCGCCCGCTCGACGGCCGCGTAGGCCTCGCGGGTAGCCGCGACGTTACCGCGGGCGACCGCAGCCGGAAACCGCTCCGTGATAGCGGCCAGCACCGATTCCAGCGACACCAGGCCGCTGAGCGCGGCGAAACCGCCCAGCAGGGCCGCGTTCGGCACCGGGCGGCCCGTATGGCGCTGGGCCATCTTGGTGGCTGCCAGGGTCACGACCGACGTCGGGTCCATCGGGCCGGTGAGCTGGTCGATCCCATGCTCGGCCGCGGGCCGGGCCGAGTTGATCAGCAGCAGCATTCCGCTTTCCGCGCCCTCGAACGCGCTGACCTGGTGCAGCAGGGTGCGGTGCTGGATGATCAGCGCATCCGGATGCAGAATCGGCTCGCGGGTCCTGATGGGCTGGTCATCGATCCTGCAGTAAGAGACAACCGGGGCCCCGTCCGTTCCGAGCCGAAGCTCGGAAACGCCTGGGCGTAGCGGCCCTCGGCGAAGGCAGCCGCCGCCAGCAGCTCGGCCGCCGTGACAACACCCTGGCTGCCCCGCCCGTGAATCCGCACCTCGAACACGTTGGGCTTCCTTTCGTCAGCCGGACATCGAGCGCCGGTGAGCCGCGATGCGCTCTGGCCACAGGCTTGTCTTGTCGGCTCCTTCAGCGCAGCGGCCTCCGGCCCCGATGGCCAGGACGTTGGTCCCCCCGCCCTGGCCCCTCGCTGCTCAGGGCCGTGCATCTGGCGTGGCCGTGGCGTCGGATCGGCCGTGGCGTCGATGGTGCCGGGCGCGATCCGCGTGAAGGGGCCGGGGAACACCAGCGCGATGTGCCCGGTGCTCTGCCACCGGATGACATACGGCGGTGACCCGTCGGCATGAGGCAGCCCGATGATCTGGGCCGCCCGCCCGCTGTCCCCGTCCTGCACTAGCCAGTCACCGATCTGAGCCATGATCATTACCTCCCCAAACCGGGGAATCCGCCAGCGTGGCTGGTCAGCCCGGCTATCGGAACCCATTCGAGATGTCGCTTTCTCAGCCTTCAGGCCGGCAGGCCGGAGCGGCCCAGAGGCGAATGTCACTGACCGCAGGGCCGGATGCTAGGCCGCGTGCCTTGGTCCCGCCAGGCAGGGCCATTCGGCCCTGGCGTGCTCGCAGACGACGCCGTCTGGTGGAGACGAACGTGCGGGCGCGCCGCCAGCACCCCCGCTGCCGCCTGGCCCACCACGTCCAGTCCGGAACCGACCACGCGGCGGCCCTGGCGGCGGGGTCGATTCGTGGCCAGGCGGCAAGAAGGAGCACTTCATCCGGATCACTCCCGTCCGTATCACCGGGCGGCGCATCCGCCGGGTCCCTTAAACACGGCGGTATCGCCGGTCACGGCGAAGGGAGTTTCGCATGGCACCATTCCGCCGGCTAGCGGAGCTGACGAGGCAAGAGTGCCTTGAGCTGCTCGGCAGCGTCTCCTACGGCAGGGTCGTCTTCACGTCCCACGCGCTGCCGGCGATACGGCCGGTCAACCACCTTCTCCTCGGCGAGAAGATCATTATCAGGACCACCGTGGGGGCCGCTGTGGCCTCCGCCGTAGACGGCAGCGGGACGGTCGTGGCCTACGAGGCTGACCTGATCGACGCCGAGCAGCGGCTTGGCTGGAGCGTCGTCGTGATCGGCCGGGCCAACCGAGTCCTCAGCGCAGCGCAGATTGCGCGGTACCGGGAAGTACTCATCCCCTGGACCGACGCGGATACCGACGAGGTGATCACCATTGCCGCCGACGTGGTCACGGGGTACCGGATGATCTCCGCCACCGCAGGCGAGCCGGGGACCTCCTTCCCCGAAGTCCCGGCAATCTGACATCAGGGTAGGGAGCCCGCGAGGCCAGATAGTCCGCGGCTGATGCCATCGAGCAGAACGCTCAGGTCGGGCACAGAGTCATAGTCAGCGGTGACACCGAAGGAGATCGTGTCGAGGTAAGTAAAAATGGCGACTGCGATGCGCACGCTGTCACCGATCGGCATGTAGGGGTAGGCCGCCTCCATGCGACGACCAAGAAGGTAAAGCGGCAGGCGCGGTCCGGGCACGTTGGTGGTAACGGTCTGGACGAGCGCCTGCGGGAGCCTGAAAGCGGCACGGACGCCAAGGGCCAGGCCCATCGGTGCGGCAAGCTCCAGCAGATCCGTGAGGACCTCGGCGCTGACTGCCTGGTGAGTGGCTTTGAGGTCGTCCATCTCCTCGCGGATCATCATCAGGCGCCGCACTGGGTCAGGCTCTCCCACGGGCAGGTTGGCCAGGACTGCCGACAGGCGGTTCGTGACGACGCCCTGCTCGTCCGCACCGCGGACCGATACCGGGACCAGGGTCCGCACCACGAGCCCGGCAGCCAGCTCGCCGCGCGCCTCCAGCAGGTCACGGAAGGCGCCGGCCGTCGCCGCCAGCAGCACGTCATTGACCGTCCCGCCGTGAGCGCTGCGGATTTCCTTCACCTCGCTGAGGCTGGCCGTCGTCCATCCCCAGCGGCGGTGCGGGCCGATGGGGCCGTTCAGGAAGCCAGCCGACGGCTCGCTGAGTCGTCGTGCGCCGCCGACCAGGCCGCGGCCGAAACTCAGCAGGGCGTCCGGGTTAGCCAGCCGCTGCAGGGCGCCCGGCGCAGCGGTGAGCTTCCGGAGCGGACGGGTCAGGGCATCGCGCACGCCATTGGTGACCAAGCTGGCCGACGGGCCGGTACCGGGCTCCCAGCTGAGCGGCACCGCTGGCGTTGCCTCGGGATCGGTGTCGAAGACCTGCGTCATCAGGGCGGCGCCGCCGATGCCGTCCACCATGCAGTGGTGCACCTTCGAGATGACCGCCCACCGGCCGCCTTCCAGTCCTTCCAGGAGCCACTCCTCCCACAGGGGCCGGGTGCGGTCNAGGCGCTGCGTGATGAGCCTCGCGGCCAGGGACCGCAGTTGGTCGGCCGTACCGGGCGCCGGCACGACAGCCTGCCGGACGTGGTAACCGATCTCGAAGTTCGCGTCGTCGGCCCACATCGGCCGGAAGACCTGCAGCGGCGTGGTCCGCACGACCTGGCGGTACCGGGGCACCAGTGGCAGCTTGGCCTCGAAGAGGCGGACCAGATCGGCAAATGCTGGAGCCGGGCCATCGAAGATCGCGAGGAAGCCCAGATGCATGGGAACGTTATCGTGCTCGACGAGAAAGAATCCTGCGTCCAGCGTGGTCATCTGCTCCATCGCGTCCCCGGATTACCGCTGGCTCGGAACGACGACCACCGGGCACGAGGCGTGGCTCACGACCTGCGAGCTCACCGAGCCCAGCACGAGCGAGGCGAATCCGCCCCCGCCACGCGAGCCGACCACCAGCAGATCGGCCTCCCGCGAGGCAGCGATGAGCTCCGGCACGACGAAGCCGCTGAGAGCCTTGACCGTCACCGAGGAGGGCTGCGCGTCAAGCTGGCTGGTGACCTTGAGCGCTGCCTCTTCGGCCACGGCGCGGGCCTTCTCCGCTGCTTCCACATCAACCGGGTCAACCAGCGGGTTGCCCGTCCACGGGCTGGCCATCACCGGGTGCACTGTGAGAACGGTGAGCGCAGCATGCGTCAGCGTGGCTTCGTGTGCTGCCCACTCGAGTGCTTGCCGGGACCCCGTTGAGCCGTCAATGCCTACCACGATTCCAGGCATGTCCCTGTCCTTTCTGCCAGGCGGCCGCTTTCTGCGCACTGCACTCCGCCGTCCTGGCTTCACTGTCGCCATGACGGCGGACGTGGGACCAGAGGCCTTCGCACGGCTGCCGGGAGCCTTTGGTCCCGGATGGCCGCAGCTGGCCTACCGACCGTGTTGTCGGCGTGCGTGACAGGCTCCATTACCGGGAGGGGCGCTGATGGGCGTTCCGGCGGCCGGCATCCGGCGGCGTTATCGTGGGTCTACTTTCTTCCCCGAGGTTGTGTCGCTGGAGCCGCTGATGGACTCGCCGGAAG
>JGI20205J14842_1000144_pt1 | contig 17935 bp, 16 predicted proteins | sample NGESurshal092012_2_FD_14842 | JGI IMG/M metagenome (IMG submission 14842) | reverse complement strand
AAAAAAATTGATCCTGTAAAATACATTGTTTCATATTTAGCTAAAGCCTATACAGAAATTATCATTGATCCTCCAGCTAAAGCTGGAGGCAATTGAAAAGGAATTATTATTACCTCTTCTAAGGCGGGAATATTTAAAAAATGAATTGAATTTAATAAAGTGCAATACTTCTTCAATGAATTGCCACACGGTTTTAACCCGTGGCTAAAGAGATGTCCTTAAAGGCTTTAGCCAAAAAAATTGATCCTGTAAAATACATTGTTTCATATTTAGCTAAAGCCTATACAGAAATTATCATTGATCCTCCAGCTAAAGCTGGAGGCAATTGAAAAGAGATATTATTATCACTGTTAAAGAGGGAACAATTAAAAAAATGAATTGAATTTAATAAATTGCTATATTGCTTCAATGAATTGCCACACGGCTTTAGCTGTGGGCTAGTGGGTGGTTGTTGTCGGCTTTAGCCAAAAAAAATCTTGTACAAAAGAAATCCGTAAAATGGATGAATAAGATTTAATACTTATTTTTAACTAATAGTGAAATCTAAAAATACCATTAGTCAAAAAATAAAAAGTTAGACTATGCCATTTGTAAAAGTTTATATACATTTTGTATGGAGTACTAAAAACAGGGAGCCATTTTTGGCAACTGAGGAAATGCGTCAAAAGGTTTGGCATCATATGCGGGAAAATGCCAAACTCAAAGGAATTTTTATTGATTTTATAAATGGACACAAGGAGCATTGTCACTGCCTTGTTTCACTAAGCATTGATCAAACGATAGAAAAAATAATCCAATTAATAAAAGGTGAATGCTCGTTTTGGATAAATAAACAAAATGAATTTATCCCAGTGTTGGCAGGAAGAAAGTTTGAATGGCAAGACGAATATTTTGCTGTTTCAGTCTCCGAGTCCCAGGTTGATAAAGTAAGAAATTATATTAAGAACCAGGAAGAACATCATAAGCATAAAACTTTTCAACAGGAGTATGATGAACTAATAAAAAAGTTCGGATTTCAAAAATATAAATAGAAACACAATGATATCATTAGCAGCATGTTTTTATTCGCCGGAAGATTATTCAAAACTTTTAAAAATATCAAAAGACAGGAATAAAATGTGTGATACTTATGAAGAATGGTTGGTTCAGTTTATGAAGATGAAGACCAGTATGGAAGAAGAGCATATAGCCGTAACTCCCGTACGTATTAACCTCGATGCATTATCAAAATTCTGCAAAGAAAATAATCTTAAAAATACAGGTGAAGCAAGGTCAAGATATGCTTCTTACTTAGCAACACAAATGAATAAAATAGATTTAGCATTAAGGTCTAATAATGATAGAGACGACCTGATCCCCGACTGACTTCATCCAAAATGTTGACCAATGCCACACATCAATTTTGAATTTAAAGCAACCACAAAAGATTTAGACGGTCTCCAAAAAAAATTGCTTGAACTGAATCCAATATTTGTTGGAGCAGACAGGCAAACAGATACTTATTTTAATGTATCAAAAGGAAGATTAAAACTCCGCGAAGGAAATATTGAAAACTCACTCATTTATTACGAAAGACAAAATGTGGCTGATGCCAAACAGTCGGATGTCTTATTATACCCGCATCAGCGGGATCCATCATTGAAAGATATCTTAACCAAACTTCATGGAATAAAAGTAGTGGTAAATAAAATCCGTAAAATTTATTTTATTGAAAATGTAAAATTCCATTTTGATACCATTGAAGAAATAGGAACTTTTGTAGAAGTGGAAGCCATTGATAATACCGGGAAAATTGGAATTGAAAGATTAAAAGAACAATGCAATCATTACGCTCATTTGTTTGAAATAAAAAGTGAGGATTATATTTCTATTTCTTACTGCGATATGATTTTGGAATTGTTGGATAGTTAAATTGTTGAATTATTAAGCGTAGAACTTTTGTCNGTTATAAAAATTATTGCATTATTAAAATTATTCTGTTAGTTTACAGCAAACCAACAAATAACCCGGATTCTGAATAAGCCAATTAACTAATTAACTAATTAACTAATTAACCAATTAACCTCTTTCCCCATGTTCGATTTTCGTTTACAGGTTTTTCAAACAGTAGCTAAGCGCCTAAACTTTACCAAGGCTGCCGCAGAATTATATATTTCCCAGCCTGCTGTCACCAAGCATATCCAGGAACTCGAACATTATTTCAAAGTGAAACTTTTTGATAGAAATGGTTCACGGATAAAATTGACATCTGCCGGAGAAATTTTACTTCAGCATACTGAACAATTGTTTGCTATATACCGCAACCTTGAATTTGAGATGAATCATATTACTTCACAACGTAGTGGAAAGCTGAGATTGGGCGCCAGTACTACTGTTGCACAGTATGTATTGCCGCCGGTGCTTGCCGCTTTTCATAAAAAATTTAATGAAGTGCAAGTTACCTTGACAACAAATAATACAGAGCAAATAGAGCAGGCTCTGAATAATAAAGAAATAGATTTGGGCATTATTGAAGGGCATTCAAAAAATGCAGCTATAAAATATACTGAATTTTTAAAAGACGAAATAGTGTTGGTTTCTGCGGATAAAAATCCGCTCGCCAAAAAGGAAATTATTCTACCGAAGGATTTAATAAATATTCCTCTATTGTTGCGGGAACCTGGTTCCGGTACATTAGATGTAATTGCCCATGCTCTTAAAAAGGTTGGATTAAAATTGAGGGATTTAAAAATAGAAATGCAACTGGCGAGCACAGAAAGTATGAAATCTTATTTGCTTCATTCCAATAGTATGGCGTTTCTTTCCATACATTCTATTTTGTCTGAATTAAAAAGGAATGAGTTCAGGATCATTGATATAAAAGGGTTGAGTATTGAACGTTTTTTTTATTTTATACAACTCCAGGGCCACGGCGATGCATTACCGGAATTGTTTATGAAATTTGCACGCCATCATAACTTCAGGTAATCGGGTATCACTAATAAGAATTTCTTTTCCATAAAGTAGTTGATGAATTTAGCAGAGTAAAAATTGATCAGATTATGGGAAAAAGTACCATCATTACTTCTCAGAAAAAGTTTAGAAATTTATTAGATAAAAGTATTACTGCAAGGGAGCTCACTTTTGTAGCCGCATTAATGTTGTGCCTCACACCTTTCGTTTCGCCACCTGTCGCGTTGCTCATTGGGTTTGCAATTGCTCAATTTACAGGTCATTCGTTTCTTCATTTAAATCACAAAGCCATTTCTTTTTTATTGAAGGTTTCTGTAGTAGGATTAGGTTTTGGGATGAACGTGCAAAGCGCCGTGAACGCAGGTAAAGAAGGAATTCTTTTTACCATTGCCTCCATTACAGGAACGCTTGGTTTAGGGTTATTATTGGGCAGATTTTTAAAAATAGAAAAGAAAACTTCCCATCTTATTTCCTGCGGTACTGCTATATGCGGTGGAAGCGCCATTGCTGCCATAAGCCCTTTAATTAAAGCTGAAGAAAAACAAATATCTGTTGCATTGGGAGCTATATTTATTTTAAATTCTATCGCTTTATTTCTATTTCCCTTTATTGGCCATCAACTTCATTTATCACAAATGCAATTTGGTCTGTGGAGTGCGATTGCCATTCACGATACCAGCAGTGTAGTGGGCGCAGCCAACAAATACGGTGCAGAAGCATTGCAGGTGGCAACTACAGTAAAACTTGCGCGGGCATTGTGGATCATTCCTGTGGCTTTATTAACCACAGTTTTCTTTAAAACGGGGAAACAAAAAATTAAAATTCCATACTTCATCGGGTTATTCGTTTTGGCAATGATCATCAATACCTATTTACCCATCATACACCCTGTCTCTGCGTGTATAGTAGATGTCGCAAAGATTGGGTTGACAGTAACTTTATTTTTAATTGGTGCAGGATTATCAAGATCCGTTTTAAAATCAGTAGGCGCAAAACCATTAATACAAGGAATTATCCTTTGGGTTGTTATTTCTGCAGTAGCGCTCTTTGCGGTTATGCATTTAGCTGCTTAAAATATAAAAATGAAAAAAAGGGCTGTGGGCTAAAGTCCTTTATTCATAGGTAGTTCGGGCTGTTGGGCAGTATCTTTACCGCGGTAGTTTCTTTTATATCCAATCTTTGAAAAGCGGTAAAGGATACTTGCCCACATCCCGCAGCCCTTCAGCAATAGATTCTTTTGGGAGCAAAATACATCTACCTTTTTATTTATCACTAAACATCTTAAATTGTGCAACAAAAATACAAATGAGCAAACCACTAATCGTAAAAAACAGCATTACCATTCAGGCACCCGCATCAAAAGTCTGGGATGCATTAATAAATCCCGCACAAACCAAAAAATACATGTTTGGATGTGAAACAGTTTCTGACTGGAAACCAGGGAGTGAATTGTTATGGAAAGGAAATTATGAAGGGAAGGATATGGTTTTTGTAAAAGGAAAAATAATTGAAATTATTCCGGAAAAGTTTTTATCCTACACCACTATTGATCCTAATTCGGGCATTGCTGATATCCCTGAAAATTATCTTACAGTGACTTATGATTTAAAAGAAGAAAATGGTCAAACTGAATTGACGGCAACCCAGGGAGACTATTCAACAGTAGGAGATGGAGAGAAGAGATTTAGAGAAACCCTGGATGGAGGAGGATGGAATCCAATTCTGATCCAAATAAAAAAAATGTTAGAATCCTGAGGCCTTCAACCGGAGGGTATGAAAAAATATATTTATTTACCATGCTTGTCAGTCATATAAAAAACCATGTTGCCTCCCTGCATTATTTCATCATAATTCAGAAACCATCCTTTTAATTCTTTACCATTTAGTTCTATTTTCTTTACATACACATTTTTATCACCCTGGTTTTTTGTATCAATAATAAATTGTTTCCCGTTTTCTAAATTTAATATGGCATGATCTACTGCGGGGCTGCCGATAGCATATTCATTATCTGATGGGGATACCGGGTAAAATCCTAATGAACTCATAATATACTAGGCACTCATTTGCCCGCAATCATCATTGCCTTCCAATCCGGCTGCACCATTATGATATTGATTTTTCAGGATCATTCTTACGGTTCTTTGAGTTTTCCATGGTTGATTGGTCCAGTCGTAGAGATAACCTACATGATGAGAAGGTTCGTTTCCATGAACATAATTTCCTATGATCCCATCCCTGGTGATATCTTCCGTATTTGCAAAAAATTTATCCGGCAGCTGCATGGTAAATAAAGAATCGAGGTGAGGAATGAATTTTTTATTACCCCCCATTAATTGTATCAATGCTTTAGGATCATGGGGCACATACAAACTGTAGTTCCATGCATTACCTTCAATGAATCCCTCGCCATCAGTTTCCAGCACATCAAAGTTTTTTCGAAAAGTGCCGTCACTCATGCGTGGGCGCATAAAACCAATAGAAGGATCAAATACATTCCTCCAGTTTTGCGAACGTTTTATAAACTGATCGTAAATTTCGGTACGGCCTAATTTTTTTGCCAATTGTGCAATGCACCAGTCATCGTATGCGTATTCAAGAGTTGTAGAAACGGAAGACCCGTCTTTTTCTGAAGGAATATAACCCTTGTCCATATAATAGCCAATACCTTCATAACTGCGATGCGTAGCTGTAGTAACGCATGCATCCAAAGCCTTACTGGCATCGCCCGTATAAACGCCTTTGACAATAGCATCTGCGATCACTGATACACTGTGATAGCCGCTCATACACCAGTTTTCATTAGCTGAATTAGACCATATCGGGAGCATGTGCCATGCACTCTGATCAAAATGCGCCAGCATGGACTTGACCATATCATTATTTCGCTTTGGCTGAATAATATTAAATAAAGGATGCAGGGCCCTGTGTGTATCCCACAAAGAAAAAGTGGTATAATTAGTGAAGCCTTTTGCCGTGTGAGTAGCCTGGTCAACGCCACGATATTCGTGATTCACGTCCATATACACAGTGGGACTAATAAAGGCATGATACATAGCAGTATAAAAATTAATCATGTCCTCGCGGGTATTCATTTTTACGACAACTTTATTCAGTTCCTTGTTCCATAATTGTTGTCCTTTATTTTTAATAGCATCAAAATCCCATGACGGAGTATCTTCATGCATGTTCATCAGTGCATTCTCGCAGCTTACCGGAGACAGGGCAAATTTTATTTTTATTTTTTCTCCTTCATCTGTATTAAAATCAAAATACATTCTTAATTGCCTCGCAGATAATTCAGGAAAGTTTTTTCTCTGATCCAATTTCCCCCAAAACCCCCTGTAGGGCTCTCTTTTAGAAAAATCTTTGGCTCCATAGGATTTAAAAGGTTTTGAAAAACACATTGCAAAATACAAAGTGCGTGTTTTGGCCCAACCATTAGTTTGCCTGTAACCTGTAACAAGCGTATCATTCACAACTCTTACATAGGTCCACACATTTTTATCATCATAATTATAAATTCCACTTATCAGATCAAGAATGATATGAGCCTGGTCCGATTTGGGAAAAGTATATTGGTGAAATCCTACGCGGGTAGTAGTCGTAAGTTCTGCAAGAATATTATAATCTTCCAGATTTACTTTGTAATAATCGGCTTCTGCTACTTCAGAAGAATGAGAAAACCTGGAACGAAATCCATTTTCAGGATGATCGGATGTGCCCGGGTTAAGTTTCAGTTTCCCGGTGGTAGACATAATCAGGAAATCGCCTAAGTCAGAATGCCCTGTACCACTAAAATGCGTGTGGCTGAAACCAACTATGGTGGAATCACCGTATTGATAGCCCGCGCAATATTTGTAAACGTCAGGATTATATTTTCCATCTACTGCATACGGTATGGTATCTGTATCAGGGCTCAATTGAACAGAGCCAAATGGCACTGTAGCACCCGGAAAAGTATGGCCCATTTTTTCAGTACCAATAATTGGTTTTACATATTCTATAAGATTTTCCTGTTGAGTTTGTGAAAAACAATTAGAAGAGAAAATAGAAGAGAGAAAAATTAGAGGAAGAAATTTTATTTTCATGAGAAATGATGAGATGGTTTTTAATATTTATAAATGAGGTAGTCTAAAGGAGGATGAGTTTTTGAATCATTAATCTTTGATCTTCAATTTTGTTAACGTTGTTAAGATCACCGACTCAGTTTCTTCATCACTTAAATCACGGGGCGTAAATTTTTCGCCAATCAGTTTTTCATAAAGCTCAATATAACGGTTATGAATAATCGTAATCCATTCGTCACTCATTTCTGGAACATGCTGACCTTCTTTTCCCATAAAATTATTTTCAATGAGCCATTCCCTGACAAATTCTTTGCTGAGCTGTTTTTGTTTTTCTCCTTTTAATTGCCTTTCTGCAAAGCCATCTGCATAAAAATAACGCGAGCTGTCGGGAGTATGTATTTCATCAATTAAAATAATTTCATCATTCAATTTTCCAAATTCATATTTGGTATCCACCAATATCAATCCTCTTTTGGCGGCAAGCTCTTTACCCTTTTCAAAAAGCTGCAAAGTATATTTTTCCAATTGAGCATAATCTTTTTCAGAAACAATATTTCTCGCAATAATTTCTTCCCTGCTGATGTCTTCATCGTGGCCTTCTGCAGCTTTGGTCGATGGAGTAATTATAGGTGTGGGGAAATAATCATTTTCTTTTAAACTATCCGGCATTTTTACCCCGCATAAAATTTTATTTCCTGAAGAATACGTGCGCCAGGCGTGTCCTGTAAGGTTTCCTCTTACTACCATTTCTACTTTAAAAGGATCGCATTTTAATCCTATAGAAACATTAGGCGCCGGAGTGGCCAACAACCAGTTTTTACAAATATCTTTTGTTGCATTAAGCATATAAGCAGCCACCTGGTTTAGCACCTGCCCTTTATTAGGAATTGGCTTGGGCAATATCACATCAAACGCGGAAATACGATTGCTGGCGATCATTACCAAAAGGCGATCGTCTATAGTATAAACATCCCTTACTTTTCCTTTATAAAAANTGGTTTGCCCCGGCAATTTATTTGAAATCATAATAATAAAATAAGGTGCAAAAATGCANATAAAATTTTAGAAGCTGTAAAGAAATAGAAATTTTATTCACCATTTAATCCGTTCGTGGGGCACTAACGGTGGCGGTCAGCCGTGGCCAGTATCCTCACCGACTACTTTTAGCAGCATAAAAAATTCAAATAATCATTTCTATACAGGCTCTTAGTAACCAGTAAAATCTTATCTCAATGGCAATTGAATATAAAAATAATTTTTTATTCCAACTTTACAATCCTTAAATTGCTGTTAATTCCTAACCAAAAAAGTAAGATATGAGAAAGTTCTTCAAAATCTTTGCCTTCTTTATTATTGGAAATATTTTTTCAATATTAGCCTTAGCACAGGGCACCACCATTAAAGGGAATGTAGTCAATAAAACAACGGGAGAAAACGTGCCTGCTGTTTCTGTCACAGTAAAAGGAACTGGTGAAGGAACTTATACTGACGAGAAGGGACATTTTTCATTGGATATAAAAGGCCAGCTTCCGGTTACCTTAATTGTTTCATCTATTGGTTATAAGGAACAGCAAATCCCTGTTAATAGTACCGAAGAAGTTAAAGTGGTATTTGAGCCTGAAAGCACTCTTGGACAAGAGATAGTAGTTGCTGCAACCCGCACACCATCCAGCATAATGGCATCGCCGGTAACAATTGAACGGATAAGTCCTGTGGATATCAGGAACTCCCCTGCTGTTTCGTATTATGATATGATTGGAAAACTAAAAGGAGTAGATGTGGTAACTGCATCCCTGACATTTGTATCTCCAAGTACGCGCGGTTTCAATTCAAGTGGAAATCTTCGACTGAACCAAATAGTAGATGGGATGGACAACCAGGCTCCGGGATTAAACTTTTCAGTAGGAAATGTAATCGGGCTTTCCGGATTAGATGTAGCGAGTGTAGAATTATTACCGGGTGCTTCCTCAGCACTGTATGGACCAGGTGGTATGAATGGCGCCATAATAATAAATAGCAAAGATCCTTTTCGCTACCAGGGGGTTTCCTTTGAAGTGAAAACAGGTATTATGAATATCAATAACACCGACCGTAGTCCTTCACCTTATTACAATTGGTCATTGAGATGGGCAGTGAAAGTGAGTGATAAATTTGCCTTCAAAGTAGGTGCCGAACTGGTACAGGCAAAAGATTGGGTGGCAAATGATTACAGGGATTACAACCGTCTGGGTACAACCGGGGGAATAAAAGCCGGTACGCGTGAAACGGATCCTAATTACGATGGGGTAAATGTGTATGGCGATGAAACTACCGTTGATATTCGTTCCAATGTATTAAACCCTATTGCACAGGCAGCTCCATTTTACGCTCCATATATAAATTCTTTACCTGCTTCTATGCCTGTGTCCAGGACCGGATATGACGAAAAGGATATAATAGATCCTAATACAGTTAATTACAAAATGTACGGCGAAGTAAGTTATANGCTTACCCAAAAGACTTCTCTTAACGCCGAAGNGCACTGGGGTACAGGAAATACTGTCTATACAGGCAGTGACCGGTATTCGCTTTTAAATTTAAAAATAGGACAATACAAAGTAGAATTAGTAAACACTAACTGGTTTCTAAGAGCCTTTACTACACAGGAAAATGCAGGCAATTCTTATAATGCAACTGTAACTACCCGGTTATTAAATGAGGCCTGGAAACCAAGTGGAGGTGCCGACGGATGGTATTCACAATTTGGTATGGCTTTTTTAAATGCTAAAGTAGCCGGCGAATCAGATATCAACGCCTATAATACAGCAAGGGCATTTGCTGACATTGGCAGGCCTGCGCCGGGATCTGCAGAGTTCAAAACACTTTTCGATAAAATAAGAAGTATTCCAATTTCCCAGGGCGGAGGTTTATTTGTAGATAAAACCAATCTTTATAATGTAGAAGGACAATATAATCTATCACCCGAAACATCCAGTTTTGCTGATGTTTTAGTAGGCGCCAATTTTAAAAGATATGTACTGAATTCAGAAGGCACCTTGTTTGCCGATTCTACCGGAAAAATTCCAATCAACGAATTTGGTGCCTATATCCAGGCCACCAAAAAGCTTTTGGATGATCGCCTGACCCTGATCTTTTCCGGCCGTTATGATAAAAATGAAAATTTCACGGGAAGATTTACTCCTCGTTTTTCTGCAGTCATAAAAGTTGCTGATGATAACAATATCAGGGTATCTTATCAGCAAGCCTACCGTTTCCCCTCTACCCAGAACCAATATATTAATCTGAGAGTGGGCGGAGGTACCGCTTTAATTGGTGGCTTAAAAATCTTCCAGGATTATTATCATTTTAATACCAATCCTGTGTATGCAATTGATGACAATTTATTATCAGGTCATCCGATGGTTCAAACATTTGACAAGTTCAAAGCCGAAAGTGTGAATTCATTTGAAGGTGGCTACAAGGGTCTTTTGTTCAATAAGAGATTACTGGTTGATCTTTATGGTTATTATGGAATATATCAGAATTTTATCTCCAGCACGCAGGTGGCACAATCAGTAAATAACGATATAAGTGTGTTTACTAATCCGGCCACGGTGCAAGCCAATCTTAATAATCCCGCATTGGTTTCTACTTATTCAGTACCTACCAATGTAAAAGGAAATGTAAATACTTACGGATTCGGATTGGGACTTACCTACTCACTTCGTCATAATTTTTTAATCGGAGCCAATGTTACTTCTGATCATTTGGATAAGGTTCCTGCCGGATTTCAAGCCGACTTTAACGCACCCGATTACAGGGTAGGTGCTACTTTCAGTAACACCGGCTTTGGTAAAGAAAACAAGTACGGATTTAATATCACTTACCGCTGGCAGGATGATGTGAATTACCAGGGTGATTTTGCAAATGGAATCGTACCGGCTTATCAAACTATAGACGCACAGATCAGTTATAAATTTCCGGCGCAAAATGTATTATTAAAATTGGGTGCTACTAATATTTTGAATCAATATTACCGCGATGGATTTGGTAACGCCAGTATTGGCGGCCTTTATTATGTAAGCATTGGTTATAACGTATTTTAAAAAATTATTTTATTGAATCATTTTTAAATAGAAAATATGAAAATAAAAATATTAAAAAACCGCACGGTTTCCGGAATACTACTTTTTAGTGCCATAGTATTGATATTTACTTCTTGCAATAAAGCCTTACCCGATGCTACGCCAATAATTTACCCTCCGGTGAATAACACCACTACCAGTATAGGAGCTATGTTAAACTCCGATACTACTTTTAGTTTTTTTAAAGCGGCTGCCACCAAGGTAGGAATGTTAGCGCAGTTCAGCGACACTACAAAAGTATTTACCGCCTTTATTCCCAATAATAGTGCATTTCGTGCGTCGGGAATTCCATCTCTAAGTGTTGTAAATGCGTTACCACCGGCAACTTTGGGAGGAATAGTAGGTTATTCTATTATCGCGGGGGAACAATACCTTTCCACTACTATACCAACTACTTTCCCTAATATTCAGTTGCCAACGTCCATTACTATTGGTACCCTTCCGGGAACGATTCTCAATTTAAACCTGAGTACATTTCCTTCCGTCAGCGCCACAGGTTTTTATGATAATAATATTCCTGTGGTAATGCCCGATTTGAAAATGAGCAATGGCGTTGTGCACGTGGTGGCAGCTATAGTAGCTCCTCCGAGCCAATTATTAAAAGATGCGATGTATAATAATCCTAACCTTACTTTTTTCAAAGCTGCGGTAGCAAGGGCTGATAGTGGCCAAACAGGATTGAACAAAATTGATTCCTTATTGGGCTATGCTGTTACTAATATGACTGTTCTTGCGCCTAGTGATGCCGCATTTCAGAGTTTATTGTACGGGCTCATCTATGGCGCTTTATTACAGCAGGGGCTTATGCCAGCGCAAGCAGGACCCACGGCCACGGCGCTTTCGGGATCGCCTACCGTATTTAGTAATCCCTTGTTATTCCCTTATATTACTGCCTCTACGGTAAGAGGTATATTAGTATATCATTTCCTCGCTACAGATCAGGGCGCAGGTTTCCAACCAAACATCAGGGTCTTTTCCAATAATTTTACATCTACGCCTGCATTCTACACGACATTGATAAATTCTGTAGTGCCCACCCATCCTGGTATTTTAGCACAGGCTACTTTTACCGGACCATTTGTAACCCAATTACAGTTTACCGGGCTTGGAACTTTTCCTCCCGGCGGGGCACCTTATTCAGGCACTCCTGCTAATGCTATCAGTTTGGATAATCATTGTGTGAATGGAGTTTATTATATCATTGACCAGGTATTACTACCTCAATAAAAAAAGAAAGGTTGTTCTAAAAATGAACAGTCTTTTTTTTATTTTATTAATTGATAGCATATTTTAATTACGGATTTTTAGTAATAAATTTTACTTTTGGAGCCACTAAAGATTAATAAGGAATAATATCCTCCAATTATTTCACAATAAAAAACACACATAATATGTCATTTAATTTAATGGAAACGGTAAAGAATTATTTTACCAGCGAATTCACTAACCAGGCGTCATCTACATTGGGAGAAGATAACTCAGGTATCTCTAAAGCATTGACTGCTATCATTCCGACAGGATTGGCGGGTATTTTAAATAAAGCTACTTCTGGTACAGAAGGAGCTAATAGTATTTTTGAGATGACTAAAAACGCTATCGGAAATGCTTCAGGAAATACCTCTTTAACAGGAACTGAAAACGTACAAAAAGGAAATAGCATGCTTGGTAGTTTGTTTGGAAGCAATCAGCAAGGAATTGTTGGCGCCATTTCAAAATTTGCAGGTATTAAAGATTCTTCAGCTTCTTCATTAATGAGTATGGGTTTACCTGCAATCATGGGAATCTTAGGAAAGCATGCTGAACAAACTAATTTATCAGCCAGCGGTTTATCAGGATTTCTTTCTTCACAAAAGGATCATATTATGCAGGCCATGCCACCAGGTTTGTCTTCGTTGGCGGGCATGTTGGGCTTAGGTTCTGTAAGTGCTGGCATTCCTTCAATGACGACGCATGCCAAACCAATTGTTACCAATGCTGCGCAGGAAATTTTAGATGAACCAAAAAGAAATAATTGGTTATTGCCTTTAATACTAATTATAGCAGCCATAGGGCTACTTTGGGGTTTATCCAGGGGATGCAATCAGACAAGGCCCAGTACAGCTGCTGATTTAGATACCTCTGCAATGGTTCAAAATACAGATACTTCTGCAGTAGCGTCTACACCTGTAGCAACAGCGCCGGAATCTATAAAAGTAAAACTGNCCAACGGCAAAGAACTGGATGCTTATAAAGGAGGTATAGAAGATCAATTGGTAACTTTCTTAAACAGCGATTGGAAATCATTAAGTGACGATTCTTTAAAAAACAGGTGGTTCGATTTTGATAACCTGAATTTTAATACAGGCACAGCAACATTAAAACCCGAAAGCGAAAAACAATTGGATAATATTGCTGAAATATTAAAAGCTTTTCCCGATGCGAAAATTAAGATCGGCGGCTATACCGATGTAACCGGAAATGCGGCAGCTAATAAAAAACTTTCCCAGGATCGTGCTGATGCTGCAAAAAATGGATTGGATAAAAGAGGCGTGGCCAAACAAGTTATCGGCTCAGAAGGATATGGCTCTCAATTTGCAAAATTCCCTGCTACGGCTACTGATGCTGAAAAAGCGACCGACCGCCATGTTTCTGTAAGTGTGAGGAAATAGGAAGAATGACGACTGACGATTGACGACAGTTAATTTGCATCAGGCAAAAATTTATTAATATAAAACCCCGGGTATCTGCCGGGGTTTTTTGTTAGCGGTCGGTATCTTCGACACCAAACCGCGGGTGGTAATTTTTAAAAAGGAAAAGCAGGAATTAGAAAAATTTTTGTTTGTTTATTGTAATAACTTAATAGCAGTCGGTATCTTCGACGTCAGACCGCGGATGGTATTTCAAAGCAACAATAATATGAATTCTTTTTTTAGAATATAACGGGAAAGGTTATCTGAAAATTATAGCTTCTTATTTGTCCACAGGCTCACCTGCAAATCCTCATCTTTTGTAATGCTATCATCTGTGGTCTCAGTCTGATTATCTTAAAAATACACCACAATCGCGCCAAGTGGGGGAATGTCTCATTCTGCCCATTTCTTATTTGTTCCGGCATTGACCGGGCATATAAAAAAATAAAGCATTGAAAAAATCCCTGTAAAAATGATGGTGGTGGCCCAAACTTTATAATTCGCCAAAGGCGATACAATGCAGGAAAGGATTTTAGCTCCCAATCCAACCGGATTTATGAAGATATCCCAGCTATTCCACCTTTCAAAACGTCCGAGATAAACACCAAAAGACGACATGAACAACATGAGTGGAACGAAGAATTTTATTATTTTATAATTGAATTTTCCCTTTAAGAATAATTCAGCTTTCCTGATAGAAATAAATGCCATCATAATTCCTGTAAAGGCCGCTGCAAACAACAAGCATGCATCATACCATAAAGGAACATTTGTAAAGGCCCTCAGATGAATTAAATCGGTAACCATGTATAAGGCATTCGGCAAAAACAAAACCCAGCAAAAAAACAAACAGCCCTGTTTCCAAAGCGCAGAATTTTTAAAGTCCTTGAAATAATTGCTTAATAGATATGGTATCCACCCCAGGAAAAGATTCCATGCGATAAATATATACCGCCATGTTCCGGAATACCAAACTCTGGCAGTTATCATTAAACCGATAAAAAGAAATGAAATTAATAACGCCCTGTTGAAATTACGTGCAGAAAAATGAATCATATAAAAATTGATTTACAAAATTAAGAAATATTCCTCCCTATGAAAATAATGGAAGAATATTTGAGAATACTTTATCGTTTGAAGAGGATAAATTTGTGAAATAATTTTAATTCGTTTTGAGAAATCTTTGGTTTGTTATGAGCAGGCTTTGGTTTGAAGCGTGTACACCTTTGCATCAGCCATATATTTCAAGGACATTCTTTCCCTGGCATTACTTATACAAAGTGTTACCAAACGTTTATTCTTTTTATAACTCTAATATTTCAGAAATTAATATCTTATATTTTTGAATATCCCTTCCAAATCTCTTCTGTACATCAATCCATAATGCAATTCCTATCGCTAATAATATTCCTCCAGGTATGTACAGGATTGCACTTCTACTTATTCCTAAGATTATTATAATTAGACCAAAACCCAAATAAACAGATGCATCCAGTTTTGTTAAAAAGTGTTGAGTAAAAGAGATTTCTACTTCGGTCTCATTTTCAGTATCTGATTTTACCATCTTTCCATTTACGATAATATGATTACGGAATATTATTTGAGGTCCATATAGAACCCGTTTACGCACTTTAAATGTTACTGAATCATTTTTATCATGATCCATATTAAAAACAAATCCGTCAGCAGGTCCAAGTGCGGAATCTAGTTTCTTAATAATCTCCTGGGGATTACTTTTTACTTTAAAATTCCATGTTTTCACATTATCGTTTTAAATGTTTGGTAACGTTCGGGGCGATGGGCTGGCATTTTATAACGTCAGGCAGGGAACCTAAGCCAAATTGAAAAACTAAAGCTGAAGGTAAATACAAAAAGCGGATATTTGTTCGTCTGTTGGAGTCCCGCACAAGCGGGAATGATATATTGATTCACCTTTGCATATTCTCAAATAACTCTTTTACTTTTTTTATATTTTTTTTTGAGGTGTATTGCAATTTTACTTTATGTTTATTGTAATCAGATAAGAAGTCAGAAAAATAATTCCAATTAAATATTGGTTTATTCTCAATCCAATAAGTTCCTGATGAATCTATCTTTAAAATTCTTACCGGACCGCCTATAGATTGTTTATTATTATCTTTCGCATATTTATAGATAGCTTTTATTGCTATTTTGCCCAGGTTTTCGCAGGAAATAGTATCTGAATATAAATCTTTAAAAATCGTAGTATCTGATTCAAAGTAACCGGTTGTATTTATACAGCCCTTATTTTTTAAAATGCCATTATAATAACAGATAGTTGGTTTACCATTTTCATAACCAGCGGCTACCATTAGATTAGAGGCGAACAAATTATATACAGAAACGGGCATATCTTGTTGGCAAAAGTAAAGTAAGTTTGCAAACAGGTGAGATAAAGGAGGAGGTTTTAAAGAAACCATTGCAAATCTATGTATTACTCCTTTAAAGAATACACCGCCATACAAACCATTTCCTGTTTCCGCAAAACCATCTGCGCCCATTATAGCTGTTTTTTGCTCTTCATCACAATACGCCAAAATTGAGTGTGATGAATCAGTCTGATCATATATGGATCCTCTCGATTCAGAAGCTATCATAATTCCATTTGAGCCTATTGCGGCAATAAAAAAAGAACTATTAATTCCTACCTTTTGAGAAAACGCATTGTTAGTCCAAAATGAAATTAATAAAAGTATTTTTATTGAATTTTGAATATATCTCATTTATACTTTTTGATTAGGAGTTGCACTTTTTCTTTTTACTCATTTCTTTTCTTTTGGCATTAGCGGTACATGTAATAAGCCTTGTATATCAATATCGAATGATGAAAGCATTTTATTTTTTTTCTTCTATTTGTCCATCCAATAGCCGATAGAAACCCATTGATTTTGCCTGGCTTCTGGCAAGTACGGTTCTAATTCCAGAGTGGTGGTTAGATATAAAGGTAATGTTTGGTCAATAGTTCGAAGAGTGTTATTACGACATTCTCAGGGGGTAATTCCGACATTATCTTATTTATATATTTGCTTGTTTAAATCCAATTAAAAGTTTAGAATACAATATGTAAAATTCAACCTTCGTGAAGTTCCCTTCCTTTCGCAAGTCCACACTACCCACTTCTCAGAACCTCCCGATAGTTTATGAATTTTGAAACAATGTGACACTTATAAGTATAGATTGTAACTCAAGGTGTTGAACAGCGGTTCTACTTTGCAAGGGACAAAACCGTGAATGATTTAAATTTCCTCGCAGAGTATAAGGTCTGGAAATTTTAATTGCCACGGGTTTTAACCCGTGGACAATGAAATATCTTCAAAGGCTTTAGCCAATATCTATAGATTCTTTACAGTAGATTACTTTTTAACTTTTGGCTAAAGCCGGGAATCTCAAACACAATCCCACTAACTAAAGTTAGTGGCAATTGATAAAACCTACAAAGGACAAAACCATGAATCATTCAGTTTAAAAAGTTCACTAATTTGCCCCTTGCTAAGTATAATTGCACTAATCCCATTATCGTCAGAAATTTACCAGTCGTCGAAATAGGGTATTCGCTTATCGAAAAGAGCCCAATAAGGCAGTTAAGCTTTGCATCTTTGCATCATCAAACAACAATAACAATCCGGACTATAAAACGTATTTGCCTGTTGTTTGAGGTAAAAAAAGTAAGCATACTCAATTAATAATAACATTAAACTTAAAAAAATGGAAAACACTTATATGTGGGTATTTAATATAGTTGAAAGTTGCAATAACGATTTTCATTTCGACTGCGCTGATGTATTAATTTCATTATTTAAAATTAAATATGGTGATTCAGATCGCGTTGCTGAGTTAGCATCTCTAAGGCAATCAAAATGGAACACAATGCATGCGATTTAAATGTGAAAAGAGAAAGGGAATTTGATATTGAAGTTCTCCAACCTGGCGCAAGATGTGGGCCGGGAATTTATATTCGTCAGCTCGAACGTTAGCCCCATTGAAAAACTATTGATGAAGATAAGAACAAAAGATGAACAATGAAAGTTCTGACCGTACTGCTGCTGATAGCATCACAAACGATGAGGATTTGCATGTCAGCCCTGCTTTTAGCAATACC
>JGI20205J14842_1000135_pt1 | contig 18394 bp, 11 predicted proteins | sample NGESurshal092012_2_FD_14842 | JGI IMG/M metagenome (IMG submission 14842) | reverse complement strand
CCACGCCAGCCCGCCCAGGACGGGACGCGGACAAGTTTCGTGGCCACCAAACGCCACCAAGACCTGTTGACTATTTTCGAGCGGGACAGCATCCGGGCTGCGCTCTGCCAGACCAGGGCCCTCCACCGTGCTCAGCGCCAGGTCAAGGGCCGATTGGCGGCTGCCGTACCAGTCATCCTCACCATCTCCGCCGGTTACGTGGCGCTCTGGAGCCGACACCAAATGGCGGCAAGACGGGTACCGAGTGCTCCGGCTCCTACTCACTGCCGGAGCGGCCAGCGAAGTCATCGGCGTCCCTGACCGGGCTGCACCGGATGGGGCTACTGTGAAAGGCCACCTCATCTGAGGTCGACAACCCGCTATAGGATCCCGCCACTGAATGCTGGGGGCGCGGGTTCACTGCGGGCCGCGAGCTTTTTGGCCCGTCCTCTTGTCGGCGGGCGCTGTAGGTGAGAACGTCTGAGTAACGTCCCCATGCGTCGAGCTACTGGAACCCGGCGCTGATTGGCGGTGAACGGTGCAATCCGATCGAGTCGCGGCAAAGAAGCAGCCGCCAAAAGTGTCAGAGCCTGAACAACGAACTGGGGAGCGGGCGTGGTTCCCGCCAGATTTTCAGGACTTTGAGACCGCGATGGAGGTGACCGCCTACGCCGGGCGTCGCTGAGAAAGGCCCGTGCCGATGCTGGTACGGGTCTTGGGGTCAGCGGCTGGCGGTGGCGTCCCGCAGTGGAATTGCGGGTGCGAGTATTGCGCGGCGGCGGTGTGCGATCCTGCCCTCGCGCGCACCGGCTGTTCGGTTGCCGTTAGCGCGGATGGGTCGGCGTGGACGGTCTTGAATGCGGCAGCGGAGTTGCCGGGCCAGCTGTCCACTTTCCGGGCGCTGCGTCCTCGCAGGGGGACCCGGGAAACTCCGTTTGCGCAACTTGTGCTCACCGACGCTGAACTCGACCACACGCTCGGTTTGTTGATGCTTCGCCAGGCCGCGGCGCTGACTGTTGCTGCGACGCCGAGCGTGCGGTCGCTGCTTGAGGGGGTGCTCCGGTTACTCGGCGGATATCTCACCGTGGGATGGCGAGAGATCACCCCCGGGATCGATTTTCCGCTTGACCCATCATGCCCGTCCGGGCTGCGTGGGCGGGCGATCCCGGTGGGCTCAGGTAAGCCGCCCGCGTACACCGGTACCGATACGGTGCCACCGGATGCGACCGTGGGATTGCGGGTGAGCGACCCGCGCGGCGGGAGCTTCGTTTACGCGCCATGTGTCCCGGCGTTGACTCATGCGCTAGTGGATGCTTGCCGGGCCTCCTCGCTGATTCTCTTGGACGGCACATTCTTCTCCGACGATGAACTGGTGATGTCCGGGAAACCTCGGAGCGCCCTGCAGCTTGGGCATCTGCCGGTAGGCGGTCCGGACGGGAGCCTTGCTCAGCTTGAGTCAGCGATCCGGTCCAAGGTTGTCTTCACGCACCTGAACAATACGAATCCTATGCTGGCCGAAAACTCCGCCGCCTCTGAGACGGTGCGCAGCGCCGGGGCGGCAGTCGCTGTCGACGGCACCGAATATGAGCTGTAGGGGGGACTGCAATGGCTGAGCCGCCATTGAACCGAGATGAATTCGTGAAGGCGTTGCGTGCAAAGCGGGATCTGTATTGGCGTGAGCACCCGTTTCACACGCGATTGCATCAGGGGAAGCTTGGCGACCAGGAGATCCGGAGCTGGGTGGCAAACCGCTGGTCCTATCAGGCAGCGCTGCCGCGTAAGGACGCCGCGATTCTCGCGAACTGCCCGTTGCCGGATGTTCGGCGCCGCTGGATTACCCGGATCGTCTACCAGGACGGCGCGTGTGAGGGAGAGGGCGGGCTGGAGGCCTGGCTCCGCCTCGCCGAAGCGGTCGGCCTTATACGCGAGGAGGTCATAGCCGAACAGCACGTCGCCCCGGCTGTGCGTTTCGCCACGGATGCCTACGTCACCTTTGCCCGCGAGCGGCCATGGCTGGAAGCGGTCGCGGCGTCGCTGACGGAGCTGTTCTCCCCTGATCTCATGCGTGAGCGGCTGGCGGCGATGCGCCGCCACTACCCGTGGATAGACCCGGCTGGCTACGCCTACTTCGAATCCCGTACCAGCGCCGCAGTGAGTGACGCGGAAGTGGCTTTGGAGCTGGTGCTTGCACACTGCCGCACCCGAGCCGAGCAAGATGCCGCGCAGGATGCCCTGGCCTTCAAATGTGACGTGCTCTGGGCACTTCTCGACGGCATCGAGCGCGCAGCCTCGGATCGCTCAACGGACTTGACGTGAGTAGCACCTCACGTATCCCGGTGAGCTGGGACCAGATCACTCCCCGGCTTCGCCGGGGGGTGCGGCTCTGCCACGACGAGGTCCGGGGTCAGGATGCGCTGTTGCACCCGGAGGGTGTGGCGCTGCTAAACACGACAGCGGCCGCTACCCTCGCGCTGGTCGATGGCAGAACCAGCGTGGCTCGCATCACCCTCGCGCTTTCCTGCCGGTTCCGGGGTGTGTGCGAGGAGGACATTCTTGGCCTGCTCAGGCGGCTGGAAGAGGCGCGGCTCGTGGAGCTGGTATCCGCCGTCCCCGGCTTGCTTCCGGCCGTAGCCCAACCGATGCCCCGGGCATCAGCTGCTGACCCGGCATTCCGCGCTGCTGGGCCGAGAAGCCCATCGCCGCAGTTGCCGCTCGGGCTGCTCGCCGAGCTGACTCACCGGTGCCCGTTGCACTGCCCCTACTGCTCCAATCCCCTGGAACTGACGGCCGCAGCGGGGGAACTGCCGACCTCCACCTGGCTTGACATCCTCGGCCAGGCACGCAGCCTCGGCGTGCTGCAGGCGCACCTCTCGGGGGGCGAGCCGCTGCTGCGACGTGACCTGGAGCTTGTCGCGGCAGAGGCCCGATCCCTTGGCATGTACGTCAACCTGGTCACCAGCGGAGTGGGGCTTTCCGCCGGACGGGCCCGGGCGCTTGCTGACGCCGGTGTCGACCACGTGCAGTTGAGCTTGCAGGGCGCTCAAGCAGCGATAGCGAACCGTGTAGCCGGCGCGAAGGTCCATGACCGCAAGCTCGAAGCGGCGGCTGCTGTGCGAGCCGTTGGCATGGTCATGACCATCAATGTCGTCCTGCACCGGGGCAACGCCGCTGGCATCGACGCGCTCGCCGAGCTGGCCGCAAGCTTGGACGCAGACCGGCTTGAACTCGCCCACGCGCAATACTACGGATGGGCGCTGCGGAACCGGTCGGCGCTGCTGCCCACCGCCGGGCAGGTGCAGCAAGCCGAGGCGATGATGCGCGCCGCCCGCGTCCGGCACCCCGATCTGGCGATCATTTACGTCGCTTCCGACTATCACGAGAAGACACCCAAACCGTGCATGAACGGGTGGGGCAGCCGTCAGCTGACTATCACACCCGACGGCACCGTCCTGCCCTGCCCTGCCGCGACGGTCATCCGCGACCTGGAAGCTCCCCACATTAGTAACGCACCACTCGCGCGCATCTGGGCCCAGTCGCCAGCCTTCACCCGCTTCCGCGGCACCTCCTGGCTACCCGAACCATGCCACAGCTGCCCGGCAAGAGAGACCGACTTCGGCGGCTGCAGGTGTCAGGCCTACCAGCTCCTCGGCGACGCCGCAGCCACCGACCCAGTCTGCCAGTACTCACCCCGCAACGACACCGTGGCTGCCGCCATAGCAGAGGCAGCTGACGCCCCCCCGCCGCTGATATACCGGACATCTCCTCCGTCACGAGCCACGACGACGGCCGCCCACGGCAGCCACTTTCCCGCCCCTACATGTCCTCAAGCATCGGCCAATCGGCATCCGCTGGCCATACAGCCGGTCCAGCAGCACCCCTCGGCTCAGCCGAACATGACCAGCCGTCCTTTCATTAAGGAAATGCCATGAGCTCCACCACAACCCTGCGAAGCGATCCCGCCCGCACAGCGACTAACCCCGACTTCCCAATCAGCACAAACTCCTGGCGCAAGATTTCCATCGACCTGGGAACGACCAAAATAAACGGGACCACCTTCAACCGCGCGGTTCGCGCGGGCGTGCTCGTCCTGGAGAACTGGTTGTTCAGCACCGGGCCTCACGCCGGGCAGAAGCGCACGCTCGTGCTGGTGGCCACGGCAACCAACGAGGTGTTCTGCTTCGCCGAAGGCGACCTGCTCGCCCACGGCTCCAGCGCCACGACGCTGTGGCAGACCTCCCTGGGTGTCACCCCGATGACCCGGAACACCAGCAACATACCAATCCCCATTGGCGTCTCCGGCACGCCCGTGGTGGACACCGCTAATCGGCGGATGTTCGTCGTGGCCATGTGGGACGACGGATCCGGCACCGGCAACTACAGCATCTTCACGCTCGCGCTAGATACCGGCCAAATTACGGCCAGCCAAAAGCTCGTTGACCCCGGCGCGCCAGGCCGCGCGACATTCAACCCCGACGAGCAGGACCAGCGCACCGCAATCAATCTGGTGGATGGCTGGCTATGGCTCGGCTTCGCCGACTACCAATTCGACGACAAGGGCCGGTACTACGGGTGGGCCGTCGCAGTAAACGCCGCCAATCTGACCCAGCAGCTATACCAGCCGATGATTTCGGTCAACTCGTCGAATACGTGGGGAATCTTCGCCGGTGGCATCTGGGGGCCGGGCGGCTTCGCAGCGGCACCGGATGGCACCGTCTATGCGCTGACGGGAAACGCAACCCAGCTCGCCGCCAACGACCCTCCTGGCGACCATCCGGCGGACAATCTGACATCGTTCGGCAAGAACTACTGGCATGACATACCGGCTGCGGGCCCTGGCAGCATCGGTGACTACTTCAACGCACTAGTGCGTCTTGGCATCACCTTCTCCGGATCAACGCCGCAGCTCCAGGTGCTCGACTGGTTCCAGGGCTCGGACATCACGCAATCGGAGAACGCGGGCGACCTTGATTTCGGGGGCTCGAGCCCGGTCGTGCTGCCACCGATCGACGGCCGCCAGCTCGTGGCATTCGTCCCTAAGGACGGCAACGTTTTCGTCCTCGACGCCCAGAACCTCGGCAATTACACCCCGGGACTCACACGTGTTCCATTCGGGTCAGGCGGCAATGACACTAAGGTCGCGATCGCCTTCATGCAAACACCAGACGGCCGGAACATACTGATTGTCGGCGCCAACACCAGCGGGTCCCGCGGCGGCTTCGCCGCCTTCCAGCTCGACGCCACCGCAAACCCCCCGACTCTCACGAAGCTGTGGCAGGCATCAGCCCAGCTGCGTGACTCGTTCGGATCCCCGGCGGTCGTGGCGAACCCCGTACCGGACCCATCAGCGCCTCCCAGCCCGGCCGCTCTCGCCTGGGTGATCGACGGTAGCGACGCCGGGAACAAATATCTCAACAACTGTGCCATGCGCGCGTACGACGTCGTCACCGGCAAAGTCGCCTACGATTCTACTGTTAATAATGACGTGACTGAGGAGATCCCGCATTTCGCCCCGATCACGAGCGGCGGAAACAGCGTCTTCTGCTCCACCTCCCAAGGATTCATGGCGTTCACTCAGTTTCCTGTACCTGTCAAGTCACTCGCGTTCATCATGGACCGCACCACATTCGGCCAGGACGAGGTCGATGCCAAAGAGCCCACACCCACGAGCATGGCCAGCTACACCTCGGCGTACTGGATCGCGGTGCGCGGGATCCTACCAGGAGACCTAGGGCTTACGCCCGGCAACCTAAATTCCCCGCCGCACGTGCCAGCAGTGACGCCATCGTTTGATCCAGCTCTTTCCCAGGCCGAGATCAATGCCATCAAGAACATGCTGAATCCTGGCCAGTTCACAGGCCCGGTAGTCCCCGAGGACGCGTCCGTCCCCGACGAGCCACAGGACTTTCTGTTCCCCTTCACCATCTCGTTCACCGGCGACCAGGGATTCAAGCAGCTGGCCAGCGCCAACCCGCCCATCGGCTCCACCCTTGTCACCTTGCAGGGCTCCGTGACCGCCGCCGGCACCCAGCTGGCAAACAGTGCGCAGATCGAGCTGACCACCGGTGAGAACCCGTTCTTCATCGATGTCAACCCGCATGATCCCACGCAGCCGACGTGGCTCAGCTTCGACCTGCGGCTGTTCAAGGTCACGGCCAACTCGGTCAAGTTCGGGGCCTCGATGCCGGGCACTGCGGCGGGCGGGCCCGGCTTCATCGCACAAGTAATCGCGAACCTGAACGCCAACAAAGGCATTGTCGGCGCGGACAGCTTCGACGGGCTCGCCCAGGACGAAGGCGGATCAGCGCTGGAATTCAATCCCACCGACGACCACGGCCACAAAGTCTTCAACTTCGCCGTGGCACGAGTACGGATCCTCGGCAAGACCGCCGGGCCGACGCCCTCGCCGGTCCGGGTGTTCTTCCGCCTATTCCAGGCCCAGAGCACCAACAGCGCCTTCAACACCGCCACGACCTACCGGTTCGCGACCGACGGCACACCGCATAGTCGCAAGATCCCCCTCCTCGGCATCCAGAATGACCAGCACGGCCACCCCGAATATGTCACGATCCCCTGCTTCGCCACTGCCCGGAACAACCTCACCGGGCCAGCCGACATGCGCAATCAGACCGACCCGGCGAACGCCCAGATAATCACCATCGTGCCCGGAGTAGAGGTTGATCATTACTTCGGGTGCTGGCTGGACATTAACCAGCCACAGCAGAAGTTCCTGCCGCTGAGCCCACCGGCCGGCAATGTGGACGGCCCGTGGACCAGCCAGTGGGCCAGTCACGCCGTGCATTCGATCCAGGACGCTCTAATCGCGGCCCCGCATCAATGCCTGATCGCCGAGATCCGCTATGACGACGCGCCGGTCATACCCAACGCGACAACGGCCACCTCCGACAAGCTGGCCCAGCGGAACATCGCATGGATCAACGGCCCCAATCCCGGCGACCAGGAATCGCGCCGGATGACGCACCCAGTGGAGGTCAGGCCAACCCCGGCGGGCGCGCAGCATCCCGACGAGCTCATGATCCTGTGGGATGGGGTGCCGGAGGCTAGCAATGGTCAGCTATACCTGCCGGCGCTCAACGCTGCGGATATCTGCAGCCTCGCCGATCACCTGCACCCGGCCCAGCACACGGCCGTAATCGACGAGCACACGGTCGGCTTCGGTACCCGGGGTGTTACGTTCCTTCCGCTGCCGGGCGGCACCGGCGCGGCCGCCGGGCTGCTGACGGTCACCCTGTCACCGCGAAGCCGTAGGGGCGATCAGTATTCCATTACGGTCCGGCAGTTGACTGACGCCCATGCGCCCGCGCCGCCCATCATCATTGAAGCACGTCCGGCAGCAGCCCGTCGATCCCGGCAGCGACGCGCCTCGGCGCAACCTGCCGCGGCGGCGGCATCTGCGGTGTGGCGTCAAGCCGTGGGCGCGTTCCAGTTCGTCATCAATATCGAAACCAAGCACGCTATCCTGCTCAGCGAAGAGCGCCTGCTGGCCACTCTCCGGTCGATGGTCTTGACCATGCCAGCGGATAAGCGGTGGTTCCCGGTGCTGAATCGCTACATCGAGTACGTGGCCGGCCGGGTACAGGGCTTCGGAGGCGATCCAAGCACCATTCTGCCGTCCCCCACCGGGTCGGTGCCCGGACTGCTGGAACCCTCCCCGCGGCCGCCTCGCCATGATGACGATGATGACGATGATGACGTCGAGCATTTCGAGGGAAAGATCGATGGGCTCATCTACGATCACTTCGGAGACTTCCAAGGCGTCGTCTTTGAAACCGAGACCGGTGCGCGGCATGAATTCTTCAGCCATCAGCAGGCCATCCATGACCTGGCCGAGACAGCCAGGCATGCAAGATCTCACCTCGCCGTGACAATAGGACGTCATCACCGCGACATTCTCCGGGTGGTCGTCCTGCGCCGACCGACCCGCCTAGACGGCGACCACGACCATGACCGGTGAATCACGCAATCACACGGAACTAAAACGCTGGCATGGCAGGCTTAGTCGCAATTTCAGCTCCTAGTCCATTACCGAGGAAGGGAAGACGGTCAGTATGGCAGCGGCGAGCATCGATATCGTTCTGGACAACGACCGAGTCGTCGTCCGCAGGGTTAAGCACACCGGGCCAGGGCCAGTATCGTCCGCGCGGCGGCGTGATCGGCTGATCATCTATCTCAAAGATGCTCACATAACGCGCACCGAGGAGGGCCGCGGTGAGGACATAAGACGGAAGGCGGGTGATGTCGTCTGGAGGCCCAGTTCCGAGCATGACATCGAGCTCACAGAGGGCACAGAACATGAAGTCCTGATCATCGAGCTCAAGTCCTGACCGGGCCAGGCGCCTCCTCAGCGCTGTTCGTGCGGACTTACCGGGCGCCTGGTCGGCCAATCAGGGCGGGCGCCAGCAGCGGAAGCGAGTCAAGGACCGGCCACGCCTGCTGGCCGTTAGCCCGGAGAAGACGGAGCGGCTCAGGCCGATTGAGTGTTCGCTTCACGATCATATGACTCAAGCTCAACTGCCGCGGCGTCACTATTGCAGCGCGCTCCTCACGAGCCAGGATGCGCGAGCCAGCAAGCGAAACCACGACCACCAGTGCCATCCGCAGCAAGCCTGCGGGCAACGAGCCGTCCAGCAGCAGGTCCCTGCCGAAGACCTGGTGCCGGAGAGACAAGGCCAGCGCCCGATCGGTATCAGCTTCAGTTGCTATCGCCAGCGCGCGGTCGCCCGATGGGGATAGCGGACGCCCGTGGAGAACGTATTCGCAGATCTCGGCGAGTAGCGATGTCGCTTGGACGAACAATGGCGTATGCCGTTCGGTGGGCGCGGCGCGCTCAGCCAGGGCGGTGGCCAGCGTGGCCAGTTTGCCCAAGCCGGAACGTGCATTGGTAGCCACAGCCGCAGCGGAGGGCCGGAGTTCACCAGCCGGACGCGCCAGCGCCTGGCTGGCCGCCGATTCCGGCTGGCCTTCCTCAAGCGGGCAGCTTGTCAACGCGAGGATGAACCCCCGTACGACATGGCCGATGTCATGTAGCGCCTGCAAGGGCGGCGACGGCCTGACGTCAGAATCAAGCCGGTCGGCCAGTGCCAGCACGAGCCCGTAGTCACAGGTCCAGGAACGGTAGAGCCGCACAGCGGGGTGATAGAGGTCTCTGTCGGCCAGGGCGCGGATTTTCGGCAGCTCATCAGCAAGGAACGTTCCTTGTTGTGCGCTGACAGCGAAGGTTGCACATTCACCGCGATCGTAGACTTTGAGCCCATCAATTGTCGCAGCCGCCGCCAGCGGGTACAGCTGGCACAAAGCCGGTTTAGCGTCCGCACCAAAGGCTCGGTGAAGGCCGCATCGCAGGCCTGCTTCAAGAAACACACAGGCGCCGCTTGTGGTCGCGAGCTTGTACCCTCTCGAGCCAGATCCAGCGCCCATTGCCTCGAAGAGCTGCTTATTCCCGAGTTGTGGCAGGGCCTGGCGCGGATTAAGTGCCTCGATGCGGGACTTCTCTTCCTTACTGATGGGGCCGAATACATATCCTCGGCAGCATTCGCCCGAGCCCTGACACCGAAAGCGGCTGTCACTCAACGCACGCGCCGCAGCAATTTCTCCGCGCCGTATCCGGCCAAACCGGGCCCGGATATCCACGCATGTACCCTCGAATAGGCCCAACAGCATAATCTGCCGGATCTCACGCCCCACTACAGCCCGATCAAACTGCCCGTTTCTGGTTATCTCATAAATAACCTCCTCGGCCGTAGGCCCTGAATGCAACACGCCCAAGATCACGCGCCCGCACTCAGAGAGCCGATGCGTGTTGCCCGTGAGCGGGTCGTGAAGGGCCAATCCGTCAAATAGAATCTCCTCACGAAGGAGAAAGCGGAAGCAGCCCATATGGGCACTCGAATTATTTTGAATATCTTCCATCACGCCGCCTGCGTGTCGTTGTTTGTGGGGTTTAAGTGGGGACGAGCCGGATCACTTCATCGACGCTGATCACAGCCTCACCTTCAGCGGGCAGTCGGACACATACACTTCGCAACCTACGCCCTGTACCGCTTCAGAACTCGCCGCAAGTGCTGTGACCTGCGATTTGGCCGGATGGGCTGGTTGCGGCAAGATCACGGTTCGTGTCTTTTCGACTGCTCTACCTGATCATGATCCGGGTCTTTGGCTGGCTGGTGCTGTGCGTGCCGAAAACCTCGTCCACGTCATGCGACCAGGTGATATTCGTTGATCAGGCCACCGGCGCGAGCCTGTTTTCGAACACGGTATTGGCCGAGGTCGACTGGCTCGGGTAGCGGTTTCAGCGGCGCGGCTGCGTGCAGGGAGCGGTGGGGCCGGTGCTGATTGTGGTGGGTCTCGTAGTCGCTCAGGATCCGTCGCAGATGGGCCTGGTTCCAGACGAGGGTGCGGTTCAGGAGCTCACGTCGGCATCCCCCGATCCAGCGTTCGGCGATCGCGTTCATGCGGGGCGTCCGGACGTTGCACAGCACAGTTCGGATGCCGGTGTCGGCCAGGACCGCGTCGAACGCGGCGGTGAAGTTCGAGCCGCGGTCGCGGATCATGAACTTGACCCGGTGCGCCTGTTCGCCGAGGTCCATGAGAAGGTTGCGGGCCTGCTGCGTGGTCCATTCCCCGGTGGGATGCAGGGTGACTCCGAGGATGCGGATGCGCCTGGTGGCGTGCTCGATCACGGCCAGGACGTAGGCATGGGTGCCGTCGAGCAGGTCGGCCTCGAAGAAGTCGCACGCCAGGATCGCGTCGGCCTGGGAGTGCAGGAACTGTGACCAGGTCGGACCGGTCCCCCGCCGGGCGGGGTCGATGCCGCGGGCCCTGAGGATCTCCCAGACGGTCGACGCTGCGACCTTGACTCCCAGTCCGGCCAGCTCGCCGTGGATCCTGCGGTAGCCCCATCCGGGATTCTCGCGGGCCAGCCGGCGGACCAGGGCCTTGATGTTGTGGCGGGTGGCGGGGCGGCCGGTCTGACCGCGCATGGACCTGGCGGCCCAGCGGCGGCGGACGATGTCGCGATGCCAGCGCAGGATCGTGTCCGGGGTGACCGGCAGCCGCAGCCCGTGGCGCCGCGCCCTTGGTATCACGCTGAGCAGGGTCGCTATGAGTGCCCGGTCCGCCCAGTTCAGTTTCGGGCCGCGCGGCTGCCGCCGCTGCAGGATGGCTAGCTGGTGGCGCAGGATCAAGATCTCCGCGGTCTTCCACGCCTCTTCGCGCTGGGACAGCCGCAGCCACGAGGCGGCCCGCGTAATTAGGAGGAATACGAACCGCAGGCACATGATCGGTGATCATCACGGCCGGATGGCCGGGAGAGCAACTCTGCTGGTCAGAGCCGTGGACGGGATTCTCGGCACGCACAGCACGATCACCGCCGCCGACCCAATTCCCGACGACGTCCGTCACGCACTCCAGGCCATCAACTGAGCGCTTCCGCCTCGTTCACGTGGCGAAGGGACGGTAATGGCGCAGCGCGGCTTGCGGCACCACCCGAGACTATGCATTAACTCCCGTCGTGGACGGCAGCAGGGGCGACGTCACGGTCCATGGATTAGGAATAGCCGTCGGCAGATGACGTGCCGGGTCGGCGAGCACGACGGCGGTCCCCGAAGCCGTACTACCGTCGAGCGGCTGCAGCGCCTTCCCGGGGACCGCCGCGCACCATATCGTGTAGGTGGCGGAGCCGACCGCGGTGATGGTCGAGGAAGTAAACTTCCAGCGCTGGAGGTCCGGGTGGTGCGAACCCCGTGAGCCGGGCGCATATTTCAGATCCTGCTTGATGCCCAGCGTTTCCCCAGGACCGGCCTGAATGCCCGATGGTGCATTCACGGTCACGTACAATCCGGCGAGCGTCCGGATGTAGACGAAACCGTCGCCTGCGTCTTCGAACCGGAACTCTTGCGCATCGGTGCCATTTGGCGTGTACTGCCACAGCGGGGCTCCGGCAGCCGTACTGGCGGCCTGCACGTCGAGGCACATCTTGGAGGCGACGTACGTCAGGTTATACGGGATGAACGGGCGGAACTGTTCCGGCCGGATGGTGGCGTCTAGAATCTCGGACAGGTCATGGGCCGCGGCATACCTCGCGCCCATATACGGAGGATCGTTGCTCATAAATCGCCGGGCGATCGTCTTCAGGATCGACGTGTGATCGAAGTGCAGCGTGTTCGAACCAAACACCGCGCCGCCTTTGACCCAGGGTGAAATCACGAAGCACGGTACGCGCACGCCGGTAGTCGGGAGCATCTCGGGAGATACCTTGGCCGCCGGGACCGGCGGCACATGGTCGTAAAATCCGCCATGCTCGTCGTAGATGATGATCAGGAGGGTCTTCTCCCATTTCGGACTGGCGACCAGGGTCTCCACCAGGCAGCGGATGAACCGCTGACTGTTGCGGATGTCCGATGGCGGTTCGTCGCAGAAGCTGTCGGGCGGATAGTCGACGAAGTGCGGATCGATGAAAGACACGGACGGCAGGTTCCCGGATTTCGCCAGCGCGGCAAAGCCCCGCTCCGGATCGTCGAAGCTGACGACATTCTGCGAGTCAAAGGTATGACGTTCGAAGAACCGGAGGAAAGTGTAGAAGTTCTCGAAGTAGGCCCAGGAGACCTCTCGCTCGGTCAGATGGTCGAAGATCGTATCGGTGAGCACCGGGAGGAGCGGACTGGAATTCGCGTACTCCCAGGCGCCCCAGGGGTCGATGTTCGGCCTTCCCGTGAGCTGGTAGAAGCGGTTCGGGAACGTAGGACCCGGGTGCGGCGCAAACCACCGGTGGCCGATGGCGAAATCGCGTGCCAGCGAGTCGTAGGTGGGCACGTTGTCCGCCGTGTGATAACCCATCACTCGGTGGGCCGTCGCCGGGCCGCACTCATCGGCCTGCGCCTGAACGAAGCCGTTCATATTACCGCCGTTGATCTGGACCGCGACGCGTTCGGAATCGTTTGGCGGACCGGGTGAGAAGATCACGTCTCCCGCCGCGAGGCGGAATGACTGAATCTTCCGCCCGTTGAACATGTTGAACTCGCCGCCCTTGAGGCCGTCCACGTCCTTCCGGTTCATACCGCCCTTGTCCAAGGGCAGGCTCAGGTATCCCAGCATGTGGTCGAAGGACCGGTTTTCCTGCGTCAGGACCACGATATGGTCGATGTTCGCCAATCTGCCGGGCGCCAGCCTGGCTGACCAGTCGGGCGGGGTCTGGTAGGCGAAGGTCTTTTCCGGACTGATGTAACTGAGGCTCAGGACGTCGTTGCTGACGCTGACCCCCACCAGCGTGCACGGGCTCGGGTACGGCAGCAGTTCGGAATTGCCGCTGGCAATGACGCTTCCCATCAGCCATGAGCTGGCCGTCGCATTAAGCGAATCCCGGAGCGTTACCTTTGTAATGGGGTCAGCCTCACTGAGGCGGTTGAAAATTCCTTCCCGGATCGCTTTCTGGATAATGCCCCCGGGATCAAACGCCGAGGACGTGGTGAAGTTGACGTCCACCACCTGACCGATCAGGTCTGTCTTGTATTGCGCTGGATCGGCGGTTATGTCATTCAACGCCTGTCCCAGGAATGTCCCGGCTACCGTATACAGGGGCAAGTTGGGTGATTGCTGAGTGAACGTCACCGCGTTGATGTCGTCCACCCAGCCCACCAGGTCGACGGCGTTGGTGGGCTGGTGATACCGGAGCGTGAGCCGTATTCTGATCTCGAACTTGATCACGTCGATGGAGATCGTCCCGGTGATTTCCGTCGGGCCGCCCGTCTCGAACTGCAGGTCCAGGGTGAGCGGTGTCTGGCTGTCGCCCGAGTTGACGCTGAGCGTCAAGGTCTGGCTGTTGATGTCGTTGAGGTGAATCCCGAGGCCGAACCACGTCGTGAACTGCCCCAGTTCCGAAATGCTGTGCGAATAGGTCGTACCCATCTTGAAAGCGGGATCAAGCGGCTGCCCGTCCGGAGGCGGCGGATCATTGGCGATGAACTGCATATCCATGAATGACGGCGGTATCTGATCGCCAAAATCTTTCGCGCTGTCGAGCTTGAGCTTTATGAGCGGATCCGGGCTGCCGACGATCTGCCTGCTATCGAGCAGTTCCTGGAGCTTCTGCCCGACGAAAGCAAGCGAGATTTCCTTGTTGCGCGGGAACGGCTGGGAGCTCAGCGGGGGGTACGGGTAGAACAATGCAGGGAAGGCGCGCCCGTTGTAGATTCCCATGTGCTTGTGATAATCTTGATCGAGCACGACTCCGGACACCGTCCACGAGTAGGGCTGGTCCTGGCCGAAGAAGAATGTCACGCGGTAGTCGAAGATCCACTGATCCTCGCCCGCGGCGATATTGATGAAAACGACCGGCAGGACCATGTCCCGCAGGAAAATCGTATTGGAAACGAGCGGGAGATCGATGCGCTTGTAGGTATCGCCGGAATCCGGGAACGTCTGGCCCTTGGCCACGTCGGTGGCCACCGAGATGTCCTGGCTCGCCGTGGCGCTCTGGCGGTTGACGATGTGGATGTTGAGCGTAGTATCAGAATTCTTGTCATCGTCGTGGGTGTGGAATTCGATCGTCACGCCGGTCAAGATGGAATCCGTGGCCGGTATGGTACGGGACGGGATGGGCCGAACCTCGGAGCATATGCCGTAGTAGTTGCGGTTGTCCTGGTTGAGAACGATCCCGGCGAGGCCGTTGATGTTTGAACTGAACGGGGGGAGCACGGTCCCGTCATCCAGCGTGATGGTGAGGGTGTAATCCAATTTCCACGTGTCACTTGATTCCGCGAGGATGTGGATGTGCACCGCGGGAAGCAGGAGTTCCTCAGCCGGTATGGGCTTTGAACGCAACTGGATGTCGACTCGATGCGTGGAGTGGTCCTCGAAAGTCTGCCCCTGGCTCGCGTTGATGGCGCAGCCGAGATAGGGATTCTTGCCGAACCAGTCGGCGTCATGCTCCTGGTACTCTTGAAGGTTCGCGACGTAGGTGCCAGGTCCGGCGGAATCCGACGAGTCGCTGCGGCGGTTCATGACGAAGATGTGCAGCAGAGAATCGTCGTTCAAGTCGTCATCATAGGTATGAAAGTCGATGGTGATTGACTGGACTACCGGTCCGGCATGGTAGCCGAAGTCGGCCAGCACGAAACTGGCGGCTTGGAAACTCCCGTCCCCGTTGCTCAGGGCGACCCAGACTCCCGCGTCGCCGAAGCCGATGATGTCCGCCTTGCGGTCGCCGTTCAGGTCGGCGAGGTAGCGGGGGTGGAGCGAGACCCGCCATCCCTGGTTGTAGCAGAATCCAGCCAGCACCAGCGCCGCGCCGCTTCCCCCGGTGACCGAAACCCAGACGCCGTCGTCACCAAAGCCGACCAGATCGGCCTTTCCGTCGCCGGTCACGTCAGCGGTAAAGCGGGGGTGGTTTTCAAGGCGCCAGCCGTTGTTGTAACCCATTTCAGCGAGGATGAACGCGGCCGCGGCGAATGTGCCGTCGCCGTTGCTGATCGCGGAATAAACTCCCTCATCGCCGAACCCGATGATATCGGCGCGGTGATCGCCATTGAGGTCACCCATGATCCGCAGGTGCTTGGTCCCCTGCCAGCCCTGCGCCTGGTCGAATCCGGCGAGCACCAGTCTCGGCGGCTGAAACGTGCCGTCTCCGTTGCTCAGGGCGACCCAGACTCCGTCCGTCCCGAATCCGACTAGGTCTGCCTTGCCGTCGCCCGTCACATCCACCACGAAGCGCGGATTCTGATCGACGCGCCAGCCCTGATCATATCCCAGGTCCGTGACCACGAGTCGCGGCGCCTGGAAGGTGCCGTCGCCATTGCCCAGGGCCACCCACACGCCGGCATAGCCGAATCCGATTAGGTCGGCCTTGCCGTCTCCGGTGATATCGGCCACGAAGCGCGGATGTTGATCGACGCGCCAGCCCTGGTCATATCCCAGGTCCGCGACGACGAACTTCATGGCCTGGAAGGTGCCATCCCCGTTGTTCCGCGCCGTCCAGACGCCGGCATCGCCGAAACCGATAATGTCCGCGCGGCCGTCCCCGGTCAGGTCCGCGAGGAAACGGGGATGCCTTTCGACCATCCAGCCCGTGTGGAAGTTGAATCCGCAAAGGACCATGTTCGGCGACTGGAAAGTGCCGTTGCCGTTGTTGAGGGAGGCCCAGACGCCGTCAAGTCCGAAGCCGACGATGTCCGCCCGGCCATCCTCGGTGAGGTCCGCGACGAGGCGGGGCTGCTCGGGACCCCAGCTCTGACCACTCCAGCTCATCTCCGCGTCCTCCCTGGGTTAACCATGCGCTTGGCCACGTCAAGAGTGCCCATCCGTGTTGACCGCCTTCAAGTGGTACGGATGAGGTTTGGCGTCCGGTGATACACGGGCCGGGCGGAAACCTTCCCGGCGGACCGCGCCGGTGACCGTGGCGCCCGAGACGGTGAAGTGTTCGTCGCCGCTCAACATCTGGACCGTCGTCGCGTCCAGGAAGGACAGGATCGATGCGAACGACGCGAAATAGAACACCGGGTCCATCACTGGCGCGCCGAAGACCAAGGTGAACATGTTCCCGTCAACTGCCAAGATGTTCACCGCATCGCTGTTCGGCAGCGCCGGGGAGAACGCGGGAGCGTTGAAGGAAGGGAAGCTCCCGTCGACGACACTGCCCGCGCCCAGCAACTGGCCAGCGAGAGTGACGACGTGACCATGCAGCTGTCCCAACGCGAACGTATCGTCGATGGCCATCCAGTTCACGAAGTCGACGACACGGTTATCCCCCCTGTCAGCAGTCATGGTTAAAGGGTGCGCTCTGCGGGCGACACAAGCAAGCAATACGGGCGCCGACGTCGCCATCTAGCCCCGCGCTATACCTGGTCAGTGCCTATTAGCCCCGCGGTTCCCCTGGGTTTCCCCTCCCAGCGTGGAGAGATCCTCTTAGAGGGAGGTTCTCCGATGGGAGAGACGCGCAGGAAGTTCGATCGGGACTTCAGGGAGGGCGCGGTGCGGCTGGTCCGGGAGACCGGCAAGCCGATCGCGCAGGTGGCCAGGGATCTGGGGATCAACGCCGGGACCCTGGGGAACTGGGTAGAGGCTGACCGGGGGCGCCGGGACGGCGGTGACGGGCAGCTGAGCGAGGATGAGCGCGCGGAGCTGGCCCGGCTGCGCAGGGAGAACGCGGAGCTTGCGATGAGGTGCGACGTCCTCAAACGCAGCTTGGCCCTCTGGGTTTCCGACGCGATGGGCAGCAGGTAGCCGTGGCCGCGTTCATCGCTTCCCAGAGGGCCGGTCACGGCGTCCCGCACGCGGTGTCCTGCCGGGCGCTGGGAGTGTCGCAATCGTGGTTTTACAAGTGGAAGGACGGCCGGCTGCCGCCGCGGGCGGCGCGGCGGGGGCGGCTGAAAGCCGAGGTCGCGCGGCTGTTCGCGGTGCGCGAGGGGAAGGACGGGGCGCCGCGGATCACCGCCGCGCTGCGCGAGGCGGGCTGGACGGTGAGCGAGAACACTGTCGCGGGCCTGATGCGCGAGCAGGGCCTGGCCGCCCGCCCCGGCCGGAACGGCCGCAAGCACACGACCCGGCCGGGGAAAGGCCGGCAGGACGCCAGGGCGCACCGGACCTGGTCAAGCGGGACTTCCCGGCCGCCGGGATCAACCGCAAGTGGTACGGGGACGGCACCGAGATCCCCACCGGGGAAGGCAGGCTCTACCTCTATTCGGTGCTGGACATGGGCTCGCGCCGGATCCTCGGGCACGCGCTCGGCGGGCACCACGACGCGGACCTGGCGTACGGCGCGCTGGCGATGGCGGCCGCCGTCCGCGGCGGCAGGACAGCCGGCGTGATCTTCCACAGCGACCAGGGCAGCGAGTACACGTCGGCCCGGTTCCGCAGCGCGTGCGACCGGCTGGGCGTCCGCCAGTCCATGGGGCGGCCCGGGTCGGCGCTGGACAACGCGGTCATCGAGTCCTGGCACTCGACGCTGGAATGGGAGCTGCGGTCGCTGCGGAAGTTCGCTACCAGGACGGAGGCACGGGCCGCGGTCACGGCGTGGATCGAGGACTATAACCACGAGCGCAGGCACTCGGCGCTGGGCATGCTCAGCCCGGTGGATTACGAGCGCGCCCTGGCGGGAAAGGACGCCGCGTGAACGCGGCGGGCCCGCTGCGCGGGCCGGGCAAAGGAGGCGGCTTCGCCGCCGCTGGCCTTGTCGTGCCCGCTAAGGGTACGGGGCCGCCACCCCGGCCTCAAGGGTGCTGCACATCGCGCTGCGCGCGACGGCCCTGCGGGCCGCCCTTGACCCCGGGGACCCCTGCGGCCCCTGGGAGCAGGAAGAGCGGGCAGGCCACAGCCTGCCCCCGCCGGGCGCGGGCGCGACAAGGCCAGCCCGTCCCTGGCCATGATCACCACAACCGCAGTCTCCACGGTTTGAGGGGAACCCCAC
>JGI20205J14842_1000134_pt1 | contig 18477 bp, 18 predicted proteins | sample NGESurshal092012_2_FD_14842 | JGI IMG/M metagenome (IMG submission 14842) | reverse complement strand
GCGGGACGCCCGCCCCGGTACCGTCCGTCCTGGTCCCGGGGCCGCCTGCCCCGGCGCCCTCGTCGCCGCGCAGGATGGCCAGGTGCAGGTCCTGGGTCTGCCGCGCCGGGTCGGTGCCCAGCTCCTGGCTCAGCCGCCGGGCCAGTTCCGCGTAGGCGGCCAGTGCCCTGGCCAGCTCCCCCGCCGCCACCGACGAGGACATGTACCACCGGTGCGCCGCCTCATCCAGCGGATCCGCCGCCATGGCCGCCTCCGCGTGCCGGGCGGCCAGCCGCGGCTCGCCCGCCGCCAGCGCCGCCTCGGCCGCGACGAGCCGCACCCGGCGCAGCAGCCCGCGCACCTCCTCCCGGGCCGGGCCGGCCCAGGTCGCGTCCGGCTCGTCATCGATCGCCGTCCCGGCCGACAGCAGCTCGTGTGCCCGCTGCGCCGCGGCCAGGGCCACGGCCGGCGCGGTGGCCAGCTGGGCCGCGGCCTGGTCCGCGAAGCGGGCCGCGGCATCCAGGTCGACCACGACGCCCGGCCCGGTCACCAGCCGGTAGCCCGGCCGGCCGCCCTGGATCAGGCCGGCCTCCAGCGTCGCGCGCAGCCGGCTCACCAGCGTGGCGACATTCTGCTCGGGGGCCGCCGGCGGCTCGCCGGGCCACAGGATGTCTACGATGCGGTCAACCGGCACCAGAGCCGGCCGCTGCACCGCCAGCAGCTTCAGGAGCGTGCGCGATTTCCGGCTGCCGATCTCCCCGCCGGCTAGCTCGGTACCGTCCCGGATCACCCCGAACGTTCCCGCCAGACGCAGCTCAACCAGCGCCGGGCGGGTTGCTGCCGCCCGGACAGGCCTCCCCATGATCGCCTTCTTACCGCCGGGCGCGCACCCAGGGCAAGCGGCAGGAGCGTCGGCGACTCCTCACCGCGGCGGCACGAGCGCTGCCTGGCCGGCCCGCACTGTCGTGGGGCGGCGCTACGGTTCCGGGCATGACCGATGCGAGCCCGGGCAGCGCGGCCCGGAGGGTGGCCTGGGTGACAGGTGCCAGCCGCGGTGTGGGCCGGGGCATCGCGGTCGCGCTCGGGAGAGCCGGCTGGATCGTCTACGTGACCGCCAGGTCGTCCGCGGCCGGGCGGACCGGGCATGTGCCGGGTACCGCCGACGGCACCGCTGATGAAGTAACGGCAGCTGGTGGCCAGGGCGTCGCCGTGCGCTGCGACCATCGCGACGACACGGCGGTGGCGCTGGTGGCCGAGCGGATCTCCGCTGCGGAGGGTCGCCTGGATCTGCTGGTCAACAACGTGTGGGGCGGGTACGAGCGGCTCAACGCCGGGGCGTGGGACGAATGGACCGCGCCCCTGTGGGAGCAGCCGCTCGAGCTGTTCGACGCGATGTTCGCGGGCGGGGTGCGCGCTCACTATGTGGCGCTGGCCCGGTCCGCGCCGTTGCTGATCGCCACCCCGGCCAGCCTGGTCGTGACCGTGTCGTTCGCAGTCCCCGAGTCCGCTCAGCGCCAGTTCGGTGCCGCGTACGCGATGGCGAAGACCGCCGACGACCGCCTGGCCCTGGCCGCCGGGGTGCAGCTGCGTGCGCACGGAGTCACCTCGCTCGCGGTGCATCCCGGCCTCGTCCGCACCGAGGGGGTCCTGCAGTTCGCCGAGCACCTGGACCTGGCCCGCTCGCAATCCCCCGAGGGAGTCGGCCGGGCTGTCGCCGCCCTCACCCGTGACCCGGACCTGCTGACCCTGACCGGCCAGGTCATGACGGTGGATGACCTCGCGGCCCGCTACGGCATCGACGTGACAGCCTGAGAGCGGATCGCCGAAATGGCTGGACAGGTATTCAAGGAAAGGCAAAGATAACGTAAAGATCTGTACCCCTCGGTTCTTCCGGTGCGCACGGACTGGTGGGGAAAGGGGGCGCGCATGGACGGCGAGCTGCGACTTCGGGTGGCCGAGGAGGGCGCGGACGCGGAGCGCGTGGACGCGGTGACGAGTTACCTGCGTAATANCCTTATCCAGCTCGACGTCGAGGACGTGGCCGCGCTGCCGGCCGGGCCGCCTCCGCCTGGCGCCCGCGCCCTCGACGCCGGGGTGATCGGCGGCCTCCTGGTGACGCTCGGCAACTCGGCAGAGGGCCTGCGGTCCGTGGTGGCAGTGATCCGGGACTGGCTGCGCCATGGCGACGGCGTCCGGCGCTCGGTTCGGCTGGAGCTGGACGGGGACGCGCTGGAGCTGTCGGAAGCAAGCGCCTACGACCAGGAGCGGCTGATCGGGCTGTTCGTCAGCCGGCACGCCGGCCCAGGCGCGAGCTCCGGGCCGGCCGGCTCGGCGGGCGGGCCATGACCGGGCAGCGCAAGGCCCTGATCGTCGCTAACGACCAGTATGAGCACGATGGGATGCGCCGCCTGCTGGCCCCGGCGGCGGACGCCGAGGCGCTCGGCGCCGTGCTCAGCGATCGCCACGTCGGCGACTTCGCGGTGAAGGTGCTTCGAAATGAGCCCGCGCACGTCATCCAGGCTCACATCGAGGAGATGTTTGCCGACAGCCGGTCAGAGGACGTGCTGCTGCTGCATTTCTCCTGCCACGGCCTCAAGAGCGAGTCTGGAGAGCTGTTCTTCGCCGCGCCCAATACCCGGCCTAACCGGCTGGGCTCCACGGCGGTCTCGGCCGACTTCGTGCAGCGCTGCATGCGCACCGCCCGGTCGCGCAGCATCGTGCTGCTCCTGGACTGCTGCTACGGCGGAGCGTTCGCCCGCGGCGTCACGGTGCGAGCGGCCGGCGACATCGACGTACTCGGCAGTTTCCCGCACGAACGGCTGAGCAGCGGGCGCGGCCGGGCGGTGATCACGGCCTCCAGCGCGATGGAGTACGCGTTTGAAGGAGAGCAGCTGGCCGACGGGGAGCCGCGGCCGTCGGTATTCACCACCGCGCTCGTCGAGGGCCTGTCGACCGGCGATGCCGACCGTGACCAGGATGGCTGGGTCTCGCTGAACGAGCTCTACGACTACGTATTCGACAAGGTGTGCGAGCGGAACCCCCATCAGACGCCGAGCCGTGCCGTTGAGATGCAGGGTGAGCTGTTCATCGCGCGGCGTAGTCGGCCGGTGACCACGCCGGCACCGGTGCCGGCTGAGCTGCTGCAGGCGGTCGATCACCCGCTGGCGGGAATCAGGGTGGGAGCGGTTCAGGAGCTGGCGCGGCTGCTGGGCGGGTCACATGCCGGGCTGGCCCTGGGGGCCCGGCAGGCACTGGAACGGCTGGCGGCCGATGACAGCCGGGCTGTGTCCGCCGCTGCGGTAGTCGCTCTGAGAATGGGAAGCGTTGCGGACCCGCCGGTGCCGGCAGCCGAGCCTGAGCTGCCGGCGCCTGAAGCAGCGGCCGCCGGGCCTGAGCTGCCGGTCGTGGAGCGCGCAGAGCCAGCCAAGACCGAGCCAGGCAAGACCGAGCCGGGCGAGGCCCCGCCAGGCGCGGAACCCGCCGAGGTGCCGGATGTGCCACCCGCCCGGGCATCAGCGCCGGCTGAGGTATCCGCTGCCTCGCCCGTCCCGGCAGCGGCGCCGGACTTGTGGCTGCTGTCCGCGGGGGTCCTGGCCATCATCGCGGGGGTCCTGGCAGTCGCGGCCCTGTATGTCATCTATGCAGCGGACTTCCGGCTGATCTCCTCCTCGTCTGATACAGCACAGATCGTCATCGGCTCGGCCATCGCCCTCGTCGCAGGTCTGAGTACCTTCGTGCCCGCTGTCTCGCGGCTCACCAGCGCGGGCCTCCTGCTCGGCGCCGCGGCCACCACGCCGGGCGATCTCATCCTCACCATCGTCACCCTGAAGAAGTCGGGAGACACTCCCGGGCCCGGCGTATGGCTGGTAATCATCGCCGAGATCCTGCTCCTCCTGACCGCCGGCCTGGTCGTGGTCTCCCTGATACGACGGCACTACCTTCGCGGCGTGCCGCGGCCACCCATGACCCTTGCCTCCTGGGTCATGGTCGTACTGGGCGTGGTGGGAGCAGCCGCATTCTTCTTCCAGGTCATGAACAGGGACTACATTCCCGGCCTCGGCGCGAACGTCAAGGGCACCAACACGCTCGTGGGCCCGGTGATCTGGATCACGGCCATGGCGGTGATCGTCCCGCTAGTGGCGGTCAGGCTGCCGCGGCCGTTCGGGGTAGCTCTGGTGGCTGGCTGGATTGTCACCGCCCTGGCCGAGGTCCCCTACTACACGGGCTTCAGCGCCGGGCTGTTCGGCTACTCGCTCCTCGCGCTCCTCGTCGTGCTGATCTTCTACGCCCGCGGGGCCGCGTCTCACCAGCCGCCGGGCCGCGCTGACCCGCTGTCTAGCGCGATCTCTTAGCCGGCCGTGGCGATCACCGAGTAGTAGGTACGGGCCAGGAAGTACCGGCCGCTTCCTGCTCGCTCGCGCAGGTCGCCCAGGAGCCGGGTGGCCTCCTCGGACGTGATGGCTTGAGTCCGGACGAGTTCGTGGGCGACGGGCTCAATGAGCCACTCGTAGGCGGCGTCGAGCTCGCGGGACAGCCGTACCTGCGGCGTCACGGTGACGTGGGTGAATGCGAGGCGAGTCAGCTGCCAGGGCAGCTCGCGGACGATGAGGCCGTTGTGCATCTGGTCGCACAGCAGTCGGGAAAGGGCAGGTCGTAGGCATCACCGACCCGGAACGACACATTGGTCTCGCCGGCTGGCGCGCGCTGCTGCGCGTGGGCGATGAGCGTCGCACTCAGATCGATGCCGACCGCAGGACCAGGGGCCACGAGGGGAGCCATGATCCGCAGGTAGTCGCCGGTCCCGCAGCCGGCGTCCAGCACCCGGAGCCCGGCCCGCAGCTTCAGCGGGCCGAACACGGCGTCGGGTTCGCGCCGGGCCCGCTCGAGCCCCTGGGCGCGGGTCGCATCGAGCAGCGCGGAATAGAACGAGGGATCACTGGTCTGGTCGACCCGAGTCCAGCTGGCACTGAAGTTGGTCGTCGGTACGGGTTCGCTCATCCGGGCGCACTTCCCTTCAGCGCTGCAACGTGCCGGGGAAAGGTGAGCGAGTCCCGCCTCGCTCATCAGGTTCTCCGGCCCGGAGCCAGCGTAAGCTGCCGTCAGGAGGAGAAGGCCAATGGGATTCGAGCACATCCTCGTGACGCGGCCGGGCGATTTCGCCACCGTCACCATGAACCGGCCGCAGCGGCGCAACGCGCTGTCCCTGGAGCACATGCGCGAATTGATCATGGCGTTCCGGGACATCGGGGACAGCGATGCCCTGGGCATCATCCTGGCCGGTAACGGGCCCGTGTTCTGCGCCGGGCACGACTTCGCCGACGTGGCCGATGCTGACCTGTCGGCGGTCCGCTCCTTGCTGGCGACCTGCACGGAGCTGATGACGCTGATGCAGCAGGTGCCCCAGCCGGTGGTGGCGCGGGTGCACGGCCTCGCCACGGCGGCCGGCTGCCAGCTGGTCGCCAGCGCCGACCTCGCCGTGGCCAGCGCAGACGCCGGCTTCGCCGCCCCGGGCGGCAAGAGCGGCTGGTTCTGCCACACGCCGATGGTGGCGATCGCCAGGAACGTCGGCCGGAAACGGGCAGCGGAGATGGCGCTGTCAGGTGACGTGATCGACGCGGAGACCGCGCTCGACTGGGGACTGCTCAACCAGGTCGTGCCAGCGGCGCAGCTCGACTCCGCTGTCATGGACCTCCTGGAGCGGGTGACCCGGGGATCAGCGGAGAGCAAGGGAATCGGGAAGCAGGCTCTGTACGCGCAGATCGACCTCGACCAGCCGAAGGCGTACGCCTATGCCGTCGAGGTGATGGCCGCCACCAGCCAGCTGCCCGACGCGCGCGAAGGGATGCGGGCGTTCCTGGACAAGCGCAAGCCGCACTGGCGCCGCGGGCGGCCGTAAGGACGGCCGAGCTCGAGGCTCAGCTCAGTCCAGGGCGAGACCCACCAGGATGCCGGCCGTCATGATGACGCCCCCCAGCAGGACGTTGCGGCGGACGAGCCTGAGCACGGGCAGCCCTGTCAACCACGCGGCGAACCAGCCCGTCAGGCTGAGGCCGATGAGGACGGCGACGAAAGTCAGCGTCAGGCGGTCCCCCAGCGGTAGCCACCTCATCCCCGCGAGCGGAACGACGGCGCCGAGACCGTAACAAAGGCCCGCCGTCACAGCGGCAGTTACCGCCCCGCTCGTCGGTCCCAGTGTCTCCAGACGCAGCTCGGCATCGGCATGGGCGGCCACCGGGTCGCGTTCGGTGAGCGCGTCGGCGACTTGCCGCGCGAGTTGCGGGTCCAGACCCTTGGCCTCGTAAATTCCGACGAGCTCCTCGAACTCACCTGCCGGATCCGCCTCGATGCTCGCCCGCTCCGCCTCCAGCAGCGCGCGGTTCATCTCCCATTCGGTGCGGATCTCGCTGTAGCGGGCTCCCGCCGCCGCGGAGCCGCCGGCGAGGATGACCGCAGTTCCAGCGAACAGCAGGGTCCCGGTCGACGCGCCGACGCTGACAAAACCTTCCGCGATACCCGCAGCCGACGTAATGCCGTCGTTGATGTCCAGGATCGACGCCTGGGCGTGCTGGCGGAGAGCGTCCAGACTGTCCTTGTTCAGGTGGCCACGCAGCCAGTTCATGAGGGCCATTCTCCCGCCGCCGACCGCCTCTACCATCTGCCGCAGCTCGCCGCCGCGGCTAGGCCGGCTGCGCGTCCGCCTCGCCGATCGCCATCGCGATGATCTGGGGCGGTGAGAGGCTGCCCGGCCGGGATCGTGCCGCCTGGAGAGCCTGCGGGGTCAGGGCGTCCCGGATCGCGGCCAGCGTCCGCTCGTAGCCGACGGGATAGACAGGCGGCAGGAAGACGCCGATCTGGGCGCGCAGCGCCTCGCGCGCCCCGTCGAGCTCGGCGCCCCGCTCGTGGCGGCCCTGCGCGGCCGCCATGCCCGCCAGGCACCACGGCAGGTAGACCATGTTGCCGGTGGACCGGAACAGGGCTGCCGCCTCGGCCAGCCGGGCCCGTGCCCGCGGGCCGTCGCCGTCGGCCAGGTCGACGTGCCCGAGCAGGGTCAGCGACATCGACGAGCTCCAGCGGTCGTCATAGCGGCGGGCCACGACCAGGCTCTCGTCCAGGACGGCCCGGGCCCGCGGCAGGTCGCCCAGGTTGAGTAGCGCCGTCCCCAGTCCGCCGAGGTGCCGGGCCAGGGGCTGCTCATCGCCGCGGTCGCGGCGCAGCGCCAGGCTCCGCTCGAAAAAGGCCGCCGCGCGCTCGTAGTTCCCCGCGAACAGCGCGTTGGTCCCGAGGACAAACAGGGCCTCGGCCTGCTCGCCGGTATCACCCAGGTCCTCGAACAGGCTCAGTGACTCCGCGACAAGCGGCTCGCTGGCCTCGAGCATCCCGCCGTTGCTGGTGATCCAGCCCTTGAAGAACAGCACCCGGGCCAGGACGAGCCGGTCCTGGGCGGCCCGTGCAACCGCCAGGCTCTCCTCGGCGCGAGCGCTGGCCGCGGGGGCGTTCCCGGTGAACATCGCCGCGTAGGCCAGGCCGAGCAGCGCCGTGGCCTCCTCGCCGCGCTGGCCCGCGGCCCGGGCCCGGGGCAGCGCAGCTTCGTGCGCCCGCGCCGCGTCGGCGTATCGGTCCTGGGCGCGGGCGAGCATGCCCTCGGTGTTGTGGGCGCAGGCGAGGGTGGCCGGGTCCTCCTGCTCGCGGGCCAGCGACAGAGCCTGCGCGCACCAGGCCGCGGCCTCGTCGTAGGCAGCCTGCTCGAGGGCCAGCCGGGCGGCGCTGACCAGCCAGCCCGCCCGGGCGGATGGCGTGTCCGCTGCGGCCCGGATCGGGAGGGCCAGGGCCTCGGTGAACCACCGGCGTCCCTCGCTCAGGTGGCCGCGCTGCGCCCAGTACCGGCCCAGCGCGCCGGCCAGCCGCAGCGCGGTCAGGCCGTCCTGCTCCTCGCACGCGAAGCGGAGAGCGCCCCGCAGGTTGTCATGCTCGGCGTCCAGCCGGGTCAGCCAGGCCGCCGCCTCCGGGCCGGCCAGCCCGTCCGCAGCCTCCAGGGCTAGCGCGAGGTAGTAGGCGGCGTGGCGATGGCCAGCCGGCCCGGCCTCGCCGCGCAAGGCCAGCTGTTCGCTGCCGTACTCGCGGAGCGTCTCCAGCATCCGCACGCGCGGCTGGACAGGGTCGTTGCCCGCCGTCGGCTGGTCGCCGAGCCGCAGCAGGCTGCTCGCCACGAGTGCGGTCAGCCCTTCCCGGACGCCCTGGCCTCCGCCGCGTCCAGCGTGCCGCCTCCCGCGAACACGCTCAGCTGGCGGAACAGCCCCTGCTGCGGCTCATTGAGCAGGTCGTAGCTCCAGGCGATCGCGTCCCGCATGGTCTTGTGCCGATCCGGAAGGTCGTACGGCCCGTCCACCAGGACCGGCAGCCGGTGATCCAGCCGGGCCAGCAGGTCGCCGGGCGGCAGCACCGGCAGCTGGGCGGCGGCCAGCTCAATGGCCAGCGGGATCCCGTCCAGCCGGCGGCAGATGCCCGTCACGGCCGCGGTCGTGGGCGCGTCCAGGAGCAGGTCCACGCCGGCGGCGCTGGCCCGGTCCAGGAACAGCCGTACGGCCGGCGAGCTGGCCAGCCCGTCCTGGTCGCCGGGATCGGGCAGCGCAAGCGGTGCGACCGGGTACTCGCGGCCGCCCCGGACGCGCAGGGCAACCCGGCTCGTGGCCAGCACCGCGAGCTGCGGGCACGCTTCCAGCAGGCCGAGGATCGCATCCCGGGCCGCCAGGACATGCTCGAAGTTGTCCAGCAGCACCAGGACGCGCCGCTCGCGCAGCGCGGCCTTCAGGAGGCTGGGCAGCGGAGTGGCGTCCCGCTCGTCGACGCCGAGCTGCCGGGCCACGGCATCCAGGACGAATGCCGGGTCACGCAGCGGCGCCAGGTCGGCGAAGACGACGCCGTCGGGGAAGTCACCGGCCACTCGCTCCGCCACCTCGATGGCCAGCCGGGTCTTGCCCACGCCGCCGGGTCCGGTCAGGGCGAGCAGCTGAGTGTCGCCCCGGCGCAGCAGGCGGACGACGGCCGCGGCCACACTGGCCCGGCCGATCAGCGGAGTCAGCGGCCGCGGGATCGCAGGCCGCCGGCTGGCCGGGACCCGGCCGGGGGTGCGCTCGGCACCGGGCCGGGCCGCCGCCAGCAGGGCCGCCCGCTCGGCGGGGGTCAGGCCGAGCGCGTCGGCCAGCAGGCCCACGGTGTCCAGCCGCGGCGTGCGGGCCGGGTCGCGCTCCAGGTCGCTGACGGCCTTCGCGCTCGGCCCGGCGCGCTCGGCAAGGGCTTCCTGGGTCAGGCCGGCGCTCTGGCGCCGCTGCCGCAACAGCTCGCCGAAGCCTCGTGTCTCCTGCGCCATCGAACTACCCCCGGGGATCCTCTAAACGGGGAGCGCTCGGGGAGCGCTCGTCCTGTTGCCGCGCCGCGGCGGCCGTGACGCTGGGAGCAGCTCGCAGTGCCGAGACCGCCGGAGGCCGGTAGATGTCATCCGAAGACCTCAAGATCCGTGCCCGCCGCATGATCGAGGAGGTTCTCAACCAGGGCGACCTCGCAGTCGCGCATGAGCTCATCTCCCCCGATTGCGTGCATCACTTTCCTGGCGACGGGCTGGCGCCGGGAACGGCTAGCCTGCGTGACTGGCTATCGCATGCGCACCGCATCTTTCCAGACTTTCATGCCCTCGTGGAGGGTGAATTCGCCGCGGATAACCAGGTCGCGCAGCTGATCACCGGCTATGGCACGCACGCAGGCGAGTTCCTGGGCATCGCGCCGACCGGGCGGCAGGTCGCCTTCGCCATCATCGGGATCAGCCGCGCCGGGCCGGACGGGCGGTTCACCGAGCACTGGTGGGCCGCTGACCTGCTCGGCGTCCTCGGTCAGCTGGGCGTGACCAGGGTCCCGGCCGTGAGCCGGAGCCGGTGCCGAGGGGTGAGGTAAGTGCCCGTCACGACCGTCCCGCCCGCTGATCAGGAGGCTGCGGCGGCGCGGTCGCGCTCTGCGCCTACCTCCCCGACCGGCGACGGGTCCGGGTTCTCCAGGCCGCCGGCATCACTCTCATGGCCATCACGGCGATCTGCGGCCCCTTGCTGGTTCACCGGCGCCCTCAGCTTCGCGGTCGAGGCGCCGGTGTCAGCGATCGGCAGCTACCTGGTCGCCGGGTGGATCGCGCTGGTCAGCCGGATGCTGCGCGGCGTCGCCCCGTTCGGACCGTGGGTCACCCGGTTCGGGCAGGTCATCGGCGTGGCCTTGCTGTTCGGCGTGGTCCTGGTGGGGATTGCCCTGCCGCTGCCGTGGATGTCCTGGCCGCAGCCGGTCATCGTCGGCGCCGGCCTCCTGATCGCCGCGCCCGCCTGGGTGCTTACCCCGGTCTGGTGCCTGTTCCTGGGCCAGGCCCTCCTGCGGGCGGCCCGGTCGCCGGCCGCCCTGCCCGTCCTCGCGAAGGAGAGCTCAGATGGATTCCTCGGTTGAGACCCGGACCGCCCCGGCGCCGGGCGGTGCCCGCCGCGTCACGCTGACCGCGTACCGGTGGCTGCTGGCGCTGTTCCTGCTGGCCGGGGGCGCCCAGATCTTCCTGGCCGGCTTCGGCGCGTTCAGCCTCGACACGGGCCGGGCTGCGCAGGGTTCCAGCGCGTTCAGCGCGCACATGGCTCTGGGCTTCAGCATGGCCGGAGCCTCGCTCATCATCCTCATCCTGGCCCTGATCGCCCGGCCGGGCACGCTGGCCCTCTGGCTGTCGGGCCTGCTGGTGGTGCAGACCTGCCTGCTGCAGAGCCTGCTCGACGGCCTGGCCGACGGCGCGTCCGCCTTCGGCGGCCTGCATGCGCTGAACGGGCTGCTCATCGTGGCCAGCGCGGGCGTCATGCTCGCCTTGTCGCGCCGACGGCGTCCGGAAGGGCCGCGTGGTGACGGCCACCTCGGATGACGAGCTCAGAACCGGGATGGCCGAGCCCGGCGCAGCCCGATCGGCCGCGCGGGTCGCCCGGGCAACCGCCGGGGCATGGGCGGCGGTCACCCTGGTCGCCGTCGCCGCGATGATCCTGACCGGGCTGGCCTGGGGCGCCCTGGCTACTAGCGATGCGATCGACAACCAGGGCGCGGCCGTCTCGGCTGTCGCCTACACGACGCTCGGCGTCCTCATCGTCCGCCGCTCCGGCAACCTCGTCGGCTGGCTGATGATCGGCGAGGGCGCGGCGCTGGCCTTCCTCGCCGCCGGGTCCGCCTATGGCGTGGCCGGGATAACGGCTTACCCCGGACGCCTCCCGGACCCGGCTGTGGTCGGCGCGCTGGCCGAATCCGATTTCGTCCTGGTGGTAGCGGGCATCGCCGGCCTGCTGTTCTTCTTCCCGTCCGGGCGGCTGCCGTCGCCGCGCTGGCACCCGGTGGCGATCGCGGGCATCGCGCTGACCGGCGTGATGCTGGCCGTGTTCGCGGTCAGCCCCCGGCGCGTGGCCCTGCCCGCGCCCGGCGGCGTGTCGCTGAAGTTCCCCAACCCGCTGGCCATCCCGCCGCTCCGGCCAGTCCTGGCGGCCGCCCGCACCGGGTCTTTCTCCGCCCTGGCCGTGGTGACCGGGGTCCTGTGGACGCTGGCGCTCGCAGCCCTGATCACCGGGTACCGGACGGGTGACACCCGGCGGCGGCAGCAGACGAAGTGGCTGGCCCTGGCCGCGGCGGTGATCGCAGCCTGCCAGCTGGCCGGGATCCTGGCCTCCCTGGCCGGCCCGGCCGGGCAGCCGGTGCTGTCGGTCGCGTACATCATCCAGCCGTTTGCCGCCCTGTACGGCATCCCCGTCGTCATGACGATCGCGATCTTGCGGCACGGGCTGTTCGACATCGACGTCATCATCAGCCGCGCACTCGTCTACACCCTGCTGTCGGCGGCGATCACGGCCGTGTACGCGGGCATCGTCATCGGCATCGGGACGTTCGCCGGGCACCGGGGCGGCCCGGTGCTGACCATTGCGGCGGCCGTCTCCATCGCCCTGCTGTTCCACCCGCTGCGGCAGCGGGCGCGGCAGCTGGCCAACCGGCTGGTCTTCGGCGAGCGGGCCACGCCGTACCAGGTCCTGTCCGACTTCGCCGGCGACATGGCCGCGCAGCTCGACCTGGGCGAGGCGCTCGACCGGATGGTCACGCTGCTGGCCGGCGCGGCCGGGGCCACCCGGGTCGGGGTGTGGATCCGGGTCGGCGCCCAGTTGCGCCCGGTCGCGGCCTGGCCGCGGGAGTCCGCGCCGGCGGCCGCCGTGGACCTGCGTGGCGGCGCCGACCTGCCCGTGCTGGACCCGCCGTCTCGCGCGGTCCCGGTCCGGCACGGGACCGACCTGCTCGGCGCCCTGTCCCTGCGCAAGCCCAGGAACGAGCCGCTGACCGCCACGGAGGACAGCCTGCTGCAGCACCTGGCCTCGCAGGCCGGCCTCGTGCTGCGCAACGCGCAGCTCACCGCCGAGCTGCGGGCCATGATCGACGAGCTGCGCGCCTCGCGCCGCCGGCTGGTGGAGGCGCAGGACGCGGAGCGCCGCAAAATCGAGCGGAACCTGCACGACGGCGCCCAGCAGCAGCTCGTTGCGCTGGCCATCCAGCTCGGCCTGCTGGAGGAGTCCGCCGACGACCCGGCCTTCATCCGGGAGCTGGCCCCGCGGCTGCGGGCGGACCTGCGGGCCGCGCTCGGCGACCTGCGGGACCTGGCCCGCGGCATCTACCCGCCGCTGCTCGCCGAGCAGGGCCTGATCACCGCCTTGCAGGCGCAGGCGGCCAGGGCTTCGGTCCCGGTCCGGATCGAGGCCGACGGCGTCGGCCGCTATCCCCCGGACACCGAAAGCACGGTCTACTTCTGCGCGCTCGAGGCCCTGCAGAACGTGGCCAAGCACGCGGCCGCCGAGCGGGTCACGGTCCGCGTGTCCGGCTCGGACGGCAGCCTCCGGTTCGCCGTCACTGATGACGGCGCCGGCTTCAATGTGGCCGACGCGCGGGCCGGCTCGGGCCTGCAGGGCATGTCGGACCGGCTGGCCGCGCTCGGCGGCACCTTCGACATCCGCTCGCAGCCCGGTCAGGGCACGACGATCACGGGCTGCCTGCCCGCTGCGCAGCGGGCAGCCTGACGAAGGCGGCCAGCCCACTTCCCCACGCCTCAGCAAGCTGCTCCCGCCAGACCGCTGGGACTGAGGGGAGACAGAGTTGCGCGGCACTGGATATCTTCACGGCAAGCCGCGCCGCCGATGAGGCGCTGCCGGCCGAGCACAACACGATCAAGAAATCGGTCTGACATCGGCAGGAGCACTATGAGCATCTCACCTCCCACTCCGGCTGATCCGGCGGCCGCGCCGAGCGAAGCTTCGCTGATCGGCAGATTTGTCGCCATTCTCACGCCTGTCTTTGCGGTCGCAGCTGGCTGGTTCGCCGGGCTAATCGCGCAGGTAGTACCTGGAGCGCACCTGGACCAGAATCAGATCGTCGCCTTCATGACCGCGGCCTCGGTCAGCGCGATAGCTGCGGGCTGGAAGTGGCTGCAGGGCTGGCAGCAGCACGAGGCGCTCGTTGCGCAGGGCAAGGACGTGCCGCGCAAGCCCGGGCCGCCCGCCGCCGTGCCACCCGCCGCCGTGCCACCCGCCGTACTGCCACCACCCGCGGGTCGCCCTTAGAACCAGCCGCCAGCTACCCGACGGCCCTGGCGGCGACCACCCGGCTCCTGATCGCCTCCAGGCCGGCCAGCTCGTCGAACTCCTGGTGCAGTGAGTGGCCCGCAGCTGGAGGGCGTACTCGGCACGGAAGGTGGCCCGCTCGGACGCCGGGCGGGCGGCGAACTTGCCGGCGTTGGCACTCCACAGCCTGACGGTGCCGGCGGCGACGTAACGCAGGTCGGGGTCGGTGCGGTACTCGGGGGCGTCGCACAGCTGGGTGGTGCGCTTGCGAATCAGGGTCGGGCACTGCCAGGTGCCGTCAGCGGCGAACCGCTCGGCCAGCCCGCGCGCCCTGGCCTCGTCGAAGGTGTCGATGGCGTGCTGCATGAGCGTGACGTCGGCGGACTTGGCCAGCTTAGTCGGGTTGACCGCCATCCTGCGGACCATTGCCGCGACGATCCGGTCCATGAACGGGATCTTGACCGACGGGATCCGGACCGGCTTCTGGCCGGACAGCGTCGTCCGGATGCCGTGCTCGTCGGCCGAGCAGGCGGCGAGGATGCCCAGGCCGGGCCCGAGATGCTCGATCGAGCGCATCCCGCCGCGCGACGCGCGGACCACGTCGATGTTGACCGGCAGGTGGCCGAGGATCGGGATGCCCAGCCGGGCCGCCTCGGCCTGCGCGGCGTAGAACGCGTCCGGCGGAACGAAGCCGACCTTGATGAAGTCGGCGCCGGCCGCGCACTGCTCGGCGACGGTGGCCACGGCGGCGCTTTCGGTGCCGGCGTTCAGCGGTGTGAGGACGGTGCCGGGCATGGCGACCACGGCTGGCGAGTCGGCCGGCATCGGCAGCGTGCCAGCCGCCTGCTGGCGCAGCATCTTCGGCGAGCCGGACATCTGCCGGAAGCCGGTGATGCCGTGGCTGAGCATCACCTCCAGCGCGCCGGCCGGGTCCTTCAGCTCGAACGGGTGCGCGTGCATCTCGAGGTAGCCGGGCACGACGTACTTGCCGGCCGTTTCCGGCGGCGGCTCGCCCGGTGCTGCGGTCCCGGTCGCGGCGGGCCCGATCGCGGCGATCCGGCCGCCGTCCAGCGTGATGTCCACGTGGGGGGTGAGCGAGCCGTCGCGGGTGTCCACGACGGTCACGTCTCGCAGTACGGTCGCGCTCACGGGCTTCCCGACCTGGGTGTCGGTCATGGCATGCCTTCCTCGGGGCGGCAGCGGACGAGGGCCTCGGACCGGATCTCGAAGACCCGGCCGTCGTCGTCGTGCAGCCAGCCGGCCCTGACGACCGCGGCGCGCCGCCGCTGCTGGTCGAACGTGACCGAGTCGACGCGGACGCCGCCGGACAGCGTGCAGCCCGGGCGCACCGGGCGCAGGAACCGCACGTCCAGCAGCCGCGTGCCGGCGATCACCGCCCAGTCGGCCTCCGCGGCGAGCACCGACAGCCGCTGGAAGATCGCGAGCGTCTGCACGCCGGACGCGATCACGTCGCCGAACCGCCCGGCGGCAGCCGCCACCGGGTCGACGTGGAAGTCCTGCGGGTCCCAGCGCTGGGCGAACGCGACCAGCTCGGCGCGGGTCAGGGTGAACGTCCCGAGCGGCGTGGTCTCGCCGATCCGCAGGTCCTCGGCGTACCGGACGGTCATGCCGCGCCGGCCAGCTCGAAGCGCTGCCGGAGCCACGGCTCGACGATGCGGGCGCCGGCGGCGTACCCGGTCGGCTCGTCCGGCGCGAGCGGCTGGCCGAAATGCTGGCCGCGGACCTCGGCCCGGGTCTTGTCGGCGGCGGCGACCGCCTCGAACATGCGGGCCGCGTCGGCCGGGTAGGCCGCCGCGTCGCCGGACAGCTCGACGTAGAGCGTGGGGACGTGAATGCCGCGCGCGCAGCGCGCGAAGTCGGCGTTCGAGGCGGTCGCCGACCAGGTGGACAGCCACGCGTCCGCGGTGGTCAGCCGGGCGAACCCGACCAGGCCGTAGTTCGTGAGGTCCGGCCGGCGGCCGAACAGCGAGCCGTAGTGCCGGTCGTTCGGGTCGATCGACGGGTCCGTGTAACGCGGGTCGGCGTCGGTGCGGTAGGTGGTGATGATCCGCGGGGCGAGCGAGGCCCGGCGGTCACGCGGGTCACCGGTCTCGGCGAACCGGATCCGCGCGGCGCTCGCCGCGGCGGCGTACTCGCGGGCGAGCGCGTCGATCCGCTCGACCCGCTCGCGCTGCGCGGCGCGGTAGCGCTCCAGGAAATCAGCCGCGTACGACGACGGGGTCCCCGGCCGGGCGAAGCCGTTGGCCGGGTCGTACATGTCCAGCGCCGGGTCGACCGACATGGCGTCGCGCTCGTCGGCCACCGACGGGTCGATGCAGTGCACCAGCACGCGGCCCTGCCCCGGGTGCGGGGCGAGGAACACGGCGCCGTCCGGCACCGGCATCTGCGCGCCGGACAGCGCGACCGGCCGCCCGGCTGGCGTTATATCGATACGGAACTCGGGCGGCAGCGCAGCCTGCTCGATGTAGTAGGCGAACAGCGCGCCGCCGCCGGAGTGCCCGAAGGTGATCGCGCGGGCGAAGCCGAGGTCGCGCAGGAACACCTGGCCCGCCGCGACGTCCAGGATGGCCTGCTCGTGCACGAGGCTGAGGTCGTTGTTCGGCGACCGCGTGTCCTGGGTCCAGACCGACAGGCCCATGGCCAGGAAGTACCCGACCATCGGGTGGTGCGTGAGCTGCTGGCGCGGGTGCATGACGGACACGACCGCGGTCGAGCCGGCCAGCCGGTGCAGCAGCCCGGACACGACCGCGCCGTCGAACGTCCGCAGCTGGTGGTGCGTCGTCGTGACGCCGTCCGGGAACCGCACGCCGGCCACCTCGCGGCCGGCGCCGAGCCGGTCGACAGCCTGGTCACTCGCCACTATCGACCGGCTCGATGAGCATGCCGTCGCGGTCCCAGCGGGCGATGCGGCCGCCGCGGACCGCGGCGACCGAGCTGTACCAGATGGCGTTGCGGCAGCCGGTCGCGGCGCGGTCAATGGCGATCGGGCCGGCCGCGCTGACTTCCAGGTACGGCCCGCGGCGGCCCACCGTCACGGCCGGATCGGCTGCGGCGGCCACGGCCAGCGGCCGGAAGTCGTCGATGTCCAGCACGTACAGCACGGTCATACCAGCGACACCCGGGCCGGCTCCTCGGCGTACCGCTCGGCGATCAGCTCGGCCTTGATCTGGTAGAAGCGCTCCAGCGACGGCCGCTCCTCATCCGCGACGGCAAGCAGCGCGTCGACGCTGAGGTCGGCGTCGATGTCGTCCTCGCGGGTGATCGCGCGCAGCGGCCGGGCGAACTCGATCAGGTAGCCGTTCGGGTCGGTGACGTAGACGGACTCGACGGTCTCGTGGCGGACCTGCAGCTCGCACGGCCAGTCGCTGGCGTCCAGCCGCCGCCGGTACTCCAGCAGGTCGTCCTCGGTCTCCACGTGCAGGGCGAGGTGGCGGGCGCGCGCGATGAGCTCGGGCACCGCCCCGTCCCGGTACGGCTCGACGCCGAAGTAGTAGAAGAACGCCAGCCGGTCGCCCTGGCCGATGTCGAAGAAGAAGTGGATGAAGTCCGGGTGCTGAGCCGGCCCCCAGCCCAGCGCGCACGTGGCGTGCACGACCGGGAAGCCGAGCACGTCGCGGTAGAAGTGGATCGTCTCTTTCGGGGCGAACGTCGGGAATGCGGCATGGTCCACACCGCGGACCACGTGGCTCAGCGTCATGGCGACTCTCCTTCACCGGCGCCGCCAGGCTATCGCGAAATCGAAACAGGCGTCAATTGATTGACGAAGGCGTAAAATACTGATCTCCTGATCTCATGCGGCTTGACGACGTGTCCGTGATCGGCGGCGGCCCAGCCGGCCTGTTCGCCTCGATCCTGGTCAAGCGGGCCCGGCCGGATACCGCCGTGACCGTGTTCGAGCGCTCGGTACCGGACAGCACGTTCGGCTTCGGCGTGGCCTTCACCCGTCGCACGCTCGAATTGCTCGCGTCCGCCGACAACGCCGTGGTCAGCCGGCTGCGCGATGCGAGCATCGCCATGCCGCGCCAGGAGATCCGCGTCGGCGGCCGGTCGGTGTTCAGCTCCGGCAACGACGGCGCGATCGGCGTCGCCCGCTCGGCACTGCTCACCGCGCTCACCGATATCGCCTGCGACCTCGGCATCCGGGTCGAGCTGGGGCGCGCCGCGGGACTGGCCGAGGTGAGCGCGGCCGACCTGGTCATCGCCGCGGACGGTGTCGGCAGCGAGGTGCGCGGCCAGCTGGCCCGTGATTTCGGCGCGTGCGTGACGCCCGGCCGCGGCCTGTTCATGTGGCTCGGCCTGGACCGCCGGCTGGAGTCCAACCTGTTCGCGCCGGTGCGCAGCGCCGACGGCCTGTTCAACATCCACTGCTACCCGTACGCGGCCGACCGGAGCACCATCGGCGTGGAGACCGACGAGGACACCTGGCGCCGGGCGCGGATGGACCGGTGGACGCAGGACACCCCGGCCGACGAGTCGGACAAGCGCAGCATCGAGTACCTGCAGGACCTGTTCGGGCCGACGCTGGGCGGCACCCTGCTCGGCAACCGGTCGCGCTGGATGCGGTTCCGGACGGTCACCGCGGCGCGCTGGAGCGCCGGCCATGTCGTGCTGCTCGGCGACGCCGCGCACACCGCGCACTACTCGGTCGGCTCCGGCACGAAGATGGCCATGGAGGATGCCGTCGGGCTGGTCGGCGCGCTGCAGGACCCGGCGTACGCCACGCTGCCCGAGGCGCTTGCCGGGTACGAGACCGCGCGGCGGCCGCGGGTCGAGCGGATCCAGGACCTGGCCGACCGCAGCCGGTGGTGGTGGGAGACGCTCGGCCAGCGGCTCG
>JGI20205J14842_1000127_pt1 | contig 18909 bp, 12 predicted proteins | sample NGESurshal092012_2_FD_14842 | JGI IMG/M metagenome (IMG submission 14842) | reverse complement strand
GACGTCGAAGTCGCCTTCCTTGAGCCAGCGGCGCACCCGGCTCGCCGACAGGAAGCCGAAGGCCAGCCGGGCCACCGAGCCGTTGTAGGGAACCGGCACGGCCCGCCCGGCCGGGACGACATATCTGGGCTCGATCAGCTCGTCCTCGTTGGCGGGGGCGATGACCGACGCGTAGTGGCCCAGGTCGATGAGGGCGTCGGCCAGCCCGCGGACGTGCTCCTGCACTCCGCCCGGGACATCCCAGGTGTACGGGCAGACCAGGCCGATTCTCATCGACTGCCTGCCGGGGCCGTGCCATCCGGGGCCGTGCCATCCGGGGCCGTGCCACCAGCGGACCGTGCGGCCGCACGCTGGGCGGCGGCCAGCCGGGCCTGATCGAGATCGGCGGTAAAGACGCGCTGCAGCATGTGCCAGTCCTGCGGATGCTCCCGGATCCTGTCCTCGAAGAAGCGCGCGATCTGCTGCGTCATGGCCCTGATGCGCTCCTTCCGGTCACCAGCGGCCGGCACGGGGATCTCCGCGCCGACGTCCACACCCCAGCCATCGCCCTCAAACCACATGGTCACCGGCATCAGCGCCGCGCCGGTCTGGACGGCAAGCGCCGCCGGGCCGGGTGTCATCCTGGCGCCCTCGCCGAAGAAATCCACCTCGATGCCGTGGCCAGTGACGTCCCTGTCACACGGCAGCGCGACCATCTTGCCTGCACGCAGCCGTCGGGCCAGTATCCCGAATGGCCGATCCCCGCCGCTAGCGGGAAGGACCTCCATGCCCAGTCCCTCACGGAACGCCACGAACCGCTCGTAGACCGATTCGGGCTTGATCCGCTCCGCTACCGTCGTGAAGGAGCCTGCCCCCCTGGCGATGATCCATGCCCCGCCCTGGTCCCAATTGCCCATGTGCGGTAGTGCGAAGACGACGCCGCGCCCGGCCGCCACATACTCAAACGCGTCCTGAATATGCCCGGTGTCGCGCGTTCCCTCGAACAACCGCTCCATCGGCATCACCGGCAATCGGAATATCTCCAGCCAATAGCGCGCATAGGAGCGCATTGATTCCCGGGAGACCGCCCGAACCTGCGCGCCGGTCGCGTCGGGGCCCAGGACCCGGCGCAGGTTGCCCTCCAGCACCTGGACACTGGGCCCCTGACGGCGCCAGGCGATGTCGGCGAAGACCTGAAAACCCTCCCGCGCAGCCGACTCCGGAAGACGGCAGATCACTGACCAGCCCAGGCGGTAGCCCACGCTGAGCAGCCGGTCCTTAGCTCCAGTCATCGGGGTCACCTCCTGCGGCATCCGTCGCGGCGGCCCGTCGCACGGCGAGGACCCGCTGGCCGAAGGTGATGGCACTTACCACCGCCAGCAGCCAGAGTCCCACGGGAAGGACATACGGTACGCCCAGCCCGGACAGCCCCGCGGCAGTAAGCCCGATTACCATCCGTTCGGGTCGTTCTGCGATCCCGACATCGCAGCGCAGCCCGAGTCCCTGAGCCCGAGCCTTGGCGTAAGAGACCAGGGCGCCCGCCACGAGGCAGAACAGCGCCACCGCGGCCAGGGCACGGTTATGGCCGCTGGGATGCAGCACCAGATAGCAGGCCAGGCCGCCGAAGATCGCCGCGTCGGCTACCCGGTCGAGGGTGGAATCCAGGAAGGCGCCGAATTTCCCGCTCGTGCCCTTGATCCGCGCCAGGGCGCCGTCGAGCATGTCAGCCAGGACGAAAATCGCGCAGACCACCGCGCCGATGAACAGGTGACCCGTGGGGAACAGCGTCAGCGCCCCGGCCGATACGCCAGCGGTGCCGATGACGGTGATCTCATTCGGCGTCAGCGGAGTGCGCGCGAGCGCCCGGCCGGCCGGCTCGAGCACGCGCGCGAGGGCTGGTCGCAGCTTGTTCAGCATGGCTGCTCGATCCTACTGGCGCAGCCGCCCGATGTTTCCCGATCTTGCCGGCGCCGACCCCGGACAAATCACCACACTCTCCCAGATTGACTTTCGGCTCTTGTGATCGTGTGGCCGGCAGGTAAAGGCTGGTCGTGCAGGAGCCGAACGACGCAAGGAGGCGACGCGGATGGCGGACAGGACTCACGCACCGGGAGCCGCCGGCCGGGCACCAATGGCCGGCCAGCCCGAGAGCGTGCGCAACGTGGTGCTGGTCGGCCACTCAGGAGCAGGAAAGACGACGCTGGCGGAGGCACTGCTGGCGGCCACGGGAACCATCCAGCGGCCAGGACGGGTGGAGGACGGGACGACCGCCAGCGACTTCGACGAGGTCGAGGTCCGCCAGCAGCGGTCGGTCAACCTGACGCTGGTTCCCTTCGAGCATGCGGGCGTGAAGGTCAACCTGCTGGACGCCCCCGGATACGCCGACTTCACCGGCGACCTGCGCGCGGGGCTGCGGGCCGCCGACGCGGCCCTGTTCACCGTCTCGGCCGCCGACGGGGTCGACGGCCTGACCAAGATGCTGTGGGAGGAATGTGCCACCGTCGGCACGCCGCGCGCGGTCGTCATCACCAAGATCGATCATCAGCGCGGGGACTTCGAGGAGTCACTGGCCGCCTGCCGGGCGGCGTTCGGCGACTCGGTAGCGCCCCTGTACCTGCCGGTGGCCGATGACCAGGGCGGCTTGCGTGGCCTGATCGGCCTGCTGTCCGGACGGTTCTACGACTACTCAGGCGGAGACGGCCGCCAGGATCGCGATGTCGAGGCCGCGGACGCGGACCGGGTGGAGGGGGCCCGGTCCTCGCTCATCGAGACGGTCATCCAGGAAAGCGAGGACGAGACCCTCATGGACAGGTACCTGTCCGGCGAGGAGATCGACCCCAAGGTCCTGATCGACGACCTGGAGACGGCGGTGGCGCGCGGGACCTTCTACCCGGTGCTCGCGGCCGCCGCACCCAGCGGAATCGGCCTGGCTGAGCTGCTTGAGGTGATCACGCAGGCGTTCCCCTCCCCCGCCGAGCATCCGCTGCCCGCCGTCACCACGCTGGCGGGCAAGTCCGCTGGCGGCCTGAGCAGCGACCCCGGCGGTCCGCTGCTGGCCGAGGTGGTCAAGACCACCTCCGACCCCTACGTCGGCCGGATCAGCCTGGTCCGGGTGTTCTCCGGCACGCTGCGGCCGGACGCGGTCGTGCATGTCTCCGGTCACGGCCGGGCCGAGCGCGGTCATGCCGATCACGATGTCGACGAGCGGATCGGCGCGATCACCTCACCGCTGGGCAAGCAGCAGCGCACCGTCACCCAGTGCGCTGCCGGTGACATCTGCGCCGTGGCCAAGCTCACGACGGCCGAGACCGGCGACACCCTGTCCGACAAGGAAGGGCCCCTGCTGATGGAGCCCTGGGACATGCCCGAGCCGCTGCTGCCCGTCGCGATCGTGGCCAAGTCCAAGGCGGACGAGGACAAGATGTCGCAGGCCCTCTCCCGGCTGGTGGCCGAGGATCCCACGCTGCGCCTGGAGAACAACGCCGAGACCCGCCAGCTGGTGCTGTGGTGCATGGGCGAGGCGCACGCGGACCTGCTGCTGGACCGGCTGAGCAGCCGCTACGGCGTGGCCGTGGAGACGACGCCGCTGCGGGTGCCGCTGCGCGAGACCCTGGGCGGCAAGGCTCAGGGACTGGGCCGGAACGTCAAGCAGACCGGCGGCCACGGCGAGTTCGGCATCTGCCATGTCGAGGTCGAGCCGCTCGACTCGGGGGCCGGCTTCGAGTTCGTCGACAAGATCGTCGGCGGCGTGGTCCCGCGGCAGTTCATCCCGTCCGTCGAGAAGGGCGTCCGGGCCCAGATGGAGCAGGGCGTGCTGGCCGGCTACCCGATGGTGGATATCCGGGTCACCCTGTACGACGGCAAGGCGCACTCGGTGGACTCCTCCGACATGGCCTTCCAGAAGGCCGGGCGCGCGGCCCTGCGCGACGCGGCCGACCGGGCCCAGGTGCTGCTGCTCGAGCCGGTGGACGAGGTCGCCGTGCTGGTGGCCGATGACTACGTCGGCGCCGTGATGTCGGACCTGTCCTCGCGCCGCGGCCGCGTGCTCGGCACCGAGCCGGTGCCCGGCGGCCGGACCCTGGTGAGGGCCGAGATCCCCGAGCTCGAGATCACCCGCTATGCCATCGACCTGCGCTCCATGTCGCACGGCACCGGCTCGTTCAGCCGGTCCTACCTGCGCCACGAGCCCCTCCCCACGCACCTGGCCGGCAAAGTGGCAGAGGAGTCAAAGGTGGGGTAGCCGGATCACCCTGGGGGTAACCCCGGGGCTAGCTAGGCCAGGCCGCGGCCAGCAGTTCGCGCGTGTCGGCCAGCAGCTGCGGCAGGACCTTGGTCCGGCCGATGATCGGCATGAAGTTGGCGTCGCCGCCCCAGCGCGGCACTACGTGCTGATGCAGGTGCGCCGCGATGCCGGCGCCGGCGACGCTGCCCATGTTCATGCCGATGTTGAAGCCCTGGGCACCGCTCGCCGTCCGCAGCGCGATCATCGACCGCTTGGTGAAGTCGGCCAGCTCGGCCGTCTCCTTGTCGTCCAGCTCGGTGTAGTCGGCGACGTGCCGGTAGGGGCAGATCAGCAGGTGACCGCTGTTGTACGGGTACAGGTTGAGCACCGCGTAGACCAGGATGCCGCGGGCGACGATCAGCCCTTCGCTGTCGGGCAGCCGCGGGATCCGGTCGAACGGGCACTCGGTCGTCTCGTCCGGCTTGTTCTCGCCCTTGATGTAGGCCAGCCGGTGCGGCGTCCACAGCCGCTGGAAGCCGTCCGGGATGCCCGCGCCGTCCTGGTGCTCGGGGCCGCTCTCGCTTTCGGACACCAGCGGCCTCAGACCTGGACTCGCTGCTCGATGGCGGCGATGATCCGGTCAATGGCCTCGGCCACGGGGACGCCGTTGTCCTGCTCGCCGCTGCGGTACCGGAACGAGACGGCCCCGGCGGCCACGTCGTCATCCCCGGCGAGCAGCATGAACGGCACCTTCTGCCGCTGAGCCGTCCGGATCTTCTTCTGCATCCGGTCGTCGCTGGTGTCGACCTCGACCCGGACGCCGCGGGCGCGCAGCCGGGCGGCCACGTCTTCCAGGTAGGGCACGTGCGGATCGGCGATCGGGATGCCGACCACCTGGACCGGCGCCAGCCAGGGCGGGAACGCGCCCGCGTAGTGCTCGACCAGGATCCCGAGGAACCGCTCGATGGAGCCGAACAGCGCCCGGTGAATCATGATCGGCTGCTGCCGGGTGCCGTCCGCGGCCTGGTACTCCAGCTCGAACCGCTTCGGCAGGTTGTAGTCGACCTGGATGGTCGACAGCTGCCAGGTGCGGCCGATCGCGTCCTTGGCCTGCACGGAGATCTTCGGCCCGTAGAACGCCGCGCCGCCGGGATCGGCTACCAGCTCCAGGCCCGACTCCAGCGCGGCCTGCCGCAGCTCCTCGGTGGCCTGCTCCCAGTCCGCCAGGCTGCCCACCCACTTGTCCTTGACGTCGTCGCGGGTGGACAGCTCCAGGTAGAAGTCGTTCAGGCCGTAGTCACGCAGCAGGTCGAGCACGAAGGCCAGCAGCCGCCGCAGCTCGGCCCCGGCCTGCTCGCGGGTGCAGAAGATGTGCGCGTCGTCCATGGTCAGCCCGCGGACCCGGGTCAGGCCGTGCACGACCCCGGACTTCTCGTACCGGTAGACGGTGCCGAACTCGAACAGCGGCAGCGGCAGCTCCCGGTAGGAGCGGCCCCGCGACCGGTAGATCAGGATGTGCATCGGGCAGTTCATGGGCTTGAGGTAGTACTTGGCTCCCTCCAGCTCCATGGGCGGGTAGATGTTCTCGCCGAACCAGTCCAGGTGACCGGAGATCTCGAACAGCTCCGACTTGGTGATGTGCGGGGTGTTGACGAACTGGTAGCCGGCCGCCTCGTGCGCCCGCCGCGAGTAGTCCTCCATGATCTTCCGGACCATGCCGCCCTTGGGGTGGAAGACGGGCAGGCCGCTGCCGATCTCGGTCGGGAACGAGAACAGGTCCAGCTCCGCGCCCAGCCTGCGGTGATCGCGCTTCTCGGCCTCCGCCAGCATGCTCAGGTACGCGTCCTGGGCCTCCCGCGACGGCCACGCGGTGCCGTAAATCCGCTGCAGCTGCGGGTTCTTCTCGCTGCCGCGCCAGTAGGCGCCGCCGCTGCGCATCAGCCTGAAGGCCGGGATCTGCCGGGTGGTGGGCAGGTGCGGGCCCCGGCACAGGTCGGTCCAGCACAGGTCGCCGGTCCTGGCGTCCAGGTTGTCGTACATGGTCAGCTCGCCGCCGCCCACCTCGACCGCCTCCTCGGCGCTGACCGCGGCACCGCTGGCGGTCTCGGCGGCGGCCACGTCGGCCGCCGCCAGCTCCACCCCGGCCGCCTCGGCACCGGCCCCCCCGACCTGGCCCGCGCCGCCCGGGCCCGGGCCGCCGCCCTTCAGGCTGATCAGCTCCAGCTTGTAGGGCTCACCGGCCAGCTCGGCCCGGGCCTCCGCGTCAGTGACGACCCGGCGGTGGAAGCGCTGGCCCTGCTTGACGATCTGCCGCATCCGCTGCTCGATGGCCTTCAGGTCACCGGGGCCGAAGGCCTCCGGCACGTCGAAGTCGTAGTAGAAGCCGTTCTCGACCGGCGGCCCGATGCCCAGCTTGGCCGCCGGGAACAGCTGCTGCACGGCCTGGGCCAGCACGTGGGCGGTGGAGTGCCGCAGGATGGCCAGGCCGTCGGGGCTGGCGGCGGCGACCGGCTCGAGCTGGTCGCCGTCGGCCAGCGGGGACTCCAGGTCGCGCAGCTCGCCGTTGACCCGGGCCGCGACGACGCGCCGGCCGTCGGGCCCTGCGGAATCGCTCTGCAGCACGGTGGCCGCCGTCGTCCCGGCTTCCACCACGTGCTCGCGTCCGGCGAGGGTGATGTGAAGCTTGTCGGCAGGCACGGCTGGCTCCTCAGGTGTGATGCTGCCCCGGGCTGCTGCCCGCGGCTTCCCCGATCCCGATGCTATCGAGGCGGCCGAGCGGCCGCGCATTGATATCCGCCGGCGCCGCGGCCGCCGGCGAACGGCTCAGTTCGGGGTGACCGTGACCAGCGTGCCGTAGGTCAGGTACGGCCACACGTACTTGGCCTGCCCCCACGGCAGCTCCACGCAGCCCAGGCTCTGCTGGGAGCCGTAGGAATAGCGCGGGAAGTAATGCACGGCCTCGCCGGCCCGGAAGTAGGCCACCCAGGCGACCGGGTCGGCGTACTTGGAGCCGTCCGGGTTCGTGCCCTTCATGATCTGCGACTGGTAGCGCAGGTACACCGGGTCGGTCCCGACGGCGGTCGGCGCGACCGGGATGCCGGTGTTGGCCGGGGTACGCAGGATCACCCGGCCGTTGTGCCACACCGTCAGCTTCTCGGGATAGTGCTGGTCGGCCAGGGCGTAACTGTAGCCGTGGGTATTGACCTGGTGCGCGGCGGCGGCATGCAGCAGGGACTGCCAGACCTGGGCGCCGGCGACGCCGTCCATGGCCAGGCCGTGATCGGACTCGAACGCCATGATCGCGCCGTGGACGATCAGTCCGCTCGGGCTGCCGCCGGCCCAGAAGGCGCGGAGCCGGAACGGGTAGCCGGGCTGCCAGGCGTAGGTGCCCGCGGGCGGGGCGTAGGCCGCGCTGAGCTGGCCGGCTGCGCTGCCCAGCGACGGCGCGACCTGCCCGGCGCTCGGAATCCAGCTCACCGGCAGGTAGCCCAGCTGGGCGAGCAGTTCCGGCAGCCGGGCCGGGGCGAAGCCGCCGACCCGGAAGTGCACCGTGGTCGCCTGGGCCAGCCGCTGCCCGCTGGCGGACCGGACTCCGGCCGGGATCACTACCTGGACATGAGTCCACTGCTGGAAGCCCCGGGCCGGGACGAACTCGACTCCGCCCTTTCCGTCGGCGGTCCAGGTCCCGGGGACGGCGGGCCGGATCCAGGGCATCGGCGAGCCCGCCGCCAGGGGCGCGGAGAACTGGACCTTCACCGGAGCGGTGCCGTTGGCGAACCGCACGCCCTGCGCCGGCGTCACCGACACGACGGTCAGGGGCACCGCGCGTGCCTGGGCGACGACCTTGGCATGCCTGGTCGAGTTACCGCCCCGGGACCGCGTCGACTGCGCGGACGCGTGCGTCAGCGCAACCCAGGTTCCGGCCGCCAGCAAGATGACGATCACGCCGCCCAGTGCCGCGATCCGCCCGCGGAACTGTCCCAATCCAGACAACGGCGCGCTCCCTCGCCAACGTGCCCGGTTCCCCGCAGGACGGGCCATGTCTCAGATGCCCTGATGTATACCAGGAGATTCTCTCACCGGAGACTATGTGGCCATCACGAGAGCTAGCTGCGGATCATGTAAAGAAACGGGCAAGGTTTGCGGCGGCAAGCGGGAGCCGGCCGGGATCCGTTACCACGCCGGGTTTGCCGTGACGGGCGGCTAGCCGGTCACCGTGACCAGGCTGCCGTAGGTCAGGTACGGGTAGGCCTGCGCGGCCGCCGTGTAGGGCAGCTCCACGCAGCCCAGGCTCTGCAGCGAGCCATAGGAACCGCGCGGGAAGTAGTGCACGGCGTCACCGCCATTGAAATAGGAGACATACGACACCGGGTCGGCGTAGCTGCTGCCGTCGGGGTTGGTGCCGCGCATGATCTGGAACCGGTACCGGAGATAGACCGGGAACGTCCCGTCGACGGTGGGCGATACCGGGATCCCGGTATTGGCCAGGCTGCGGAAGACCACCCGGCCGTCGTGCCAGATCGTCAGCGTCTCGGGCAGGCCCTTGCTGGCGATGGCGTAGGTGTAGCCGTTGGCGTTCCGCTCGTTGCGCTGCACGGCGCGGAACACGGCCGCCCATAGCCTCGAGTTGACCGTCCCGCTCATGGTCATCCCGTGCTCGGACTCGAAGGCCATGATCGCGCCCCGCAGGACGACGTTGGCCGGGCTGGGCTGCCACATGCCCGCCAGCACGGTCGGGTAGCCGGGCTCCCAGGTGAAGCCGCCGGGCGGCGGGTCGTAGGCCAGCGCGGCCTGGCTGACCGGGGTGCCGGAGCCGTCCATCTCCGCGGCGCGCATCGCGGTGCCCTGGGCCGGCGACCACTGCAGCGGCAGGTAGCCGAGCTGGCCGAGCAGCTGCGCCAGCCGGGTCGGCGAGTAGCCGCGGGTGGTGAAGTGCGCCACCACGGGCCGGGCCAGCAGGCCGCCGCCCGCCATCCGGACGCCGGCCTTCCCGGCCGGAACCGCCACGGTGAAGCTGCTCCCGGGCCGGAACGGCCGGGCGGGCGTGAAGGCGGCGTCGTCACCGACGTGGCTCCAGGTGCCGGGGACGGCCGGCCGGATCACGGGCGCGGGCGATCCCGGTGCCAGCGGGGCCGTGAACTGCACCAGCACCGGCGCGCTGCCGTCGACCTGCCGGGAGTTCGAGGCCGGGGTCACCGACAGCACCCGCAGCGGCCCCACCGCTCCGCTGCCGCTGGCGACGTGCTGCCCGCCGGGAGCCCGCTGGCTGGCGCCCGCGTGCAGCAGGGCGTAGACGGCGGCGGCCAGCATGACCACGACCGCTGCCGCGCCGATCAGGAGCAGCCGTGACCGGCGGCGGTTCTTGGCCTGCGCCGCGGTCCCCGCGCCGGCGCCGCCGCCCCCGCCGTGGCGGCCATGCCGTGGCCCGGCGTGTCCGGGCCCGCCCGCCTCCGGCTCGGTGCCTGCCCGGTCCATCTCCTGGCCCGCCGGCTGCTCGCCGGACCCCCGCACACTAAACACGCCGTTTTCCCCCGTCCGCGCCACCGCTCAGTCGCGCGATCACCATGCGTAACTGCCTGCGGCCATAATAGTTACTCAGCGTCACGGACGTACCCGACGCGAAACGCTGGGAATCCATTGGCGGCGTAAATGATCAGTAACGCAGGCCTCATAAATTGGCCCAACAGGCCCTTGCCGCTTGATTCGGCCCACCGGATATGCATCCCGGACGGACTGCCCCCGGGCGCCCCGCGAGACGGCCGTAAATTCCTGGGTTAACGGACCCGGGTCGCCGGTCACCGCCCGCCGCGGGCATCCTGATACCGCTGGTCACAGCCGCGGGTCCACGGGCTCGGATTCCAGCGCCAGCACCGCGAAGACGCACTGATGCACGCGCCAGAGCGGTTCGCCGCGGGCGACGCGGTCCAGGGCCTCGAGGCCGAGCGCGTACTCGCGCAGGGCCAGGGAGCGCTTGTGCCCCAGCCCCCGGGCCCGCAGGCGTTCCAGGTTCGCGGCCTCGGTGTAGTCGGGGCCGTAGATGATCCGCAGGTACTCGCGCCCGCGCACCTTCAGCCCCGGCTGGATCAGCCCTTTGCGCCCGCGGGTCAGGTTCCCGGCCGGCTTGACGACCATGCCCTCACCGCCGCTCGCGGTGAGCTCGGACCACCAGTCGGTACCGGCGGCGAGGGAGTCCGGCTCGGTGGTATCCACGGCGATGCGGCGCGTGGGAGCGATGAGCCCGGGATCGGCGGCGGCCAGCCGGTCGGCCAGGTCGAGGTGCCAGGCATGCGGTCGCTCGTGATGAACTGCCGCCTCGGTGGCCAGGAGCTGGAAGGGGGCGAAGCGGACGCCCGCCAGTCCGTCGACCGGCCAGCAGTAACGCCGGTAGGCGTCGGTGAACGCCCCGGCGTTGGCTGCCCGGACCCGGCTGCGGTCGAGCAGGTCCCCGACGTCGAGGCCAGCCGCCGCGGCCTGGCCGAGCACCTGGACGGCGGCCGGCAGCGACGCCCGCGCCGCCGCTCCCACGGCCGCGTACTGGTCGCGGAGCAGCTGCCCGGCCTTGACGCTCCAGGGCATCAGCTCGGCGTCGAGCAGCAGCCAGGACGTGCCGAGCTCGGCGAACAGCCCGGCCTGCTCCGCGGCCGCGCGCAGCCGGTCCACCAGCTGGGCGGTGAGTTCCCCGGAGAGGAACGCCCGGCCGGTGCGGGTCCAGACCGCACCTGGATGATCGCCGGGCGCGCTGAACCGGGCCCGCGCGTCAGCCGGGGTCCGGCAGACCAGCGCGACGGCCCGCGAGCCCATGTGCTTCTCCTCGCACACGACCCGGCCGATGCCCTCGGCCCGGAAGTAGTCGAACGCCTGCTCCGGATGCTCGAGCAGGCCCGGCCGGGCCGAGGTGGCGACCGGGCTCATGGTCGGGGGCAGGTAGAGCAGCCACCGCGGGTCGATCGCGAACCGGCTCATCACCTCCAGCGCGGCGGCGGCGTTCTCCTCGCGGACCCCGATGCGCCTCTGGTACTGCGTCTCGATGACCCGCGTGCCGATGACATCGGTGATGTCGAGGACCTCGGGGTCACGGCGCGCGGCGGCATCGACGGCAGCCGCCTCGGTGCTGGCCGGGAAGGGGCGGGCCGGCTGGTGGTAGACCTCGGCCGCCGGCACCGAGACCAGCTCCCGCTCGGGGTAGCGCAGTGCCGTGAGCCGCCCGCCGAACACGCAGCCGGTGTCCAGGCAGAGGGTGTTGTTGATCCATTCCGGGGCGGGGACCGGGGTGTGCCCGTACAGCACCATGGCCTTGCCGCGGTACTCCTGGGCCCACGGGTAGCGCACCGGCAGCCCGTACTCGTCGGTCTCGCCCGTGGTCTGCCCGTACAGGCAGAAGTCGCGGACCCGGCCCGACGCCCGGCCCTGATAGCGCTCGATCAGCCCGGCGTGCGAGACGACCAGCTGCCCGCCGTCCAGGACGTAATGGCTGATCAGGCCGTCCAGGAACTGCTCGACCTCAGCGCGGAGCTCGTCCGGCTCGGCTGCCAGCTGAGCCAGCGACTCGGCCAGGCCGTGAGTGACCTGCACGTTGCGGCCGCGCAGCGCGCGCAGCAGCTTGTTCTCGTGATTGCCCGGCACGCAGAAGGCATCGGCCGCGGCCACCATGCCCCTGACGAGCCGCAGCACGCCAGGCGTGTCGGGACCCCGGTCGACCAGGTCGCCGACGAAGATCGCGCGACGGCCATCCCGGTGGGCGCCCGTGGCCCGTCCCTCGCTGTCCCGGGCGATGTCGTAGCCCAGCTCGGTGAGCAGGAGCTCAAGCTCGGCCCGGCAGCCGTGGATGTCGCCGATGACGTCGAACGGCCCGCTCTCGTGCCGCAGGTCGTTGTACAGCTTCGTGCGGACCACGGAGACCCCCGCTATCTCTGCAGCGCCGCGCAGGGTGTGGACGGTCCGGAAGCCCTCCCGCTTGAGTCCCTTGACGCCCCGGCGCAGCTGGTCGCGCTGGCGGCCGATGACGTGGGCCCCGAAGTCGCGATCAGGACGGGCCGCGTTGCGGGCGACGCACACGCTCTCCGGGACGTCCAGCACGATCGCCACCGGCAGGACATCGTGCTCGCGGGCCAGGGCGACCAGCTGCCTGCGGGCGTCGGGCTGCACGTTGGTGGCGTCCACGACCGTCAGCCGCCCGGCCTTCAGCCGCTGGCCGGCGATGTAATGCAGCAGCTCGAAGGCCTGGGGCGTGGCGGACTGGTCGTTCTCGTCGTCGGCCACCAGGCCGCGGCAGAAGTCCGACGAGATCACCTCCGTCGGCCGGAAGTGGGCCCGCCCGAAGGTGGACTTTCCCGAGCCGCTGACGCCGATGAGGACGACGAGGCTCAGCTCGGGAACCGTCAGTTCGCGCGTCATGCGGCCACCTTGCTGAAGATCGCCATCTGGGTGGGCGGGCCGACCTCCGGGTCGTCTGCTCCCACCGGGAGGTAGCGAACCGCGTAGCCGTACGCCAGCGCCGCGCGCTGCGCCCAGGACCGGAACTCGTCCCGAGTCCACTCGAAACGGTGATCGCGGTGCCGCATGGTCCCGGCCGGCAGAGTCGCGAACCGCACGTTGTACTCCACGTTCGGGGTCGTCACGATCACCGTGGCCGGGGCGGCATGGCCCAGCACGACCCGCTCCAGCGCGTCCAGGCGCGGCGGGTCGACGTGCTCGATGACCTCCATCAGCACCGCGACGTCCAGGCCGGCCAGTCGATCGTCCCGGTAGGTCAGGGCGGACTGGAAGATCTGCAGCCGGTCACGCTGCCGCTCGGTCATCTGGTCCAGGTGCAGCTTGCGTCCGGCGATCTGCAGGGCACGCGCCGACACGTCGGCCGCGACGATCTGCTCGATGCCGCGCTCGGCCAGCAGGTCCGCGACCAGCGCCCCCTCACCGCAGCCCAGATCGCCAACCCGGCGGGCGCCCGCTGCCCGGATCGCCGCGAGCACGGCGCCGCGGCGCTGCTCGGCGAGCGGGACCGGCCCCTGCGGCGAATCCGGGGTGTCCAGCACGGCCGCGCCGTCCGGGGCATTGTCGAACTGCTCGGGCTCTGCGTCGTCGACCTCCGCCAGCCGCGCCAGCGCCGACTGGGTCAGTTCCCGGCGGTGCGACAGGTACCGCCGGGTGATGAGCGCCTTCTCCGGGTGAAACGAGAGCCACCCGTCGCCGGCCCGGATCAGCTTGTCGACCTCGTCGTTGCTGACCCAGTAGTGCTTCGCGTCGTCCAGCACCGGGAGCAGTACGTACAGGTGGTTCAGGGCGTCGGCCAGCCGCACGTCAGCAGTCAGCCGGACCTGGAAGTAGCGCGAGTCGCCCCACTCCGGGATCGCCGGGTCCAGCGGGGTGCTCGTCGCCTCGACCCGCCATCCCAGCGGCTCGAACAGGCGGCGCAGCAGATCGGCGCCGCCCCGGCACGGGACCGCCGGGACGCCGATCTCCAGAGGGAGCGGCGAGGCCGCCAGCTCCGGGCGGGCGTCGCACCGCCCGGTGAGGGCCGTCCGGAAGACGTCCTTCAGCGCCATGGCCAGCATGCTCGACGCCGCGTACGGGCGGTCGTTCACGTACTGCCCCAGCGCGAAGCCCTCGCCGGCCGGTCCCTTCCGCCCGCGGACCAGCGCGATCGGATCAACCTCCAGGAGCAGCACCGCCGTGCACCGCTCGTCCGTGCTCTCGGGGTAGAAGACATGCGCCGTGCCCACGGACTGCGGGAACGACTGCACCCGGCCGGGATGCTTGTGCAGCAGGTACCCCAGGTCGGACGCCGGGGCGTGGGTGGTGGCGATGGTGAGCAGCACGATGACCCAGTCTTCACGAACCGGTCGCCTGCGTCGCCCCTATTATCTGGGCCACTTCTCTGGGCCACCCGTTTTCCGGGCGGCGGGCAACCTCGTCATGAACCAGGGACACGGCGCGCTGGCCGTCTTGTAGTGCCTGGGGCGCGGTGTCAGGCTGGTGCCGTGGATGGCGGCATGCGGTGTGCGAGCGGCAGGGTCTTGATAGTGCGGAGCTACTACCGGGTGGCCGAACCGCCAGATGTGCAAGAGGTTCGCCTGCAGGTTCGGCTCGACGCCATCTGCATGCCCAGCCAGGATGGGCAGCCGTCCGGCTCCCCGGCACGGGTCGTGATGCGGCCGTTCACGGTCGGCTATGGCGCAGCCGACCATGATGAGCGGCTTGAGCGTGTCCGTGAAGCCGCTGCCGACTACGCGACGGACCAGCTCGACCAGCGCCTGGGCGGCAGCAGGCTCGACACAGGTCTGTGGATGTCGGAGAACTCGTTCCCTCCTGCCATCGCCGTGCAGGTCATTACAGATGTCAACGTCAGGCTGAACGAAGGGCTTGCACGTACTCTGAGGAACGCTGCTGTCAGTGCCGGGTCTCCTGCCGTGGCAGCCGACGTGGGCGCCGGGATCGCCGCCGACTTCGCCCTGGCTCCGGTCGCGAAGCCGATAAGACAGGCGACAAGGACGATTGAATTGGCCGGGCTGGCGATTGGCGTCATCACCTGCCAGCCACATCTGGCCATGGCCTGCGCGAAAGCCCTTGTTCATGACGAAGCCAGGACGCTCGGCAGCAGAGCCATTACTGACGCAATTCGTGATCAAGCCAGTTCTGCAAGAGGCAGGGCAGGAAGGCAGCCGGGTATCCTAAGGACCCCGGGAACCGGCACAGCACCGCCTCCTTACCGTAGGCAATATCCAGGAAGCACGGCTGCTAACGACAGGACGCGGAACGACCGGCCCGGTCGCACCGATCGAGGCACGAGAGGCGGCCCGGCGGCGGGCCGCCCCTGAGGCGAGGTGACCCGCGTGGATCGTGCGTGGCGAGACAGGTGACCAGACCGATCAGGAATCGAGAAGCGCCGGTCAGCGAGCCGCAGCTAGCCTGACCGTCATGGACATCACCATTCACGCGACGTTCCTCCCGCAGGACGACCCGGACGCAGCCCTGGCCTTCTACCGAGACACCCTCGGCTTCGAGGTCCGCAACGACGTCGGATACGGCGGGATGCGCTGGATCACGGTCGGACCCGCCGGCCAGCCCGGCACGTCCATCGTCCTGCACCCGCCGGCCGCCGACCCCGGCATCACCGACGACGAGCGCCGGACCATCACCGAGATGATGGCCAAGGGAACTTACGCCATCATCACCCTGGCCACCAAGGACCTCGACGGCACCTTCGCGCGGCTGGAGGCCAGCGACGCCGAGGTCGTCCAGGAGCCGACCGAGCAGCCGTACGGGGTCCGCGACTGCGCCTTCCGCGATCCCGCGGGCAACCTGATCCGCATCAACCAGCTGCGCTGAGCCGCGCTGACGCGGCTGTTTCAGGTCCTCTGTCGGCAGTGGGATGGCATTGGAGACGACGCGGGGTGAAGCGGGTGCTAGCTTGCCGTGACGCGCTCTGGCCCTCGAGGTGGTTCTAGACCTCTGCCCGCGCTCTGACCAGCGGGCTAGCGCATAGGCGGTCATTGACCGACCTCCGGAACGCCAGGTCGGCCAATGTGGTGAAATGGTGCGCGAGCGACCAAGTATCCAGGGTCGCGACGCCAGGTCACGTGCGCGGCGTGGGCACGGCGGTGGTGACAGCCAGGAAGGCGGTGTCATGTCCAGCGCGCAGTTGTATGACACCATCGGAGCCACCTACACCGTGACGCGGCGCACCGAGCCGCGGATCGCCGCGCAGGTCTGGGCTGCGCTCGGCGATGCGCGGACCGTGCTGAATGTCGGGGCTGGCACCGGCTCCTACGAGCCCTCCGGCCGTGACGTCACCGCGGTGGANCCGTCGGCGGTCATGCGTGCGCAGCGTCCCGCAGGCGCGGCGCCGTGCGTGGCTGCTGCCGCGGAGAGCCTTCCGTTCGAGGACCAGTCCTTCGACGCCGCGATGGCTTTTGCCACCGTTCATCACTGGCAGGACCCGATCGCGGGCCTGCGCGAGATGCGGCGCGTGGCTCGCCGCGTGGTGGTCTTCACGCACGACAGCAGTGACACCGGATGGCGTCGTCGGTTCTGGCTTACTCGCGACTACCTGCCTGAGGTCGCTGACCTCCTCGTAGGGCGGCCTTCGCTGACCGAGCTGGCCCGCGCGATCGGAGCCCGGATAGAGCCGGTGCTCATTCCGTGGGACTGCGCGGACGGCTTCTTCGAGGCCTACTGGCGCCGGCCCGAGGCATACCTGGACGATCATGTTCGTCGCGGACTATCGGTGTGGGCCAGAGTCGGGCCGGACGCCGAGCAGCGGGCAGTGCGGAGCCTCCGTGTTGACCTTGTCTCAGGCCGGTGGGCCGAACGCAACCGCGACCTCGTCGCTCTCGATGCAGCGGAGCTTGGCCTTCGCCTGCTCGTAACCTGAGCCCCGCCGCAGGCTAGGTACAAGTTGCTGCGACTGCCGCCGCTGGCTGAGCCTTGTCACAGGGCCTCTGACCTGGTGGGCGATACTGGGATCGAACCAGTGACCTCCTCGGTGTGAACGAGGCGCTCTCCCGCTGAGCCAATCGCCCGTGTCCGCGGCATCGTCGGGCCGCCGCGGAAGCGTTTACCAGACTAGCGCATCCGCGACTGGCGGGAAGTCGCGTCCGCGCCGCCTGTCTCCGTCCCGGCAGTCCGGGCCTGCTTGTCCCTGTCTGGCAGGCTTTCCCTCGGGTGACACGCCGAGTCTCTCCAGAAACTTCGCGGCGCCCCCGCTGGCAGGGCCGGCCTCCCGGGTGCGCGGACCCGGCCGGGCGCGACCCCGAGGCGGTCATCAGGCCTGGCCGTACCCGCGATTTCGCCGCATGTCCTGCTTCCGGACGCCCGGTTCGCCCGCTCCTTGGCCGCCGTATCCGGCGAAACCAGGGATGTACTGACTGTTACGCATCGTCGGCCCGCATGCCGGCGCAACGCCCGATCTGCCGGTTGATGAGTGAGACCAAGGTCACATTGCGTCGTTGGGGGGCATGGAACAGGACGTGCCAGAAACGGTGTTTTATGATCCGGAGCGTTTGACCAGGTCGGGCCCAGTCGGGCCGGATTTGTTGATCAGTGACCGAGGTTACGAGCGCTCCAATTCGCGGAATCTAACTGGCGCGTTGACATTCCGGCGGCACATCAGTGCCATAAGTGATGGCAAACGCGTCCCGACGAGGAAGCCCGGCAATCCGGGACACGACAAGGCAAAGGTCTGGCCCGATGATGAACAGCAGCGCTACCGTCTCCGCCGAACTCGGACTCAGTCTGGTGGTTCCCGAGCACGGAGCCGTTCCGCTCGTGGCCAGCCTGTGCTACAGCGCTGACGACCCCTACGCTATCCGNATGGCCTTCCACGTGGGCGCCGACGAGCCGGTGGAGTGGATCTTCGCGAGGGAACTGCTGGCCGTCGGCCTGGAGGGACCCGCTGGCGAGGGCGACGTCCAGGTGTGGCCGTCGCTGGAGCGCGGCCTCGAGGTGCTGAACCTGGCACTGTCGTCGCCGTTCGGGGAGGCCCATTTCGAGGTCCCGCGCAGCGCCACGGCAGAGTTCCTCAGCCGGACGTACGGGATGATCGCCGCGGGCCGGGAGAGTGAGTTCCTCGACGTCGACAACGAGCTCGACGAGCTGCTCTGGCGCGCCTAGCCGTTATGCAGGATTTCCCCGGGTTATCGCAAGCCGCCGCAGTTTGCGCTGGCCGTTTCGCAGATGTCGGGGAGTAGCCGGTCAATGGCGGCTATCTGTTCCGCTACCTCACGGTCGACGTCCATGCGCGGCACATGCTGCCGGATAAGGGAGTGCACGGCCGCAATAGCGGCGCTTGGCTCCGCTATGTCCGCTCGCATTCCCACGCCCTGGGCCGCGCAGAGTATCTCTACCGAGAGGCAGGTACGGACGTTCTCGACGATGTCGCGGAGCTTGCGCACTCCTGTCCAGCCCATCGAGACGTGATCCTCCTGCTTGCCCGAGGTCGGGATGGTGTCGACGCTGGAGGGATGGGCGAGCACCTTGTTCTCGCTGACCAGTGAGGCGGCCGTGTACTGGGCCAGCATGTAGCCGGAGTTGGTCCCCGCGTCCGGGGCCAGGAACGGCGGCAGGCCGCGCGAGAAGGCCGGGTCGAGCATCCGGTCCACCCGCCGCTCACTGATGCTGGCCAGTTCCGAGATCGCCATGCCGAGCATGTCGGCGGCGAACGCCAGGGGCTCACCGTGGAAGTTGCCCGTGGTCATGACCTCGCCGTCGGCCACGATGACCGGGTTGTCCACCACGGCGCCCAGCTCGGTGTCCAGCACCCGCCGGGCGTAGCCGAGCACGTCCCGCACCGCACCGTGCACCTGAGGCGCGCAGCGCAGGCAGTAGGCGTCCTGGACCGCGTGCCTGCTGTGCCGGTGGCTGGCCATCAGCCCGGAGCCCGCCAGCAGCGCCCGCAGGTTGGCGGCGCTGTCCAGCTGGCCCGGGTGCGGCCGGATGACCTGCACCCGCTCGTCGTAGGGCCGGTCGGTGCCGAGCAGGGCCTCGATGGACATGGCGCAGGCAATGTCGGCCGCCGCCACGAGCAGCTCGGTGTCACGCACGGAGAAGGCCAGCAGCGCCTGCATCGGCTCGGTCCCGTTGACCAGCGACAGGCCCTCCTTCGGGCCGAGGGTCAGCGGCTCGATTCCGTGCTCGGCGAGCACCTCCGCGGCCGGACGGCCCGCCGGCCCGTCGGCCGGGGTCCGCAGCCGTCCGCCGCCAATTAGCGGCTG
>JGI20205J14842_1000126_pt1 | contig 19025 bp, 21 predicted proteins | sample NGESurshal092012_2_FD_14842 | JGI IMG/M metagenome (IMG submission 14842) | reverse complement strand
AGACCGCCCCCTCGAGATGATCCGACCACGGGCCGCCGAGTTCAGTGCCCTTCTGCGCAAGCATCCCGCAGACCTCATCGACCCGCTTGAAGTGCTGCTCGACCCCAGCGTTGCCAGCGCCTTGCTGCGGGTTCTTCCCGCCGACCAGGTCACCTTCAACGATCTCGATGTCCGCGCGCATCATTGCGCTCTCGTGGAGCTGCTGCCCACGGAGGCCGGGGAACTCCATGGCGAGTTCTGGCAGCACTTCTGGAACACGCTGAGCTGCTCCGACACAGAGCGTGCCGCCCGGCTGCGCGGCGAGGTCACGACGACCGGCGATTTCCACAGCGACCAGCAATGGCACTCAACCGGCATGTACACCGAATGCATGGCTCCGCACGGAGTTGACAAAGAGCTGGTCATGCCGCTCCCCGCCCCGCCCGGCATTGCCCGCGGGCTCGTATTCTTCAGGGGGCCCGGCCACCCCTTCGGCGAGGCGGAGCGGGACGCGGCCGTGCTGCTTCAACCACACATCGCCGAGGCGATTCGCGTGCAGGGCCGGCGTGCCGCCCAGCAGCCGTTGACCGGGCGGCAGCGCGAACTGCTCACCCTGGTCGCCGCCGGCCACGACAACATCGCGATCGCCTGCCAGCTAGGGCTGTCGCCCGCCACCGTGCGCAAGCACCTGGAGAACGCGTTCGCCCGGCTAGAGGTCTCCAGCCGGACAGCAGCAGTCGCCAAGATCTGCCCAGATGCCACATGGCGCTAGCGCAAGGTCCCGTGCGACACCTCCGCAAACAGCACGAACATCGGCAGATGAGTGCGTTTCGCGGTTCGTGGCGGGACCAGCGACTGAGCGTGCGCGGCCGGTGCGATGATTAGCCCATGCAGGACCACGCCATGACCTGGGCCGAGGTGGCCGGGCGGCTAGCGGCGGCGCGAACATACTGGCTGGGGACGACTATGCCGTCGGGCGCCCCGCATGCTGCTCCAGTCTGGGGAGCAGTGACCGGCGGGACGCTGTACCTCTACAGCGAGCGCAGCACCGTCAAGGCCCGTAACCTCGCAGCGGACCCGCACGCCGTCGTCCACCTGGAAAGCGGTGAGAACGTGCTGATCGTACGCGGCACGGCCGAGGACCTCGGGACGCCGGCTCAGGTTCCTTTTGTCGTTGCGGGGCTGGCCGCGAAGTACACCCGGCTCGGCGACCGGCAGTACCTGCCCGGCGTTAACGGTGACTTCGACGTCGTCTATGCGATACGGCCGCAGTCCGCCATGGCCTGGCGCCTCGACGACTACGATGCCTCCCAGCGCCGCTGGACTTCGTGACGCTATTTCTCCGCGCTAGCCGGCGGCGGCCGGGCGACTCGCGGGTCCCGTGCTGGCGCTATCTGCTCACACGTCTCCGGTCATCGCGGCTACTGAGAGTGCGCTTCCATGCCGTCTTAAAGCCCGCTGCTGGGGTGATGTTCGACTTCGCCGTCACCAGTGATGCCGTTCAGGACACCGCTGTCACCTTGGCCCGAGCCAGCGGAGCCGCTGAGCGCTTTGCTCATCGCCATGCGTGAAGATAGCGGCGTTCGGGCTATTCCTCCCACATTCAGGATCGGCTGCATTCCCCGCAACGGGCTCTGTTGTGGCAGGCCCCGCGTTGGCGAAGCTTGCGGCGTCACCTTCGGTGACCCGTCCGCGCCCGCGGGCCGTCGCCGAAGGCGCCACCACCGGGTGTCGAGCCCGGCCGCTTTTGCCCACGCCTTGGAACGAAGATTCACTCCGGACTGAAGGAGGAAATAGCGTTCGTAATCGTTCAGCTTGCCCGAGTAGGTTGCGCCGTAGATTGCCAGGTCACTCTTGAGCTGAGTACGCAGCAGCGAGATTAGCCTGATCGCCAAGGTTCCCCTGACCTGGTCATCCAGCTCGTGACCGGCGGGAAGACGAAGCTCCTCGTTGATCCGGTCAGCGAGGCCAAGGGGGTGCAGGCCGGAAGATTCGCAAAGCAAGTTGTGCTTGACATGGAGGTACACATCCTTGGTGATCGCCGTCAGGAGCATCCCGCCACCGTCCGCGTAATACCAATCCGTCATCGCTGCCCACAGGGCGCGCCGCTCATCGGGCAGCAGGCATCCATCATCGCCCCATCCGTCCAGGCGGGTAGGGGCGGCGACTCCGCTGATCTGCCAGAGGCGTGAATAAGCCTGTAGACGAGTCTCGGACAACTTCAAGGCCATCTGGCGGCTGTAGCTGTACGCGAACCAGAGGCCGGCTGCAGTGACCACAAGTGTTGCTGCTGCGATGAGTTCGTTCATACGTCCCATCCTCACGCTGGCCTCGAGCGCGTGCACGCGAACCACACGCCCGGTCGTTGCCGTGCGCGTCTTGTAGCGCCCCTACCAGCAAGAGCACGAGAACATGAGTGTGATACATGACCTTGGAACCTGCTCCCCAACCAGGATCGACCGCGGTGGCATGCAGCAGCGTGCCCTGATCTAGCCGCGCCGCCAGGTCAACAACCGCCTGCCCGACGAACACCTCGGGCGTCGCCTGATCGATTGGGCCCTCATGTCGGCTGTGGCCATGTCTTGTCCCACTTCCTAACGCGTGCCCTCGGCGAACAGGATGAACAGCCTGCGCGGGCCCCAAGCAGGGTCGTCACGATCGCGTCGCTCGTTCCCTCGGCGGCATGAAAGGAGGGTCTGCTGAAGCGCGCGAGGGGCGCCTGGCTCGCGATGCCCTGCCTACTGTCAGCCTGCGAACCGGTTACAGAACCTGTCCACATGCAATGTCTCCCCGCGGAGCAGACCAGTTTCGATCTCGTTGGGATATGCGGTGCCGTCATCGTACAGCAGGTGGCCGAAATAGAAGGTGCCGGGTGTTGTGGCCGCTTCTCGTTCCAATGCCCGGAACCGTTTGCCCTGGCTCGACCAGCCGCGGTTCAAGTCCCGCCGCTGCCGGAAGATGTTCGGGCCGAACTCGCCTCCAGAAAGGTGGGAAATGAGATGTCCCCGATCCACCAACGTGCCATCGGGATCGGGCGGCAGCGGGAATCCGCGCTGGTAGGAAACATCGCGTTTAGCGACTGGGGCTGGTGTTATGGTCCAGGCGGCCAGCGTGCGATCCTCCTGCTCTGCCCCCACGGCGCTCGCCAAGTCGAACAAGTAGGTGGCTCCAGACTGCACGAATTGCAGCAGCGAGCAATCCGGGAATTGATGTTCGTAACGCTCCGCCACGGCGTCGAGCAGCGCCGTGCCAAGATCCGCAGGTGCCAGCGGCATCCGGAGGCCACGCACCAGCCCTTCGTAGTCCATCGACAACCGGGTCATCCCGCTGTTCTACCTGGTGGTCAGTAGTGGGCGACACGAAGCGCCGATCCGCTGCCGCAGCAGTGGTCGCCAGGCGAACGGCGTCAACTCGGCGCCTCTACGCGCCGACTGCGGCATGATCGGATGCCTCGCGCCTCTCGGCGCTCACGTGTAGATGCACCCCAGCATCGCCGGCCACTTCGTAGACATCGACTGACAGGCGGTCCCACACCCACTCCGGCACGCGCAGTCCCAGGGTCGCGGGACAGGTACCACGACGGCGATCCGAGCACCCGGCTTACGATCCCTCATTCGCGGAGGAGTTGCCCCTAGAGCGTGTCGACGTCCAGGCCTGGTGATGTCACGGCTGTTTCAAGATCGTTTTAGGCCAGCGCTGGCTATTCCTGGCTGACGTGATGTGACGTTCTGTCACGATCAGGTGTCGTCTCCGCGTACCTGATCATGGAGTGAGGCTGACCAGCACCGACATGCTCGGCAGCGCCGCCATGCTGGACACCGCCGTGCCCGCGCTGCCCGGCCACGACCTGGATACGTTGGCGGGCGTGACCGTCGGGCTCGTCGAAAGCTGGCTCACCACCGGGCGTGAACGCCAGCTGGCCCGCTACGAGCTGTCGCTAGAGGCGACCCGCCGCCCCGAGCTCCGGCAGACCCTGGTGACCACCGGCGCCGCGATCAGGGCCGTGGTCGCCGACCTCTTCGCCGCCGCGGGCGTCCGCGAACCCCACCAGCGCGCAGCCGACTTCGCGGCCTTCATCGACGGCCTGCTATTCGACCAGATTGCCGGGGCTGGAAGCCGCGAGCTGACCACTGCCGACCTGCGCGCCGCTATCGCCACACTTCTCGCCGCCGTTACCAGCAGGCGCTCCTGACCGGGCCGCCGCCCGGACTTACGCGGCCGCTGTCACCACTTGACATCCTTGATATCCGCGGCCGCCCTAACGATCCGTTCGGCGCGACACCCGCTGCCACGCTAACCGATTGGGCGGGCGCGCAGATCGGCGGCTACTTGCGCGCCGGTCGCCGAGTGACAGGCACGCACCGTGATCGACGTCTGGCCGTGGAGTAAGTGGGCGCGGCGGGCATAGCGACCGCTCGCGACGTGTACATGATTGCCGGCCGGGCCTCCATGCCCGGTACCACGTAGCGCCCGTCGCAGGCTGGCGAGCGAGTGACGTACCTCATCGCGGCAATTGAGGACGTTCACCCACAGTGCGGCCGGGAATTATGCGCCCTCGCATGCGTTAACATGGGCGGTACCCAAAGAACCGGGCCGGTCGTCCGGCGACGATTTTCCCGTGCCGTGGTTACCAGCCCACCCGCCGGCGGCTCCGGGTCCGCGTGAGACGCTTGCCGGGGCCCGCTGCGTTGATCCTTGGAGATCCGCAAGTCGGCTCGGCGTTCGAAGCACCAGGCCCTGTGCTCGGGACGTTCCTCGTCCCGGCCGCGGGACTGTGCGGCATGCTGCCGTGGTCACTGTGCCCCGGCATTCCAGAGGAGAAGTCTGTGGCTCGACCAGGCCAGCGCCAGACGGGCGCTCGCCGTACCGCCCCGCGGAAGCAGCGACGCGTCCGCCACCGCGGCGACGTCGTCTCGGTGCTCGCCCGAACTGTCCGTGAGGTCGAGGCGGCTGCCCGGCGCGGCCGTGTGACGCCGACCGTGCGTACGAAGTTCCAGGCCGTCGCCCTGCTGCTGCGGGACGAGCGCGCCCGCGTCCGGGCGGCGGCCGGAAGCGACAGTCATCGGGCCGAGCAGCTCAAGAGCCTGGACGGCATCGCGACCATCCTCGCGACGACCGCCGTCCAGGACGCTGGGCTACTGGCGCTGCTCGCCGAGGGCTCCGGCGTCTCCGACGCGGCCAGGTCGCTCAAGCGGGAAATGCTGCGGGACCTCGGCATCGCGCCGGCGCCCGAACAGATCGCGCCGGCGGAGACCGCTACAGCTTCCGCGGGCCCGGAGCGGCGGGTCGTGCCGCAGTCGGTGATCTCCCGGCAGCTGGCGAACCCCTTTCTCGCCCCCGACTTCTCCGCCGTTCCGCAGCTCACCTCCCGTCCGCGCCGCCTGGCCGGCTGGGAGCTGCTCGGCCCGCTGCTGAGTTCCTTCGAGCGTGCCGGCGGGGGAACCCCGGCGTGCATGGCGCTCCCGGCGCCGGCGGAACGGTTCACCCCGGCGGGCCTGGAACTGATGCCGCACCAGGGGCAGCTGGTCGCCGCGGCCGCTGCCGGTCACCGGACGTTCCTGCTCGCTGATGAGCCGGGTCTGGGCAAGACGGCCCAGGCGCTGCTCGCCGCGGAAGCAGCGAGCGCCTACCCGCTGCTCGTCGTCGTGCCGAACGTCGTCAAGACCAACTGGGCCCGTGAGGCGGCCCGCTGGACTCCCCGCCGCCCGGCCACCGTAGTGCAGGGCGTCGGCGAGGGCGTCGACGGCTTCGCCGATGTCGTCGTGCTCAACTACGAGGTTCTCGACCGTCACATGGGCTGGCTCAGCGACTTCGGCTTCCGCGGCATGGTCGTGGACGAGGCCCACTTCATCAAGAACAAGACCTCGCAGCGATCGCAGCACGTCCTCGCGCTCTCCGACCGCATCCGGTCCCGTACGGACCAGCCCCTGCTGATGGCGCTGACCGGCACCCCGCTGATCAACGACATCGAGGACTTCCGGGCGATCTGGCAGTTCCTCGGCTGGATCGACGACAGCAAGCCCCTCGACGAGCTGATGGACGCGCTTGAGGACACCGGCCTGACGCCCGCCGACCGGGGCTTCCATGCCGCGGCGCGCCAGTGCGTGATCGACCTCGGCATCGTGCGCCGCCGCAAGCTCGACGTGGCCGCCGACATCCCCGCCCGCCGTATCGCTGACCTCCCCGTTGAGCTGGACGAACGGGCCGGCCGGTCGATCCGGGCGGCAGAACGGGACCTCGCCGGCCGGATGGTGGCGCGGTACGAGACCGCGCTCGCGAACCGATCCTCCGACGTCGGCGTCGAGGGCATCGACCACGACCTCGTCCGCTGGGTGGCCCGGTCGGAGCTGAAGGAGGCGACGACCGCGCAGTCCGGCGAAAACGTGTTCACCCTGATGCGACGCATCGGCCAGGCGAAAGCCGAACTGGCCGCGGACTACGCGACTCAGCTGGCCCGCAGCGCCGGCAAGGTCGTCTTCTTCGCCAAGCACGTCGACGTGATGGACGCCGCCGAAGAGACCTTCGCCCGGCAGGGGGTGCGCTTCTCGTCGATCCGCGGCGGCCAGACGCCCACGGCGCGGCAGGCGAACGTCGACGCCTTCGTGAACGACCCGGACGTCACGGTCGCGGTGTGCTCGCTGACCGCGGCTGGCGTGGGCCTGAATCTGCAGGTCGCCTCGAACATCGTGCTGGCCGAGCTGTCCTGGACCGACGCGGAGCAGACCCAGGCCATCGACCGCAGCCACCGCATCGGGCAGGCCGAACCGGTCACCGCGTGGCGCATCATCGCCGCGCAGACCATCGACGCCCGGATCGCCGGGCTGATCGACAGCAAGGCGGGGCTTGCCGCCCGGGCGCTGGACGGGGCGGACCAGGAGGCCTCCTCGTCGGCCGACGTGCAGCTCGGGGCGCTGGTCGCATTGCTGACGGATGCGCTGCGGGCGTCTTTCGGACATGGCGACGCCCCGGGTTCCTGACCGTCAGGATTCCCCAGGCGAGACTGTGTCCGAGGACCAAGGCCTGCCAATTGCGAGTGCTGGTCCTATCGCCCCTGACCATGACCATTGTTCTTGGTGGTACCCGCTGATGGCGGCTGATCGGGTCATCAGGTGGACCACCGCGGGCGCCGTAGCCGGTGTAGCAGCGATGGCGTCCTATGAGCATGCCTATGCTCTCGTGCGGGCGCACGGCGAGGCGGGCCGGGCGGGGCGACCGGTCCCGCTGACGATGGACGGGCTAATCTACGTCACTTCGATCGTGAGTAGTCGTGGTGCAGCGGCCAGATCGCTCAGTTCTGGCGTCCATAGCCTGTGTCTGATAAGTCGTTGTGACGGAGCCATGCAGGCTGGCTAGCGGTAGCCCGCTGCGGTAGCGGCTGGCCAGCTCGTCAAAGCGGCGGCGATGGCGCTGAGCTGCTTGAGTTTGCTGAAGACCGCTGCGCTAGGTTGCGGCGCCTGCGGAGGACAGCGTTGCGGCGCCTGCGGAGGACAGCATCGAAGGCCGGCGAGCGGCCGTCAGTGCACCTGTCGTCGCGAGCCTTGGTGGCGCCGGCCGGAGAGCTGCGGTGGTTCTGCTGCGCTGGGCCGAGGAGATGCGGTCCCACCGCGGCCCGGTCCTGGTCGTCTGGGCCACCGAGGACCGGCTGATGCCCCGCGGCCACGGGCGACGGCTGGCCGGGCTCTTCACCGACGCGAAGCTGGTCGAGATCGAGGACTCCTGCACGCTGATCCCCGAGGACCAGCCCGAGCGGCTGGCACGCGAGCTGCGCGAGTTCGTGAAGGCCTAGCCGGCCCGGCAATTGATCACCTACTGACGGCGGACGCCATCAGAACAGCCATTATGTCCAGGCCCGGATGCCCGAGGCTCGCGCTCGAGAGCCGCCCCGATCGGCGGATCGGATATGTCAGGCTTCCGCAGGGAGCACGCAGTGTCTGGTTCGGCTTCTTCGCGGCCGGCGACGATGACAGGGAGCACCGGGTCGGCCGGCTGATGGCGGACCCGGCCGCCGGGCAGGTCGCTGCCCGAGAATGACTGCCGCCCCGGATCGGCGGATCGTGGCGCTGGGGGGCCGTCAGGCGTGCAGGCGGTGTGGCGTGATGATCAGGGCGTCGGGGAACAGCGCGGCGAACCGGGATGCCGTGCCGAACAGCGCCCCGATGCGCTCGGTGTACTTCGCCACGTACTCCGGGACCTGGTCGGCTGCGGGGAACCCCGGGACATGCTCGGCGGTCCCGTCGATGCGGATGACGTCCCGGCCGATGTCGGTGACGTCGAGTCCCAGGGCCACCGCCGGGTTGTGGCTGATGCTGCGCAGCTTCATCTTCGCTGCCTGGCTGTAGACGAGGATGGTCTCGTCGTCCCGGAGCAGGAACCACACCGGCACGCTGTCAGGCCGCCCGTCGGGGCGCACGGTCGTCAGCCACGCCATCAGGTTGGCCCGCAGCCGGCCTTCGACATGCGCGCGGCGGTCATCGGGCAGATGTGACGTCAGTTTCATGGGGAAGCATCCTGGCAGACGCGGCTTTCGCACGATGCGCCGTGCCCGCCAGGGTGCGGTCATCTCCAGCGGGCACAGATCACGGTCCCAGCGTCCGGCGCGGTCAGAACTCGCAGGCAACCCGCCTGCCGGCAGGCGCGGGAACGGCCGTTAGCCCGCGGTAGCTGCTCCAGGGAAGCAAGCAGCTAGATCGACGCTCAACTGGGTTCGGCCTGGCGGATCATAATGTAGTCATGCCTGAGCTTGACCCGGCAGCTGTCATCGAGGCGGTGGCCGGCGACCCCCGGCTGAGGGCGTTCACCGGCCACGGCAGGATCGAGACCCTGCCGGCCCGGCAGGCGCGGCGGCACCTGCTGCTGGACAAGATCGCCCAGGCCTTCGACCCGGGCGTGCGCTACTCCGAGCGCCAGGTCAGCCTGTTCCTCGGCGCCCTGCACGCCGACTACGCGGCGCTGCGCCGCTATCTCGTCGACGAGGAGTTCCTGTCCCGCTCCGATGGCCAGTACTGGCGCAGCGGCGGTACCGTGCTCCCGTCCCCGCCCGATGAGCCCCGGGCTCAGGCACTCCCCGCCGGGCCGTGATGGCAGGCCCGCGGGGCAGCCAGCGAGGCGGACCGTACAGCACCCGCCAGCAGCCAGCTCACGCCGACGCCGGGTAACCTCGCGCAGGTTATCCATCCAGGAGTAGCCCGGAACGCCGCGCGCCAGTGGGGCCTGCCGCCAGAACGAGTCGTCTTTGCTGTCAAGGGTTTCTGCGGGTTCTACTTGATGTCGCTTTCGCCGCTGCCTTCCGCCGGGCTGGGGTGGCGGGTCGTGGTGTGGCGCCGGCATGACGCTGAGCCCCCGCGCGTCAAGGAGGGAGCCCGCGAATGCCCGGGAAGAATGCCAGGGCCGGGTCCGGCGGCTTGCGCCGAGGAGCGTGCCGCGATGAAGGAGCGCGCCGCCGAGCTGCGCGCCGAGGGCAAGCAGGGCGCCAGGAAGGCGGACGGCCTGCAGGCGGTCCTCGACAGGATCGCGGAGATGGCGCCGGAGGATCGCGCGCTCGCCGAGCGCGTGCATGTGACGGTGACGGTGACCGCGGCCGCCCCCGGGTTGTCGCCGAGGACCTGGTACGGGATGCCCGCCTACGCGAACGCGGACGGCAAGGTCGTCGTCTTCTTTCAGGACGCTGGCAAATTCAGCTACCGGTGCTCGACCCTGGGCTTCCAGGACGCGGCGAACCTCGACGACGGCGACATGTGGCCGGTGTCCTACGCCCTCCAGGAGTGGAGCCCCGCGGTGGAGGAAAGGGTCGTCGAGCTGGTGAAGGCCGCCATCTCCTGACCGTTGCCGCGACCGCCGCGGCGCGCGGCCCTTGGGTACCACGGCTTCGGACGGCTCCGCCTCAGCCAGCAGCGTACGGCCGCACTACTCGCGGCCATGAGCGGATGGCCGGGGCGGTTGATCTCGTGGTGCTTAGTCCATGAGGTGGTCGTCTCGGTGGGCGGCGAGCCAGGTGACCTGGCGCTGCATTCGCTTGGTGGCTGGCGTGTCGCGGGTAACGCCGTAGACGGTGCCGGGGAAGTCCAGCGATTGCTGGATGGCCCAGATCTGCTCATGCTGGTCGGGCGGGTAGATCCGGGCCGGATCACCCACGGCGACCCAGCCAATCGGCACCGTCGCGCCGGGCGGCAGGACCGTGTTGACCTGGACGACGCCGTGGATCCGGACTTCGGCGCCCGCTCCCGCGACGCTGCCGGGGAACAGCGCGGCGCCGGTGGCCAGGAAGCACCCGTCGCCGACGCGCACCCCGTTCAGGTGCGCGTGCGGTCCCACGAGTACATCCTGGCCGAGTATCGACGGATGCCCGGCCCGGCCGCGGACCAGGGCGTTCTCCATCACCACGCTGCGGGCGCCGACCCGGATCTCGCCGTCCTCGGCGGTCAGCACAGCCCCGAACAGGATGCGGGCATCCGGCCCGACGTGCACCGCACCGCACAGCACCGCCGTGGGCGCCACGTAAGCGCTGGGATGGACCTGCGGCGCGTGACCCCGATGCTCAATCAGCATGCACACAGACTGCCAGCAAGCCACGGCGGCAGCATCCAGCCGGCACAGCGCGGCTCGGAGCGCTGTCGCGCCGACGTGCCGGGAGTCGCCGGGCTGAGAGGCGCGGGAGCCGGGTCTCAGCGCAGCCGGCGCGCGCGCAGCACCAGGTCGTCGGTGTGGTGCGCGCCGGCGCCGCCGTCGGGTGCGATGCGCGGGCGCTGCTCGTCCAGCTCTACCTCCCAGTCGTCGCTGAGCAGCGCTGCGACCATCGGGGGCCAGACGTAGCCGGACGGGTCGAAGCCGCTGTCGTGCGCCTGCTGGGTGTCCATGCCCGCGTGGTGCACGAGCAGCAGCACGCCGCCTGGCGCGACGGCCGCGAGCAGCGCGCGCTCGGCCGCGGCGCCGGGGGTGCGCAGCAGGGCCGGGTACTGCGCGGAGACCAGGTCGAAGGACCCTGGCGGGAGCACCGCCTCCGCCAGCGCGGCGTGCACCCAGGCAACGGCGACGCCGGCGTCCCGCGCGTGCCCGGCCGCCCGCTCCAGCGCCACGCCCGAGACATCCAGCGCGGTCACGTCCCAGCCGCCCCTCGCGAGCCACACGGCGTCCGCGCCCTCGCCGCAGCCGACGTCAAGCACCCGCCCGGGCGTGAGCCCGGCGACCTCGGCCACGAGCGCACCGTTGGGCTGACCGCTCCACAGCTGCCCCCGGTCGGCGTACCGCCCGTCCCACTCCGCCTGCACCGCAGGGTCCCCGGCGTATCCGCCGGCAGGCGGCGGGGCGCCGGACGCGGGCGATCCCGCCGCGATGTCGTCAGTCACCGGCCCATCGTCGCCCATCGCATCCCGGTCTCGCCACCGCTGTTGCCGGCCTGGCCAGGCGGCCTCCATGGCGTGCAGCAACCAGGCATAGCCGCTTCGACATCAGCGGCATGGGTAGTCAGCGGCAGATGAGGGCGTCCCCGAACCCCCCCGTAGCAGATAGGGACGTGCTCGGGTGCCGGTGGATCGGATGGCGAGTGGGTCACCAGAGGATGACATGCCGGGCGCCTGCGTCGTGCGGTTGTTCCCGGCGGGTGATTGCCGTAATTGGCCTGGCCGGGGATGCCAGGATCGGTGAACCGGCTACGCTCCACAGGAGCGGCTGAGGGGGTCAGTATGAGCAATGTGCAGCTGATGAGGGACTTGTACGACGCGGTTGGCCGGGGTGACATGCCGACGACGCTGGGCGCGATGGACCCCGGCATCGAGTGGCGCGAGGCCGAGGGGAATCCCTACGAACCTAGCGGCAAGGCCTGGCAGGGCCGGACGCGGTCCTGCAGAACCTGTTCATGAGGCTCGCCACGGAATGGGATGGCTTCACGGTCCATCCCGGGGAGTTCTACGATGCGGGCTCTACGATCGTGGTCGAGGCACGCTACACGGGAACCTACAAGCAGACAGGCAAGAAACTCGACGCGCAGGTCTGCCACGTGTGGAAGATACGCGACGGCAAAGTCACGAGCTTCCAGCAATACGTGGACGCGGCGCAACTGCAGGACGTGGAGGGCGCACGTTAGGCAAGCGGGAGGCAGGCCATCACAGGCCTTCGGCTGTGCGGGGACGAACCGACCGCGGTCCACCGCCAGCCCGACCACATCGCCATCGACTGTAACGGCGCACCATATGCGGCAATAGCGGACGAGTCTGTGCGGCGAGTATGCCGCATACTTATGCGCCGTGCTGCGATCCGACGCGCTGCGGCGCACGCGCCTCATCTCGTTTGGCGATCGGCGCTCATCAGCTGAGACACGCAGATCAGGGTGATCTGTGCGGGTCACGCGGGTGGCCGGCACGGCTGACTGGCGGTTGTCGCGCAGATGAGTGAACTTGAAAGGTGGGCCGGGTTCGGCCGGGATAGCCAAAGCGGCGGTCCGCTCACTGTCGACTCCCTGTCGCCGGAGCCTTTCGTATGTTTAGTTGTCGCGATGCAGCAGCTGGCGGATGAGGGTGCCGGCCAGCCAGTTTTCGTACTGGTCGACGGTCCAGCCCCGTTCGGGGACGAGGGTGCGGTAGATCTCGGGCAGCACGAGCGTGATGTATATGTCGAGGGCGTCGCTGACGCTGACGCCGGGCGCCAGGTGAGCGGCGATGGCCTCGACGTGACGGCGGAATGCCCGTTCCCGGTTGGCCATGATCGTTTGCAGGTCCTGGGCGATGTCCGGATCGGTGCGGGCGGCTTCGGCGTAGATGGCGATGACGTCGTACATGTGCTCGAACTGGCGGCGCTGGATGTTCGCGGCCAGGCGGAGGCCCTGCGCCGGGTCGGGCTCCGCGAGAGCAGCGTCATGGCTGCGGTCGACGTCGAGGGTCGAGGTCACGCCCCAGGCGATGGCTCGAAGGATCCTGGCTTTGGTGCCGAAGGCGGAGTAGATCGTCGGCGCGGGGATGTCGGCGGCAGCGGCGATGGCGGTGATGGCGGTCCCGGCGTAGCCGTGCGTGGCGAACAGGCCGCGGGCGGCGCTGGCGATCTGCTGCTTGGTGGCCATCGCCTGACGCTGCCGATGGCTCGGGCCCTCCCTCTTGACAACCACCTGGGCATAGTAGCACTCTAACTGTCATAGTTTAACTATGACGAAGAGAGTGGAGCAATGACAGCTGACATTGCCGAGGTGCCGGTGCTCATCGTCGGTGGCGGCCCGGCCGGGCTGACCGCTTCGCTGCTGCTGTCCCGGCACGGCGTCGAGTCGCTGCTCGTCGACAAGCGGGCGACCGGGTCACCGCTGCCCCGGGCACGCGGGGTGCACGCCCGGGCGATGGAGATCTTGAGGGTGTGCGGCGTCGAGCCGGACCTGCGTGCGGTGGAGCTACCGATCACCCCGGGCGCGGAGTGGCGGGCCCGCCTGACCGGCGCACCAGCCCGCGAGGACGTCCCCCGGGCCGCGGCCGGGACGGATGTCAGCCCGTGCGAAGGCCTGCCGGTCTCGCAGGATGTCTTCGAGTCCGTGCTGCGGGAACATGCCCGCGGTTACGCCAGCGCCCGGCTGCTGGCGGTGACCCTGCTGGAATCGCTCGAGGTGTCCGTTACCGGCGTTGAGGCGACCCTGCTGGCCCAGGGATCCGGGCAGCGCAGCCGGATCCGTGCGCGCTGGATGATCGCGGCCGATGGCGCCCGCAGCGGTATCCGCCGCCAGCTCGGTATCGCCATGAACGGCCCGGACAACCTGGGCAGGCAGCAGATGATCGCGTTCCGCGCGGACCTGACCGCATACACCGGCGAGAACCCGCGGGGCATCTACTTCCTCACCGGCACCGGGGCGGTGTTGATCTGGACCCACCCCGGACACCGGTGGGTGCTCAGCATTCCTGACGGTCCCGGCGGCGGCGTTCCGGATCCGGCGGCAACGGTCCGGGACGTGCTGGGTGTCCCCGGCCTGCCGGTCGACGTCCTGGGCTCGAATCACTGGACCGCGGCCGCGCAGACCGCGGCACGTTACCGGCGCGGTCCGGTCTTCCTGGCCGGCGACGCCGCGCACCGCTTCCCGCCGGTCGGCGCCACCGGCCTCAGCGCCGCGATGCACGATGCGCACAACCTCGCCTGGAAGATCGCCGCCGTCCTCGGCGGTCGCGCCGGGCAGGCGCTGCTGGACAGCTACGCGGCAGAGCGCGAGCCCGTCGGGCAGCGCAACGCCACCGAGACCGGCACCGCCTGGTCCCGGCTGATCAACGCAAACGGGGCTCCATTCGCCGGCCGCAGCCTCGCCCAGATCGACATGGGCTACCAGTACCAGTCCCCGGCCATCACGGCCGACGGCAGTCCCGACGCCGACCCTCCCGGCGCCGACTACGTACCGACCGCCACTCCCGGCTGCCGCGCACCGCACCTGTGGATCGGCACTCCACACGGGCGCAGGTCCACGATCGACCTGTTCGACCGCAACATCGTCCTGCTCACCGCAGGCCCCGGCGCATCATGGCGGGCTGCCGCCGAGACCGCCTCCCGCACGCTGCGCGTGCCCGTCGAAATCCACGTGATCCGCGAACCCGAATGGCCACACCGCTACGGCGTCACGCCCGCGGGCGCGGTCCTCGTCCGCCCCGACGGGCATGTCACCTGGCGAAGCCGCACCACGCCAGGCGCGGGCGACCCGGCCACCCAGACCCAGATCCTCACCGCGCTGGCCACTGCCACCAGCATGACCCAGGACCGCGTATGAGCGCACCGGGGCGAGTAGATCACGGATCCACGCCCCGGCCAGCGATCTTCCCAGACCGGTGAGCACGCAATTCGGTGGCCCGCGAATGGCGTGCCACACGGCCACTAGATCATGGAAACTGAGAACGCACATAACTAGCGGATCTGTCCGCGGCAACACGCGCCGTCGAGCCAGCCCTCAGACGCACCTAGTCGGCGATCCTCGTGCCACCGGCGGATGCGTGGCAAGGCTTGGCCGCCGACTTCCGCAGGGCTGCAGACAGTTCTTAGTTACGAATGAACATAGTGCCCACTGCATAAGCATGCGTTCACCCAACGCACTCAATTCGGCATTATGCGGGCGATCTTTGATCAGCTTCCCTTCCGGCCACATACTGTAATTGCCTGATCTGGGCGCATCGCCGATGAGGGCGACCAGACGGGTCAGCCGCCCCGAACGGCGGATACTTGCGCGCCGGTCGCCGAGCTACAGCCACGCTGCGTGATGGACATTAGACCGTGGGGTAAGTGGGCGCGTCGAGCGCAGTGGGCGCCCGCGACGCCATACATGATCGGCAGCCAGGCCCCGGGCCCAGCGCCTATGTGGCGCCTGTCGCAGGCTCGTGACCGAGTGACGTACCTCAACGCGGCTATGAGCGGGCATGAGGGTGAACCTGGTTGCTGCTGGCCGTGAGACGGCGGAAATGGCTACTGTGATTGTCATGGCAGGCGTCATCTTCGATTCGCAGCCGGCGCGGATCCTGAAGGCCGACGTGAGGGTGATGCTTGAGCGCACCCGCGACGAATTGCCGGCGATGCAGCAGCTCTGGCCGCGTTTCGAGCGCCTCGTAGGCCTGAGAGGGCGCCGGATGTACGCCATGGTGGACATCCGGGCAGGAACCTATGCGGCCTGCACTCCCGCCCGGGAAGGCGACGATCCTGCACGCCTTGGGCTCGGTAGCGCGACCCTGCCGGGAGGCTGGTACCTGCGGGCACGGATCACCGGAGAGCCGCCCGGGCTGTATGAGCGCATCGGCCCGGCCATGCAGGCGCTCGAAGCGCTGGCAGCCCCCGCTGACCCTGGCCGCCCTCTCATCGAGTACTACAGGCGCCACGATGAGATTGAACTGTGGGTACCCGTTCCCGCGCAGTCCTGATAGAGGGCGGCGGCCGTCCAGGCCAGGCCAGGCCAGGTAGGGCTGCGGTCACCACGGTGGCAGGCCGGACAGATCGCAAAGCATTCCCTCTCCGTCGGTGCTGACTCACCTGCCAGTACGGGCACCGGTCGCCGGGCGTACACCCAGACGGGAACAGCGCCGGCGGCGCTACGCTGCTGTGTCGTGCAGGAGACGCGCCTGGACACTGCTCGGATCCGGGCGGCTCGCCGGGTAATCGACCCGATTTTTCTCGACACTCCGCTGTACCGCTGCGAGGCACTGGAGCCCGACCTCGGGTGCACGGTGAGCATCAAGCTCGAAACGGCGAACCCGGTCCGCAGCTTCAAGGCCCGCGGCACCGAGGTCGTCGCGAGCCTGCTCGCCGAGAATGGCTCGCGAGCCGTGGTGTGCGCCAGCGCGGGCAACCTTGGCCAAGCCCTCGCCTGGTCCGGTCGCGGCCGGGGTCTCGACGTCACCGTCGTGGCATCCCGCTTTGCGCCTGCGGCCAAGCTGGATCGCATCCGCGCACTGGACGCCAGGCTGGAGCTGGTGGACGGCGACTTCGACATGGCTCGCGAGCGGGCGGCGGCCGTCGCGCGGTACGACGGCATCCGGCTGGTCGAAGACAGCCTGGACATCGAGACCTGCGAGGGCGCGGCGACCATCGGCCTGGAACTGGCGGACACCGTGCCGCCGTTCGACGCCGTCCTGGTTGCTCTCGGCGGCGGGGCGCTGGCCACCGGTGTGGGTCATGTGGTGAAGGCCCGGGCGCCCGAAGTCGAGGTGATCTGCCTCCAGCCGCTGGGCGCACCGGCGATGACACACTCGTGGCGCCAGCGGCGCGTCGTCACCACCGGCCCGACCAGCACCATCGCTGACGGCGTCGCCGGCCGGCGTCCCATCCCGGCCGTCCTGGACGACCTCCTCCTGGTCGCTGACGACGCCGTCCTGGTCCAGGAGGCGTCGATCATCGCCGGCATGCGGATGCTCCTCGACCACGCTGGCCTCGTCGTCGAACCGTCGGCCGCGCTCGGCATCGCGGCGATCCTCGAAGACCGTGACCGCTTCGCCGGCCGACACGTAGTCACCATCGTGTGCGGCAGCAACGTCGACGTAGACGCCTATCACCGCTGGGTCGGTGCGGCTCCCATCCACAGATCTTGACAAGTGCTCGTCCAGGCCAGGAACCCCTCGCTGCGGTTCACCACTCGCGGCATGTGCGGGCAATCACGCCAGCGGTGGCAATGGATAAGCATGCGGCCTGCTGCCTGTTCGGCCATGGCCGGGTCGTCAACGGGTGCGGGCAGCTCTTGATCACCGCGCGCCGAGCCGATCCGGTTGATCTGCGTGCCATCTTGCATGGCTATCGGCGTCCCGCTCGCGATCGCGTTCAGTGGAAGTACGGTGGGCGGCCGTCCTGGCGGCTGTTCATGGCCTTCCGCCTGCGGTTGGCGCTGCCGGGGTCAGGACGGTCGCGTCCCTGGTCCTGCTGGTAATCGTCGCCAGGGAGCGGACCGGGACGAGTTCAGCAATGAGTTCCAGGTCCAGCGGGCGTCAGAATCGGTACCAGGCTCAGCTCATCAGGAGGCGACCACCATGGCCGACGAAACCGTTAGCGCGACCACGATCATTAACGCCCCGGCGGAGGGCATCTTCGCGGTCCTCGCCGACCCCGCCAAGCATGCCGCGATAGACGGCACCGGCTGGTCCGCGAGCCCTTCGACAGCCCGCCGCTGACTGCGGCGGGGCAGGTGTTCCGGATGGCCATGTACCACGCCAACCACCCGGACGGGAACTACCAGATGGCCAACCGGGTGCAGGTATTCGACCCGCCGCACGCCATCTCCTGGGAGCCGGGCCAGGACACCGGCGACGGCAGCCTGCGGTTCGGCGTCTGGCGCTATGACCTGACCCCGGCCGGACCGTCCGGAGACAAGGTCACCCTGTCCTACGACTGGTCGGCAGTCCCCGGCTTCCTCCGCCAGCACATCGGATTCCCCCCGTTCCCTCCGGACCATCTGGGCAACTCCCTTGTCCACCTCGCCGACCTGGTCACCGCGTGACCGGGCAGCGAGCCCGCCAGGCCCCGGGCCTGCCCTCCGGCCAGGCCAGCTCGGCAGGCACTGGCCGCGGCCGGGTATGTCACCCTTGAGCAATTCACCCAGGTGGCCGAGGCCGATCTCGCCCGGATGCACGGTATTGGACCCAAGGCGATCACCCAGCTCCGCGACGCCCTCGTCGCGGCCGGGCTGAGCTTCGCCACCGAGAACTGAACCAGGCTCCGGCGTTCTGCTCCGAGCCGTGCCATGAGCCCGGCCTACCCTCCGAGCAGCCCGGCCGTCGCGCCTCATGAAGGGCGGATCGTCAGATCAGAAGAACGCGTCATAGCCGCCGTTAAGCACGTTTGGAAAAAGATGATGCTGTACCCGCAGCGCGCGCAGAATAGGCTATCTGAGCGCTGCTCCTCCGGCAGGCCTGACCGCAATGCGCATGACATTGAAATCGGATCATGCATCAGCGTTGCCGCGCTGCCGGTTTGGACGATGAACTTTGGCGGTCCTTTCAGGCTGGACAGGTTCTCTCGCGCAGTCTTCGTATACGGGTGATCATGTCCTAGGGTGCGCTCGTAGTTCGCCAGGACGGGTTCGAGCAGCGCTTCAGCTTCACGTGTCCTGCTGTCTGCGCGGTATGCGCTGGCGGGGTTGCGCCGCGAATTCAATGTCGCCGGGTAATCCGGCCCGACGCCTGATCCGGGCGCGCATCGATCGGCACCGCGTCGGCGTACCCCTCGTTGATGGCCGCCGACTCGCGCTATAACGTGGAATGCCGGTGGCGCGGCGCCACCACGTCGCCGCCGAGGAGGCCGGATGTCGGCAGATCCGCCCAGCTCACCCGCGCTGCGCGCGTCCGACGCGGACCGCGAGCGCGTCATCGAACTGCTGCGCGCCGCCGTCGCCGACGGCCGGATCGACCCGGCCGAGTTCGACGAGCGGCTGGACGCGGCGCTGGCCGCCCGCACCATCGACGCGCTGGCCCCGCTCACCGCCGATCTGATCGCGGCGCCAGGCAGCGACAGCGCGCTCACGCTGCCGCTCGCCGGGACGCCGGCCGAGCCGGCCGCCGAACTGCTCACCATCCACGAGCGGCACGGCTCGGTGCGCCGCGACGGCCGGTGGACGCTGCCGCACCGGCTGG
>JGI20205J14842_1000125_pt1 | contig 19058 bp, 18 predicted proteins | sample NGESurshal092012_2_FD_14842 | JGI IMG/M metagenome (IMG submission 14842) | reverse complement strand
TGCCTGGCTGGATGCCATTCAGACAGGGTTAAATAGAATTCCCGTTTATTTGTTGCTTTACTAATAGCTTATTTCAATGCTGATAGCTGAAAGCTCTCAGCTTATCGCTGATTCCAAAACATTTACTATATTCACATCCCTTTAAAAATATAGATACATAAACTTACAAAAACATGAAGGCCATAATTCCTGTAGCAGGTGCAGGCACTAAATTACGTCCACATACTTACACACAGCCAAAAGCATTGATCCCTTTAGCGGGCAAAACCATACTCAGCATTAATGTGGATCAATTAAATGAAGCAGGCATCCATGAATTTGTATTTATAGTTGGATACCTGGGCGAAAAGATCCAGGATTATATGAAAACCAAATACCCGCAATTATCATGTCAATATATATTTCAGAATGAAAGAAAGGGCACAGCCCATGCCATTGATCTGACAAAAAAATTAATTGGTAATGATGAAGTTTTTATTGCGTTAGGCGATACTATCTGCGAATACAATATTAAAGAAGTTCTTGATTCTCCTTTCTCAATGTTAGGTGTAAAAAAAGTCGATGATCCACGGAACTTTGGAGTTGCAGAAATAAATGAAAAGGGATTTATAAAGAAGGTGGAAGAAAAACCATCCATTCCTAAATCGAATATGGCATTGGTAGGTTTATATAAAATAAAAGATTCAAAACTATTATTTGATTGCCTGTCGAATATTATTACCAAAGGAATCAAAAGTTATAATGAATTTAATCTTACGGATGCTTTGGAATGTATGATTGCAGGTGGTGCACAGTTCAAATCTTTTAAAGTAGAAAACTGGTTTGATTGTGGCAAAAAAGAATCTTTATTACAATCCAATTCCATATTATTGGAAAAATTCGGAGGAGCAATTGCTGAGCCAAATAATTTTGAAAATACTATTTTTATTCCTCCTGTAAGTATCGCCGAAGGATGTGATATTAAAAACTCAATTATAGGCCCTCATGTAGCCATTGGCGAACATACGATCGTTCACTCTTCTATAATTAAAACTTCCATCATTGGCTCTTATTCAAAACTTTTTGATGTAATGCTTGATGATTCCCTAATAGGTAACGATACTGAGGTTATTGGTGAAACACGCTCCCTTAACATCGGTGATAATACCGAAATTGACTTGGGTTGATAAGCCTCCCTGCACTCCAATGGAGGGTTAAAAACACCTACAGTAAAGCAGACTGAACCCTACCCGAAATGCCACTTCTAACTGGAACTATTCGGGCAAAAAAGAAATATAGAAGATTTTTATTTGTTTAATTATTTTCAACTTTGAAAATTTAATTAATGCCTAAAATTTATCAATATCTGAATTTTAATATTTATATTTATACAAATGATCACTTACCGGTTCATATTCATATTTTCATTCAAGACAGGCAAGTAAAAGCTGAACTAATATGGATGAACAATCAACTCGAAATTCATTTTAAAAGGATTAAAGGTTATAAGCCCTTAACAAATGCAGAATGTAAAGATGTCGCTATCTTTGTAAGAGAATATGAAAAACAAATAAAAGAAAAATGGGACAAAATAATGTATTACAATCAATCCGTAAAAGCAGAAGTTATAAAGCAGAAAATTTAAAAATTACTGATGGTATTCTTATAGAGCCTTTTGTTTTAAAAGTTTTTTTTAATAATACTGAAAACAGGATTATTGATTTTAGACCTTTCTTTAATACTCTAAAGGGTGATTATAAAAAATATAATACGCCGTCAGCATTTAAAAAATTTATAATAAAAAACGGAGAACTTTGGTGGGGCAAAAATGCAAATATTCAATTACATCCAATTGATGTTTATTATAATTCCTTATTACAACCTCTTCATGATGAATTAACCGAGGATTTGATTATTCTTTGAAAAATCAACATTTATTTCAATAAGCCGATGATGTTTGTGAAAAGTTCTGAATAAGGCTGAAGCCCTTCTGGTAATCAGCTCCTGAAGTATCTATCTCAATATATCAGTGAGGACATTAAAGATAATAACTTTCCAAACTGTACAGTAAACAAACTTATATCCCTCATTCCTAATTTTTATTTTAATAATACTCTTTAATAAATTACGGTAAGTGAATAGGGTGGTAATGGAATATTTCCCGATCCTTTTATTTCCTTTTTTACAGGTGGAAAGTTTAAGCCTGGATGACTATTCATTCCATCACTAACCCATTGATACTGTAGTTTTGAATATTGAATTAAATGTAAAGGATGCCATGTAATCTTTTCCTTTGAAATTGCATTCAGGATGTTAATATCTACATTCCATGTTTTATGCGGGTCTTTATTGATAAGCATTACAGACCATTTACCATCTCTACTGCGAAGAGGATAAGATGTTACAAGGAGTTTTTTTTTTCTATTATAAATATCGCATTCAGAAGGGTATATTTCCAAAAGAGAATCTGATGGTTGTGCCCAAAAATGAGTAAGCATCTTCATTGCATAATAAGAAGCCGTTTTGTATTTTATTTTCCCATTGCTTCCTAAACCAAAAAGCATATTATTCCCATAACCACAATTATTGCTTTGTTGCAGAAAAGCCGGCTCATAGCCGTAAAGAAAATTTTTACTGCCGCCTAACTGCATAAACTTACCCAAAATATCAGCATACATTAATGCGCCCTGCATTTCCACTTCCGATTTGCCTTCATAAGCGGAATATCCATATTCTGTAATATACATTGGGGTGTTTTCAGGTAAAATATTATTTTGAATATTTTTCAAAGCAATGGAAAGCATCTCCGGCGCAACGGCCAATTGTGGTGCAGATGGAGCGCATATATTGTCAAAAGGATACCATTCAAATGAAAAAAAATTGAAAAGATGAATGCCATTGTGAATTTTTAAATAATTCAAAAAAATACTTGTCCATTTTGATTCAGTAAAAGTGGTACTGTCATCAGGCGTAAAAGATAATGATGCAAAACCCGGACCTCCCATTCGCATGCCTGGAGCTACTTCCCTTATCTTCTTACCCAGTTGATAATAAAGAGCCGCGTAATCAACAGGTGAAATTAACTGCCCCTCTGGCTCTTCACCCATTTCCATTTCTTCTACGGGATAATTTTTTTCTTTGAGATGCTTTATCATTGCCAGCACATTATCCGGTGTATCATACAAAAGCGCCGCAGGAAGCAAGGCTGGCTGCCCTGAAGTAATACCGGATGAAAAAATACGATCTATTCCCGCCTGTTCTATATTAGAGTCTAAATCCTGTGCTCTATGCCAGGGATCTGTAGATGAAACATGAATAACAGTTTGATTATGATCTGGCGAATGATGCATCCAATCATGAAATTTTCCATTTGAATTCATTAAGCCTGCCTCCATTTCTTTAATAGCAAATCCCAGGCTGTCTCTTATATCTTTTGATCCTCCCCTTGAAGTATAAGAGCTTTGAGTCATAGAAATACGGATGAACCGAACCCTAACCGGCCTGTCGGAAATCCTTATTACCTTATTTTCTCCTTTCGGATCTTCTATGATATTTTTTGGGAAATCATGCCAGATGTCTGGTTCATACGGATCGAAATAGGAAGGATCATTTCCTCTGGCATAATCTATTTTATAGGATAATGCGTAGGGATTCCCCCATTTTATTCTAATAGCATTTACTCTATGGTATTTGCCAAGATCTACTATTACCCATTGTGGGTGAAGTGTGTTAGATTCATTGGTATAATACGTATCAAGATAAGGATTGCTTTTCCAAAAAGAAGATGCGTCACCATCACAAATTCGCGAATAACCATCATCGTTAGCCTGGTCATGAGTATTTCCTCTTCTTGGCAGCCGGTAACCATATGAAATTTCTATTGGTTTTTTACTTTCAACGTCAGATGTCCAATATCCCTCTCGTTTGATTGTATTACTCCATTTACCTTCAGGATTCCAATGCCACACTTCGCCCGCTAATTCAGATCTTAGCCTGTAGCTTACCGGCTTAAGGCCTGCGGATTTCATAGCCGTAATATTTTCCGGAGTAAGCATCTTATTGATATTTCCTTTAAAATGACCATCTATTGCACCTCCTATGTTTTGGGAAGGAATAAAAGAATTTAGTGGATGATAGGGATTATAAAGAATATCTATATTTCCTTTATATATTTTTTGGGCACTTAAAGAATTAAAAAAACAAATCGTGAAAAGAAGTGATACAAATCTTGCCATAAATAATATTGATATTAGTGCTTTTAACTTTTATTAAAACAATTCTTTTTTTAAACTCTAATCCAAAACTTTAAATACTCATTATAATCAGTATGCACTACTTCATAAAAAGGAGGTATCTCATTTCCAAAACTGTGATAAGTAACCAACCGGGTACCGGCAGGTTTTTTATTGAGTTGTTTAAATAAATAACGGTTATAATAATTATACAATTCGGTAGAATATTCTATGCTTGAATCAATTTTTTGGGTACCCTGAATATTCTCGTAAAAAGAATTATAGAAATAAAAATGATCGTATTTTTCAAAATCTATATTGGTGATATTATCGCAAATAAAATAGATATTTTCTAATTGAAGCTCCTTCGCCAGTTTTTCGGAAAGTTCTACTAAATAGGTTCTTTGCTCAACTCCATAAAACAATGTAAACGGATGATGATACGCGGCCGTTAAACAAAACTTACCTGCTCCGCTTCCTACATCCAATATTTTTACATCAGGAGAAATGGCTAAAAAGTCTGCGGCTTTTTTGGCCACTTCCAGTGGTGTCCAGTGTTTTTCTGCTACCTCCTGTATGGGTTTTGGATATAGAGAATTAAATTTCCTGTCTGATGCAAACCAATTCTTCATTTCTTTTAATTTTTCAGCTTCAAGGCATCTTAAAGTCCTGCCAGGATTAATCACGACCTGGCCCGGAAAGTTCATAAACAAGCAATGTAATAATTTCTGAATAATTTATCCCACTTAACCCAAACCTACCTCTGTATGCCTTGCCGGAATTTCCACATCTAAAAATCCCTTGCTTATGAGACGATTCCTGAAATCCTTTTGAACATCATAATCGCCGTGTACTAAAAATAATTTCTTTACTTGTTTTGGATCCTGGCAGGCAAGCCATTGACAGAGATCATTATAATCTCCATGAGCGCTCATGCTTTTTATTTCTCCTATTTCGGCATGCACCTCATACTGCTGGCCAAAAATTCCTACTTCTTTTGGATGCAATTTTAATCTGCCTCCTAATGAATTTGGCTCACAATATCCGCTGAAAAGAATCGAATTACGGCTGTTTTCAATATTGTTGCAGATGTGGTGCTTTACTCTTCCTGCATCTGCCATTCCACTTGCAGAAATGATAACTAAGGGGTCTGAACGGTAATTAAGGGATTTGCTTTCCTGTACTGATTGAACAAATTTCAATCCTTTAAAATCAAAAGGGTCTTTGTCGGTTAATAATAGCTGTTGTACCGTGCTGTTAAAATATTGAGGATAGCTTTTCATTACATTTGTTGCTTCCAGGCTCAAAGGGCTGTCAACATAATAGGGAAGATCGGGCAGACGGTTTTCATTTCCCAATTGATTGAGGGCATACAATAATTCCTGGGTCCGTCCTACGCTAAATGCAGGTATGATCAATTTCCCTTTTTTCTGCAAACATGTTTTTGTTATCCACTCAAGAAGTTTATCAGGTGTTCCGGTAATTTCATCATGTAATTTGTTCCCATAAGTAGATTCCATGATGATATAATCGGCGTGTGGAAATACTTCCGGAGATCTTAAGATAATATCTCTGTACCTTCCTACATCTCCTGAAAAAGTAAGATGAGTGACCTTATTATTTTCAGTAATTTTCAAATGCACAGTAGTACTGCCGATAATATGCCCCGCATCCAGGTACATAAACTGCACATTCTCATCAATAGTAAACCACTTTCCATAATCTACAATTACAAAATGCTCAACTGCTTTGGTGGCATCATCCATTACATACAAGGGAGATAGGTAAGGCTTACCTTGGGCAGCGCGGGTTTTATTTTCAAATTTTAAATCACTTTCCTGTATGCCGGCACTGTCGGCCATCAATATTGCTGAGAGGTCTTTTGTAGCAGGAGTGGCAAATACTTTTCCTGTATAGCCTTCTTTTATTAATTTGGGGATTAAACCACAATGATCAATATGGGCGTGCGAAAGAATCATATAATTCACGTCGGAAGGATTAAAACCAAAGTCACGGTTCAGGTCGTCCGTTTCATTTCCCATGCCCTGGTACATACCGCAATCCAATAAATATTTTTTCCCATTGGTAAGTGTAAGCAGATGTTTAGAACCGGTAACAGTCCTGGCTGCGCCATGAAAGGCAATTTTCATACAAAAGATTTAATGATGATAAAAGAAAATAAAGTTAAGGGTAAAATTGTTGAAATTCTCAAATTGTTGGATTGTTACATTGTTAGATTGCCAAATTGTTGGGATGTTTCAATAATGAGTACACGAAAAGATATTTAGAATAAAACAATTACCAGGTGTCAATCAGTAACCAGTAAAGCAACACCCGCCTGACCGTCATTCGGTCAGGAATAATGAAGTTTCTTATTTACCAATAAACTTTGAGGTATCAGATTTCAGAACTAATTAACTAATTAACTAATCAACTTTTATTTCTTTTTAAACGACCATGTAAATAAAAATTCCGCTATTGGTTCGCCGTCTCTATTTTTCCCGATTGATTTTACAATAATTGTTTTCCCTTCTCCGCTCTTGGCCGCTTCATTTACAGCATTTGTAATCTCCGGACCTTCTTCGCAGGTAAAAAAAGTAACTGCTTTTGCTTTTTTGAAATAATTGGCTTCCACTTTTGTAACTAACATCGAAATAGGCGATTTTTTTTGGTAGGTATTTATCAATGCTAACAGGCCGGTACTCATTTCTGCAGCCATTGCAAGCGAAGCAAAATAAGTGGACCGGAAAGGATTTTGTGTGAGCCATTTATAAGGAACAGAAGTCGTGCATTTTTCCATTGAAATTTCTTTAATTTTTATTCCCGAAAAGAAAGCTGCAGGCAATTTGTAAAGAAGATACATTCTGAATTTGAATGTAGATGAAGCCAGGGAAAGGAATTTATTTTTTTCTTCCATTTTTTTGCTCATATTTTTTTGAAGAAAATACTCCTGAATTATTATTTAACTCAGGATAATAAATAAGGGTTAAGATAAATGATTTTACAAAAAGAGAAATTTGTATTATTTGTTGGTTTACCAGGATAAGAAGGGTTTAATAATTTTACTCTTTGAATTAATTAGCACTGATACCTAATTGTGCATTTACCTTTTTCATCAGGTTATTTACATCAAAAGGTTTTGCAATAAAATCATTGGCTCCATAATCTGAAATTGTTGCCGCTGCTCCGGGATGAGCTGAAAACATGATTACGGGAATATGACTCGTTGTCTTATTTGATTTTAATAGTTTGCAAATTGTTCTTCCATCATGTCCTGAAATAAGTACATCTAATAAAATAAGGTCGGGTTTAAAACTTTCAGTTTTGGGAAAAGCATCTTCTCCTTTTGAAGTAACTTCTACTTCAAAGCCTTTCATTGTTAATAAAATTTTCATGACGGATAATATATCTACATCATCATCAACTACTAAAATTCTGGACATTATTTTTGTTTAACCTGTTTTATGATACAAGGGAATCCGAATCGTAAATTTTGTATCTTTATTTATAACACTTTCCGCTATAATTTCTCCACCATGTTTTCTTATGATTCGTTGAGAAAGATACAAGCCAATTCCCATGCCCGGAAAAGTTTCCTCTTTTTTCCCCGGTATTCTATAAAACCTTTCAAATATTTTTGAAAGATGTTCTTTTTTTATACCTATTCCAAAATCAGTAACGCTCACTTTTACATGTTGACTATCCTCCGAAAGTTCTACAATTATGGTATCACTCCCTCTTGAATATTTGGAAGCATTCGTCAATAAGTTTTCCAGAGCCTGCGAAATTCTTTCCGCATCACCTTTTATAACTCCTTTAGTATTCCCATTTAAAATAATTTTTTGTGAAGGCGTAATAGCCTGTATTTTATTGACAATTTTTTTTACAAGCCCATCGAATGGAAAAACACTACAAGTAAAATCAAGCGAACCTGATTGGATGCGCGAAAGATCAAGTAGTTGGTTAATAAGATCATTAATTTTTTTTACCTGTTCAAGAGCTCCTGAAATGTAAGAATTATATTTCCCTTGTGAAGGATTTTTAAAATATTCAGCCAAAAGTTGTAGATAAATATTGAGAGTAGTTAATGGAGTTTTTAGCTCATGGCTGGCAGCGATAATGAATTGATCTTTTCTATGCTCTATTTCTTTTAACTCGTGTATATCTACGCAAGTGCCTATGAAACCGCTAAATATTTTATCTTTTGTAAAATGAGGAATTCCTATATCCTGAACCCAGCGATATTGTCCGTCATAACGGCGTAGGCGGTATTCCATTTTAAATTTCTTTTGTTTTTCAAAAGCGCTTTTGTAAATTTTAGCACAATTCTCCAGGTCGTCAGCATATATGCCCGCAGTCCAGCCATCTCCCGATTCTTCTTCTAATTTTCTACCTGTAAATTTCAACCATGCTTTGTTGAAAAAGGAAGAATTATTATCCAATCCTGAAACCCATAAAGGTATTGGCGCAGAATTAGCCATGGATTTAAATTCTTCTTCTACATGGAAAACCGGAAACTTTCTTTTTACCGCTAGTTTCTCTTTTCTTAAAAATTCATTATTCATTAGCAAAAAGTTGCAAAACCAAAATCAACTATCACTATAAATTAATAAAAATTATATTTTTTATCCTGTTATTGACGACTGAAGAAATTGGATTTAGTTTGACTTTGTCACAAACTTTGTTCCGAATTTGTCAATTCAATATTTAACAGGATAGATTTTTTTTAATTTAGGTTAATTTAAGTTTAAGTTTATCTACTAATGCGTCTAAAAATTCTTCTGTATTCAGATAATCTTTCCCATGGGAAACCTTATTCCCACTGATACACACAGCAAGGTCCTTTGTCATCTTGCCACTTTCTACAGTTTCAATACATACTTCCTCAAGGGTATTTGCAAATTGAATTAATTTATTATTATTGTCAAGTTTGCCGCGAAAAGCAAGACCTCTTGTCCATGCAAAAATGGATGCAATGGGGTTTGTTGAGGTAGAATTTCCCTTCTCATGTTCCCGAAAATGCCTGGTCACGGTTCCGTGTGCAGCCTCAGCTTCTAGAATTTCCCCATCAGGTGTTATCAAAACAGAAGTCATTAAACCAAGCGATCCAAAACCTTGTGCCAGCGTATCGCTTTGCACATCACCATCATAATTCTTACAAGCCCAGATAAAATTGCCATGCCATTTTAATGCACTTGCCACCATATCGTCTATCAGGCGATGCTCGTATGTAATTTTGGCTTCATCAAATTTTGCTTTAAATTCATTTTCAAAGATTGTTTGAAATATATCTTTAAAACGCCCATCATATTTTTTAAGGATTGTATTTTTTGTAGAAAGATATAAAGGCCATTTTTTATTTAAAGCCATATTAAAACAGCTTCTCGCAAAACCTTCTATACTTTCATCTACATTATACATGCACATAGCCACCCCATCGCCTTTGAAATCATGCACATCAAATGTTTGAGCTTCTCCCCCATCTGGTGTAAATGTCATTGTTAATTTCCCTTTTCCTTTTATCACGGTATCTGTGGCACGATATTGATCTCCATAAGCATGACGGCCGATGATAATAGGTGCGGTCCAGTTAGGAACTAATCTCGGAATATTTTTCATTACGATTGGCTCCCGAAAAACGGTGCCGTCAAGAATATTTCTGATAGTGCCGTTCGGACTCTTCCACATGTGTTTCAAACCAAATTCTTTCACTCTTGCTTCATCGGGAGTGATGGTAGCGCATTTGATTCCTACACCGTATTTTTTAATTGCATTGGCGGCGTCTATGGTTACCTGGTCATCAGTGGCATCACGATGTTGAATGCTTAGATCAAAATATTTTATATCTACATCCACGTAAGGAAGTATAAGTTGCTCTTTAATAAATTTCCAGATTACACGGGTCATTTCATCTCCGTCAATTTCTACTACAGGGTTGTCTACTTTAATTTTTGTCATTTTTTGTTTTATATATTTATAGTGAAGTGTGTTTTGCAATATTATCAAAATCTTTGTCACTGTGGAGAATGAATATTGTTGATGCGACAATTAAAACTGTAATTAATTTATCAATATTTGTTCTCATTCTTTTTATTAGTTCACAAATATAAGAAGGTATAAGTTAGCTGCATTTTAGTGCGCGTCTCTCCTACAAATTCTTAATAATCGCATCACCAAATTCGCTTGTTTTCAACAAGGTTCCGCCTTTCATCAGGTTATAAAAATCTATCGTTACAGTTTTATTCCTAATGGTTTTCCCCACTGCATTCGTGATCATTTCTGCGGCATCCCTCCAGCCCATATACTCCAGCATCATTACTCCGCTCAATATTAATGAAGAAGGATTCATGCTGTTGGTATTGGCAAAACGAGGCGCCGTGCCATGTGTAGCCTCAAATACTGCACTGCCGGTAATATAATTAATATTTGCTCCCGGAGCAATTCCTATGCCTCCAACCTGCGCAGCCAGTGCATCACTTATATAATCTCCATTTAGATTTAATGTGGCGATAATGGAATAATCCTGTGGCGCCAGCAATGCCTGTTGCAAGAAATTATCAGCGATCGCATCTTTAATAATTACTTTTCCACCGATAACGGCAATGCGCATATCTTCATTGGCAACTGCTTCTCCCCTATCTTTTTTGGTTGCTTCCCATTGAGGCCATGTATAAACATTATTTTTAAATTCACGCGCTGCCAAATCATATCCCCAGTTTTTAAATGAGCCTTCCGTAAATTTCATAATGTTGCCTTTATGAACCAATGTAACAGAAGGAAGTTTATTATCAATTGCATATTGAATCGCAGCCCGGATCAATCTTTCCGAGCCTTCTTTGCTCACGACCTTTATTCCGAAAGAAGTCGTTTCAGGAAAACGAATTTTTTTTACATGCAATTCATCCTGCAAAAAATCCAACAATTTTTTTGCATCCGGAGTTCCGGTCATGTATTCGATTCCTGCATAAATATCTTCTGTATTTTCCCTGAAAATAACCATGTTTACCTTTTCAGGTTGCCACATCGGAGAAGGTACCCCTTCAAAATATTTTATTGGGCGAAGGCAAACATACAAATCCAAATCCTGTCGTAGCATTACATTCAGACTACGAATGCCACCTCCAACAGGTGTTGTAAGTGGTCCTTTTATGGCTAACAAATATTCTTTGAAAGCGTTCATGGTTTCTTTCGGCATCCATTCCCCGGTTTTATTAAAGGCTTCTTCGCCGGCCAACATTTTTAACCAATTAATTTTCTTTTTACCATAATATGCTTTTTCTATTGCAGCATCAAATACACGCACACTCGCTTTCCAGATGTCAGGCCCAATACCATCTCCTTCTATATAAGGAATCGTCGGATAATCGGGAACATTTAATTTTCCATTACTCGCCATCGAAATTTTTTCTGCCATATAATTAAGTTAATTGGTTATTGGTAAATTAAGAATCAGGATTATTTGTTGAATTACTGTTCTATGTCTTTCTTGTTTTTATTTCCAAAGAACAATTCACCCACTCATTATCAAAGTTCACCCCTTCATATTTTTTATAAAAATGAATCGCCGGTTCATTCCATTCCAATACCTGCCACGCCATCCCGGAAAGATTTTTTTCTTTTGCTTCTTTTATTAATTCATCAAATAATAATTTACCGATTCCCTTTCCGCGCCACGGTTCATTTACCAAAATATCTTCCAGGTACATTCTCTGTCCTTTCCAGGTAGAATAGCGAATATAATATAAGGCAAACCCAATTACCCTATTTTCAGTTTCAGCTACAAATGCCCACCATACAGGGTTTTCGCCAAAACCGCTTTCTACAAAATGATCGTAATCAACTGTAACTTCATTTGGTGCTTTTTCATAAATAGCCAATTCTTTGACGAGTTCCATCATAGAAGGACAATCTTCTTTTATAGCTCTTCGAATTTTAATTTTCAATTAAAAAAGTGTTTTATTAATAAATTATTTTTCTTTTAAGAAAGCTATTTATTCCCGTGCAGCCTGTTCCAAATCATCCAATATATCTTCTATGTTCTCTATCCCAACACTCATTCTTATCAATCCATCGGTAATCCCATATTTTTCACGATCGGCTTTTGGTACTCCATAATGTGTCATCGAAGCGGGGTGAGATAAAAGTGTATCACACGTTCCTAATGAAACCGCTCTCACGCACATCTGTAATTTATTAATAAATTTTTTCCCGGCCTCCAAACCACCTTTCATTTCAAAACTTAACATGGGACCTGTATGACGCATTTGTTTTAGTGCAGTTGTATGATCAGGATGAGATGCCAATCCCAGGTAATTTACTTTACTGATGACGATATTTTTTTCAAGAAATTCTGCAACTTTTATTGCATTGGCACAATGTCTTTCCATTCTTATTTCCAATGTTTTCATTCCCTGTGTCAATAAAAAAGCATCAAAGGAATTGCTGTTACCACCAAGCAAACGATGCACTTTTTCCATTCGTGTATTCATTCTTTCAATATCTTTTCCTATCAACGCGCCTCCGATGGCGGTGCCATGTCCGTTCAAAAATTTAGTAGTAGAATGAACTACATAATCAACTCCGTATTTAAAAGGCTGCTGCAAATAAGGAGTAGCAAAAGTATTATCTACTGCAACTATCACATTATGCTGTTTGGCGAGTTTGGTAAGCGCTTCAATATCCACACATTGAATCGTAGGATTGGCTGGTGTTTCAAGGTAAAGCATTTTTATTTTTGAATCATTTTTTAGTGCTTCTTCTGCTTTATTCAAATCTCTCAGATCAATAATAATTGCATCAATACCTAATTCGGGAAGTATGCGGTTCATCAATTCCTGGGTACCTCCATATAAAGAGTAATGTGATAAAATTTTATCGCCACTTTTTAAATTCCCCAGCATTAATGTATTGATAGCCGCCATGCCGCTTGCATGTAACCTTGCTTTTAAAGGCAAAGATTTCCCATTTTCAGTTATTCCAAAACTTTCCAATGAAGCAATTTTATCTTCAGCTTCTTTCAGGCTTGGATTGCCCCAACGGCTGTATATATAACCATTTTCATCGCCGCTAAACCGGCGCATACCTTGCTCGGCAGTATCAAATACATAAGTGCTGCTGGCATAAATTGGTGTAAGATGTGCGTAATTTCCTTCAGTTTCGTGACCCGCATGTATAGCAGTTGAGCCAAACCCTTTAAATTGTTTTTTTTGTGTTGTCATTTTATAATTTAATAAAATCAAATGTAAGAATGAAGCAAAAGTAGGAAAAGATAAAAGGAGAAAGGATGTTATTCGTCGTGATTTTAACTATAGAAGAAAACAGCAAAACTATTTGTAGTTTAAGTTAAGTGGGCCACGCAATGATCAACACGGCTACAAAAGGATATGAAAAACAAATTCTTACTGTAAAAGACATTCCTGCTTTTCCAAAAGATAAAATTATTTTATTTCCATCCGTTATAAAAAGCGCAAACAGTATTCATCAAACATATTTCGCATTTTGGTTGAGGCCTGCATATTTCCCTTCCCAAAAATGACATCGCCATTCCTGCGTCCCATTCCTTTTGAGGTAAAGTTTCCATAATTTGCTTTTCAATTTTTTTTGGATCTGTGCCGGATGCAATTCCTAAACGGGGTGCCACACGCACCACATGCAAATCAACAATTACTCCTTCAGGAGCTTCACCGGCCTCTCTCATGATTACATTTGCCGATTTTCTCCCAATGCCGGTTAGAGACGTTAGCTCATCGAGTGTAAGAGGGATGTTTTTATCTTTTTTTATTTTTTGTGCAATCGCAATAAGCCATTTGCTCTTATCAGCATGTTTACGCACTGATCCGATGAAGGGAAATAAAGTTTCCGAAGTTGCACGAGAAAGCGCTTCCATATTGGGAAAGGCTTTGAAAAGTTCAGGAGCAAGTTGGTTAATATGCCGGTCTGAATCCTGTGCGGATAAGACCACACCCACTACCAATTGATAGATATTTTCATAATCCAGCGGATGTTTTTTCCCCTTATATTTTTTTAATAAAGGTTTGATGACCTCAGGCCAGTTGATTTTAGGATGCATAAAAGGAATATTTAAAAAAATAAATCTACAAAAAACAGCGGTATTATATCCAAAAGAATGTATGAATCAGAAGAATTATTTTTGCAAAAAAAATTCAGTTACTATTCTCACTTATATAGTAAACGAACAAATATCATCAAAATGTAAATTACTATTTTGGAAAACGAAATATTCGACATTGCCATTATCGGCGGAGGAATCGTAGGAGCGGCTACTTTTTATCAATTGCAAAAACATCATCCTTCTTTAAAGATAATTCTCATCGAAAAGGAATCTCATCTGGCCTTTCATCAAACAGGAAATAATTCAGGAGTGATGCATTCTGGGTTATATTACAAGCCAGGTTCTTTGAAAGCAAAAAATTGTGTGGAGGGCAGAAAAGCTTTAGTACAATTTGCGGAAGAAAATAATATCCCTCATGATGTTTGTGGTAAAATAGTAGTGGCTACTGATGAATCCGAACTTCCCTTTCTCGATAAGATTTTTGCAACCGGGCTGCAAAATAAAATTGAAGGAATCAAAAAAATCACTGCAGAAGAGATCAAAGAACATGAACCCTATTGTGTAGGCATAGCAGGAATATGGGTACCGTGTACAGGAATAATTGATTACGTAAAAGCAACGGATAAGATGGTAGAATTAGCTTTGAAAACAAATCCGAAAAGTGAACTGATTTTAAACACTGAAGCAACTTCTTTTGAAAAAGAAAATGGAATTAATATTATTAATACCAATAAAAAAATCTACCGCAGCCGCTTTATTATTTTCTGCGGAGGCTTGCAGGCAGATAGGTTAGCACGTAAAGATCATGTAAATCTTAAAGAAAAGGTTGTAGGTTTCAGAGGTGATTATTATGAATTAACTGAAGAAGCAAAGCACAAAATAAAAAATTTGATTTATCCGGTTCCAAACCCTGATTTCCCTTTTCTGGGCGTGCATTTTACAAGAATGACCAATGGTGAAATAGAATGTGGTCCTAATGCCGTTTTCACATTTAAAAGAGAAGGTTATGGTAAAACGGATTTCAACTGGAAAGATACTATAGATGCATTGACCTATCGCGGAACCTGGAAATTATTTTTTCAAAATATGAGTTTTGGTATCAATGAATACCGGCGTGCATTTTCAAAAAAATTATTCTTAAAAACATTGCAACGATTGATCCCTTCCTTAACCATGAATGATATAAAACCAGGCCGCTCAGGAGTACGTGCCATGTTGCTGAGTGAAGATGGGGATACCCGCGATGATTTTAGAATTGAATACAAAGATACCAGCATACACGTACTGAATGCGCCATCACCGGCTGCTACAGCATCACTTGCTATTGGTGGTAATATTAGAGAAATGGCAGAGAAACATTTCACCCTTTCCGGAATTAGTTAATTTCTTTTTAGGGGTTTTGGAAATTAAAATAATTATACCATATAATAAAGTCTTTGTATTGAAATAAAACTCAGAAAAAAACCATAACGAACATTACGCCACAGAACTTTTGTTATAGGTACATACTTTGAAAATTTGAACGGCAAACTGGTTTTAAAAATAATAAAATGTTCAAACAAAGAATTGATACCGGTTTTAATAATTCAAATAAAATTGTGATAATAATATTTAATTGCAAATTCACTTCAATTATAAAATGTACTAAGACCTTTTCCTGTAATTTAAAATCGCCCAACCGTTGAAGAAAACCGTGAATCCAATCACAGCAAATATTTGATTTTTTATATCTGCGAGTCCGCTTCCTTTTAGGATCACCATTCGCATTACTTCTATAAAATAAGAAACAGGGTTAAACCAGGTAATTACCTGCGCCCAATGTGGCATACTTTCAATCGGTGTGAATAAACCACTCATCAAATTAAAAATCATTATTACAAAAAAAGCAACGAGGAATGACTGCTGCTGCGTTTGAGCATAAGTGGACATAAGTAATCCCAGGCCAAGTATCGCCAATAAATAGATAGCCGAAAAAATATAAATCGTTATGTAATGACCAATCGGAATAATATTATAAACAACGCGTGCAATGATAAGTCCCGCCGTTAAAACAACTAATGCCAATATCCAGAAAGGAATTAATTTGCCGAGGATAAAATAAGTTTTTTTAATCGGGCTTACATTGATCTGTTCAATAGTTCCCAACTCTTTTTCCTTCACAATATTAAGCGCGGCAAAGTTGGAACCGATAATAGTGATCAACATTACAAGTATTCCCGGCACCATAAAGAATGGATAATTCATATTTGGATTATACCAGTCAGAATATTCTACGTCAATAGTTGGTTGCGGATTGAAACGCGGAAATTGAATCCATTTCATTCGCACTGTCTGATTATAATTCTGTATGATCTGTTGAATATATGCTGAGCCAAGTCCTGCTTTTATTCCATTGATCGCATTGGCGGCGACAAATAAATTTGCTTTATTATCCTTCACCAAATCCTTTTGAAAATGATCAGGAATTTCCAGGATAAGATCTGATTTATCCAGTTCAACGGATTTCAGAGCCTGGGGAAATGTTGCACTGTAATCTGTTAACCTGAAATATCCCGAAGAGACAATCTTATTGATCAATATTTGCGAATATTGAGAATGGTCATGATCAACGACAGCGGAAGAGACAATCTTATTGATCAATATTTGCGAATATTGAGAATGGTCATGATCAACGACAGCAAGGTTAATATTTTTTATTTGATAATTTGCCGCCAATGGTAATATCAGCAATTGTATAATAGGTGCAATAAACAATACCCTGAAGATAGATGGATCACGGAATATTTGCCGGAACTCTTTCTGTAATAAAAATTTGAGTACTCTCATGCCAGCCTGATTTTAAAATTTCTGATACTAATACCCAATAACACTAAAGTCATCACTACTAAAATCAATGTTTCTTTCCAAACCGCCCAAAATCCAAGGCCTTTTATCATCACAGATTCCACGATGATATAATACCATTTGGCAGGAACAATATTGGAAATGATCTGCAAAGGCCATGGCATGCTTTCGATAGGGAATAAAAATCCGCTGAATAATAATGTTGGCAGAAACAAACTCAACAGCGATGTAAACATAGCAGACTGCTGTGTTTTAGCGCCATTGGAAATTAATATGCCGATTGCAAGTGCTGTGATAGTAAACAAAATACTTTCCGATACCAGCAATACCAGGCTTCCGTTGATAGGCACATTAAGAACATAAACACTGAGTAAAAGAATACAGGCAATATTAAATATGGAAACAGCGAGATACGGAATTGTTTTTGCAATAATGATTCGAAATGGTTTTAATGGCGAAACAAGTATTACCTCCATAGTCCCTAATTCTTTTTCCCTGACAATAGCGATAGATGTCATCATTGCGCAAACCAGCATGAGCACCAGGGCCATTACACCCGGTACGAAGCTATAGGATGATTTTAGTTCCGGATTATAAAGCATGCGCAAGTTTGTTGTTATAGTGTAAGGCAGGTCTTTATTTTGATTCAAAGACTGCTGGTAATCATGTATAATGGCTGTTGCATAATTAGTCAATGTATTAGCCGTGTTCGGGTCCGAAGCATCGGCTATCAATTGTATTTGCGCATAATTTTTCTGAAGGAGATTATTCTGAAAGTTAGGAGGGAAAACAACTGCCAGCCTTATTTTTCCTTGCCGGAAGGTGGCTCCAATTTCATTATAAGAATGAAGGTTTTTGATAACATTAAAATAACGGCTTGCATTAATCTCATTAATAATGGTGGTAGTTGCCACATCATTCGATTGATCAAAAACTGCAATTTCAGCATTCTTCACTTCATTGGTCAATGCAAACCCGTACAATATAATCTGGACTATAGGCATCCATATTAAAATGAATAGCGTTCGCCTGTCTCTCCAGATGTGGAGCCATTCTTTCTTTACAAAAATGAAAAATTGGTTCATGTTAAAAGCTTTTAGCTAATAGCTTTTAGCCGTTAGCCGGTTCTTTTATTAGGGTTAGTCTCTTGCTTGACAGATAATAGATAACGGCTATCAGCTACCAACTCAGTTTCCACCCAGCTTCCTTATAAATGAATGCATCATCTTAATTTCTTCTTCTAAAAGGGACTCGATTGTCTTTATGCTTTCCTCTGTTGACCAATGCATTTCCATTGCGATGACTAAATAAGTTTGAACTTCAAATGCAGAGCCTAACGCTATTTGTAAAAATCTTGCATAATCTTTTTCGCTGTTTCTGCTGCTTCCTTCTGCAATGTTTGCCGGTATAGAAACTGCAGCCCTCGTCACTTGGCTAATCATACCAAATTTTTCTTCACCAGGGAAACTTTTAGATAATACATAGACAGATTTTACCAGTTGAATCCCCTTTTGCCAGATAATTAATTCTTTAAAATTTTTCATAAAAAATCTATTTAAGGTTAAAAAATACTTGCTATGCAAACTCGCCAATGACTAATCGCTAACAGCTAATAGCTAATAGCTTTCTTCACTCACTCCTCACCGCCTTTCTCGCCAAATGCAAAAACACTTCATCCATTGATTTTGCTGAATAATTTTTCTGCAGGTTTGCAGGAGAATCCAGAGCATCAATTCTACCATCAACCATGATGGATACACGATTACAATATTCTGCTTCATCCATATAATGTGTGGTTACAAAAATGGTGATTCCTCTCGCGGATGCTTCATAGATCAGGCTCCAGAATTCCCGCCTCGTTATTGGATCTACACCGCCTGTTGGTTCATCCAAAAAAACAATTGCCGGATCGTGAACAATAGCAATAGAAA
>JGI20205J14842_1000124_pt1 | contig 19066 bp, 23 predicted proteins | sample NGESurshal092012_2_FD_14842 | JGI IMG/M metagenome (IMG submission 14842) | reverse complement strand
GGGCGAGTCGGTCCGCGCCTGTGTCGTGGCCGTTCCCGGATGGCGGATGGAGACCGAGGAACTGATTGCCCACTGCAGGGAGCACCTGGCGTCGTTCAAGAAACCGAAATTCATCATCTGTGTGGATGAGCTTCCCAAGAGCCCGAACGGCAAGATCCTTAAGCGAATCCTCCGGACGAGGCTGTCGTCATGAACTCGATCAGCCCTATCGACGACGCAGGTCCCCGAGGCGCCGAGATACCCAGCGCGAACATGTCGAAAGGGCTGGCAAGACGGCTGCGGCTCGGGCAGGGAGCGCTTGTCGGGGGATTCTCGATCCCTGGGGTCGCGCCGCTCGCACGCCGATAATGGAGGGCCTGAACCGTGCCGCACTGGCGGGCTTTTTGCGTCGCGCCTTGAGGCGCTGCAGCCTGAGGATGTCGGCATCCCGCTGACCGCCCGCCGCCGGACCCCCGAATCTGCGGCGTCAGGACGTCGCGGTGACCTGTCCGGGGTAACTGGGGCCGCTCGGATGGAATACTGCCCGGACAGGTAGCGACAGGAGGCACCATGTCCGATCAGGGGTCAGGCTCCGAGGAGGAGCTGTCTACCATTTCCTACCGGGCGGTCAGCGTCGGCCTTCCGGTGGTCACCCACTCGGGTGACCAGTTCGGCGTCGTCGAGCACGTTCTGGAGGTCCCCGAACTCGACCTGTTTGACGGCATCGTGGTTTACACCGGAACAGGGCTGGCCGCGATCCATCCGAAGAAGAATGAGCCGCTGGCGCGGGCCGAAATGCTGAGGGTCGGCCAGCTGGGCGGCTGGCTGCGCTTCGTTGACGCTGACCAGGTCGCGGCGATCACCCCCGGCTACGTCAAGTGCACGTTCGTACGGTCGCAGGTGCCGCTGCTGCCGGTTCCTGACGGGCCGCCTGTGCTGCATCCGGACATGGCCAGGGAAGAGCGGGCGGCGACACACGCCTGGTACGGCCAATGGTTCGGCCGCCCGAACTTTGCTGGCCGCGCCCGCTGGATTCCCAAGCAGAACTAGAGAGCCGCCATCCTGATGGCCAGAACCCCTGCTTGTCAGGAGCCTGGGCTCGCACGCGCCCTCCCTTCGGTGGATCCTCGGGTACAAGGCGGATCCACCCGACGGCGCCGCGGAGCGGCGGCGTGCGGCCCGCCCGCCGGGGCGGGCCGCACGGGACCGCCAGCCGTCAGGCTGGTTACTTAACGATGCGGATGACGCGTTCCATGCCGAGCGTGGTGTGCTCGCGGTGGTCCTGGGTGTCCATGAAGCAGGCCAGCACCCAGTAGCCGGGCCGGTTGCGGACGACCTGCTGCTGGTAGGCGCCGTGCGACAGGACGTTGAAGAAGGTGTAGAAACCTGTGGCCAGGCGCTGCGCCTTGCCGTCCTTGCCCGCCTTCAGCAGCCGTGCGATCTCGCGCGCGCCCGCGGCGTTGCCGGCCCGGACCGCGACGATCATGTGCACCAGGAAGCCGTGGTTGGCGAAGCGGACTAGCTCGCCATCGTGCAGCCGTCCAGGGCCGCGGAAGCCGAACTCGATCGATGCGACCGTAGCCTGCGGCCTGGGCAGCGCGGCCGGAGAGGCGGCCTTGGCGATCACGAACGTCGTGAGGGGCGGCTTGCCGCCATGTCCTCCCACGTCGAGAGCGACGTACTGCCCTGCCGCCAGGTTAGCCTGAGCTGAGCTGGTGCCCTTGCTGGCCTGGGGGGAGAACACGATCGAGCCGATGCCGTCGATGTTGTTCTGGTCGGCCGCGATTTTCGGCAGCACCGCGAGGAACTGGGCCACGGTAACCCCAGGGTCGAGGCGGACCAGCGTGGGGCTGCCCTGCGGCTCGTGGGTGACCCTGGAGACGATCTGGACGCCGCCGGACTTTAGCGCGCCGCTGACGGTGATCTTCTTGCCGTTCATCGTGATCGTGATCTTGGGCAGCGGCGTCTTGTGTGAGGCGACGGCGGCATTGGCGGCAGCCCCCGACAGGGCAACGGCCGATGCCGTGACGGCCGCGCCGACCGCTGCGAGAAAACGTTTGTGATTCCCGAACATATGGCTTCATCCCCTTTTGTGCCGGATTAATCCGGAACTGTTCCTACCAGATGGCGGACTGTCAGATAGACGCCGAGACGGCGGCGGTGGATGACAACGCCGGCCAAGTGCAGCCCCGGCGGCCTGATTCGCCAGCAGCGGACGGCGCTGGCCGCAAGCCGCCGTCTCGGCCTGCCCAAGCAAGGCCGAAGCATTGCTGGTCTGGCCAGAAGCTGAACCTGGCGACGGAACCGTGAATGTGTGGGTCGTGTCACTGACAGCACATCCACACGCGGCACAGCTCGATGCCCTGACCAGGCTGAATGAGCTACTCGACGGCCTGGAATGACCCCGGTACTGTGGTCAGCCTTGGTGGTCAACGGCTGTTTCAAAATCACGCCTGGCCTGTTTTGGTTGGTGGCGCAGCTGGTTTCGAACCAGCCGACCCCTCGCTTGTAAGCAAAGTCGGCATTGTTCAGCATGGTCAGACATTCGCCCGGCAAACTTCGCAGTAGACGCAAACCAGCGACATCAAGACGATGGTCCGGCCATCGGGACGGTGGGAACCAGCGGGCGGTTAGCCAATCCAGGCGATGTCGAAAATACCGATCACCTCAGTGACGTCATCGACGCGGAACGAAAGCAACCTGTAGCCCTGACCAAATAAGGCCCAGTCTGGGACGATCTCCTCGGTCGGCGTCCCGTCCCGCCTGCCGGACCGCACCGCTTCCTGCATAGCCGCCAGCCTGCCCGCATATCCCGGATCGGAGTACGCTTCAGCCCGCAGCCGCCACAACCGCAGCAGGTGATGCAGTTCCCGGTACTGCTCAGGCCGCCGGGCACCTGCCACAGCCGCGTCATACTCAGCCAGGAACTGCTCGTGAAATCCGCCAGGCAAGACGCGGAGGATCTCCACCGGGTCGTCCGGGTCGTAGTCATCGACCGACTGCGCTGTCCTGCCATCCATCATCCCGCATCCCGCGGCGGAACACGCCCAGACACCAGCTGACAGCTGTGCCGCGGGTTGCAGGAAACTGGCGCCTGCGCTGCGCTGCGCCGTGTCGAGTCGCGGTGAACAGCCAGAGCGCGCAGTGGCGTCCACGGATGTGGTGTTCGAGTTTCGCCTGGTAGGCGTGGCGTGGTGCCAGAGGGAGCAGCCGCCAGCGCCGGCGGCGTCTACACCGGCCGCGCCACGCCTCGGACCCTCACCGTGCTCCGGACGGGCCAGGTCATCTCCGACCGCGCGCTTAGCAGGAAGTCTGTGCCCAGGAGCGCGGCCACGAGTACGTCGAACGGCTCCTGATCGCCCACGGAGCCTCAGCGCCCCGTAAGGAGCCCCTCACCCGGGCAGGCCGGCGCCTGGGCGGAACTCGCCAGCGATGGTCCCGCTGACGAGGTGACGGAGGAGCCGACAAGTTTCGGCCAGGTGAGATGGGCACTGGAGCAGCTATGAGATGGGCGCTGGCACAACTAAACGAATGGACCTGGCTCGTCGCGCAATACCGCGGCTGGCTGATAACGCTCGCCACGGTGATCGGTGGCGCAGTGCCGCTCCTGAGTGCAGCCAGGAGGCGCCTGCCGAGGGCAGCGCCGTCGCTGGTCGTTCGCAGTGGCGCCATGACACTGGCGCTGTCCGCGGCCGCTGTGGCCATTTGCTCGTTGTTGCACTTCAGCGACCTGCGCTGGCTGGCGCCGGACCAGCGCAGGAGCCTGCATCTGAGCGCACCAGGCGGCTTACTCGGTTTCGCCAAGCCGGCCGTGGGGGTGCTCAATTCAGTCGCTGGCCTCCCAGTCGAATGGCGGGCAGTCCAAGCGTCAGTCCACACCGCCATCGTCTGCGCGCTCCTGGCGGTGGCAGCTCTAGCTTTGGTGGTCCTGACCGCGCGCAGGGCCCGCCGCGCCGATATCCGGCAGATGGTGCAGGAAGAAATACGGAAGGGCCGGCGGTAGCCGGTAATGCCGCACCGGGCCGGGCTCCCTACCCGGTCCGTCCTCCGCGCCGGATCAGGTGAGGCCACAAGACACGTCCTTCTAGTTAGCACTCGTTTACAACAACGCTCTTCGGAACCGTGCGCGCAGGAAATGCCGTCCCGGCACTTGCATCCCGGCCTGATCGCCGCTGAGACGATACTCAACGAGACGGCACGATACCCGTCGTCCCCGGCCATCACCGTGCCCGCCGGTTCAGCGCGAGCGTGACCTCCTGAAGTGCCGCCCAGGTTCAACGGACGTTGTTGTCGAGCTCGTCCGGTGTGCCATCCAGTGCTATTTCATGCTGGCGAGTGCCAGCGATCCACGTCCACCGCGACGGTCCAATGACGGTCAGACGATCTTGAGAGCCAGTCAGGTGGACCACGATCAACGTCCTGACCTGCTCTTATGGTGGGCGCAGCAGGTTCCGAACCTGCGACCCAGCTTGTAAGGGGAGCCACCACAAGTCCCCCGGCCTGCCCAGATGCCCGTCAGTGCAGGCCAGCAGCATCAGGACCGAGCACAGCCGAGCGCAGTGAAGCCACAACGACCAGCACGGGCCCCCATCCGCGCTTCCAGCCGGTGATCACAGCGGGCAACACGAGCCAGCGCCCGCCAGGCGACGCTGGCGATCCGCACGTAGCCGAGAAGCGGATCGTCAGACCTGCTGTCGCCATAAGACGTCCGGTCCTGCCGCGATGACGCGGCATGCGAGCTGGTCACTGCAGGTCGACGGCTACTTCGTGGTGGGAGACTCGCTCGTCCCACCGGCTTAGTACTGGCCGGGCAGTTTCCTCGACGACGGCCTGCTCGTAGTTGTCTCCCGCGAAGGCCCGGACCGCATCCAGGCTTTTGAAGTAGGTGATGGAGGTGAACATGACTTCCTGGCCGTCCTCCCGGCGCAAGAGGCGGGCACCGCAGAAGCCGCTGACGGCCTGCAGATGGTCGCTGACCTCAGCTTCGTAATGATGCTGGTAGTCATCGGCGGTGCCCGGCGGTGCCCGGCGGCGCCCATCCGCGCCAGATCCGCGCGATCACCCGTCCCGGCGAAGTCCTGCCAGCGGGCCGGCCAGGTCGTCCTCGACGTCCGCGTGGCAGACGAGTACGCCCGCGGTCACCTGCACGGCGCCCGTCACCTGCCCATCGGCGAGCTGCCCGGCCGCCTGGCCGAGATCCCCGGCGGGCGCCTCTGGGTGCACTGCCAGGCCGGCTACCGCGCCGGGATCGCCGCCAGCCTGCTGGACCGGGCCGACCGCGACGTCATCCTCGTCGACGACGACTTGTCCGGGGCGCTCCGGACTGCTCTGCCCGGGCGGCCTCGAATACCACCTGGTCGCATGACGCGGCCGAGGTTCTCGGCAGGCACAGGCCGGACCCTGTAAACCACCGCTGCCATGGGCGGTGGCGCACCGGCCCCGCGGAGCAGGGGCGGCGCCGGTTCGCGGGCAGCCAGCAGATCTTCCCAGCCGGTAGACGCTGGTCGAGCCTTGGAATCTGCGCCGGCTGTGCCGCCGGTCGTACGTGACATCCGCGCCAGCCAGAGTTCCGGCGGCCGGACAGCGTTTTCTCACCGAGCTCATTGCCCGTTTCGGTCGAGCGCGCCGCTGGCCCTGCAGGGAGGCTGGGGTACGGCCGGGGCTGAGATGGCGCGGAGTTCCACTCGATTATCCCTATCGGGATAGACTAGATTGGCTCCGGAACCTTACTTACGCGGGTTATGAGAGTCAGCAGCAGGTCCTGGCCTGTCGCAGGCGGCGCCGGATGGCAGCCGGATGACGCCAGCGTGAGGTACGGCCAGGAGCGGCCCGGCCGAAGTGCCCTTACCGAGGGAGAGCGTACTGACCCCTGCTCCGCGGCCTGCGAGCCAGCGTCCGCCCCTGCACCTGGCGGTAGCGCTCGACGGCGCCGGCTGGCACCCGGCGGCCTGGCGCGAGCCGGACGCCCGTCCGGCGGACCTGCTATCGGCCGGGTACTGGGCCGACGTGATCGCCGAGGCGGAGCGCGGCCTGCTGGACTTCGTCACGATCGAGGACGGGCTCAGCCTCCAGTCGTCGGAGCGCCGCGGGCCTGATCAGCGCACCAACCAGGTCAGGGGCCGGCTTGATGCCACGCTGATCGCCGCCCGGGTAGCTCCGCTGACAGCGGGCATCGGCCTGATCCCGACAGTGACCGTCACCCATACCGAGCCGTTCCACATCTCCAAGGCCATCGCGACGTTGGACTGGGTCAGTTCGGGGCGGGCGGGCGTCCGGGTGAAAGTGTCAGCGCGGCGGGACGAGGCCGCCCACTTCGGCCGCCGTGCGCTGCCAGCTGGCCCGGAGCTGATGGATGACTTGTTCGCCGAGGCGGCCGATTACGTCGAGGTAATCCGGCGGCTGTGGGATAGCTGGGAGGATGACGCGGAGATCCGCGACGTCGCGACCGGCCGGTTCGTCGATACCAGAAAGCTGCATTACATCGACTTCGCGGGCCGCTGGTTCTCCGTCAAGGGCCCGTCGATCACGCCTCGGCCGCCGCAAGGCCAGCCCGTCGTGGCCGCGCTTGCGCACCGCGACGTGGCCTACCAGCTCGCGGGCCGCAGCGCCGACGTCGTCTTCGTCACGCCGCGCGACTCCGCCAGCGCCCGCGACATCGTCGGTCAGGTCCGGGCCGCGCAGGCTTCTGCGGGTCGGGCTGGGCAGACAGTGCACCTTTTCGGTGACCTGATGGTGTACCTCGACCTCGACGCCGACCGGGCGGCGCAGCGCAAGGCCAGGCTAGATGACCGGGCCGGGCAGCCGTACGCAAGCGATGCGCTGACCTTCACCGGCACCCCCGCGCAGCTCGCCGACCTGATCCAGGACTGGCAGCAGGCCGGGCTGGCCGGGTGCCGGCTGCGGCCCGCGACGATCCCGCACGATCTTGCCCAGATCAGTCGAGCGCTCGTGCCTGACCTGCAACGACGGGCCGCGTTCCGCGAAAAATACAGGTCGCACACGCTCCGCGGCCTGCTCGGCCTCCCCCGCCCGGCCAATCGCTATGCCAGCATCGCAGTGCCCGAGGAGGCAGCGCGGTCATGACTAAGCCGGTCAAGCAAGTGCATCTGGCAGCGCATTTCCCCGGCGTCAACAACACCACGGTGTGGAGCGACCCGCGGGCCGGCAGCCACATCGAGTTCGGCTCGTTCGCGCATTTCGCGCGGACCGCGGAACGGGCCAAGTTCGACTTCCTGTTCCTGGCCGAAGGACTGCGGCTGCGCGAGCAGAACGGCGAGATCTACGACCTCGACGTCGTCGGCAGGCCGGACACGTTCACGATCCTGGCCGCGCTCGCCGCCGTCACCGACAAGCTCGGGCTGGCCGGCACCATCAACTCCACCTTCAACGAGCCGTACGAGGTGGCACGCCAGTTCGCCTCGCTCGACCACCTGTCCGGCGGCCGCGCCGCGTGGAACGTGGTGACCTCCTGGGACGCGTTCACCGGGGAGAACTTCCGACGGGGCGGGTTCCTGCCACAAGATCAGCGGTATGACCGGGCCAGGACGTTCCTGGCCACCGCGTTCGAGCTGTTCGATTCCTGGCGAGGCGATCAGATCGTCGCGGACGCCGCGTCGGGTGTGTTCCTGCGCGACGCCGGGCCGGGCCGGTTCGCCCACGCCGACAGGCACTTCGACATCGCCGGGCAGTTCGACGTGCCGCGCAGCCCGCAAGGCGGGCCGGTCATCTTCCAGGCCGGCGACTCCGACGAGGGCCGCGAGTTCGCCGCCGCGGAAGCTGACGCGATCTTCAGCCGCCACAGCACGCTGGCGGCTGGCCAGGCGTTCTACGCCGACGTGAAGGGGCGGCTGGGCAACTACGGCCGCTCCCCTGACGAGCTCAAGATCCTGCCCGCGGCCACGTTCGTGCTGGCTTCGACTGATGCGGAGGCTCGGGAACTCGCGCACGAAGTGCGGCTCCAGCAGGTCAGCCCCGCGACTGCGATCGCGTTCGCCGAGCAGGTGTGGAACCGGGACTTGTCGGCCTACGACCCGGACGGGCCGCTGCCGGATATCGACCCCGATCCAGGCGAGAACACGACCGCGCGCGGCCGGGCCAGCGTGCGCATGTACCGCGACCCGATCGCGACTGCACGCGACTGGCGAGCTAAGGCCGAAGCCGGGAACCTGTCGCTCCGCGAACTGATCATCGGCGTCACCGCCCGGCAATCGTTCATCGGCTCCCCCGCTGCCGTCGCCGCCACCATCAACGATTACGTCCAGGCCGACGCCAGCGACGGCTTCATCCTGGTGCCGCATATCACGCCCGGCGGGCTGGACGAGTTCGCCGATACCGTCGTGCCCCTGCTGCAGGAACGCGGCGTTTTCCGCACCGAGTACTCCGGCAGCACGCTGCGCGAGCACCTCGGGCTGCCGCGCCGCGCCGCCCGGGCCCGCGCTGGGGGCACGTCATGAGATTCCTGCTCATCACGCTGATCGTGCATGCGCCCGACCCGGTCACCGGCGGTCAGCCTGCGACGACGGAGCGGTTCCGCCAGGTCATTGACAGCGCGCTGCTGGCCGAGGAGCTGGGCTTTGACGGCTTCGGCGTCGGGGAACGGCACGAGCGGCCGTTCCTCTCCTCCTCGCCCCCGGTAGTCCTCAGCCACATCGCCGCGCTGACGTCCCGGATCCGGCTGTTTACCGCAGTGACCACACTGAGCCTGCTCGACCCGGTCCGCGCCTACGAGGACTACGCCACCCTTGACCATCTATCCGGTGGCCGGCTTGAGCTCATTATCGGGAAAGGGAACGGGGCCGCCCAGCGCGAGCTCTTCCACGTCACCCCGGACGATCAATGGGACAGGAACGCCGAGAGCTACGAGCTGTTCCGACAGATCTGGCGGCAGCCGTCGGTCTCAGCCGAGCCCCGGTTCCGGCCGGCCCTGACGGACGCGGAGGTCTGGCCCCGACCGCTGCAGCAGCCGATCCGCGTCTGGCACGGCAGCGCCACCAGCCAGGACTCCGTCGACCTGGCAGCCCGCTACGGTGACCCGCTGTTCTCCGCGAACGTGACCAACCCGATCGAGCCGTACGCCGAGCTCGTCCGCTATTACCGCGAGCGGTGGGCGTATTACTGCCACGATCCGGCGCTGGCAGCAGTCGGGGCCGGGACCGCGGGATACCACGCGGCCCGGACCTCGCAAGAGGCGATTGCCGCCTACCGGCCGGTGTTCGCCGGGTACCTGGCGTTTCAGCAGCGGCTCGGGGTGTCGCCGACATTCTCGACCCTGGCGGATTTTGTCGAGCGCAGTTCCGCGCTGATCGGCAGCCCGCAGCAGGTGATCGACAAGGTGCACCGCTATCACGAGCAGTTCGGGCACAGCGTGATGCACCTGCACGCCGAGGCGGGCGGTCTCACCAATCAGCAGCACCGTGACTCGCTGGAGCTTTTCCAGTCCGAGATCGCGCCGGTGCTGCGCCGCGACATTCCCGATCCGCCCTGGCATTGGGGACCGGTGGCCGGGCAGGCCGCCGCGCTGACGACAGCCGGCCGAGGAGGGCACGCGCATGGCTAACACTCCGCTGGCTGTTCTCGACCTCGTCCCGATCTCCTCGGGCTCGACCGCCGCCGAGGCGCTGCGCAACAGCATCGACCTGGCCCAGCAGGCCGAACGGCTCGGCTATGCGCGGTACTGGTTCGCCGAGCACCACCTGAACCCGGGCGTGGCCGGGACCTCGCCCGCGATCGTGCTCGCGCTGACCGCGGCGGCAACCTCGACCATCAGGATCGGCTCCGGCGCCGTGCAGCTCGGGCACCGGACGGCGCTGTCGACGGTCGAGGAGTTCGGCCTCATCGATGCCCTGCATCCGGGCCGGCTCGACCTCGGGCTCGGCCGGTCCGGCGGCCGGCCACCGCAGCAGTACCTGCAGACATCGCCTGCCGCAGCCAGGGCGCCGGGCGCGGCGAACGGGCTGCTCATCCCGCCCAAGTTCTTCCCCGAGGCCATGCTCAAGTCGCCGCGGTTCGCCGTGCAGCGCAAGCTACTCCAGCTACCGAACGCCGAGCCGCAGGACTACGGCGAGCAGATCGACGACATGCTGGCTCTGCTGCGCGGCACCTACGTCTCGGCCGACGGCGTCCCGGCCAGGGCCGTGCCGGGTGAGGGCGCGCAGGTCCAGGTCTGGATCCTGGGCAGCAGCGGCGGCCAGAGCGCCGACGTGGCAGGCCGCAATGGGCTGCGGTTCGCCGCGAATTACCACGTCAGCCCCGCCACCGTGCTGGAGGCGGCGGACGGCTACCGCGCCGCGTTCCGGCCATCGGCCGAGCTGGAGCGCCCATACGTGTGCGTGTCCGCCGATGTCGTCGTCGCCGAGGACGAGGCGACAGCGCGGGAACTGGCCACCGGTTACGGGCTGTGGGTACGGAGCATTCGCTCTGGCGAAGGCGCGATCGAGTTCCCGACGCCGGACCAGGCCAGGTCACATTCGTGGACCGACGAGGACCGGGCCATGGTCGCCGACCGGGTGGACACCCAGTTCGTCGGGTCACCGCAGCAGGTAGCCGGCCAGCTGGAGCTGTTGCGCGATGCGACCGGCGCGGACGAGCTGATCGTCACCACGATCACCCATGATCACGCCGACCGGGTGCGCTCGCACGAGCTGCTCGCCGAGGAATGGAACCGCCGGTGAGCCATGTTCGCGGCTACTCAGGCAGCTACCCGCTGCACACAGATCGGAGGGACTCGTGAGCGTCGCCGTCGTGGTGGGCAACCCCAAGCCGCGGTCGCGCACGTACGAGGCCGCGCACATCGTGGCCGAGCGGCTGGCCGGACGGCCCGCCGACCTGAGCATCGACCTAGCCGAGCTCGGGCCTGCGCTGCTCGACTGGTCCGATCCCGGCGTGGCCGAGCTGGTCGCCGCGGTACAGGCCAGTGACCTTGTGGTGGTCGCGAGCCCCACCTACAAGGCCACCTACACCGGGCTGCTCAAGCTGTTCCTTGACCGGTTCGGAGCCGGCTCGATGACGGGCACGGCGGTGCCGCTGATGCTCGGCGGTCACTGGAAGCACGCGCTGGCCGCGGACCTCCTGCTCAAGCCGGTGCTCGTCGAGATTGGGGCGACCTGCCCGACAGCCGGGCTGTTCCTGCTGGACTCCGAGTTCGAGGCGAGCGACACCCTCGATAGCTGGCTCGACCGGGCCCGGCCGCAAGTGGCGGCCACCAAGAAAGGGCTGACATGACGGACGTTCTCGGCCAGGCCCAGCTCCGCCGGGTCTTCGCCGCGTTCCCTACCGGAGTGGCTGCGGTCGCCGCCGTCGTCGGCGGGGAGCCGACCGGCCTCGCGGCGAACTCGTTCGCGTCAGTGCAAGGAGCGAACGCATGACGGCAATCGGCCCTGTCCCTAGCCGATGTCCGGCCACTCTAGTGACCAGGATCCAGAACGCGCCCCAGCAGCACGCGGACTGGCAGCGGACTTCGGAGCTCGTCACCGGCCAGCTCCGCCTGCATCTGCCGGACCGGAGATCCTGACGGCGGGCGAGCGCGCGAGCGACCCAGACGGATACCGCTGCCACCTGCTGCATGTCGAGCCAGACGGCTCCTTCTCGGTGACCGCGATGGTCTGGCGGCCGGCTAGCTCTCCGCAGCTGCCGGGGCGCTGCGGAACATCGCGGTGTCTTAGCTGGCCCTGGCGGTGAGCTGGGATACACGCTGAGGGCTGATCCCCAGCAGAGCAGCAACGTCGCGCACCGACAGGCCGCGTGCGGCGAGCTGCGCGGCCGCCTGGCCGGTGCGGGCAGTCGCGGCGGCGGCAAGCTCGTCAGCCTGACGGCGCAGGCGCCGGACTTCCAGGGCGGTGGCATCCAGTTCCGGGTCGCCTGTGCGGTAGTCGTAGTCCAGCGCGAGATCGGGCATGGCCTCGTCGGGAAGCCCTGCGGCTAGCACGACGACTTCGCGCACCGCCTGGTCCAAGGCGGGCAGGCTGCGGGCATAAGTGTGGGCGCCCTCGAGTTCCGGCACGTCCGCCAGCCAGTGCCCGTCCTCTCGGGTAACGATCACCCGGTAGGCGTGCTCACTCACCGCAGCCACCCCTTTCCGAGCGCCGGCTCCAGGTCACGCTCGATGGCGCGCAGCGTCCCGGCCGGGATATCACCTGCATGCTGCGCTACCGTTGTGGCCACTGTTACCCGGACACCGGAAGCGTCGGCATACGTGACCACGTAGCGGCGGTGCGAGCCGACCTGCCGGACCATCACGCCGCCAAGCCGCTCGATACGCCGGTTCACCTCACGCGCTCTCACCACAATATATCTAGCGACTAGACACCACAACTGTCAAGCCGGTAGACAGCCACCCTGAATCCGCGATCGCGGCGCGAAACCTCACCATCTCGGTCGACGCCGGTCCCCAGGACGACAGCTGCGCAGCGTCCTGGCCGACTACGAGACCCACTACAACGGACGACCCCACCGCGAACCGCAAGCTCCGCCCACCCCGGCCTGGCCATCCCGCCGCCGTGTACCGCTTCAGAACTTGACGCAGGGACGTGACCTGCGGTTTGGCTGGATGAGCGGGTTGCGCCAGGATCGCCGTTCATGGCTCTTCGGCTGCTCTACCTGATCGCAATGCGGGTCTTCGGCTGGCTGGTGCTGCTGAGTCGCGGCCAGGCGTCCAAAGAGGCGGAGATCATGGTGCTCCGTCATGAGGTCGCAGTGCTGCGGCGTCACTGCTGGCCTGGCGGTTCAGATCTTCAGCGGTGAACGGAACTGTTTCCTGGGAATGACGGTGGACGCCGTGCCTCATCTGCGCCAGGGCGGCGACGGTCAGTTCATCATCTGGGGGACAGCGTGCAGCCCCGCAGCCAGCCAGGGAACCAGATCGTGGCGACTGCGAGGGCCAGCGCTGCCGCGCCGGCGAGCCGGCCCGCCGCCGGGCCCCATGTCCAGAGCTTCTCGATCAGCACCAGAGCGGCCAGGGCTGCCAGGTTCATCACGCCCACCGCGACGAGGATCACCATTAGGCCCCAGCAGCAGCCCAGGCAGTATCGGCCGTGTTCGATGCCGGCGCGGAGGTCGCGGAACCTGCGCTGGTAGGAGCCGCACTGCAACAGCTGCGGGACCGAGGAGCGGCAATGCGCCAGGCAGCGGTCCTTAAGGCTGCTCAGCTGGTACATGCCGCAGACAGCGAAGATCGCCACGGCCAGGATGTGCGCCGCGCCGGTATGCTGCCCGGTGAGCCAGCCCGGGAGCCGGGCCAGCCCGTAAGCGGGCACGCCGACTGCCGCCCAGACAGCGAGGTAGCCAGCCACGAGCCCGCCGAATCTCGCCGTCCGGTTGCTTTGGGCGGTCGTGGCGTACAGCCAGGCCACTGGCGCCACCGAGGGCAGCATCATGGCGGCCATCATGAGCGTCCACATCGGCATGAACGCGGCGAGAGCAAGCCCCATCGTGCCAGTCATCCCGCGGGCGATCGTAATAGTCGCCGCCCAGGCGGCAACGACCAGAATGAGCAGCAGCATGGCCTCACGGGTTTGCCAGGCCCGGCCGCGGACGGGCGAGCCCCGGGCAGCTACTCACCGAGCCGCGCTGATCAACACATGGACGACATCAGCGATCCGGCCGGCACCCGACTGCGCCCGCCCGGCCGCGGACCGGCGGTGATCCCAGCCGCTGCAGCGACGACCGCCGTGAACAGCCATCTGGCCTTCAGCGCTGCGGCCATCACGAACCCGCGTCGTACTTGTCGTGATACTGGAACTCAACGACATGCTTCTGCCTGCCGAGCGGGGTCAGGTCGAGGTAGCTATAGGTGCCGATCAGTGCATCGACGCCGCGGGCGTACGCCGAGTAGGTGTGGAAGATCCGGTCGCCGTCACGCAGGAAGACGCTCACCCCTGGCGCGTCCTTCCCGGACCGGATATAAGGCATGTCGTGTTCGAGTGCCGCCTTGTCCTTGTAGTTGTACTCCACCAGGGCCACGTCCTCGTCGAAGCTGACATGAAAGTCGTAGTTGAAGTCGCTGCCGTCCGAGGAGTACCACGGCGCCGGCCAGCCCATCCGCTTCTGGAATCGCTCGATGCTGGCCAGCGGCGCTCGGGACACCAGGACCATGCTGGTGTCGCAGGCATGCAGATGGGACAGGTCACCGATGTTGTCCGCCACCACCGAGCAGGTCGGGCAGCCCTGATCCTGATCGGGGAAACCCGACTCCGCGTGCCGCCACATGAAGTGGTAGACGATGAGCTGGCGGCGCCCGTCGAACAGGTCGAGCAGGCCCGCCTGCCCGCCCGGTCCGGTGAAGGCGTAGTTCTTGCCGATCTCGACCATCGGCAGGGCGCGGCGGGCCGCGGCGACCGTGTCTTTCGCCCTGGTAGCTTCCTTCTCCCGGGCCAGCAGGTCCTTGCGTGCGGCCAGCCATTCATCTTGTGATACGACTCGCGTGCTATCCATCTCGCCTGTTCCTCCAGGTCTGGGTGGTTGTGCGCAGCCTCATAGCGGGGAAAGGCGTCGTTGCCCACCAGCGCCAGGAGCGGGTAATTGAGTAGTTGCATGGTCCACAGCACGCCCGCCATGAAGACGGCGGCAGTGGCCTCCAGCGTGAGGAAGGCTTGCCCCTCGCGACCCTCACCGGGTGTCCATCGCTCGTCGACCAGTTCAGGACGCAGGTGCCAGCCCCACCGCCCAGCTCTCGGAGTTGTTCGGGGTCAAGGGCCATGTTGCTCATATCCTCGACATCCGTGACCGGTGTCATCCTGCACCCTCAGCGGCGGCGGGGCGAGAGATTGTGGCCGCGGCACGGTTTCTCTGCGACCAGAACCGGTGGTAGTCGCCGTCCGCATAGGCGTGAAACTGGGCGCACCGCCCATCCCGAAATGCCCAGAGATGGACACCGGACCACTTGACTGACTCGCCGCCGCTCGCGCCTTCTTCCCTTGTCAAGACGACGCCGTGGTTCTCGTCGGCCAGGATGTCAACAACCGCAAGCCGTAGTGTTCCCCCATATACCTCCATCATCTTTCCGAAGAAGCCGAGAACCTCTTCCTTGCCGGTGTAATCGCCGGCCAGGGGGGCGAGGCTGGAGTCGCGCCATGAGATGTCGTCGGTGAGAGCGCCAAGCAGGGGCTCCAGGTCTCCGTTGCCAAAGGCTTCGTAGGTCGTGCGGAGCAGCTCAGCGTTTGGATGAGTCATCGTGTTAGCCCTTTCGTGATCCGACCGGGGAGGGACCTGCTGTTGTGTCAGACCCTTCTTTTTCCGGTCAGGTCGCTCGTCTCTACGACGAGTGGATGGAGCTGCAATCGACAGCCAGCTTCAGGGGCTGCCCACCGATCACTGGACCGATGCGGAGCCCCCCAGGCCCGGGGCGGGGCGTCATCCCGCCGGCGGGATGAGGCCCCTCCAGCCGAGCCGCCCCCCCTGCGACTTCGCGCATCGCCGCAAACGCAGCTCCTCGAGCACGCCGACGGCGCTCCAGCCCGGGGGGACCGTACGGCGGTAGAAGGCAGTAGCCGGGCGGCCCGGCGGGCACATTGCTAGCGCTCCCGGGCTTCGGCGGCTAGCACGTCATCATGGTCCAGGACAGCGCCTGTGTCGGTGAGGGTCAGCCTGCCGACGGAGCCGAGCATGGCTTGCACGGACTCGCCGGGTGTCAGCGGCGCGTCCTGGCCGCCCATGTCAGTCTGGACCCAGCCCGGGCTCATCGCGACCACGGTTGTCCGGTCCTGGCGCAGCTCCAGGGCGAGCTTGCGGGTGAGCATGTTCAGCGCCGCCTTGCTCATCGCGTATCCGATGCCGCCCGGGTCGGTCGCGCCGGCCAGTGATCCCCGCTTCGATGTCAGGTTCAGCACGACTCCACGGCCGGAGCGGGCGAGCAGGCCGGCGAAAGCCTGGGTGACCAGCGCCGGGCCGACCGCATTAGTTCGGTAAATCTCCACCAGCGCTTCGCCTTCCAGGTTCCCCACGGGCCCTGTCGAGCCGGCGGAGTCCTCGACACCCGCCGCATTGATCAGCAGGTCCACTGCGTCCACCCGCTCGGCGACAGCCGAGGCCGCCGCGATAGCCGCCACCTGATCGGAAACATCCAGCGGCAGGATCAGCCCTCCGCCGGCCAGCAGCCCGCGCAGCTCGGCGGCCAGCGCGGGAGTACGGCAGGTCGCGATGACGAACTCGCCGCCGGCCGCGAGCTGGCGGGCGAACTCGAACCCCAGGCCGCGGCTGGCCCCGGTGATCACGCAGCGCCTCAGGCTGCTGCCGGTCATGGCCGCCGCCGGTAGCCGTGACAGGTCCCGTGAGTCATTTCCAGCAGCAGTGCCGCAGGCCAGCCTGGCTGATGCCGCCGGGTCATGTGACGCGTCCTTCGCTGGCGGCGCCGGATCGCGCCCACCCATGCGGGTGGCGCCGCGTCCGGGCGGACCGGGAGATAACGACGCTGGCGCATTCCCGAAGTCTGGCCCGCGGGCCGCCCGCTCGTCCAAGACACATTCGGACTAGGTTGATAACCTGGCGGAATGGAGATGGACCTGCGGCTGCTCCGGTCCTTCGTGACGATGGCCGAAGAGGGGAACGTGGGCCGCGCGGCGCAGCGCCTCTACATCAGCCAGCCGGCGCTCAGCAAGCAGCTGCAGCGCCTGGAAGCCTTCCTTGGCGTCGAGCTGTTCCACCGGCACCATCGCATGCTGAGCTTGACCCCGGCCGGGATGTCCTTCTTCGACGACGCCCAGAAACTGCTCGCCCAGGCCGCTGACATCACCGTCCGCGCCCGCAACACGGCCCGCGCTGACGCCAGCCAGGTCACCGTGGCCTTCGTCGCCGGACTCGTCGGGATTGCCTCCGCCCTTCTCCAGGCCGCCCAGCGGCAGCAGCCCGATCTCGACGTCCGCCTGCTGCGCGTCGAGTGGACCGACCAGACCGACTGCCTCCGGAACGGGCGAGCAGACCTCGCGCTGGTGCGGCTGCCCATCGACGAGCGCGACCTACAGCGCCAGGTCCTGATCAGCGAGCCCCGCGTCGCGGGCCTCGCGAGCACTCATCCGCTCGTCGCACGCACCGCCCTGAGCATCTGCGAGCTGGAGGCCGAGCCCATCATCCGTACTAGTAACCAGCAGGACTACTGGACCGTCAACCCGCGGCCATCGGGCAATGCCCCGATCCTCGGCCCGCTAGCCAACACCGTGGAGGAGATGCTCGCAGTCGTGTCATCCGGCCGGTGCATGTGCATTACGGCGCAGTCACTCGCCCAGGCCAACGCCCACCCCGGCATCGCCTGGGTGCCGATCACAGACATCAGCCCCAGCTCCGTCGCCCTCACATGGCCAGCACAGACGCCCCCAGCTCAGCTACGCGACCTCGCCGGCCTCGCACAGCGGACCGCAGTCGCGGTGACCTCCAGGACCCCGGCCCCGCCGACCGAATCCACCCGCCACGCACATCCGTGAGCCGCACCGCGCACAGGCCCGCGGGCTCACCCGATTCGGGAACATCACGCCCCCAACGCAATGGGCAACTCGCGCGGGGTCAGGTGAGCTCGCCTAGGTACTGGGGCAGCATCCGGTGCCAGGTTGGCCAGTCGTGGTCCCATTGCGGGCCCCAGTTGTCCACGCGGTTGGGGATCTCCTTCGCACCTAGGGCTGATGCCATCTGCCAGGACTCGCCGATGTCCTCCCACGCGCCCTCTCCCGCCGCGAGCACGACGTACCGCTGGCGGAGCAGGTCCAGCTGCGGGCCGTCCAGGCCGGGCAGGAATTGCAGCGGCGCCGAGAAGTACAGGTCCTGGCTCGAGGCCTGATCGTAGAAGCGCTCGATCCGGTAGCTCCCGCTCATGCCGATGGCCGCGGAGAAGACATCGGGATACCGGCACAGGACGGCCACTGCGTTGAACGCCCCGATCGAGGCGCCGCTGGCGATCACGTCCGCGGCCTGGCCGCCGAGATCCGCGTGGATAGCCGGCACGACCTCGTGCCGGATGCACTGATGGAACTGGCTGAGCAGCCACGCGCGGTGCTCCGGCGAGCCCGCCTTGGTAATCATCGCCTGCCCGGCGACGCTGTCGACCGAGTACAGCTTGATCCGGCCCTCGGCGAGCAGCTGCCCGCATGCGTCGACAAGGCCGAAGCGCTCGATCTCCTCGGCGTCGCCCCCGGCGGACGGAAAGACCAGGACCGGCCTGCCGAAGGTGCCCCACCGCGCGACCGTGATCTCGTCCTGGAGCCGGTCGGAGTACCACCGGCGGACTGTCTTCACGTCGTCACTCGTAGAAGAACTTCTGAGGACCGGGGAATATCCATGAGAGCCCCTCCCGTAGCCGGTCGCGCCAGTTCTCCCAGCTGTGCCCGTCTCGGGCCTCGACGTAACGGACGGCCATCCCGGCAGCCTCGAACGTGGGCACCATGGACCGGTTGCGGATGATCAGCGGCTCGTAGACCCCGCAGCAGACGAACACCCGGTCAGCGACCCGGCACGGAGCGGCACGGTACCGGTTGACGAATCTGACCACCGGCTCGAACGCCGGCCCGCCGCCGTGGTCGTTTCCGATGTCGGTGAAGACGAAGGAGCCTGACTGCAGCAGCAGCGAGCCGTAGGCGCCGGGGTAGCGGTAGGCGGTCGACAGCGCGGCGACGGCACCGAAGCTCGCGCCCATCAGGCACCGGGCGGACGGCGTCCCGACGAGCGGGAACTCCTCCTCCAGCCGTGGCATCAGCTCAGCCGTAAGGTAGCGGGCGTGCGCCGCCGAGTTGGCGTACTCGACCAGGCGGTCGCCCGGAGACACGAATGCCACGATGGTCTCGGCTACATCGAGCCGGTGGATGAGGTTGTCGAGCACCGTGCTGGCCGACGCATACTCGAGGTAGTCGCCGCCGTCGTGGACGATCAGCAGCGGATAGCGTGCGGTGCGCCGGAACCGGGCCGGCAGGTAGAGCGTCACCTGGCAGTCGCGGCGCAGTGCGCGGCTCGGGACGACGAGGTCGACCAGCGATCCGGGACGTGACACCGGATCCGGCTGGGTCCACTCAGGTACCTCGTACCCGCGGGCGTAGCAGACCGAGGAGCTGCCCAGCGGGCTATGCGCGAGACGGCGGTTCAGCGGGTCGTTGATGCGCTCGCGCTGCTCGCCGTG
>JGI20205J14842_1000118_pt1 | contig 19326 bp, 22 predicted proteins | sample NGESurshal092012_2_FD_14842 | JGI IMG/M metagenome (IMG submission 14842) | reverse complement strand
TTAAACGGCAAGCTTAGTACCGGCCGCGCAAGCGCCAGGTCAGCGGGCGCGCGTCGGGATCGTAGATCGTCCGGTAGAGCGGGCTGGCCCACAGCGGGGTGAGCGGGCCCGTCGGCGGGCGCTGCAGCGGGCGCAGCCGGCCCGGCGGCCGCGGGCCGACCCGGCCGCCGTCATGCCAGGCCTGGAGCGCGGCCGCGGAGCGGGCGAACGCCTCGAACGTCTGCGCCGGGCCGGCCGCCTTCAGCTCGTCGTCGAGATGCTCGCGGGCCAGCGCGAGCCGGAGCTCCCGGGGGTACTGCGGGGCGTCGTCGGCAGCCGTGGTGTCCCAGACCGCCACGCTGAGCTCGGAGTCGTGGGTCCAGGACCGGCGGTTGAGGTTGGCCGAGCCCACCGAGGCCCATTCATCGTCGATAACGCAGATCTTGGCGTGGACGTACACCGGCGTGCCGGCGTGGTTCTCCACTCCGTAGACTGCCACCCGGCCGGGCGCGGCGGCGCGGATGACCGAGAGCGCGTAATCGCGGCCGACGAGGTTGGGTGCCAGGGACAGCTTGCCGTCCTGGTCGGGAAAATGGGGCAGGACCGCGATCAGGTACAAGTCGGGCTGCCGCCGGAGCGCCGCCGCGATCTTGTCGCCCACCTCGCGCGACCAGAGGTACTGGTCCTCCAGGTAGATCAGGTGACGGGCGCGGCTCAGCGCCTTGCCGTAGCCGCGGGCCACGCTGCGCTCGCCGTTCGGGGCGAACGGGTAGCCGCCCAGGCGCCGGCCGTAGGTGCGCAGCAGCTGCACCATATGCGGGCCCGTCGGCGGGGGCGGCGGAAGCGGCGGGGGCAGCGGCGCCGGACGGCGGTCAGCGCCGCGCCGGCGGTCGGCCAGCTGTCGCAGCGGGCTGCGGCTGAGGGGCTGGGGATCTTCCCAGCGCTCGCGGAACACCGTTTCCACGTCGCTGACCGCGGGACCCGTCACCGCCACCTGGGCGTCGTGCCACGGCGGCCGGTCGCCGTAGACTGCCGCCATCGGCTGCCGCCGCGGGTCACCGTGGTGGCTGGCATCGTCGCGGCGGCTGTGGCACAGGTCGATGCCGCCGACGAAGGCGACGTCCAGCTCCGAGCGGCCAGGGTGGCGCAGCACGGCGAACTTCTGGTGGTGCGAGCCGCCCATGCGCACCCGCATGTCCAGCAGGCAGCACCCGCCCGCCTGGTTGACCTCCTCGTCCAGGTGGCGGTTCTCCCGGGCGGAGAACCCCACGTCGTCCCAGTGCGAACGCCAGACCAGGCCCCGGACCAGCACGCCGCGCTTCGCTGCCCGCCCGAGGACCTGCGCTACCTCGGTGTCAGCCGGGTCGGCCAGCCGCTCGTCCGGGTCGCCGCGCCAGTCGACGAACAGCAGCAGGTCGCCGGGGTTCATCCGGGAGACGGATTGGCACAGCTCGGCGAAATACGATGCCCCGTGGATCAGCGGCCGCACCAGGTTCCCCTCCGACCAGGCCTGGCCCGCCGGGTGCCGCCGGTCGAGCACCGTCGCGTCGTTGCCCCGCTCGGCCGCGGTCAGAAACCAGTCAGCAGGCCCGTGCGTCGCTGAAGCGCCCATGAACAGTCCCGTCGCCGTGTCGTCGCCCGGAATAGCATGCTGCAGCTGCCCGCAAGCTCGCCAGTTATGCGGGACCGGCTCACATGTGGCGGGGCGTGACCGTCGCGCCGCGCGCGAGCGCCTGCTGCACCGCCTCCTGCTCGTCGTTGATCACGTGCATGACCGCGTTGATCAGGGCCAGGTGGGTGAAGGCCTGGGGGAAATTGCCCAGGTGCCGCCCGGACCGCGGGTCGATCTCCTCGGCGTACAGGTTGAGCGGGCTGGCATAGGACAGGACCTTCTCGCACAAGTCGCGCGCCCGCCGGTGCTCGCCGATCTCGGCCAGCGCGGAGACCAGCCAGAACGAGCAGATGGTGAACGTGCCCTCCTCGCCGTCCAGCCCGTCGTCGGTCTGCTCGACCAGGTAGCGCTTCACCAGTCCGTCGCGCGTCAGCTCCTCGGCGATGGCCAGCACGGTGGCCCGGATGCGCGGGTCGTCGGGAGGCAGGAAGCGCAGCAGCGGCATCAGCAGCAGCGAGGCGTCCAGCGCCGTCGTGTCGTAGTGCTGGCAGAAGACGCCCCGCTCATCCAGGGCGTTCGCGCAGATGTCGGCGTGGATCTCGTCGGCCGCCTTCTGCCACCGGCCGGCGGCGTCGGCGTCCTCGCGCATACGGGCCAGCCGGGCCCCGCGATCGGCGGCCACCCAGCACATGAGCTTGGACGAGGTGAAGTGCTTGGGCTCGCCGCGGATCTCCCAGATGCCGTGATCGGGCTCGCGCCAGTGCTCCAGCGCGTGCTCCACCTGAGTGCGGGCTAGCTGCCAGACCCGCTCATCCAGCCGGTCCCTCGACTTGGCGTGCAGGTACAGCGAGTCCAGGACGACGCCCCAGACGTCGTTCTGCTGCTGGGAGTAGGCGCCGTTGCCGATGCGGACCGGCTTGGCGCCCTGGTACCCGTGCAGATGCTCCAGGACCTGCTCGGTCAGGGTCGACCGGCCGTCGATCCCGTAGACGATCTGCAGGTCGCCACGGTCCCGCTCGACGGTCTCGGTCAGGAACGCGAAGTAGTCGCTCGCCTCCCACTCAAAGCCCAGCGTGTAGAGGCCCCACAGGGCGAAGGTCGCGTCCCTGATCCAGCTGTAGCGGTAATCCCAGTTGCGGTGGCCGCGCGGCGTCTCCGGCAGGGAGGTGGTGGCGGCCGCGGCGATGGCGCCCGTGGGCGCGAACGTGAGGCCCTTGAGGGTCAGCGCGCTGCGGGTCAGGTAGCTGCGCCAGCGGTGGTCGGGAAACCAGCCCCGGGCCAGCCAGTGCTGCCAGTGGTGTGCCGTCCAGACCTGGCGGCTGGCGGCGTCGTCGTAATCGGTGGGGGGCTGGCGGCTGCCCCAGGACAGGGCGCAGAACCGGGTCTCGCCCTCCTTGATCCGGGTCCGCGCCCGGGCGCTGGGTCCCTCCAGCCCGATCCGGATGTCGGAGGTCAGGGTCAGCGTCAGGTCCCCGCCCGGGGGAGCGATGACGGCCTGGTGGTAACCCTGGCCCGTGTGCTCCCACCGGCCGCGCTGGCGGCCGTAGTCGAAGGCAGGCTCACAGTCCATGCTGAGCTGGACCGAGCCGTTGACGCACCGGACCGTGCGCAGCAGCATGTGCTCGGCGTCGTAGTCGGTCGGCGGGCGGCGGTGCGTGCTCCGGTCCCGGTGCTCGTGCCGCCACGGCCCCATGACCAGGCAGTCGCGGACCACGAGCCAGCCCTCACCGCAGTCCCAGCTGGTTTCCAGCACCATCGTGCCCGGCAGGTACCGCCGGTCGGCCGGCACCATCATGTCCTCCGGGCCGAACCGGAACCACCCGGCGTCGCGGTCCAGGATGGCGCCGAAGATGCTCGGGCAGTCCATCCGGGGCAGGCACATCCACTCGACCGCGCCGCTCGGGGCGACCAGGGCGGTCACCTCGCAGTCGGACAGGAAGGCGTAGTCGGCGATCGGCGGGTACGGGGAGAAGTCGTCGTACTCGTGACCGAGGTCCGGCAGGTCTGGGGACAGCTCGGGCCGCTCATACCCGTATCCCAGGCCCAGCCCGGACAGCTGCCCCGCGTCGACCGTGCGGGCCCCGATGGTTCTGTCGGGCCGGCCGGTCCCGTTCGCCGCGCTTCCGTTAGCTGCCACACCGATCCTGTCAGTCTGACTGGCCCGGCCACTACCACCGGTAACGCCAGTTTCCCTAGGTCCCTGCTGCCCCATCATCTGCATTACCCGTCCCCCGGTTACGCGTGCTCGTCATTCTCCCGTCACGCGCTGTTAAACCGCCGACCGGGAGGTCCCTGTAGCCCCGGCCGCAGCCTCTCCGGGTTCAGTTCCCTGCCGGCGGCCCGGGAATGACGGATCTGGCCTCCGGGTTTGGATGAAGGCGGGACACACGGGGACACTAGGTGCGTCGGAGGAGGCTGGCCATGACCGACAGCGCGCAGGCGGGCGCCAGGCAAGCACCGGTCATCGCTGAGCCGCGGCCGCTGCAGATCGAGGCCAACGGGATCAACGTGATCACCGGCGCCGAGCGTAAAGGGTCGCCGCGCGACCTGTTCTGGCCGTGGTTCGCGGCCAATGTGTCCGTCCTGGGCCTGAGCTACGGCGCGTTCGTGCTCGGATTCGGGATCTCCTTCGCCCAGGCACTGGTCGCCGGGATCATCGGGATCGTCGTGTCCTTCCTGCTCTGCGGCTTCATCGCGGTGGCCGGAAAGCGGGGCTCGGCCCCGACCATGGTGCTGGGCCGGGCCGCCTTCGGGGTCCGCGGCAACAAGCTCCCGACGGTCATCTCCTGGCTGCTGACCGTCGGCTGGGAGACCGTCCTCATCATCTTGGCCACGCTGGCCACGGCGACGGTCTTCGACCGGCTCGGCTGGGGCGGCGGCACCACCACCAAGGTGATCGCCCTGATCGTGGTCACCGCGCTGACCATCTTCGCCGGTGTCATGGGCTTCGACCTGATCATGCGGATGCAGTCCGTGATCACCGTCGTCACGGCGGTCCTGACCGTGGCGTTCATCGTGCTGGTCGCCGGCAAGATCCACTGGCACTCGGTCGCGGCCATTCCGTCCGGCTCGCCGGAGAAGCTCATCGGCGCCCTGGTCTTCATGATGACCGGCTTCGGGCTGGGCTGGGTCAACGCGGCGGCGGATTACTCGCGGTACCTGCCCCGCCGGGCGTCCGGCCGGGCGGTGATCGGCTGGACCACGATCGGCTCCAGCCTCGCGCCGATCGTGCTGCTGGTCTTCGGGCTGCTGCTGGCCGGCTCGTCCGCCAAGCTGAGCACGGCCATCGCCGCCGACCCGATCGGCGCGCTGACCACGCTGCTGCCCACCTGGTTCCTGGTGCCATTCGCGATCGTGGCCGTGCTCGGCCTGGTCGGGGGATCGGTCCTGGACATCTACTCCTCGGGCCTGGCCCTGCTCACCCTGGGGCTGCGGGTGCCCCGGTACGCGGCCGCTCTCATCGACGGTGTCGTGATGATCCTCGGCACGGTCTACGTGGTCTTCATCGCCAAGAACTTCCTGCCCCAGTTCGAGGGCTTCCTGATCACCCTGGGCGTTCCGATCGCGGCCTGGTGCGGCATCATGCTCGCCGACATCGCTCTGCGCCACCGGGACTATGCCGAGCCGGACCTGTACGACCCGAAGGGGCGGTACGGCGACGTTCAGCTGCTGCCGCTGAGCCTTATCGTGGCCGGGACCGTCGTGGGCTGGGGCCTGGTGACCAACTTCAACGCGAGCTGGCTCAGATGGCAGGGTTACCTGCTCCAGCCGCTCGGGCTGGGCAGCAAGGTCACTGGCGCCTGGGCCTTCGCCAACCTCGGGGTCCTGGTCGCCCTGGTGATCGGCTTCGCGGGCACGCTCCTGCTGCGCCGCCGCGCCGTGCGAGCTCAGGAGTCGGCCCCGGCCGGGGCCCCAGCAGCCGCGGCCGCGCAGGCATGACCGGCGCGGCCTGGCTGGCGGTCATCGACATGCAGCGGGTATTCGCCGAGCCGGACAGCCCCTGGCTCGCGCCGCGATTCGCCGCGATCGTCGATCCCGTCCGGAAGCTGGCCGAGGCGTTCGGCCCGCGGGTGACCTACACCAGGTTCATCGCTCCGCAGGTCGCGACCGGCGCATGGCGCCGTTACTACGACCGGTGGCCGTTCGCGCTCCAGCCGCCCGACGCGAGGATCTATGAGCTGGTCGACGAGCTGGCACCGGCGGCAGCGGCCGGGCCGACGCTGGATGCCACGACGTTCAGCAAGTGGGGCCCCGAGCTAGCCGAGCGGGTCGGCTCCGGCCGCCTGGTCCTGGCCGGGGTGTCCACCGACTGCTGCGTCCTGTCCACCGCCGTGGCCGCCGCCGACGCGGGCGTCCCGGTCCAGGTCGTCGCGGACGCCTGCGCCGGGATCAGCGACGTCAGCCACGCCCAGGCGCTGGACATTCTGCGGCTCTACGCCCCGCTGATCGAGGTCGTCAGGCTGGCCGACGTCACCGGCCCGTGATGGGGCGGCGGTCGCGGTCGCGGGGGGCCCTGTACGGCCTGGCCATCGGTGACGCGCTGGGCATGCCGACTCAGTCGCTGCCGCGAGCCGAGATCGTGGCCCGTTTCGGCGGTCTGGTCGGCGGGTTCTCGGCCGCCGATCCCGACCACCCGCTGGCGGCCGCGCTGCCGGCCGGCACCGTGACCGACGACACCGAGCAGGCCGTGCTGCTGGGCCGGCTGATCATCGAGACCGGCGGCCAGGTCGACGCCGCGGAACTGGCCAGGCGGCTCATTGCCTGGGAGGAGGACGTCCGGGCCCGGGGCTCACTCGACCTGCTCGGACCGTCGACCAAGCGGGCCCTGACCGCGTTGCTGGCCGGGGCCGCACCCGCCGAGGCCGGACGGCTCGGCACCACCAACGGCGCCGCCATGCGCATCGCGCCCGTCGGCGTGGCCACGCCCGCCGATGACCTGGAACTCCTGGTCGGCCGGGTCGTAGCGGCCAGCCACATCACCCACAACACCGGGGTCGCGCTCGCCGGGGCCGCTGCCGTCGCAGCCGCCGTGAGCGCCGGGATCGACGGGGCCAGCCAGGCCGAGGCTTTCGGGCTGGCCGTCGCCGCCGCCCGGCAGGGCGCCACCCACGGGCACTGGGTAGCCGCCGCCGACGTCGCATCGCGGATTTCCTGGGCCACCCGGCTGGTCGCCGGGCTGGGAGCTGACGACGCCATCGACGTCATCGGCCGCCTGGTCGGCACGAGCCTGGCGACGCAGGAGTCGGTCCCGGCCGCGTTCGCCGTGCTCGCCGCCAGCCCCGGCGACCCCTGGCGCGCGTGCCGGATCGCCGCCTCCGTGGGCGGCGACTGCGACACCATCGCCGCCATAGCCGGGGCCATCGGCGGCGCGTGCCACGGCGTCGAGAGGTTTCCCGCCCATGCCCGCCAGGCCATCGACCGGGTCAACGGACTTGGCCTGGGTGAGATAGCCGACGGCCTGCTGGCCCTGCGGGAAGCGAGCCGGTCCGGCAGCGCAGCCTTTAGAGGCCCCGCCGGGCAGCCGGGCCCAGCTCAGCCGGACCGGGGCGGGTCATGACCGCGACCGCGCCGGGAAGCTCGCGGCGCTCCATTGACCGGCTGCTCCATCTCGGCAACGTCGTCATTGACCTTGTGCTGACCGTGCCCGCGCTGCCCGACCGCGGCACCGACGTGCTGGCCGCTGCTTCCCGGGCCACACCCGGCGGCGGATACAACGTCATGGCGGCTGCCGCCCGGCAGGGGCTGCCGGTCGCGTACGCGGGCGCCCATGGCAGCGGGCCATTCGCGGCCCTCGCGCGGTCGGGCCTGGCGCAGGCCGGCATCGACGTCCTGCAGCCGCCCAAGGCTGATCTCGACACCGGCGTCGTCGTCGCCATTGTCGACGACGAGGGGGAGCGGACCTTCGTGACCGCCCCCGGCGCAGAGGCCCGCCTGACCGCCGACGACCTGGGGGCCGTGCCGGCCCGCCCCGGCGATGCGATCTACCTGTCCGGCTACGGCCTCGCCTACGACAGCAACCGGCCGGCCCTGCTCGGCTGGCTAGCGCAGCTGAACGGTTCCAACCTGGTGATCTTCGATCCCGGGCCGCTGCTGGACCAGATTCCGGGGCCTGCGCTGGCCAGCGTCATGCGCCGGGCGGACTGGCTGACCTGCAACGCCCGCGAGGCAGCCATCCTGACCGGTGAGGCCGACCCGGCTGCCGCCGCCCTGGCGCTGGCCGGCCGCCGGCCCGACGCCCGCGCGGGCGGGGTCATCGTGCGGGCTGGTCCCGACGGGTGTCTGCTCGCCCATGATGACGGCGACCCCGTTCATGTCCCCGGCTTCCCGGTGGCGGCGGCTGACACCAGCGGAGCTGGCGATACCCACACCGGCACCTTCATCGCCGCGCTGGCCAGGGGAGCCACCGACATCGAGGCGGCCCGCCTGGCGAACGCCGCGGCCGCCTGGTCGGTGACCAGACGGGGGCCCGCTACCGCCCCGACGGCCCGGGAGCTAGCACGCTTCCTGGCCCGCTCTGCTGCTACCGGCTGATGACCCTGGCCTGCTCTGCGGCCACCGGGACCATACTCAGCGGACGCCGCGCGGCCGGAACTGGACGCTGATCCGCGGCCCGACGCCCCGAGCCGTCTTAGGAATGGCGTGCTCCCAGGTTCGCTGGCAGCTTCCGCCCATCACGATCAGGTCGCCATGGCCGAGATCGTGGCGGATCGCCTGACCTCCGCCGCGCGGCCGCAGCAGCAGCGACCGCGGCGTGCCCAGCGACAGGATCGCGACCATGGTGTCCTGGGTCTTGCCGCGTCCGATCCGGTCGCCGTGCCACGCGACGCTGTCCAGGCCATCCCGGTACAGGCACAGCCCTGAGGTCACGAACTGCTCGGCAAGCTCGGCGCCGTAGTGCTCGTTCAGCGCGTCGCGGGCTTCGGCGAGGACGGGGTCCGGCAGCGGCTCGTCCTCGCCGTAGAAGCAGAGCAACCGCGGTACGTCGACCACCCGGTCATACATGGGACGGCGCTCAGCGCGCCACGGCACGTCGTCCCTGAGCCGCTCGAACAGCACATCTGCGCCCTTTAGCCAGCCCCGCCGGACATCAATCCAGGCCCCGCGGGTAAGCACAGATCGTCTGGGCACAGGCAGTCCCTCGGATGCCCGGAGCGGGCCCAGCCCGGGCTCGGCGCACAGATCCAGCAGGGAGCCCTGCCACGCTTCTGACATAGCTTCAAGTGTATGTGACATCTTCAAATGTGCGTTCTACTGATTTCAGCCAAGGCACGACCAGGAGAGCTACCGATGGCGCACTACCAGGCAGACATTGAGTCGCGGCGCTCAGCGGCCGACACCTTCGACTACCTCGCCACGTTCAGCAATGCCGCCGAGTGGGATCCCGGAGTCGTCGCGGGCGAGCAGCTCGATCCTGGCCCCGTCGGCGAGGGCACCCGGTTCCGCCTCGAGCTAGCCTTCCTGGGCCGTCGCGTATCGCTTACCTACCTGATCACCCAGTTCGTGCCGGGCCGGGAGGCGGTGCTCACGGCCGAGGGGCGGCTGCTCAAGGCGACCGACCGGATTACGGTGACCGGCGGGGACCCGGTGCGGGTCCACTACGACGCCGATGTCCGCCTGCAGGGCCCGCTGATGGTGCTGGACCCGCTCCTGACCCGCGGTTTCCGGACCGCCGCCGACCGTGCCGCCGCCGGACTGACCCGGGCGCTCGCCACGAAGCACGCGCCGCAGGCCACCTAGCCGCCGCCCGGATAGCCAGGGCAGGCCGGGTAGAAGGGAGGCATGACGAGCGACTCCCGGTTCCAGCGCCATCCGCCGTCCGATGGGCCCGTGTTTCCCGATGGGGGCGCGCTTCCCGATGGGCCCGTGCTTCGCTGCGGCCTCGTGGGCACGGGCCACTGGGCGCGGAACACCCACGCAGTCGCGCTGGCCTCAGCAGACGGCATCGAGTTCACCGCCGTGTGGGGTCGCAACCCCGCCGCGGCCCGGTCGATCGCCGACGCTCATGGCGCCAGGGCCTATCCCGAACTGGACGCGTTCCTGAATGGCGTCGACGCAGTCGTGTTCTCCGTGCCGCCCCATGTGCAGAGTGAGATAGCCACGCGCGCTGCGGCGGCCGGCAAGCACCTGCTGCTGGAAAAGCCCATCGCTCTCACGGAGGCGGCCGCAGACGCCCTGGTGCGTGCCGTCGAAGCCACCGGCGTCGCGTCCGTCGTCTTCTTCACGAACCGGTTCCAGCCCCAGATCAGGGCATGGCTGACGGAGGTCGCTGGCAGCGGCTCCGCGTGGTGTGGGGGGAGCGCGGCCTGGCTCGGCTCGTCCCTGGATGAATCCAATCCTTTCAATACCCCGTGGCGCCAGCAGAAGGGCGGCTTGTGGGATCTGGGCCCGCACATCGTGTCCATGCTCTGGGCCGCGCTCGGGCCGGTGGTCTCGGTCACCGCGGATACCGGACGGGCCGACGTGACCCACCTGGTCTTGCATCACGCGGGAGGGGCCAGCAGCACGGCAACGGTCACCCTGAACGCGCCTCCCGCAGCCGACAGCGTGGAGCTCTCCCTGTGGGGCGAGACCGGGCGGTCCGCCGCGCCCATGGGCGAGCGCGATGCCGTCCCGGCATTGCGGACCGCGCTGCGAGAACTGGCAGACAACGCACGGTCCGGCCGGATGGAGCATCCCTGCGACGTGCGCTTCGGCCGTGACGTGCTCCGGGTGCTGGCAGAGGCCGAGCGCCAGGTCGAGGCGCGGTCGGCCAACCGGCTCAGCTGAGCTGACTGGCTAGACAGCCCGGATCAGGTTCTTGGTGCCGTAGGCTGCGGCGGTGATGACGCTGTCGCGGCCTGGCCCCTCCGGCTACCGTTGTCGCGTGGAGATTCGTGTTCGGCCGTCACCATGAACCTGTCCGAATACATTGTCTTGTTCGTGCTCGTCGCGATCATGGGTGCCGGTGTGCCGGGGCCTGGTGACGCGTCACTGATCGCAGCGGGCACGCTGGCGGGAGAAGGTCGGCTCAATCTGGGCATCGTGCTGGCGACGGCTATGACCGCTTGGATGCTCGGCTCGCTAGCTGGGTATGAGATTGGTATCCGTAACGGCCGCTGGCTGCTAGACCACCCGGGACGGCTCGAGAAAACTCGCCTGAAACTGCTCGCCAAAGGCGACCACGCCTTTGGCCATCACAACTTCGTCGCATCTGTGACGATGCCCGCCTTTGTGTCAGGAATCTTTCGCGTGCGACTCTACATATTTATCCTGGGAGCGCTCGTCGCCGGGATCGGCTGGGTAGGGATGTACGTCGGGATTTCCTATTTCTTTGGCGCCGAGATTGCGCAGCGCATTGGAAAGGCCGGCACGAGGGCGGTCCTGGGTGTGCTCGTGATTGTCGTCATAGGGCTGGGGATCAGGGCCGGGTGGTCGAGGTGGCGCACTACCCGAGAAGGCCGAGCCCGAGGGGATTCGAGGTCCCAGCCTTCTGATCTGTAGCTCGTGGGAGAGGTCCTCATGGCCCTCGCGCCACTGCGAGACCCGGGATCTGAGCCCGCATCGTGCCCGCAGGAGGCGCATGCCGGGGGGCAGCAGGTGCAGCAGCCGCCGGGCCAGGTAGGCCTCGCCCTGCGGTGCGGCCTGCCCCAGCGTTCCCACGCCGCCATCCACTGGGCCCCGCCGGAAACACGCCGTCAGGTGCAGCATCGAGCGCCCTGTGGATAACCTCACCAGGAAGACGGGTGCTCACCACGTTCCCCGGCAGATGCCCAGTTCGTAACGTGGGCGGCAGATGCAGACGACAGCGTGCTCGCGCCACGAGGGCCGGTCACGCCCCAGCCGCAAGAACACAGCCACGACAGTTCAGCCACTGGAGGTTCCGATGATCGAGGCGCGCGGCCTCGTCAAGAACTACCGATCCACGCTCGCGGTGAACAACCTGAGCTTCGATGTCCGCCCCGGCACGGTGACCGGATTCCTTGGCCCGAACGGCGCGTGCAAGCCCAATATCGGACATTGACATTTTTTTGCAACTGCTCGACCCCCTCGCGGCAGGCCGGAGCAGTGGTCGGATGATCTCGTCGCGCGTTCCGTCGTTGAGGTCACCGGTGGTCCGTCGGCGAGCCGGACAGCTGGCTCCTTGGCCATGGCGCGGGAGATCGCCACGCGCTGTTGCTGGCCGCCGGACAGTTGGGTCGGCAGGTGATGGGACCGGTCGACCAGTCCCATGGTGTCGCGCGCCTCGGCGGCTCGCCTTAGCGTTGCTTCTGCGGAGCGTTGTGCCGCGCCGCTCTGTTCCCGGCTGCGGCTGATGCCTTCACGTCGACTGTGTAGCAGAGGAGCGCTACGGCGGTCAGCACGCCCATCGCCATTGAATAGCCGCTCGCGCCATGCTGGGTGAAGGCGGAGCCGGTGATCCATGCGGCGATGAGGGAGGCGAGCCCGATGATCGAAGCGACGGCGGCGATCCGTATGCCGGCCCGAATTGACGCGAGGACCAGGTAGATCGCAATCACGATGAGCAGCGTGCCGAGGACGACGTGCGCTCCGAGCAGCGGGCTCGAGAACGGTTTGATCGTCTTGGTTGCAGTCGGCGCGGTCCCGTAGAGGTTGTAGGCGACGCCCAGGACATACTGTGTGAGGAGCAGGATCACGAGCCGAAGCTGGCCGCTGAGATCCGTCTTGTCGGCCGCATAGCGGCGTGTGCGGGGTCGTGGGCTGCCGTCGATGCCACTCTCTTCTCACTTCCTCTCTTCCTCTCAACCCTCACATCCCGGGCAGCGTGTAGTGAGCGCGCTTTACCGCCGGTGACGGGGTGTGCTCGAAGCCGATCGCGCCGTCCGCGCTGATCTGGCCGACTGAGCGGTATGGCGAGGTGACCGAGCGGACATAGGGGAGATGGCTCACCTTGGCCGGCATGCCGGTGACCGCCGCCTCGGCGGCTTGGAGTGCGAAGCGTCCCCCGCCTGGCGTGCACGGACGATCTCGTCGCTGTCGCCTGCCTGTGCCGGGAGGCCGGCCTGGAGTACCGCTTGGGCTCGGTTCGAGTCGGTTCCGGGCAGCGGGAAGCTCTTTGCGTAGGGGCTCCCGGCTGATCGGCCGATCGCGAGGAAGGCCACCAGCGCGATCAGCCACACGACCAGGACGGTCTTTCGATGGCTGAAGCACCACCGGGCGAAGCCGGTCACTACAACGTCCTCCGGGGTCGCGAACCATGCCGGTCTGCGGGCTAGGACTTCGATGTTTTCGTCCGCTTGAGGCTCAGCTCGCAGAGCCCTTCGGAGCCGATGCCGAGGCCGCGGTTGGTCAGGTTGTAGATGTGCTCGCTGGCGACCAGCCACACGATCTCGCAGATCTCCCGCTCGGTGTAGAACTTCTGCAGCCGGGCGAAGGTGTCGGGGCTGACGGTCTCGTTCCTCGTGAGCTCGGACGCGTAGTCGAGCGCCGCTTTCTCGGCGTCCGTGAACAGCGGACTCGTCCGGTACTCCGGCAGGGCGTCGAACCGAGCCTGGTTTTCGGCCGACTCCTTAAGCGCGAACCACCTGGCTGCGTCCATGCAGAACAGGCACATGTTGATGGTCGCCACGTGCTCGCGGATAAGGACCGCCGTCGAGTGCGGCAACGTGAGCTTCTTGTCCAGTCGCGATACCTTGCCGTAGAAATTGCCGAACGCGAGGGGCATGCGCGCCGCGAACACCGCGATCGGCGCGGTCACCTTTCCAGTAACGCGGCGGTCCATGGCGTAGACCATCTTCATCATGGGGTTGCGCGGCTTCTCCACCCGGGGAAGGAACGTGTTCATCGAAGCAGCCTCTCTACGTTCGTCTGTGAATCGGCTTTGCGGTTCGTGTGATCGACAACGGGCAAAGATCTGGCTGACGCGGGTTAGCGCGCACCGAGTCTCCGTTCGGCGGTCGCGCCGTTCGAATGGGCGGCCACGAAGCCCACCCGCCAGGTGGGGTAGCGGAGCGTCCAGCCCAGCTCGCGCTTGGCCTTGGCGTTGGACGCCCCACGGGACTGGGTGGCCCCCATCACGACGTCCTGGCCGGCGAGAAGCCGGACGATCCCTGCCGGAACGTGCCATGGCGGCCTGGCACCGAGCGCCTGGGCGAGCACGGGAAGCCACTCTTTCGTCGCCGTCGGCTCGTCATCGACGATGTTGTAGATCGCCGGCCCCTCGTGCTCCAGCGCCAGCACAGTCGCGGACGCGGCGTCGTCGAGGTGGATCCACGAGGTGACGCCCGCACCGTCGCCAATCATGGGGTACCGGCGCTTGCGCACCATCCGCACGAGCTGGTCGTCGGGTTCGCCGTAGAACCCCCCGTAGCGGAGCGCGATCCCCCCGAAATCGGTCACGACCTCGTCCAGATGGGCCATCGCCGCGGTCGTCTCATGCGCTCCCGCCGGAGGCTTCCGGTCGAGCGGGTCATCCTCGGTCTTGACCATCCCGCCTTGGCGGGCGTAGCGGTAGGGGGCGAAGCTCTGCGCGACGAAGCGCTCGGCACCCGACTCGCGAGCCGCCGCCAGGAGGGCGTCGGTCCCCGCAGTGCGCAGCCGGTTGGTCCGGGCGAAAGTCTTGTCCAGCTTCCTGGAGAAACCCCCGTTGGCGAGCGCCGTCGCCTCGTGGACGATGGCGTCCGGCTCGGCGTCGGCCACGACCCGGCGGACCGCGCCAGCGTCGAGAAGGTCGAGCGGGACCATCTCGGCCCCGGCAGCCCGGAGCGTGTCCGCCTTATCGGAGGCCGACAGGTAGGTTCCCACCACCTCGTGTCCCCGCTCGATCAACTGGGCCACGAGACGACGGCCGATCGCACCCGTCGCCCCGGCGACAAAAACTCGCATGACTTCCTCACTTGTGGATGCCTAGCTCGGGATCACAGAACCGTTCTGATCTGTTCGACACGTGAGGGCACGCTCGTGTGACGCGCAGCAGGTCAGAAGGTGCGTCCTGCGAGGCTCCGGCCCGCATGCATGTCACATCGGCCGCATCCCGGGGGTCATTGTTGTAGGAAATTGGACCCGAGGACGGCAGACATGGACGACATGGAGTGGCTGGCCGGGCGCTTCGAGGAGCACCGGCCGCAGCTGCGGGCAGTGGCCTACCGGATGCTCGGCTCGCTCGCCGAGGCCGACGACGCCGTCCAAGACGCCTGGGAGCGCGCCAGCCGCGCCGGGGCGGGCGAGGTCGAGAACCTGAGCGGCTGGCTGACCACCATCGTCGTTCGCGTCTGTCTCAACACGTTGCGGGCGCGTAACTCCCGGCGCGAGGAAACAATGGGAATCGTCGTCCCTGATCCGATCGTGACCGCCGATGGCGGGGTCCTCCCCGAAGACGAGGTGCTCATGGCCGACTCGGTCGGCCTCGCCCTCCAGGTCGTGCTCGACACTCTCTCCCCCGCGGAGCGCCTCGCCTTTGTGCTCCACGACATGTTCGATCTGCCCTTCGAGGAGATCGGTCCCATGATGGGACGGACCAACCAGGCGACCAGGCAGCTGGCCAACCGGGCTCGGCGCCGGGTCCGCGGCGCCGAGATACCCGCTCCGGAACGAGATCGCGCCCGCCAACGGGCGGTGGTTGACGCCTTCTTCGCCGCCGGCCGCGCTGGCGACTTCGACGCCCTCATCGCCGTCCTCCACCCCGATGTCGTGCTACGAGCCGACTTCAGCCCCGGCAGACCACGCCGCTCCACTGTGATCCGCGGCGCCGCAGCCGTCGCCCGGCAAGCCAATCTCGGTGCGAGCCCCGCCGCAGAGGTGCTTCCCGCCCTGGTCAACGGCGCTGCGGGCGCCGTCATCACCAGACGTCGACGCCCTGCTCTTGTCATGGCCTTCACTATCTGCCACGACAAGATCGTCGAGATCGACGCCATCGGCGATCCCGAGCGCGTCGAGAGGCTGGCCGTAGCCGTCCTCACTGAGTCTCGCCAGGCGCTGCATGAATAGGTTCGCCATCAGCGGCGCCAGCTAAGCGTCATGTCACCCGGGTCCTGGTGGCCTCATCGACTGCCCGATCCGGGCGATCACTAAGCATGACCGTGCACTAAAGTCATGCGTAGCGGGCGGCGTTGACAGCGAAAGGTTCAACCCCTGCCTGCACGCGGAGCTCATCGAGCCGATCCGGGTCAGAGCACAGCCACGGAACCGGTTTCCCGTCGATGACGTCGGCAATCTGGGTTCCGTAGGTCTGCGGGCGTCCTTCGTTGACCGCCACCCGGTCCTCAAGCATGGCCAGCTCCTAACTAACAGCCTGCCTCACACTATCGACCGCGGCTTTAAGCAGCCTGAGGGGCGAAGCGCTGGACGTCTAGCTGGCGTGTCGACATGTTGGGCGATGAGCCAGGCGGCCTGCGCAGCCTGTTTTCCCGCACGTGCCTCGGTTGGCCAGCTGCCCTCGGTCATGAGCAGTTCCCTGAACCGGTCGGCGTGCCTGACAATTCTCGATGGCCACTGGGACCCCCCTGTTCCTGCTCCCGGAAGTGCCCATGCCCGACGCCCACGTCATTACCGCAAGACCTCAACCAGGCAGCCAAGAAAGCCTACGTTGCCGGCAAGTCCACCACCATGCGCATGATCATGGGCCTGGACCGGCCGGACAGGGGACAGGTCAGGATCGGCGGGAAGGGCTACGGCGACCTGCGCTGGCCGCTCCGCGAGGTGGGCGCGCTGCTTGAGGCCAAGGCGTTCCACCCGGGCCGCACCGCCCGCGCCCACCTAACCGCGCTCGCCGCCAGCAACGCGATCGGCCGGCAGCGGGTCGAGGAGGTGCTCGCCATCACCGGCATCGAGAAGGCCGCGGACCGCCGCGCCGGGAAGTTCTCGCTCGGCATGTCCCAGCGGCTGGGTATCGCCGCCGCCCTGCTCGGCGACCCGCGGGTCCTGCTGCTCGACGAGCCGGTCAACGGCCTGGACCCCGAAGGCATCCGCTGGATCCGCAACCTGCTGAAGAACCTCGCCGCCCAGGGCCGGACGGTGCTGGTCTCCAGCCACCTGATCAGCGAGATCGCGCACACCGCGGACGCGCTCATCGTGATCGGCCAGGGCCGGCTGCTCGCGCAGACCACGGTCGCCCAGCTGTCCGCCCGCAGCAGCTCACTGGAAGAAGCGTTCTTTCAGCTGACCGATGGCGTCACCGACTATTCACGGAGCCTGTGATGAACACCACGACGCTCAGCCACCGCGCCGCCAGTCGCACCCGCGGCAGCTACGGTTTCCGCGCCGTNGCCCAGATGGAGTGGCAGAAACTCCGCACGGTCCGCTCCACCTGGTACATCGTGGCCGTCTTCGCGGCCGGCATGNTCGGCCTGGCCATGCTCGTGCTGAGCCATGAGAACTACGCGCAGATGTCCGTCGCCGACCGCGCGTCCTTCGACCCGACCAAGGACGCCTTCCTCGGACTCGTGCTCGGCCAGTTGCTGCTCGGCGTCCTCGGCGTGCTCGCGATCACGACCGAGTTCTCCTCCGGGATGATCCGCGCCACGTTCGCCGCGGCGCCCGGGCGTCCGCTCGTGCTCGCCGCGAAGGCAGCGGTGCTCGGGGCCGTCACACTGGCGGCGGGGGAGATCTCCGCCTTCGCGGCGTTCTTCGCCGGCCAGGCCATGCTGAAGGCCCCGGCCCCGCACGCCACGCTCGGCCAGCCCGGCGTGCTGCGCGCGGTGTTGATGGCCGGCGCCTACCCGGCGCTGATCGCGCTCATCAGCCTGGGCATCGGCGCGATCATCCGGCACACCGCGGGCGCCAGCTGCGCCCTGGTCGGCGTGCTGTTCGTGCTGCCGCTGCTGTTCGTCCCGCTAAGCCCTTCGATCCAGAACACGGCGCAGAAGTTCCTGCCCCACGTGATGGCGGCGCTCTCGCTGACCGCGGTCAAGCCGGCCGCGCACATGCTGTCGCCCGGGCTGACCTTCGGCTTGCTGTGCGCGTACGCGATGGTCGCGCTCGCGGCCGGGGCCTGGGCGCTCGCCCGCCGTGATGCCTGAACCGCCACGCCAGGACCACGATGTCAGAACCGCCGCGCCAGAACAGGGAACAGGGGCATGAACACGATCCAGCGGGCCGGGCGCGAGCTACTGCCAGCGCACGTCCACGTCGGTGCGGATCAGCGTGCCCTCGATGATGGGGAGTTCGCCGTCGTGGTCGATCCAGGCCGAGCGGGTGGTGAGCCGCGGGTGGATCCGGTCCCGGGCCATCGCCTGTGCGGTCCCGTAGCGGTCGGTGACCTGCACGGTCTCCGCGTCCGGCTCGCCCCGGGTCTCCGGCTTAGGCCAGGGCCATGACCGAGTCGTTCCCCTCCGCGGTCCGGGGTCGGTGGCGGCCGGGCGCCAGGTTCCTCTTCCGCTGGGGGCGTCGCACGCTCGTCGAGTCGCTGTACCTGCTCACCGCGCCGGTGATTGCCGCGGCTGGCCTGCTGCTGGTGCTCGGTGGCCTGTGCGCTGGAACGGTCGGCTTGCTGGTGCCGGGCGGGTCGCCGGTCCCGCCCGGCGCCCTGGCGCCGGCGCGGTGGTTCGCCGACCTGGAACGGTGGCGGATCGCCAAGGTGCGCTCCCCGGCCGCCGGGGCGGAGGGTGCAGGCCGCCGGCCGAGACCGACGGAGACAGCCGCCGCGTCCGACCCGGGGCTGTGGCTCGACGTGGCGCACGCGGTGGTGGTGCTCCCTGTCGCTCTGGTCACCTCAGCGGTGACGGCGCTGTGGTGGTTCGTCGGCCTCGGTGCCGCCACGTCCGCCCTGCGCGGCCAGTACACGTCCTCGGAGTCGCTGCGGCATATGCGGCCCATGGTCCTGTACGCGGGCAGCGCCCAGTCCCACATCGCCTTGAGCCTGGGGCTGACGTCGCCGGCCGGGCGGCTCGCCTTCGGGACCGCGGTCGGCCTGCTGCTGCTGTTCGCCCTGCCGCTGGTGACCCGGGCGTGCGTCGCCGTCCAGACCGGGCTGGGGCAGGCGCTGCTGTCTGACGCGTCCGCGTTGCACCGCAGGATCAGCGGACTGGAGCAGGAGCGGGACACCGCCCGCGCGCAGACCCTCGCCGCGGTGACGGCCGAGGCGACCGCGCTGCGCCGGCTCGAACGCGACATCCACGACGGGCCCCAGCAGCGGCTGGTCCGCCTGGCGATGGAACTGGGCCGCGCCCAGCACCACTTCGACAGCACGCCGGAGGCCGTCCGGGAGGCGCTCGCCGACGCGATCGTCCAGACCCAGGAGGCGCTGGACGAGCTACGGGCCCTGTCGCGTGGCATCGCCCCGCCGATCCTCGTCGACCGCGGCCTGCGCGAGGCGCTCACCGCCCTGGCCGCGCGCTCGACCGTACCCGTGGAGCTCGATGCCGGCCCCCTGGACCGCCGGCTGGACGCTGCCGCCGAGACGGCCGCGTATTTCGTGATCGCCGAGGCCCTGACCAACGTGGCCAAGCACAGCCACGCCCACCGGTGTGCGATCGGACTGCGCCACAGTGCGGGAACCTTGCGGGCCTGGGTGACGGACGACGGAGTGGGCGGCGCGGCGCTGGACAAGGGACACGGACTGCGGGGGCTGGACGACCGGCTGCACGCGGTCGGCGGCCGGCTGCGGGTCACCAGCCCCTGCGGCGGTCCGACCACGATCACCGCGGAACTGCCGTGCTGCTGACCCCCCGCGATGCAGCGCCCGGACCACCGCCGGACCGCGCGGCCCGCGGTCCGCTGCGGATCGTCGTGGCCGACGACGCGGTGCTGCTGCGCGAGGGCCTGGTCCGCCTGCTCGCCGAGGACGGTCACCAGGTGGTGGC
>JGI20205J14842_1000114_pt1 | contig 19530 bp, 17 predicted proteins | sample NGESurshal092012_2_FD_14842 | JGI IMG/M metagenome (IMG submission 14842) | reverse complement strand
GAAAGCAACTTTTTATATTCATCCATCAAAAGTTCACCAACATCATTTATTGGAATTACCTTTAAAATGGCATTTTTTTCTTCACAAAGTATTTGCCATGGAACAATATTGGAATGATGTTCCATTGTGGAAATTATAATCTCATCTCCCGCTTTTATATTTTTTCTTCCCCAGGTATAAGCCACTAAATTGATTCCTTCTGTAGTGCCTCTTGTAAAAATTATCTCCTCTGAAGATGTCGCATTAATAAATCCTTTTACGGTATTACGCGTAGCCTCATAAGCTGCAGTGGCTTCTTCGGCAAGTGTGTGGATACCACGGTGAATGTTTGCATTGTAATTAGAATAATAATAACTCAATGCGTCAATGACTACTTGTGGCTTTTGCGAAGTAGCCGCATTATCAAAATAAACCAGCAATTGATTATTCACTTCGCGGTTAAGAACAGGAAAAAATTCCCTGATTTTCTTCACATCATAAGTGGGTGATATAGCGGTTACTGTTTCCATTTTTTATTGTTCAATTAGAATGCTTTATTAATCTTTTCCCTCAACCATACAGTGATGCAGGAACTAGTTTTAATTTTCTAAAGCTCTTTTTAATGCCATTGAATAGCCAACATGCAACCCTTCATGAAAAGAGTCGAATTTAGCAGCATCGCTGATGTTTTTAATTCTGACTCCCGGGTAAGACTTGAGGTCAAGAGCCTTGTAATTCTCAAACATATTGGTCACCGAGTCTTCTTCAAACTTATCAATTGTAGAAAGTAAAGATTGCTTAAGAGTTTCAAATTCTTTTTCATCAATAAAACCTTCCGGCCTGGTGCCGGATTTATATTTGTCAATAATTTCATCTGAAATTACCGGTTTTACCCCTGCATTCCGGTAGCATAATATTTGCTGAGTGGCTACTACGTGCGCAAAATTCCAGGCCAGGTTATTATGAAAACCCGCAGGAATTTTATTCAGCTTTTCGATAGAGATACCATCTATTAAATTCAATAAAAATTTCCTGGCTCCCGTTATTATATCAATTGATTCTTTCATTTTTTTGTGTATTTAAAAAACTCCCGGATGCATCATACATTAATCTGATAACCGCTCTGCAATAAGTTGCTCAGCATATTTACGAAGCGGTTCTATTTTTATTTGCTCTACAACGCTGGCTGCAAAAGCTTCCAATATCATTGCCTGCGCATGGTCTTTGGAAATACCACGGGTTCTTAAATAAAACAAAGCTTCTTCATCTAATCTTCCTACCGTACAACCATGAGAGCATTTTACATCATCAGCAAAAATTTCCAGTTGCGGCTTACTATTCACGCTCGCTTTATCGCTCAATAAAATATTATTGTTGGTTTGATAAGCATTGGTCTTTTGTGCATCCGGCCTCACGAAAATTTTTCCACTAAAAACACCTGTTGACTTATCATCCATCACACCTTTATATAATTCATTACTGAAACAATTAGGCATTGTATTATCAACTATTGTATGATTATCCACGTGGCTATTTCCTCTCAGCAAATACAAGCCATACATATGCGCTTCGTTCCCCGCAGCTTCCATTATAATATTTGTGTTATTGCGAATCATGCCGCCTTCTAAAGTACTCACCAGAGTGTGCGCATAACTTTTCCCAATCTGCCTGATGTGGGTAGTGCCTACCTGGCTTGCATTTATACCATCATTTTGAAATTTGTAGTATTCAACAATAGCATTTGCATTTACTACTACTTCAATTACTTCATTGGTAAAACCATCCATTGTGCCAATGGTTTTATAAGTTTCTACCAATTGCAATTTGGCGCTTTCACTTATATATACAAGACTTCGTGGCTGAGAAAGAATATGATTTTCTCTTGCATCTGAAAGATGATAGAGATAAACAGGATTCTCAATTATTTGTCCTTTTGCTGCATGAATAAAAACACCTCCATAAATAAAAGAAGTATTCAGTGCATGGATACCATCTTTTATAAAAACATTACTTTTTCCAAGATGCTCATTTACCAAATCTTTATAAATTCCGTTTGCTGCATCTTCTAAGGGTAAAACAATCAGTTGGTTTTCTGCAGAACGAATTGTAGAAAGTTCAGGAACAAATTTTCCATTTACAAATACCAGTTCATTCGCATTTTCATAACCCGGCAACCTGATTTCATCAATCTCTTGTTTAGAGATTCCAATCTTCAATTCATCTTCTGATAAATGATATTCTTTCTTAAACAAATCGCTGATGCCGGTATATTTCCATTCTTCATTTTTGTAAGTAGGAAGGCCTGCTTTATTAAAAATATTAAATCCTTCTTTGCGGATGGAACTAATAATTCCTTCAGGATATAAAACCTGTAGCTGATTAAATTTTTCTCCGAAATATTCTAAATTAATTTTTTCCATTTTGAATTTCTAATTTTAAACCATCTTATAAAGTTGCCGCTACGCTAAACTCATCCTTAATAAAATCATATCCTTTTTCTTCAAGTTCCATTGCCAGCTCTTTAGTACCGGATTTTACAATGCAGCCATTGAGAAGTACATGTACAAAATCGGGTTGCAGATAATCGAGCAATCTTTGATAATGCGTAATCACAATGATAGCGCGTTTTTCATCACGCAATTTATTTACCCCGCTGGCTACTATTCGAAGTGCATCAATGTCCAGTCCTGAATCTGTTTCATCCAAAATTGTCAACCTTGGTTCGAGCATAGCCATCTGGAAAATTTCATTTTTCTTTTTTTCTCCTCCTGAAAAACCTTCATTGATAGAACGTGTTAATAAAGTTTTATCAATTTCTACAAGATTCATTTTTTCTTTCATCAATTTCATAAAGGAAACTGCATCTAAGGGTTCTTGTCCGTGATATTTTCGCTTTTCATTTAATGCAGTTTTTATAAAATTGGTTGTGCTCACGCCTGGAATTTCTACAGGATATTGAAACGCGAGAAATAATCCTTCACGCGCTCTGTCTTCCGGCGATAATTCCAAAATATCTTTTCCAAGAAATTCTACTGAACCTTCTGTTACTTCGTATTCTTCCCTTCCAGCCAATACACTAGCCAGCGTACTTTTTCCTGAACCATTCGGCCCCATAATAGCATGCACTTCGCCTGCCTGTACTTCAAGGTTAATACCTTTTAAAATTTGTTTCCCTTCTACCGATGCATGAATGTTTTTGATTGATAACATTTTCTTTTTAATATAAAAATTAATAAATGATTTTATCTTAGTTTTTAGGTCTATCCTACACTTCCTTCAAGGCTTACGGCCAGTAATTTTTGCGCTTCTACAGCAAATTCCATCGGGAGCTGATTCATTACTTCTTTTGCAAAACCCGTAACAATCAATGCCACAGCGGTTTCTGTATCAATTCCACGCTGCCGGCAATAAAAAAGCTGGTCTTCCCCAATTTTTGAAGTGGTGGCTTCGTGTTCTATTATGGCAGTTTTATTTTTTGATTCTATATAAGGAAAAGTATGTGCACCGCATTTATCGCCAAGTAATAAAGAATCACATTGAGAATAATTACGTGCATTCAATGCATTTTTCCCCGCTCTTACCAATCCACGATAACTGTTTTGGCTTTTGCCTGCGCTAATTCCTTTCGACACAATTCTGCTTCGGGTATTTTTTCCAAGATGCGTCATTTTAGTTCCTGTATCTGCCTGCTGAAAATGATTAGTTAGGGCAACGGAATAAAATTCGCCGATTGAATTATCGCCTTTCAAAATTACGCTCGGATATTTCCAGGTAATAGCAGCGCCGGTTTCTACCTGTGACCATGATATTTTAGAATAATCGCCCTGGCATATTCCACGCTTGGTAACAAAATTATAAATCCCACCAACTCCATTTTCATCACCCGGAAACCAGTTTTGAACAGTGGAATATTTTATTTCTGCTTTGCGAAGCGCTACCAATTCTACCACTGCCGCATGCAACTGATTTTCATCGCGCTTGGGAGCCGTACAACCTTCGAGGTAGCTAACATAAGCTTCGTCTTCGGCAATAATTAATGTGCGTTCAAATTGCCCTGAATTTTCAGTATTTATCCTGAAATAAGTGGACAATTCCATCGGGCAACGAACCCCTTTTGGAATAAAACAAAATGAGCCATCGGTAAAAACTGCAGAATTTAGAGCTGCAAAGAAATTATCCGTCATTGGAACAACAGATCCTAAAAATTTTTTTATAAGATCAGGATAGTTTTGAATCGCTTCACTCATAGAGCAAAAAATAATACCCACTTCAGAAAGTTGTTTTTTAAATGAAGTAGCTATGGACACGCTATCCATTACCACATCTACCGCTACCCCGCTCAACCTCTTTTGTTCATTTAATGAAATACCCAGTTTATCAAAAGTCTTCAGCAATTCGGGGTCCACCTCCTCAAGCCCGTTTATTTTAGCTTTTTTCTTTGGTGCAGCATAATAAATAATATCCTGGTAATTGATGGGTGGGTACTTTACATTAGGCCATTTTGGTTCTTCCATTTTCAACCAGTGAGCGTAAGCCTTTAGCCGCCAGTTAAGCATCCATTCAGGTTCATTTTTCTTTGCAGAAATGATTCGTATGGTCTCTTCACTCAATCCTTTGGCAACTATATCTGTGTCTATTTTAGTAACAAAACCATATTTATATTCGCTCGCTACGGTTTCTTCCAAAACATCCATTTCTTCTTTCATTCTTTCCTTAATTTTAAAGTTGAAATATTAATAATTTGATACTGCAAAGATAAACGCTTTTGCTGTTTGTACAAAATAGTATAAATAGATAAACACAATAAAATAACCCTTTTTACAAAAATATTTATGAGTCGTAAACCCAAATTTAATTGCGGATTACACCAAAAACAACGGGATAGGCGGAGCGTTAAATTGCTTCTAAACTTATTTTCGAATTGCGATATTTTTTTCTAAAAAAAATACCAACGTCCTGAGTTAAAAACAATAGTTAAAATTATTGTGACTAAGCCAATTCATTATATTTTAAGAGCCGGCTAAAATCATCTTTATTAAAAAAAATCCCCACGCTTTGGGGCGTAGGGAATATTTTCAAATAATTTTCCAGAAAATTATTTTTTAATTGCATCTTTCATTTTATCTGCACCTGCTTTCATTTTGTCAGAAGCATCTTTCATTTTATCTGCAGCTTTATCCATCATTTTTTTGGCAGAATCAGCGACATTAGCTGCTCCAGTTGCCATTTTAGAAGCTGAATCGCTATTCATTGTGGCAGCAGCGCTGTCAGTAGGAGTAGTAGCAGCAGGTGCTGTTGTTGTTGAATCAGCTGGAGTTGTTGAATCTGTAGATGAAGAACCACTGTTACATGAAGTCATGAAAGCAGCGATTGCTACAATTGCAAGGATTTTTTTCATTGTTTGATTTTTTTAAGATTTTTTAATTTGGGCGCAAAGCTAATACAAATTATAATATCCCCCAATATCTTTTACTTTTATTTTTCGTCTATGCCAGGCTGAAAATGCTGAAAGGCACGACAGCGTTACACGCTGCCCTTATTACTCATCATCTTTTCCCACTGTCAGACGCCATGTGGCCATCTTTATCAATTAAATCATCATCTTTTATCATTATTTTTTTATGTCAAAGGAAAAAATCATTACCTGCTTAATGATGAATTTATTTATTTCTTTCTAAAAAATATACGAATAGGTACTCCCGTTAATGGGAAATTTTTTCGCATTTGATTTTCGAGATAATTTTTATAAGGGGTCTTAATATCATTGGGGAAATTACAAAAGAAAGCAAAGGAAGGAACTGCAGTCGGTAATTGTGTTACAAATTTTATTTTCACAGCATGCCCTCTAACCACAGGCGCATGATACGATTCCATGGCCTTCAACATTACTTCATTAAGCTGGGAAGTGGGTATTTTTTGCAACCTGTTTTCAAATACTTTCAAAGNTGCTTCCATTGCCTGGAATATGCGCTGTTTCTCTGTTGCAGAAATAAATAATATGGGCACATCATTAAAAGGCGCTAATTTTTGCTTTAATAATTTTTCGTAATCACGCGCAGTATTCGTTTCCTTTTTTATTAAATCCCATTTGTTTACCAGCACTACAATTCCTTTACCCTTTTTTTCTGCTAAAGAAAAAATATTCAAATCCTGTGCAGTAATTCCTTTTTCAGCATCTAATAATAAAATACAAACGTCAGCTTCATCCACTGCGCTTATGGCCCTGATCACCGAATAAAATTCAAGGTCTTCACTCACTTTTTTCTTTCGGCGAATACCGGCAGTATCAATTAAAACAAATTCTTTATTAAATAAATTATAGGTTGTGTGAACAGCATCCCTTGTAGTGCCGGCGATTTCACTAACAATGGTACGTTCTTGTCCTGTCAAAGCATTGAGCAAAGACGATTTACCTACATTGGGTTGGCCAATGATAGCAAATTTTGGAAGCGTGCCTGGCTCTTCTATTTTTTCTTCGGGCATTGCTGCAGTGATCTCATCAAGCAATTCGCCGGTACCTGATCCACTTATTGAGGAAATAAAAAATATTTTTTCAAAGCCAAGGCTATAAAATTCTGCTGCTTCAAGCTGACGTGTATGATTATCCACCTTGTTCACCACAAGATATACAGGCTTGGGCGACCGGCGAAGCATTTCTGCCATATCAAGGTCAAGATTGGTGATACCAGTAGACACATCCACCATAAAAATAATGGCGTTAGCTTCAGCGATGGCAATATGCACCTGCTTACGGATTTCTCTTTCAAAAATATCTGTACTGTCTGCCACAAATCCTCCGGTATCAATCACGTTGAAAGATTTACCAGCCCAATCAGTAACACCATATTGCCTGTCGCGTGTTACTCCGCTTACATCGTCAACAATAGATTTGCGCTGCTCCAGCATACGGTTAAAAAAAGTGCTCTTGCCTACATTGGGCCTTCCGGTAATTGCTACGGTATATGACATTTTATATTTATGGTTGATGTAATTGCTTTCGGGATGCAAAGAACGTAAAGTATTTGCAAATGGTAATAATGAGAGTGGAATGCATGCTTGTGCTGCCCATTCAGTAAACAAAGAAATGATCCAGATTTGAAAGCTATCGGATTCAGCAACTTATTCTCCATTTTTTGAAATACTATCTTTTAAAAAGAAAACATCTCTTTAAGTAGTCAAACAAATAAATACTTCATAAATGAGAGAATATAACAGTTAAGAATAAACGAATTTATTCATTGGATCATTGATAATTTTATTATAAAATACCATTCCATCTCAATTCTTCATCTTACTTACTATTTCCGAAAGGTCAATATTCGTTGGAGGATTTTGGAATTCCGGTTGTTGAATTAATCGGTTTTTATCAGTAAATCCATTCTTTACAGCTTTTAATAAATCTACCTGGGCTGCTTTTGCATTGTGACTACGGGCATCCAGTATAGCTGAAAAATACCATGCCTCGCTGTTGGTTGGATCTGCTTTTTTATAGAGAGAAACAAAATAGGCAGCTTCTTCATTTTTGCCGGTCGCAATAAGCTGGTTACTTATAGAATAAAAAGCAAGAGATAAATAAGCCTGTAGTCTTTGATACATGGCACCTGTAGGAGATTTTTCTTTTGCCTTCAATTGAACATCCTTTATTGTCTTTGTCCAATAACTGATATCACCTTGTTGAAATTGCTTCTCATACTCTGCTTTGATGTTTTGTTCCAAAGCAAACAGATTTTGGTTTTGCTGCCACTGCTTTTTGTAAACAGGATTATTTTTAATAGTGCTATCCTTTTCGATAAACCAATTTACATCGTTTGTTAATCCACCCAGCATATTCACCGAAAGTTTACTTTCTCTTTCCGCATCCAGGTAATTCTTTTCATTTAAAAAAGTGGCGATTCTTTTTTTGCTTTCGATGATATAATTGTTGATAAAAGAATCATTCAATGAAATCAGCTTACTGCGCATGGCATCAAGCTGTAAACCGGCAAAGGCAACGTTCATAGTCTTTTCAGGAGCCCATTCGTGTATTCCATTAAAGAAAATAATCCGATGATGTGTCTGTGTATTATCGAGTTCATTATTGATCGCAACCAGGTCTGTCATGTTCATATCTCCATTACCGGCAATACCCGTAAAGCTGAAACTAAAATTTCCCGCACGGGTTATATCAGGTAAGCCTGCGCCATTTGAAATTACCCCTTTTATTTCCGGTTGAATTAAAGCAATGTAAGTGGCCACTTTGGCGCCGCCCGAAAAGCCACAAGTGTAAATACGATTTGTATTTATGGCAAGCCGATTTTGAGTATCGGCAAACAAAGTATTCCAGATATTTTCGGAAGTAGGCGAGTCGTTTCCGTTCTTTGAATTATTGCTTCCTACTAAAATAAAATGATACTTATCGGCCAAAGCTTTGTATTTAATCAATGGAAGAGGCCCGTCCCCATGTGGATCAAAAAAATAAATAACAGGTAATGTTTCATTATTATTTTTTACCGGAATATACAAAGCATAAGATTCAGAAGCATCCGCTTTGCATATCACTTTTGGAATAACTTTCCCCATTACAAAAGTGTCGGCCACGGAAGATTTTATTAGAATAGAAGTATCTATATCGTTATTGTTATTTGCAGCGCTACCGTGGTTATTATTTACACATGCTATTGAACAAAAGAACAATACAGAGAGATTAATGAATAAGCCAGGTTTCATAAATGATATAATGAGAGACAAAAGTAGTTTTATTTTAAATAGCTATAGGTGTATTATAGTTACTGTTTTTAGTAAGCGATATTTAAAAATTGATTGGTAAATTAAAATTATAACTGTAATGATTAAACGCAATTTATAGTTTTATACAGCGTATTTTTTTAGAAAAAAAATAGAAATTGTGATTATTTGTTTGGCTGTTGTGTCAATAGAAGTTCTCCCATGCCCCCTGACAGATCATTGTTTATTTATTAAAAAAGGTATTTGAGTTTAATACCGCATATCATCACCCTGACGCATCAGTATATGGCGATATTTATTAAAGATGCCATTTTTGGTGACAAAACCCTGGTATGAATTACCAGGCCCTACCACAGGAAGAATGCGCGTATGCAGGCTATCCATTATTCGCATTACCTCAAACATATTTGTATTTAAATCAATGGTTTTGTCGGGTGGAAGAGCGATATCTTTTATTAAACGGTTTTTATCCTCTATATTATTGCTTACCAGAAGTTCCAGTAAATTGTCGCTAAATAAAACACCTGTTAATTCACCTTCATCTGTTACCACTGGAAAAACATTTCTGTCAGAATGTACAATATCTGCGCTTCTATTTTGCGGAGTATCGTCAGGGCGAAGAATAACGAAATCCTTTTCCAACAGGTATTTTAATTTAATTCTTCTCAATACAGTATGATCCCTGTCTTCCTGCGAAACCAATGAGCCTTCTTCAGCCAGCCCCTGGGTGTATATTGAATATTTTAGAATCCCTTTATTGATAAAATAGGAAATAGCTGAAACTATCATTAAAGGGACCATCAGCGAATAGCCACCGGTTATTTCAGCCGCAAGAAAAACACCGGTTAATGGTGCATGCATCACGCCACTGACAGAAACAGCCATTCCTGCTATAATAAAGTTGGTAACATCAAGTTGTACCATACCTGTTTGATTAAGCCCGAAGGCAAAGACAAAACCAAACAATCCGCCCACCACCACACTGGGGCCAAACATGCCACCATTACCACCTGCACTCATCGTTATTACACATGCAAAAGTTTTTCCTACCACCGAAAGCCCTCCAAAAAGTACGAGTGCCCATCCGATAGCCTGGTATTTTGAAAAAAAACTATTTGCCAGGAGAGATTGATAATTACCATTCAATAATTTTTGAATGGTAATATAACCTTCACCATAAAGAGCAGGTAAAACAGCGATTAATATTCCCAAAATAATTCCACCTGTCCAGACCTTATTGTATTGGTTTTTAATTTTTGCAAAGGCTCCGTGAATAGATGAATTTACCTTACTGAAAAAAACGGTGTAAATACCGCCAAGAATTCCAAGAACGATATAATACCAAAAGGCCTCTATTGTCCAGCCACTCGTTACCAATACAAACAGAGGCTGCCTATAAATGATTTGTGACACCACCGAAGAAATTGCCGAAGCAATTAATAATGGTATCACTGCGGGAATAGAAAATGCGGGCATGAGTACCTCGATGGCGAAAATCATTCCTGTGATGGGACTATTGAAAGCTCCGGAAATGCCTGCTGCGCCACCACATGCTAATAGCAGAGTGGTTTCACGATAGTTCAATCCAAAGAAACGCCCTATATTTGAACCAATAGCCGCGCCACTTGCAACAGCAGGAGCTTCCAGTCCGGCAGAGCCTCCCAGGCCTACTGTGAGTGCACTTGATATAACCTGGCTATAAATATTATGAAAATCCAGTTTGCTAGAATTGTGCGAAATATCATTTAAGATTGGTGGAATACCATGCTGAAACTTACTGCGACGAATAAAAATGCGGATATAAAAAACAGTAAGAAAAATACCAATAAGTGGGAAAAAAAAGTAGAGATAAAATTTGTATTTCCAATGCAGATCATTTTGGAGAAAATTAGCTACATAATGGGTAAGTTCCTTTAATACAGATGAAGCTATTCCGCCTAGCATGCCCACAACAGCTGCTGCTAAGATTAAAAAATTGGCATTAGAAATTCTTCGCTTACGCCATTGATTGATAATCTCAATATATTTTAGCAGCCCATCGTATATATTAGCTGAAGAAATTATAATGATTTTTTTCAAATTTCGGCGAAGGTAAATACAAAAACGATTATTATAAATTAAAAATGAAGTTAATTCATTTATAAAAAAAACCTTTTTTCCCACCTCAACAGAAATAAGGTGATTCAGCGATTGCCTCTAAAAAAACTATCCAACTTTATTATTATACGGAAAAATTATTCAGGTGATTTATTTCTAATTTTAAACTCCTATTGTATTATTTTTAGCCAATCAAAATTCAGTAAACATACCAAAATGATAAATAAACAATCATCCGATCATTATATATGGGGTGAAAATTGCGACGGTTGGATATTAACGGACACAGAAGGTTTATCTGTAAAGCAGGAAAGTATGCCAGGTGGCACCAAAGAAAAATTACATTTTCATTCTAAGGCTCAACAATTTTTCTTTGTATTAAATGGAATCGCCATTTTGTATGTTGATGATAAAAAAGAAATTATCAGGGAACAACAAGGTTTGCTGGTAACAGCGGGCATAAAACATTTTATTGCCAATGAAACAACGGAACCTCTTGACTTTTTGGTGATCTCACAACCAACTACCAATAACGACAGAACAACGCTTTAAGAAAAACAGATAGAACAAAAAGTTTCGGTTTTATCAAAAAAAATATTGCAAAACAAAATATAAAACCTTTGTGCTTAAATACGGAATAATGTAATCCCTGCTGTACAAGAAATTATGGATTTAAAAAATGCAAAAATGTTATTAAATCCCGAATTGTTTTGAGAAATTATTTACTGGCAACGTTTTTGAATACCAATTCTGTAAATGATTATTAAACCCAAAAACAAATTAACATGAAAATCTCAAATGTTGCATTATTATTACTTACAGGATTCACTGCCGGCGCTGTGACAGGTCTTCTTATGGCTCCGGATGAAGGTTCTAAAACCCGTAAAAAATGGCTCAAAAAAGCAAAGAAATATAAAAAGAATATTGAGGACACAGCTTCAGAATATAAAGATAAGGCTACCGATTTCCGGGAAAACGTTGAAGGTGCCGTTCATGATGTTAAAAAAAGATTTAGCTGAGAAAAAAAATTAAAACTTTTATAACTTTCGAAGTAAATGAAGAAAAATTGAAGGAAATATTTATTTCTTTAATTTTTCTCACCTTCTTCGTTCAGACGTTTTACTTCTACCCTAAACCACATTCGTGTAATCATTATTATAATTAATAGTAGAATACAGAAAATAAGTTCGAGGTAGTAAATCAACGTAATATTATCAAACAGAAAAGTAACCAATGATATCGCTATTGAAGAACCAATAATAAGGCGTGCCGTGCCATTGTTTTCCTGGATTCGTTGTATTCTTTTGGATAAAGAAGATAACTGCTGATGGCCAATATGCTAATAAGAAATATTGAAAGACTTACACCGAATAATGCTTTTATCAAAAATGAATGCTCTGGTTGGCTTTGGCTGTTTAAAGTATCTATTAGCCCGGCAAAAGTAACTCCTACAATTCCCAGCGATGACAATGCAGGAATGTAAAGGATAGACATGACCTGTCCCTTTAAAAATCCAGTTTGCACTTCTCTGTCAGCAATAACTGAAAAGAAAATCCACCACAAAGCAAAAACTACGAGGATGCCCATCCCAAAACAGCCCCATACGCGGCCATTCAGAATTTCCACCTGGCTTGTGCCATTGATCACCCCAAGAATTACTTCTCCAAAAAGAATGATCGTAAACAAACCCAACCGCTCTACCATACTCGGAGAAAGACTTAAATTCAAATGCCTTCGCCCTAAAAGGGAGCCTGCAAAAAACGGAGGTAGATAATCGAAAACCAAAGCAATCCCGAATAATATTCTTTTATACGGCTGAGGGACAAACAATGTAACCGAAATAAGAGTAAGTGCCACTAAGTAGCAAAAAGTATAAGGCACATTGAGCCTCCTGTGATTTTTATCATAAATACCCACACTCCACCATAAGTAGGTAATATAAACCTGCAAAAAAATAAGCGCAATCGTAACCCTAAAAATAAAAACGGAAGACGGGTCCCTCATTGTAACGGCCAAAGCAGCAACGACCATCATCTGCCAGAGAGTCATAAAACGAGTACGGATTCCCAAAGAGCCATGCAAATCGTGGTACATACTTCCATTGATCCAGCCCCAGAAGATCATTACAAAAAGCAAAAGATAATCAATAATGCCTTCCACCCCCGGATTCATCGCCAATAGATGTGTATTTCGTGAAATAACAATCACATATACCAGGTCGTAAAAAAGCTCGAGCCAGCTTATCTTTCTCTCTTCAATGGTAGTAGAAAATTTTTTTGGTGGTCCCCACCAGATNTTGTTTTTTCTTCCGGTAATATTTTTCATCAAAATAAAATAAGCTGATAATTTCTCAACACAAATGTATCCAATTACTTAACATTATTAATTTGGAAACCCGATTCAGCAAACAAACTAATAACGGGGATTTTTATACAGGGAAAATTTTCCAGTTGTTTTAAATTAATGATAATGGATGTAAATTAGATTCGTAGTGACATTTAAATTTACCTCAGACTGAGGAGTAATTTTATAAACCTGCGTTGAAATTAGAAATATAATTTCATATGTTCATTTACTTCCCGATACAAAACTTGCTAAAGATATAATCCAGCCTGTCTTCATTAGTGATCTCACCTGTTATTTCACCGAGATAATGAAGACAACGATTGATATCAATTGAAAGTAGATCGCCGGAAATTTTATTCGACAAACCGGATTTTATTTCTTTCAGGCTTTTGGAAACTTCTGCCAGTGCTGCGTAATGGCGCGCATTCGTTAATACTATATTCTCATTGTTGATGCCGGCGCCGCCTGCCATTGCAAAAAGTGTATTTTTTAGTTCTTCAATTCCTGTTTGTTTTTTTGCAGAAATAAATATTTCGTTCATAAATTCATGATGCGCTTCTTTATCAAAGAGATCTGCTTTATTTGCAACAATAATTACATTCGGATTTTGTTCTTTTATTTCTTTGATGGTCTTTTCAAGTTCATCCTTTTTCATATCATCCACGTCAAACAAATACAATATCATATCGGCCTGCTTAATTTTTTCCATACTTTTTACTACCCCCATATTCTCAATTACATCGTGTGAATGTTTACGAATTCCGGCAGTATCTATCAGCCTGAAAAGTATGCCGTTTATGTTGATCACTTCTTCAATCGTATCACGCGTGGTACCGGCAATTTCACTCACTATCGCACGATTTTCGTTCAATAAAGTGTTGAGCAAAGTAGATTTTCCCGCATTCGGTTTCCCTATTATGGCTACACTTACGCCATTCTTAATTACATTCCCCAGACTAAATGATTCTAATAATCTATTAACCGTTACCCCAATATTTTTTATAAGCAAAGAAAATTTATTCCTGTCGGCAAATTCCACATCTTCCTCACTAAAATCAAGCTCGAGTTCTATCAGTGAAGAAAATTTAATAAGCTCTTCTCTCAATTCTAAAAGTATATCTGAGAAACCTCCGCGCATATTTTTCAGTGCTGCATTTTGAGAAGCTTTAGTATTACTTGCTATTAAATCAGCAACAGATTCTGCCTGTGTGAGATCCAATTTTTTATTCAAAAAAGCTCTTTGAGTAAACTCTCCGGCCTTTGCAAGTCTTGCCCCATTTCGAATGAGCGTATCAAGCACCTGCTGTTGCACAAAGGGTGATCCATGACAACTTATTTCAATCACATCTTCGCCTGTATAAGAAGAAGGCATTTTAAATAAAGAGAGTACTACCTCATCCAATATATTTTCCCCATCTTTTAAGTAACCCACATGAAGTGTATTGCCAGGTAGTTCTTTTAACTTTTTTGACGGGAAAAGTCTTTGAACAATATCAAACGCCTGATCGCCGCTAACACGCAAAACCCCAATTGCGCCTATTCCGGGCGGCGTCGCAATGGCAGCTATGGTGTGATTCCAATCTGAAAATTTTGAATGCATGCTACGAAGATAAGTTGCATTGTTTTATTGGCAGATGATTTATGGAGAAGTGGCTTAAGGATTATGACTCACAACATAATAATGCTGTATGTCATTTATTTGAATCTCATCCAGGATGTCTATGAAATTTTCGTAGGAAGACTCCCTACCTTGGTCAATAATTATTACAGTTTTATTTTTATCACCTAATATCCTGGCAACTTTTCTTTGTTTTTGCTGAATGACAGAATTTACTTCAGCATAAGTACAATGTTTTAGAGATGTCGGTGAGAAAATTCTTCCTTCATAATAATCTATCAAATTATTTCGTACAGGCATAAGCGTTAATACTGCAGATTCTTTTAGCAGTGTTTCCACTTTTGAGTCCTTTGGTATCAACAGGTCTGTTTCGTCAGGCTGAGAAAGAGTGGTACTAAGAATAAAGAAAGTAATGAGTAAAAATCCAAGATCAACCATTGGGGTTAGATCTATATTCAAATGGGCATGATGCGTAATAAATTTTGAATTGCGGCGGGAAATATTTTCAATCTGTGCCATTGTGTTTTATTTTTATTGTTGCAAATTCAAATACCAAATTTGATTCTCAGAAGCTCATTGATCAGGATTAGTTAATGTAACAGGTTGTACGCGATAGGCATTTACATATCGTCCATTCTGAATAGCCGGGATCCATTTCGGCCCTTTCATGATAGCATTTACAGCTATTTCAGCAAGTTTAGTTCCTTGCATGGTTGTTGCTTTCACATCACTTACGTTACCGTTTTTATCTACAATAAACTGGACGATACAAGTGCCATAATCTGATTCTGCAAATTCATCAAGACGTGCCATTATCGCTCTTTGCACATATTGTTGCCATGCTTTTGGGCCACCAGGAAACATAGCTTCTATTTCTACAATTCTAAAGGGAATATCTTCAGATGTTTTTTTGTTTGCAGGATTTGCTAAAACATTTGTTCCTATAATTTCTGAAGGCGGATTGGTAATACCAGGACTTTGTGGTCCTTCTATGGTTTTATTGTCAATTTGCGCGTTTTCAATTTTTTTCAAATTCGGAGGAAGCTCTGCTACCAGTTTATCTTTTACTATAACTGGTAAATTGAACTTCATTTTAGCAGCGCGTACAGGCTTCGGCAATTCTGGCTTGGGAAGAGCCTTTGGCAAATCTGGTTTGAATTGGTGCACAATTATTTCATTTGTTTTCATCGGAATCACAATAGTTACTTTCCCCATTTTATCACCAATCGCTGAGGCAATAACCAAGAAGAGGATCACTCCTATTGTAAGAATGAGCGCAGTTGTAATTCTTCTGTCATAAGTTTTTCGAAGATCATAAGCGCCATACAATTTGTTCTTCCCTTCAAAAAGAATATCAAGAATATCTGATTGTAAAATTTGATTTGCTTCCATGATTTTGTTTTTCAATAAGATTCATGAAAGCAAATATTTCCATAAAATAATTTTTCTATTTGAATCAAACCGACTTTCCTCCTGAGCGATTAATGACTTCCAAAGTACCGCTAACATTAGGCTGAGGGCTTGCTTCGCAATAGATATTTTTGTGATTGAAGAGGTGTTTTTAAAATAAAAAAAATCGCTTTATGCGTTATTTGTTTATTTACTGCAAAAAAATTTTCAAAATATCTTGTCGCGTAAAATGACCTTGTTCTTTCAAAAGGGGAAATAAAAAAAGAGGAAATATTTCTATATTTCCTCTTAGATTATGATTTAAAAAAACTAAAGTTACTGATCAGGATTAGTTAACGTTACCGGTTGTAAACGATAAGCATTTACATATCTACCATTTTGCTGGGCAGGTACCCAATTGGGTCCTTTCCTGATAGCATTTACAGCTACTTCTGCAAGTTTCGATCCTTTCATTGTAGTGGCTTCCACACTACTTACTTTCCCGGTTTTGTCCACAATAAACTTTACTATGCAAGTGCCATAATCAGCATCAGTGAATTCATCCAGTTGTGCCTGAATAGCCCTTGTAACATAACGCTGCCATGCTGCAGGGCCTCCTGGAAAGGAAGCCTCTATTTCTACTTTTGTAAATACCTTATCCGGGTCTTCTTTTACAGCCGGAGGCGCTACTACATTGGTACCTTTTTCATCAGACGGTGGCGCTACAATACCAAGATCTTTGGTCCCTTCTACAGTCTTCACATCTACCTTAGCCTCTTCAATTTGTTTTATTTCTGGCGGTGGTTTTATTACTTCCTGGTCTTTTACTACTTTAGGAGGAGTAAATTGAATAGTGGCAACCGGTGGCGGAGGAGGTAATTTTGGTGGTGGTGGTGGTGGTGGTGGTGGTGGTTCATCTGGCTTTATCTGTTGTAAAGTAACTTCATTTGTTTTCATTTTCAAATTTGAATCATTTTGATTGAGTTTACGGGATATAGCCGCTACTATTAGTATTATTACAATTAAAGCAATAGTACCAATCATTGCTTTAGTGATTCTTTTATTGTAGGTTTTACGCAAATCATAAGCGCCGTAAGATTTATTCTTTCCTTCAAAAAGAATATCAAGAATATCTGATTTTAATATTTGATTAGCTTCCATGATTTAATTTTTTTAATTTGATTTCCTGATTTTGAAATCATATTTCAATTATTTAATACCTGCTGCCGCTTCCGTCTGTTGAATTTTGCTATATTCATCAGGCGTAGGATCTACCATAGCATATCTTGTTATTCCATTAATGTCCATTTCATCCAGTACATCTACGGCATCTTTATAAGTTGCATCTTTATCAGGTTTAATAATGATGAACAAATCGGTAGCCGGAGTTGACTTCTTTTTATCAAGAATGACTTTCCTGACATCTTTATAATTTGTTGTCTGCATGGTAGCAGGGTCGTTTCCGAAATAATAATAAATCACATTTGCCTTACCGAGTAACAGTGTAAGAGATCCGGATTCTTTTACCTTAGTATCAAGATTAGGATCTTTTGTATCCTTAGGCATATTAAGGTTCATTGAAGTAGGCTGTTGTACGGCTGTTGTAAATATGAAAAAAGTGATCAATAAAAATCCCAGGTCAACCATTGGAGTAAGGTCAACACGGGTGGAATGTTTTTTACTTTTCTTGACACCCGGGCCTTTTTTCGAACTCTCCTTTACTTCCATCTCTGCCATAATAATAAATTTTTTATTTTAATAATATAGTTTTAAACCTTTACTTTTTTGTATCTGGACTTTTCCCCTCTAACTGTTCCCGTATATTCTTTTTGTACAACTCACTTCCTTCAGGTATCGCCTTAGAATCAGTTACCAGGTTGAACTTATACTCATCATTCTTTTTAAACGCATCTATCACCTTTTCGAAGGTAGAATACTTAGCGGCATCATCTCCCTTTATCAAATAATTAAGTGTTTCTCCCATATTCACAGTTTTGGCAGCAGAAATCCATGCCGCCAATTCATCGTTAGTGCTATCAACAGGTATTCCGGGTAGATTCGTACCTTTAATTTGTTCGGGGGTAAGTTTATCAAACTGTGTAAGCTGACTTATAGGAACGCCAATAAAATCGGCATTTATAAATTCCTGTTTCTCCTGTGGAGTAAAAGTGATGTTCCTCTCTTTTGCCAATTCATCAAGTACATCTCCCTTAAGTTTTGGATCCATATCAAGATACACTGTATTATCCTTTTTAATCGTTACGTTTAAAAAATTCTTTTGAGGCGCCACCTTGTTAGAAACAGAACTTGGAGGTGTTACATTAAGTGCAGTTTCAGGCTTAAAATGTGCAGCAAGTATGAAAAAGGTTAACAAAAGAAAAGCAACATCACACATTGGCGTCATATCCACACTTGTACTCCCACGTTTTATTTTTGCTCTGGCCATTATTTTTGTTTTATAATGATTATAAGATTCAATTTTGCGAAAATTCCATAAACTTATTTATACAAAGAAGCAAAGCTTTGTGTCAATGTAAAGCCTGATTCATCAATACCATAAGTGATCGCATCAATTTTGGTAGTAAAAATGTTATAAGTAATGATTGCAAAAGCAGAAGTACCGATACCCAAAGCTGTATTGTACAATGCTTCGGCTATACCTATTGATAAAGTACGCGCAGCATCACCTCCACCAGATTCACCCAAAGCTCCAAATGCCCTGATCATACCAACCACAGTTCCCAATAATCCAATCAAGGTTGATACGGACGCAAGTGTAGAAAGGAATACCAGGTTTTTTTCAAGCATAGGTAATTCAAGCGATGTGGCTTCTTCAATTTCTTTTTGAATTGCCAAAACTTTCTGATCTGTATCGAGTTCGCTATCAGTAATCATTTGTTTGTATTTACGAAGACCTGCTTTCATTACGTTTCCAACAGATCCTTTTTGCTTATCGCATTCTGCAATGGCAGCATCTATTTTCTTATCTGCCAGGTAAAACTGCACTTTTCTGATAAATTCAGCATTGGAAGATTTGCCAGCAGCTTTTGCAACTGTCAATGATCTTTCAATAACAAAAGTGAATACTATCAGGAAGCACCCAATCAAAATAGGTACTATAATACCTCCTTCATACATCCTTGGGAAGTCACCTTTTGGACCTAATTGATTTGGCCAGAATCCTCCATTTGGGTCAGGAGTGGTGAAATTACTATCTGCTCCAATAACGAAGCGCCAGATAATATAACCGAGTATAATACAAATAACCGGCGCTAATAAAGAAATAATGTTGTTTGACTTTTTAGCCTGTACCGAGGTGGTAGCATTTACTGTTGAGTTTGCAGTAGTCTTTAAATCTGCCATGTTGTTGCGTTTTT